>Ga0182015_10002641_pt1 | contig 21280 bp, 13 predicted proteins | sample 712P3MmetaG_FD_120478 | JGI IMG/M metagenome (GOLD analysis project Ga0182015, IMG submission 120478) | Permafrost microbial communities from Stordalen Mire, Sweden - 712P3M metaG | ecosystem: Environmental > Terrestrial > Soil > Wetlands > Permafrost | place: Sweden: Stordalen | collected...
CGCCAGGCTCTTTCTGCGAATCTGCTGGAGAATTTCCGGCTCGCACCATTCCTGATGCTGCCCCTGCGGACGAAATTCGCCTTCCAGCAATTTCCCGCGTGCATGCAACGCGTGAAGCGCGGCGTCCACGGCGCCAAACTGCAAGCCATAGCGAACGGCGAGCTCCTGCGTCGTGAAAGGACCGTGGGTGCGCGCGTAGCGGCGAATAATTTCGCGCAGAGGATCTTCGCTCGATTCGAGAAAAACTTCCGGAAGGCCCGGCGGCAGAGGCGTCCCCAGCGCATCGCGGTAGCGGGACGCATACTCCACGGGAATCAACCGCGATTCGCCGGCGATGCGAACGCGCACAGCCCGCCGCGCATCCAGAAGTTCCCGGTCGTATGACGCGATCTCAGGACTGGCAGAACGCGCGGCAATTTCAGCTTCCGAAAGATCTCCCAGCTTGAGCAGGAGATCGTGAACGCCGTCCGCATGGCGCGCCTGAAACTCCGGATCGAGCGATTGCAATCGTGCTTCGACTTCATCCAAGGCCGTCTGATCGAGCAATTCGCGCAGATCGGTGTCGCCAAGAATTTCCTGAAGCTGCGACTGGTCAATTGAAAGCGCCTGTGCGCGCCGTTCAGCCAACGGCGCGTCGCCTTCGTAAATGTAATTGGCGACGTAAGAGAAAAGCAGCGAGGCGGCAAAGGGAGAAGGCTTTTCGGATTCGACGGTAGTCACGCGAATCGTGCCCCGCCGGATCGCGGCGAGGAGACTCGCCGTAGCAGGCAGATCGAAAACATCGCGAATACACTCCCGATAAGTCTCGAGAAGAATTGGAAACGAGGAAAATCGCGCCGCGACAGCCAGCAGATCCGCCGCGCGCTTGCGCTGCTGCCACAGCGCCGTTCGCATGCCGGGACGCCGCCTCGGCAGAAGCAGGGCGCGGGCGGCGGCCTCGCGAAATTTCGCGGCAAAGAGAGAACTCGATCCAAGCTGCCGTAGCACGAGCTGCTGGAATTCGGCGGGACTGGGAAGCAACTGCTCGGAAAGAATAGCTTCGTCGTTATCAGGAATGCGCAGGACGAATCCGTCGTCCGACCACATGGACTCAACTTCTAGCCCACGCTCCGCGCGGAGCTTGGCAACGACGGCCATGCACCACGGCGCGTGGACGCGGCTGCCGAAAGGAGTGAGCACGCAAACGCGCCGATCGCCAAGTTCGTCCCGGCAAATCTCGATGACGATATCCTCATCGCTAGGAATGTGACCGGTTGCGATGGCCTGCTCTTCGAGGTAACGCAAAAGATTTTCCGCGGCGTTGGCATCGAGGCTGTGGCTCTCCACGAGTTTTGTGAACGCCGCCGGACGAGGCAACAGCAGCAATTCGCGAGTCATCTCCCCGATTTTTCTGCCGAACTCAGCCGGGCGCCCGGCAGTATCGCCGTGCCAGAAAGGCATTTTGCCCGGCTCACCGGGAGCAGGCGAGACGACCACGCGGTCGCGAGAGATTTCCTGAATGCGCCACGTGCTCGCGCCCAGGATGATGGTGTCGCCCGTGCGGCTCTCGAAGACCATTTCCTCATCGAGCTCGCCCACACGCGCGCCCTTTGCGGCCCCGGCAAGAAAAACACCGTAAAGCCCGCGATCCGGTATCGTGCCGCCATTAATCACAGCAACGTAACGCGCGCCTCGCCGGGGCGCGAGCCGATTCGCCACGCGATCCCAAGTAAGCCGCGGACGCAGCTCCGCAAATTCGTCGGACGGATACCGCCCGGCGAGCATATCCAGCACGCCCTCGAAAACGGAACGAGTGAGCGCAGCATATGGCGCCGCGGAACGGACTAAACGGAAAAGCTCGTCAACGCTCCACGAATCGAACGCAACGATCGCCACGATTTGCTGCGCCAGTACATCCAGCGGATTGCGCGGATAGTGAACCGATTCCACCTGCCCGTCGTACATCGCTCGCGTAATGGCGGCACACGCCACAAGATCGGCGCGGTATTTGGGAAATAGGATCGCGTTACTAACGGCGCCGACTCGATGACTCGCGCGCCCCACGCGCTGTATGCCGCTCGCGACCGACGGCGGCGACTCAATCTGTATCGCCAAATCTATCGCGCCCATATCAATCCCTAATTCGAGCGATGACGTAGCCACCAGTCCTCGAAGCGCGCCGAGTTTCAGCCGATCTTCAATTTCCTTTCGCTGCGCCACCGCAACGCTCCCGTGATGCGCGCTGACCAGCGCTTCGCCCGCGAGATCGTTGATCGCCCCGGAAATCCTCTCCGCCAGCCGACGATTATTTACAAAAATCAGCGTTGACCGATGCGCGCGAACAAGTTCGAGCAGCTTGGGATGAATGGCACTCCATATCGACGGCCGGGCCGGCGGCCGCGCCGCGGGGCCGCTCGGCATAAGCTCCATTTGGTCGAGCCGAGTCATATCCTCGACAGGAACTTCCACGCGCAGATCGAATCGCTTAGGCTCGCCGGCATCAATAATAGTGATCGGCCGATAGACTGGCGCACTGATCGAACTTTCGAACTCGGTGATCGGTTCTTCCGCGAGCGCCGGAGCGCCACCAGATGCAGATTCAGCGCCAGCCTCAACTCCGCCCAAAAATCGCGCCACTTCCTCGAGCGGCCGCTGCGTCGCGGAAAGTCCGATGCGCTGGAGCCGCCGCCCAGCGAGATGCTCGAGCCGTTCGATGGACAACGAGAGATGCGAGCCGCGCTTCGTCGGAACGATGGCGTGAATTTCATCAACGATAATCGCCTCGACGGAGCGCAGCAGCTCACGCGCGTTCGAAGTCAGCAGAAGGTACAGCGACTCGGGCGTCGTGATGAGAATATCCGCCGAATGGCGCAGAAACCGCGCGCGCTCGTTAGCAGGCGTATCTCCCGTGCGAATCGCGACACTCGGAACGTGGTACGCAATTCCCAACCGCTGCGCCGCCTGCGCAATTCCCACAAGCGGAGCGCGCAGGTTGCGCTCAACGTCTACCGCGAGAGCCTTGATGGGCGAGATATAAACGACGCGGCAGCGCTCCGTTTCGCCAGGCGTCGGCGCAAACATCAACCGGTTAATGCACCACAAAAACGCCGCGAGCGTTTTCCCCGATCCGGTGGGCGCGAGAATCAGCGTGGAATCGCCGCGCGCTATCGCAGGCCAGCCAAGCGCCTGCGGCCGCGTGAGCGAGGGAAACACCGCACTGAACCACTCGCGCACAGCGGGTTCAAATAAATTCAGCTCGGGCGCGGCGTTCACCGCGATATCAGTTGGTGCCATAGTTCACGACTCTGCGTTGCGCAAATGATCGGCGCTATTCAGCCATTCATTGGATGCAGACAAGATAAAAAAGTGTTTTTCACATCACTTTCCGAGCCTCAATCTATTTCAGAGCCGGGAGGCCCCCGCTTCCCTGACCCCGTTCGCGACGTTCGCTGGCGCCCCCCGATCCAAGAACCTCCATACTCCATAAAGAATACGCAGCTTACCGTTTCTTAACCCCAAAACCCGGGCATATCATGTATGGCCTATATCCCGTTGTTTCGGCAATATCAGTGATGTGGCGCGCGACCTCGGTCGCTAAATCACAAATCGCCGGAGGCTGGTATGGAACAACAAAGCGCACTTCGAGAGTTTTACGTCGACGAACTTCGCGCCATTTGCAATTGCCACGCTGGTAATGATCTCATCCCGGATCTGCCGAAGACGTCACAAGCCCATAAAACAGATTGCCAATTTCACCGCGCTGAGCAACGCCAGCCGGGGTCGCCTCACAGAAAAGCCAAATCCGCGCGGGCCTAGCGGCGCGCCTCAAACACGCATCACTGCGGAATCATTCCGATCGCGCCCAACCACGTCTCCACCAACTGAGGCCATCCCGTTATCGGCAGCTCCGTGCGCCGCAGTCCAAACGCGTGCCCGCCATGCGCATACAGATGCATTTCCACCGGCACCCCAGCCTTCTTCAGCGCGATGTAGTAAGCCAGCGAGTCGTTTACATCGTCCACGTGGTCATCCTCAGCTTGCAGCAAAAACGTAGGCGGCGTCTGGCTCGTGACAGGGATTTCGGGATTCAATCCAAGCTCTTCATCGGCGTTCGCCGGATGGGGAACCGCAAACTTTTTGACGCCCTGCTTGGCATCCCACTCCGCCGCGGATAGCGAGAGATGCCCCGGATAAATAGCCACCGCAAAATCCGGCCGGCAGCTTTCTTTATCGGCGGCATCGACAGCCGGGTACAAACGCTTCTCAAAATGCGTGCTAATCGCCGCCGACAAATGCCCGCCTGCCGAAAATCCAAGCACTCCAATCTTGTGTGGATCGATATGCCACTCCGCCGCGTGCGAGCGCACCAACCCCACCGTCCTCTGCGCATCCTCCAACGCCATCGGTGATTCCGGATACGGCCCCGATTTCGGGTACGGCCCCACGTCCGTCACGCGATATTTCAACAGCACACACGTGATCCCTCTTGGCGTCAGCCAATCACAGACCTCCGTGCCTTCAAGATCGATGGCAAGAACCTGATAGCCCCCGCCCGGAAACACGACCACCGCAGCCCCCGTATTCTTTCCCTCCGGCGAATAGACCGTCATCGTAGGCCGCGTCACGTTGCTCACGCCAACCGCCGGCCTCCCAGCAACGAGAAAGTCTTTCCCGGACGTCTCGGCGGCCTCCGGCCCCGCGACAGCCTGCGCATCAGGCGCCGCCCCCGGCCATATCGCCACTTGCGTATGTCCCGCCGATGGCTGCCACGCAGCCGTCTGCGCCCTCACACCACTAAACGCAAACACAACACAAAGAGCAAACACCAAAGCCTTCATCACAATCCACACAGCTTAATATAACCAGTCACTTCCACAAGCCCCTGATCGGAAACCGTCAAGCTGAAAATCTGCAGCGGCGCATCCAGGTACAATGCGGTGTGCCGCGTGCTTGTAGCGTCGGCCTGCCCTGAGTTTTCGAAGGGAGCCTCGCCGCGCCGTTCCAGATTAGTATCGTGTTCGTCGAAACGAACGCACATCCAGGCTCCTTGAGTGCCGCTTTGATACGCGTCGTCAAATTCTGAAGCCCGGCCACTCATTTCTAGAGCCCGCTCGCCAGCCATAACGTAAGTCTCGTGGGCGGCTACATCGTTCTTGGTATGGCTACCCTCGCAGATTGCCCTTATCTTCGCTGCGCGATTTCGTCCAACACGCGAATCTACTTATTTATGGAGATGCACGAGCCGGAGGAAGGGTCGACATGATGGAAATGGGGCAGGCTATTATCGCGGACGATTCGAACGTGCACGGCGTATCCTGGCCGGCTGTCATTGCAGGTGCTTTCGTTACAGCGGCGCTCTCGCTGATACTTCTAGCCCTGGGCGCCGGAATCGGTTTATCCGCGATCTCTCCGTGGGAGAACTCCGGTGCTTCCACTTCGGCGGTTGGCGCTGGCGCCATTGTCTGGCTGGTCCTCGTGCAACTGATTGCTTGCTCGATGGGAGGCTACCTTGCCGGCCGCCTGCGTACCAAGTGGATCAGGGTTCACACGCATGAAGTATATTTCCGCGATACCGCGCACGGCTTTCTTGTTTGGGCCGTCAGCGTTGTTGTTGCGGCGGCCTTTTTGGCTTCCGCAGCAGCGTCAATGATCGGGAAAAGGCATGAAGCCGGTTCAGCGAATCAATCTTCCGGAGCGATAGCTCCAAATCAATACTTCGCCGATGAGTTGCTGCGATCCCATTCCCCGGGTTCCAACGATGCTGCCGCGCGCAGCGAAGTTGATCTCATTCTCGCGAACGCTCTTCGGCAAGGAGCCGTGCCGCCAGCCGATCGCTCATATCTGGTCGACCTGACGGCAACAAAGACCGGAATCAGTGAAGCGGATGCTGACAAAAGAGTCTCCGATGTTTTCGCTCAGGCTCAGCAAGCTGCGGATCAAGCGCGTAAGGCGGTCGCGCATTCACTTTATTGGACATTCCTCGCTCTTTTGGTCGGTGCTTTTTGCGCCAGCTTTGCCGCCACAATTGGAGGCAGGCAGCGTGACCATGTTATCGTTATTTGACAAAGCTAAGTCTAAGTAGGAGGGTTTCGAGATGCGCTCAATTTTGCTGCTTGTGCTCGGCGTGCCTATCCCGATTATTATTTTGATCGGACTCTTCAGCCATTTTTAAACCAAGTACGATTCTCCCCGCTGGTCGCGAGACAATTTAGGAGGCCGAATGTCTGCAATTGAGTACGGAAGCTACTACTGGTGCGTAATTCTCAAGGGATCCGAAACCGGCGCTCCCGGAGAATCCGTCCATCTCCATGCCGATGATCTGGCGATCGAATCGAATGGCGGCCTCACGTTTCGAAGCGCCGGAAGACGCCCCGCAGGTGCCGAGCCCAAGCAGAAAGATGACAAGCAAGACAAGCAAGAAGAGAATCCTTCGACGGAAGGCCCAAAGGACGAGAAACACGACGAAGGCGCCAAGAACGATAATAAAGAAACCAACAAGATGATCTATTTGGCCTTTGCGCCCGGAACCTGGAAGGTAGTCTATGCCGCCAAACTTCAGGACGGTTCCCCGGCTTCGGTTGAGCACTGGAACGCGCCCGGCGGCAACGGCGAGCTGCCCAAGGAAGTACCGCCGAATTCAGGTGCTGCTGGATTCCCGGCTCGCGAATAACGCGCGCGTGAACGGTCCAGTTTTCTCGCATCAGCGTTTTTTTGGTTCTCTGAGCTTGTATATAGCTTGTATACAATTCGGAGGTCGGATGGGGCCGAATTAAGGTAATCCTGGGCCACCTTCCTACGCCCCTTTTTCTTTGCCTTTTGTTCGCCTCTCCGTCCGGCACCGTGTGTAAGGTGATTCAAAATGATTTCCTGCGGCGACTCCAGCGCGGCGACATCCGTTCCGCACCGTCATACAGTATTTCGCTTAAGCATCCTCAGCTAATCCCCGATTGAAGTTCGACCGCTGCTCAGACAGCATCCATTCGGCTCCTAGAAAGAAAAGAATGGCCGTGCGGGATTCAGCCGTCAGCAACAAATCGGTCGGAGACTTGTTAGATGAGGTCTAAGCAGCAAACGCTTTAACCTTCTGAGCATAAGCGCGCATCGTTTTGTACGAAATCAATGAGAGGAAGTGATCGATGCCCTTAACACTAACATGGCACGACATCCTGCTTAGGCTGGCTCTTTCGGTTTTCGCCGGAGCGCTAATGGGCGTAGATCGTAGCGAGCACGGCCGCCCAGCGGGGCTCCGCACGACGCTATTAGTATGTTTAGCGGCGGCCGTTGCGATGATTCAAACTAATCTTCTGATGCTTACAGTGGGAAAAGCATCGGATTCTTTCGTCGTCCTCGACTTGATGCGGTTGCCACTCGGTATCTTAACCGGGATGGGATTCATCGGCGGGGGCGCCATTCTCAGACGTGACGGTCTCGTCTTCGGTGTCACCACTGCTGCGACGCTTTGGTTCGTCACTGTCATCGGCCTGTGTTTCGGAGGCGGACAGATTTTTCTGGGAATAGCAGCACTTGCTTTGGGAATGCTCGTGCTATCGGGTCTCCGGCAGCTTGATTACCGCATGAAGCAGGAACAACACGCGATCCTCAGCCTGACGACGAATTCCGAGGAACCGGCTCAGGATGAGATATGCGCCGCTGTTCGCAAGGCGGGATATGGGATCAGCACCTCGGCGGTTACATACGCGAATCGGACGCGCGAATTTGAATTCAGATTGAAGTGGCGAGCGCTGCCGGACAAATTGAGGGCGCCCGCATTTCTGAAAGAACTGTTGAGCGACCCGCGGATCTTGACGGTTCAGTGGAGGGTCGGTTGAAGCTAAAGACATCCGAAGCCTGCTTAGACGCCTAGGTGCCAGAAATTAATGTGCTCGGCCCTTGCATCGCTGCCGTTTGTGATTGCCTGAGGTGAGAATTTTTCGGACGATCGACCTCTTCAGAATTCTCTGTGGACTCTTACACCGATCGCATAGCCGCCGTTTTGGTCGCGCAGCGCCGTAATTGACGTGCGCCTATTTAGCTGGTACTGCAGTTCGACCGTCTGGCTCTGCGTGTTCGTGACGTCAGTGCTGAAAGTCAGAAGCAAATTGCCAGTCACGCGCTCCTGGATGGCCACCTGCGAACCCAGATTGCCCTGGGTATTGGTGGCCAGCGGATCAATCGTCAACTGCGAGATGCCCGTAACATTTTCGAGCTTTCCGGCCACTTGGCTGCTCACGCCTCCGGCCAGCACGGATTCAGCGCCCATCGCCGCGGATTGTGAGGGTGAAGACGCGGCCTCCGCCGTCGTGTTTCCGAAGGCAAGCAAGTGAATGATGTCCGCGGGCGGCAGGCTGGGATCGGAAGTGTAATTGGTCCGCAGCCGATCCATGGATCCCGAGAGATTCAAAGTGATGTTGTATTGCTCAACCGCGGTCTGGATATACAGACCGAGGACTGGCTCCGTGCGCGCAGGGTTTACGAACTGAATCGTGCCGGACTGCACCTCAAAACGTTTGCCCAGGAAAAACACTTCGCCGTTGGTTAGCGAAATTCTTCCCAGCAACACCGGATTTGCCAGCGTCCCGATCACGTTTAAATTCGCCGACCCAGCTATTCTGACTTTGCTGCTGACCAGACTCATGTCCTGCGCAGACTGCACGGCAACATTCAATTTCATATTGTTTTCGAAGCTGGATGACGGGCCGCCGGCCGAGTCTTCTGAAAACTGGCCGGCAAAACTGGATAAATCGAAGGCTCTTGTGAATGACAGACGATCCACGAGCACGCGCCCGGTGAGATTCGAATCGTTCGGAGTGCCATTGAGGTTGAGGCGTCCGCTCAGAATTGATCGCAGGCCCTCCGGATAGCGGATGCGAACAGATTGGGCATTGAGAGCCACATTGAAATTTGCGTCTCGGCCGTATACCACAAAACCTTCCGCAGAAATTGTTCCGCCGCCGGCTGTTCCTGCGAATTTGACAATGTCCGCGCGGGTTCCGGAAAGATTGATTTGCGCGTTCAAGTCTTCGATGCCTACAGGAACCGTATCGGTGGAAAACGCAGCGTTCGTAATCCGGAGTTCTCCCTTCATGTCAGGCACGGTTGATTTTCCGTGGCTAGTTAAGTGGACGTCGATGCGTCCGGATGACCGTATGCTGGGCGCAAACTTCTGCAGGGCCGTCAAATCCACTGAGCCATCAGCTGACATGGAATATGGCGCGTGCGCGTTACCCTTCAATGATATCGTCCCGCCTAAGGTGAGGTTCGTTCCCGTGCCTTGAACCTGAGTCGGCGCCAGCGTCACAGTTCCATCACGGTAGTCAGCCTTCAACGGATGAACCAAGGCGATTTGCGCGGCTCCGTAGGCGACGTCGAGCGTGGGAATTTCCAAATGCGCTTGCAGTTGGTCCAGGGCTTTGAGCGGACCTTGAAAACTCAAATGAATTTCCGTTTGTCCCTTCAGGTTGGAACTTTGTGCGGGAAGAAAATTCGCCAGGACAGCAGCGATCGGGAGTGCCTTTACGCCCACGGTTCCGGTGGCATTTCGCTGACCGGTGAGTTCCACACTTCCCTTTACGTCAAAGGATCCTTGATCGATTACGGAATGAAGTGTGAGGTTACCGTGCTCGTGCGCAACCGTGACCTCTGCGGTCAGATTCGAGACGGGATACTCGCGAATTTGTAACTGCGGAACGGCCAGGTTCACTTCGAGTGCGGGATCCTGGATTGTGCCGTGCCCGCTCGCGGAAATGTTCAACTCGCCGCCAATCTTGCCGCCGCGTTGAAGAGCGGAGACCGCATCGAGCTTCAAGCTATCCGCGTGAAGTGTTGCGCCATATTCTTGCGTTACCAATTTGTATGTTGCGTCCGCGAGAATTTTCCCGGCAGGAATCTCCAGGTCAACGATCGAATGAACGCTGCCTTGTTGGAATTGTGCGTTGACCGCTAGTTTGTTGAGTGGCTCGTTCCAAGCCGATCCCTGGGACACCGTGAGCGTTCCGCTGCCCTCCAGATCTTGCCTCGTTCCGCTCACCGATACTTTTGCGGATACGATACCAGTCACCGGGTAGCGCAGTTCCGCCATCGCCTGCGCGTCCGCAATAGACACGTCCGTAACGGCGGCTTGTAAGGATACCGTGCTGTTCGGTTCAAGCGACCAGTGCTGCAAGGCAGCGCGGCCGCCGAAAGTAATTTGCCCGCGCGGATCACCGACGAGCCTGCCATTTTGAATCTCGACTTCCGAGGAGTTGGCTTGCAAATTCATTGCAAGTGACTGCCAGCGGCTTCGATCGACCGCCAGGTGTTGCACTGACAACTGGCCTTTGATTCGCGGATCGCGAGTGGAGCCGGTAACGCGAGCGCTAAGGGTGCCGCGGCCTTGCAGATTGGGGATCACGATTGGCGGATGACCCGGAGGTCTCAAGGTATTTTCGACGAGGCTCGCCAGAGATCCCACTTCGTGCAAATCGCCAGTCGTCGCCACCACATCTATGTCGGAATTTGCGCGGCCACGCGAATCGAGCGCACCGGAGATTGTGATTCTCGTGCTCGAAGTCTGTAAGTAGGACTGTGCGAACGAGATTCTGTTGCGCGGGCCGTCGTAATCGGCTTGCACCAATCCATTGACGGGGATGGTTGAGGGCGTCGCGGTTGTGTGCTCCGGATTCGACACGGCCAATCGCACGTGCGCAATTGCGTTCTGAACCGCCCCTGCCCACGCTGCTTGAACATCCATATTCGTCGTGCCGACCAGACGGAGCTTATTTAAGTCTCGAGGTCCCAATGCATCGCTTGCAGTTGTGAGAGAGACACCTTTCAAGGAGAAGTTCAAACGCGATGACGGGGCGGAAGAATCCACGCGCAGCATCGTCCAGTTGGCTTTCGCTTGGCCGTCGAGAAACTGGGCCACAAGGCCATCAACGCGGACACTCGCGTCTTTCAATTCGTACATGGCGCGGAGCGCTCTCGCCTCGAGTGCTCCCTGGCTGGTTCGCAACGCTAATTTGTCGCTGCGCATCTGGCCATTGATGCTCAGGCCGGCTAGAAATGATTGCCGGGCCTTCGCTTGGTAACCGAACGTTCCGTCCAGTGCGACTACGCCGACAGGCAACGAATCTTGCTTAAGAGCCTTAGCCAATTCGCTCGTGAATAAATTGCCTTCATAATTGCCATGAATCTGAGGATTTGCATAATTCGTCAGGCGCGCGTTGGCATTTAGGCGTGATGAGCCGCTTGTAATTGTGAGAGCGCTGACGGTGAACACTGCGCGGTTCGCGGTGAATTGCGCTTGCAAGGCATGATCGAGAGGCGCGAGCTGTCGAGAAACTACGCGGCCGCGGTCATACGAAATCGAACCCTTATATTCGCCGGTCAAGCGGCTGTATCCCGCGTCGAATTTCAAATCGTGGAGTTCCGCGTCCAACGGCACTTGCGCATCGTTGTAATAAATTTCTCCCGAATGAACGGCGCAATCCTGAATCGCCAGATTAAATAGCGCGTCCGTTCCGCTGCTGCTGGAGCTCGATTGAGGAGGAGTGGGCAGGTTACTTCGTCCTTCCGAGCTTATTCTGAAGTGGATCAACGGTTGGTCAAGAACGATCGAACGCAATTCCAGTTCACGGCGGAGAAGCGGAGAAAACTGAATCGCAAGTTGGAGATGTTTCGCTTGAAAAAGCGGCGGCGCCGCCGGCGCCGGATCCGCCGTGCTTCGAACAACGATGTCTGTCAAATCGAACGCCAGAGCAGTCCAATGTGTAGCCAGTCCGCCGATTTCCACGCGGATGCCAGCGCGTGTAGCGGCCTGCTCGATAATCTCCGAGCGCAGGAAATCTCGAAATCGCTGGGTGTTAATTACGATGATAAGTAGAACCACTAGCGCGGCGACTATTGCCGGAATGAAAATCAAAATGGCCCGTAGAATTTTCTTCTTGCCGCTTCTCACGATATTCATCCTATGTCGTGCATTCGGATAGTTGCATTCGGAACCGGTCTTGCGCACAGAATCGTGTTGCGTTCAGAATTAAAATGATTGACCAAAGGTCACAAAGTATTGCGTTGCGGGCACGCCGGGCACCGAGGTTATCCGATAGCCCACATCGAAACGCACGGGACCCACGGGAGTCTGATAGCGAATTCCTATTCCCACGGAATGTGTAAAGCCCTCGGCGAATTCGCGGAAATTAATGGCGCTGTAAACGTTGCCACCGTCATAAAAGATCGCGCCTCCGAGCCCTGTCTTGATAGGCAAGGGAAATCGCGCCTCGGAATTGAAAATGAATAGCATGTCGCCGCCGACCGGAACGCTGATCAGAGTGCAAGTGGATTGATCTGCAGGATTGCTGCAAACCGGCACCGACCGCTGCGGTCCCGCGCCGTCGATCGGGAATCCTCGCAGAGAGTCCGCACCGCCGGTGAAGAATCGTTCGCTGAGAGGAACGTCGCTACCAGAAAAGGGCTTGGCGAGTCCCAGACGAAAATTACTGGCCCACACGAGCCAAGGCTTCACGGGCACGTAGAAGGAGTACTGCCCGAGGAAACGCACAAAACTGGCGCTTGATCCCAGAGATTTCGGCGTAACACCAAAATCTAGTGTCTGAAATACGCCGTGATGCGCGTCTAGAGGCTTATCCCGGCTGTCGTGGATGTACTCTCCCTCAAAACCAGAAAGCCGCACATGCTGATCTTCCGGCAGTACTAAACCCGGGATAAGAATGTCGTATAGGTTCGTGCGTTGAAAGGTATAGCGGACAATCAAGTTTTTCGTGCGCTTCTTGTCGAAAGCTTTTTCCACTTGAATCGAGACTTGCGCCAGCTCCGCCGTATAGATCGGGTTCTGTGTCGTTCGTTCCCCCGATACGCTCAGAAGCGAACTCCAGGAGGAACCATGAAGATGCGGATCGGTGTAATTAAAGAAGACTCGCTGATCGAGGCGAGAAAGGATAGTCCCGATGGTGGCTGTCTCGGCCTTCCCACGCAGGTCATGGCGCGAAAAATCAAAGGTGAAGCGCGGTCCGACGTAACTCTTTTGGCTTACCGTGAATTTATCGCCCAGGCTGACCGGCGGAATGCCCGGCACGACCACTGAATTCACCGGTATATTTCCACTGCGCGGAATAATTTCGAGACCGCCGCCGATATCCATCGAATTGAGCGACGACTCGTGCACTTTGATCAGCACTTCCTCCTGAGTCTGATCCACGATCGGCCGCAACGCCTTGACGCTCGCCCAGTCAAAAATTCCGAGATCGTACAAGTCGCTTTCAGACTGAAGGAAATGCCCTTCGCTCAGGGGCTGGCCCGGCTTGATCTGAACGCCGGCGAGCGATTCTATGAAGTGCGTCTTGGTGTCTTTGGCGCCGAGCAAAACGACGTCGCTCACGCGCGCCTGCGGACCTTCCTCCACGGTGTAGGTGACGTTCATCTTGTGCGGATTGTCGGAGGACGTAGTGACCGATGACCTCAGATCGGCATTCAGGTACCCAAGATCAAGGTAGGCAGCCAGCAACTGACTCCGGTCCGTGTCCAGCAGTTTCTGCGAGTAGGTCTTTCCCGGCTGGAGATTCAACGGATATTTCTTGGTGAGCGCGGCCAACGTCTGCGTCTTATTGCCGACAACCGTCAGCGTGGCGACTTTATCTTGTGGTCCCTCGACAATCTGAAAAGTCACGTACACTTCCGGCTTGAAGTCTTCCACCTGCGGCCGGATCGAGACGCCCGCGAATCCTGAGTCTGTGTAGAGCTGCGTGATTGAATCTACGCTCTTGCGCAATAATTGATCGCTATAATCACCGTGCAGAAACAGAAATCCTTTCTTGACAAATGCGCGGCCCCTCAGCTGCTTGTCCGTAAAATAATCGTTCCCGTCGAAATACACGCCCTTGACGCGATGCCTCGATCCGGGACTGACCTCGTAGACAACGTCTATCGCTTCGGATCGTTTGTCTACGCGCGAGTCCACGGTGACGTCAAAGTATCCTTTGTTCTGAAAGTAGGACTTCAGATTTCGTTGGCCTTCGTCAACCAAGTCCTGGTCAACCGTACCTTCCTCATAGATAGGAATTAATCGCCGCATGGTGCGCTTGGAAATCCGTGTGCCGGCGACTCGAAGCGATACTTGCGGCCCGATCGTCACGTCAAACGTGACGTCCACTCGATTGGATGCCGAGTCGTAGTTCGCCGAGGCCAGACGCACAGCCGGCGCCAGTTGGCCGTCTTTCCTCAGATGTGCGCTGATGAAATCGATGGATTTGGTGGCACGCGGTTCCGAAAACTTTTGGCCTGACTTTAGCGACACTCCCTTAACTCTCGCCCATACGCTTCGTAGCGCGGCGCGCAGTCCCGCGCTTCGTTCGTCCGATAGACCCTTAAAAGCGATATTACCTATCCTCGCTTGTTTGTTGAGCGCACAGTGAAAGATCAAGTTCGCGATACTGTGCGCGTCATCGTGTTGTACTTCGGCGAGCACCTCCGACGCAAAGTAGCCCTGCTTATGAAGAAAAGTCAGCAGTCCCTTTTCCCCGCCGGATTCAAGTTCCGCGAAGTATGGGGATTGTTCGGGAATATCGACGGCCTGCAGCAATGCGGTATAGGGAAATCGTGTGCCTGTCCCGGGAAATTGGATGATCCCCACATATTCCGCCGGCTGCAAGATGAACAGAACGCGAATGCCGGTCTCTTCGGGCTGAGTGTTGACCTGTACCTCGGAAAAAAGATGCGTCTGCTGCAGCGCCGTGACGCTTGCGCGGATTGAGTCAATTGAGAATGGCTTCCCGGCCTCTTGCCGAATCAGATTGCGCATCGCTTGAATATTCACACCGTTCCGAGCTGAAACCTCGATGCTCGACACCGTTTGGCCTTCGAAGCCTGCGTAGGAATTCGGCTGTGCCTGCTGGGCAAGAAGTGGCGGAGCCGCGAGAAGCAGAAACAGAAGATATAGGAATACGGATGCGAACCCAATTCCGCGCGGATCACACTGCATATTCATCCGCACACGCCGGCTTCTCACCTAATCGCCGCCTTGCTTGCCGTTCGCTTCTATTTCGTGATCGGCTTCTGCGCCCACCAGCAAAATGATACTGGCGAAATAAATCCACAGCATCAGCACGATCACTCCACCGAGCGTTCCGTAGATTGCGGGGTACGACGAAAAATGCTGGACGTAGACATTTAATGCCATCGTTGACGCAACCAATGTGAGAACGACGAATGCCGTGCCGGGAGAGAGCCAGCGCCACGTGCGCTTCCCCGCCGGCAACAGACAATTCATCAGCTCCACTCCCACGTACAGCAGCGCTAACATGACGATCCACCGAACGACTTCCCAAATGTCGCGCGGCAGGTACCACGACCTCACCGACAACGGCATCATTCCGACTCCCCAGCGACCGAGCACGACGAGACCGAAGCACGCCATTGCAAAAATCGCCGCCAGAAAAGTGGCGCCAGTGGCAATCACGCGCTTGCGCAAATACGAGCGTGAATCGCGACATCCATGAGCCACGCTCAAAGATTCCATCAGGCTCACGAATCCCGACGAAGCACTCCATACGGCTGCTATAAGACCGAACGACAGGATCCCCTTCGATCCGCTCGCCAAACTCATAATGGTGGAGAATACGAAGCGACGTGACTCAGTCGGGAGATAGTCTACTATCCAAGTCGCAAAAGACTTCCAGACGGTGGTTGAGGGCAGCCACCCCACGACAACGGACAGAACAAGAAAGAAAGGGAAAAGCGACAGGGCGAAGTAAAACGACATCTGAGCGGCCATATCAAAACAGTCGTCCATTTGGATTTGATTCCAAATCCGCTTGAGGGCTGAGGCCGCTCGCCGAGGTTCAATACTTTGTTGCACAAGCTCATTCATATTTCCAGTCACTGAGACCGCGTTAGTCTACTCGCCGCCGCGGGAGGGGGCCATCCCTGAATCCCTGTACCATTGCCGTTTGATGTTAATTGACCGCGCCTCGATGACCCGCAAGTACGTCGCGATTCGAAAGGCACGTGCAGAAGCAGAATAAACAAGTTCGTCCAAGCAAGGAACGTTCTAAGGAAAATTTCCATTCAAGGCAGGTAGTTCCCTGTATTCTCCAGCGTTTCGATTCGTGCTATCTATCGCTGTCGTTGGATTGTGGCCCCGGTTGGCCCTGGGCGGAGGTTACAACGGAGGCATTTTATGAACTCGGATCAAGTCCAAGGCAAGTGGAAGCAGGTTTCGGGAAAGGTGAAGGAGAAGTGGGGGAAGCTGACCGATAACGACTTGGATGTGATCGCCGGCAGAGAGGAACAACTCGTCGGAAAAATTCAGGAGCGGTACGGAATCGCAAAGGAAGAGGCTCAGGAGCAGGTGACGGAATTCAGCAAAACCGTGCGATTCGATTACTTACCGGATGAGACCGATTCGACAGTTACGGCTGAGAGAGCTCGCGGAGTGTCCGGCCGTTGACGGAATGTGCCTATTATCGATTGCAAGCAGAATAGAGATCGTTTCTGAATCGAACGGTAAACGCTCAGTCTTAAACTACTTACGAACGCCAAGCGCCCCGCGACCGTCGCGGCCGGCTCTCGGTTAGGACCGCTTTCGGTGAGCACGGTTGAAGATACGCGTGCTGCGAGCTCGAGTGCACCTTCGGAAGATCTTGCAAAGCGTTTGGGACCAGCATTTGATACAATCGCGCGCGCGAAGCGGGCGTGAAGTATTGGTTGTGATAATGCGGTTGTGCGCGACAGGCGCGCATGCCGAACGCGAGGCCGTGAGCGAGTATGCAGCTGCGGCACATAGTCGTCGCTATAGCAATCCTGGGTAGCTCCCTGCCCGCAGCGGCACAAAGCACGTTGGCCCGCATCTCTAATATTGCGTCGAGGCCCGTTCGTTCGAACGAGGCCGCGGACCGACGCACCTTCGGCCGCACACCGCTCGGTTCACCGGCTCTACCCGCACGCGATCGCTCTCCGTTCACTCCGCTCGCCTCGCCCATCGCCAACGGGTACACACACGAACATAATCTGGAGATTCTGCCAAAGTTCGAAGAAACACAAACGCTATTCATGTCGCATTCAAGCGTGCTGTTAGCCGCTTTCGCAGGCGGGCACGTGCGATTGGCAGGATTTGGAAGCACTCTGGTGATGGGTAATGTCGAACTCGGGCCATCGGGAGCTGCAGGCCTGCTTGATTTCCATCCGTGGAGGCACTACCAGCCCGGCGATCCACGCTCCGTGGGATCTTACGGAGTCAGTCTCGGGCTTCACCTGGGGCGGGAGTCTCAGGCCGGGAATCCATTCGGAATTTGGCGATGCGTGACACGACTTATCGCCGAAACCCGATAGCCTCTTCTTTGTCCGCCATGGGGCGTCTGAGCTTGCTTCGGCCTCTACGTACAGTTGAATCTACGCACAGTTGAAATAGCCGATGGCGCGCATCATTTCGACCGCTTCGTAGCGGTTCGTCGCTTCCAGTTGACGGATGATCCTGCGGACATGATTTTTCACGGTGAACTCAGATAAATTCAGACGTGAAGCGATTTCCTTGTTCGTTAACTTCTGGAAAAGCAGCTCGATGAGTTCGTGCTGGCGGCGTGTTAGGTTGTACTTCGGCTCGAGCGCAGCAGGGGCACTCGGCTGAAGTGCTTGTCCAACAACGTGTTGAAAGAGAGTGAAGCAAAGGCGCGGAGGACACACGGCTTCGCCTTGAGCCACACGACGAACAGCGGCAATGACGTCTGAAGCAGACGCATCCTTCAAAAGATAGGCGGTTACGCCTGCGCGAACCGCATCGAGGAAGACTTCACGATCTTCATTCATCCCGAACAAGACAATCTTGAGCGGGTGTTCCCCGGGCTGCTTTGAAGGCAAGACGTTCAAACCCACGGAGCACAGCATTTGGAGCGAATCGATCAAGAGGACTTGGCAACGATTCGCGGCCATCTCGCGGGCGGCTATTTCGGGCGAATCGCTATGGCCTGCGACGGCCAGGTCGGATCGTTTCTGGAGGACCCGGAGTAGCGCCTCCCGCAGCAGACGATTTTCCGCCACCAAATACACGATGACGCGATCCAACTCGAGGCCGTCAGTGCTCTTCTCTACGACCGATTCCGTGTCAATCTGGGGCATTCTAGAACCTCGCATCCGAGCCGCAAATCTCCAAGAAAGAGCTTACCGTCTGGACCAAGTGCCATAAATAGAGAATTTAGTGTACTAAACCGGAAAAATCAAGTTAGAGGAGAGTATATGCGCCTTGACTGTCACGGTATACGTGATTGTCGTTAAATTGCACACCTTGAACTACTTTACCCTCCGGCGTTCTAGTCCTGCCACCTGACCGTTTGGGTCCCCGCGCACCCTCTGGGGAGTGTGCGCTCACGCGGCATTGGCTCCCTGGTGTGGGTGCCTAATTGGACCTTACATTATTCCCGGCGCCACCGAATACTCCCTCCATAACTAAGGAGCCGCCAATGGGGAACGCCATTCGCGTTTTGGTAGCCAATCGACCGAAGTTGATGAGAGATCTCATCGTCAGCATCGTCGCGGAGCAACCAGATATGGAACTGGTAGGAGAGGTCTCCGAGGAAGAAGAAGTGGATATCGCCGAGCGGATTCGGCAAACGATGCCGGATCTCGTGGTGGTGGCGCTCGACGATCCAAAACGCCGCCCAGAGTTGTGCGACATAGTCTTGAGCCAGTACCCGGGGACGAGTGTGATTGCAGTGCCTCCGCAGGCAAATCGCTGCGTGTGCTACTGGACGGTCAACAACGTCGAGTCGCGCGACATCGAGCTTTCCGAAAGGGGTTTCCTTACAGCGGTGCGCGACATGGCTGAACGCGTAGGGGCTAAGCATTGATACACGCCATTTTGAAAACAGAGGGAGCTCGCATGCATCGCGCGTTGAAGGTCGGGATATTTCTTGCGCTGTTCTTGGGTGCCGTGGCGATTGTCCCGGCAAACGCGCAGAACAGTGCACAGCAGAGCCGTTCCACGCGCAATTCTCCAAGCTATCAAGGCAGCGAGCCACTTGATCTGGCGATGAATAACCAAGATCGTGTTGCCGCGGCCGCCGCTCAAATCAAGGAAGTGTTGCTGATTGATCCCGGAATTCTGGTGGAGCTGAAAAGATATGTCGCCAAGGAAGCCACGGACAACGGACAGATTGTGGACGATGCCGCGCTGACGGACGCCGCGATTTTTGATCGTCTCGAGCGGGATGTGCCATTCCGCTCGCTGGCGACGAGGCTGGTCCAACGCTACGGCTATCTGCTGCCGAGCATCAATCCGCTGTCTGATGCGGGAAAGCAGAATGAACTGGTGTTGAAAGAACGGGCCCGGCGAATGGTTCAAGTCGAGGCGCAGGAAGATGCGCAAGCTGTGCTCGACGCGAAGAAGGACGCGGCTCGCGAAGAGACCGAGGGAAAGTGCGACCCTCAGCAGGACAGCACTTGCGGCCAAGCTCCTCGCACGCGCACGAAACGGTCCACCGCTCCGCCAGAAAATCAGCAGCCTTCGGACCAAGACAACCTGCCTCTTCCCGGAGGAATTCCGGGATTTTCGTCTCCGCAACTGATGCGGACTGGGGACAGCTCAACTTCCAACACAGATCTTCGCGGAACGTCGGATACAGCCGCCGCGTTACGGCAATTGGGAATTGGAGGAGGGTCGAACGAAAGGAACGGATTCGACCTCGGGTCGGGCGATGATTCAGATTCGAATGCTCACGTGTCAAAGCTTGCGCAAGGCTTCGCGGGTGCGCAGGGCATGGGGGGCCTCGGGTCGAGTTCGCTGCCACTGCCCCTAGATTTTAGCGGGATGAGCGGCTTGGGCGGATACGCAGACGAGGGCCGAGGGGCGACTTCCTCGACCACGAGTTCCGTGCCTCGTGAAAGCACACCGAAAAATCCACCCCGAAAAAACGGCACGGAAGGCGAACTCTCTCCCGTTTCCATCATCCACAAGGCAAACCCCTACGCCGACATTCCGTCGCTTTACGACTTGTACGTGCAGGCATCCGCAAAGCCGAGAACACTAGAACGCTTTGGTCTGGATGTGTTTCAGAACCAGTCCGAGGATGACACTGCGATTCCGATGGATTTGCCTGTCGGACCCGATTATGTCGTCGGGCCGGGCGACACATTGGCAATTGACGTCTGGGGTGGAATCTCGCAACGAGTATTCCGCACGGTGGATCGCGCGGGGCGGGTGTCTTTGCCCGAAGCAGGGCCGGTGTTGGTGAGTGGCCGAACGCTAGGCGAAGTGCAGGAAAACGTCCAACAGTTGCTGAGGACTCAATTTCGAGATGTGTCTGCGGATGTGTCTCTATCAAAATTGAGGACCGTGCGCGTTTACGTGGTTGGAGATGTCGCGGAACCGGGAGCCTACGACATCAGCTCGCTTTCGACTCCGCTAAACGCGTTGTTCGCGGCCGGCGGTGTCACTCAGAACGGTTCGCTACGCGACCTGCAGCATTATCGTGGGCAGCAACTTGTTGAAGAGGTAGACGCGTACGACCTGCTGTTGCACGGCATCCGTTCCGACATGAAACGGCTTGAAAACGGCGACACTCTCCGTGTGCCACCCATTGGGCCACAAGTGACGATCGAGGGCATGGTCAGACGGCCGGCGATTTACGAGTTGCATGGCGAGACATCACTCGCCGATGCGCTCGAACTGGCGGGCGGAATCCTGCCGGCGGCGGCGTTGCAGCATATCGAAGTGCAGAGGCTTGAGTCGCACAAGAGCCGCACAATGTTGAACGTTGATGTTTCTCCGAACAAGGATGCGGCCGGAGTGGCAGCCCAATTCGCCGCGTTTAAGATTCAGGACGGCGACATCATCCACATTTTCCCGATTGCACCGTACAACGAGAGTGCCATCTATCTGCAAGGCCATGTGTTGAAGCCAGGACGGTATTCGTACCACGACGGAATGAGAGTGACCGATCTCATCGGTTCGTATTCCGATCTATTGCCCGAGCCTGCCGCGCATTACGCAGAGATCGTACGATTGAATCCACCCGATTCTCATCCGAGCGTCGAGAGTTTCGACTTGAGCGCGGCGCTTGCGAATCCTTCCACCGCTCCGACGCTTCAGAAGTTGGACACTATCCGAATCTATAGCCGCTTTGATTTCGAGCCGGCGCCAGTCGTTTGGGTTGGCGGCGAAGTGCGCACTCCAGGCGCCTACCGGACGTCGGGCCAAGCGCGTGTTCGCGATGCGATCTTTCTGGCAGGAGGAGCCGCGCCTGATGCATCAATGGATTCGGCGCAGCTCTTCCGCGTTCAAACTGACGGCACGTTGAAAATCCTCAGCGTGAATTTGGGC
>Ga0182015_10002642_pt1 | contig 21278 bp, 15 predicted proteins | sample 712P3MmetaG_FD_120478 | JGI IMG/M metagenome (GOLD analysis project Ga0182015, IMG submission 120478) | Permafrost microbial communities from Stordalen Mire, Sweden - 712P3M metaG | ecosystem: Environmental > Terrestrial > Soil > Wetlands > Permafrost | place: Sweden: Stordalen | collected...
CTATTGCCGACTTCTCCGGGAACAACATCATGATGCGGACCACGATGGCGGCGGCATTGCTCTGTTTTGCGATCCTTCGGGCGCAGGCGGCGGCGCCCCCCGCCCTCTTCGGCGTCGATGCGCCCGAACTCGCGCGGCTCGGCAGTTATGCGGTGGGCATCAAAACGTTGCATTTTCGCGAGGCGGATCAGCCGGACGTGCTGGCGTTCGATCCCTCCAGCGGCAAGGCACCGCTGCGCGTTCGTGAGCTCACCGTCGATCTCTGGTATCCCGCAGCCCCCACGGCGGGTGCGGCGGCGGCGGTGTACACGGCGGCGCTGCCGTCGGAGCCGCCATCGCCGCCCGCGAGCTTCAGCGTCGCGGGACTCGCGCTCCGCGATGTCCCTGCCGCCGGCAAGGGCTTTCCCTTGGTCGTCGTATCCCACGGCTACAGCAACGACCCGGCGGAAATGATATGGCTGACCGAGAATCTCGCGTCCAAGGGGTACGTGGTTGCGGCCATCCATCACGAGGATCCGCCCATCACGGATCGCAGCAAGTTCATCGGCCCGCTGCTGCGACGGCCGCTCGATATCGCCTACGTGACGCGCAATCTGCAGCGCACGCTGGGATCGGAAGGATTGATCGACCCGTCGCTGACGGCATTGATCGGTTATTCGATCGGCGGCTACGGCGTATTGACGGCCGCCGGAGCGGCGTTGGATCCCAAGGGGCCGCTGACGCAGAGAATACCCGGCGGGTTGCTGCTGCCTTACGTGCGCGGGGGCGCGCACGCGACCGACATCACGGTACAGAATTTGAAGGCGGTGGTGGCGATCTCGCCGGCCGGCGGAGGGACCGTCGCGGCCTGGGACACCGAGGGACTTCGCTCCATCGACGTGCCCATGCTCCTGATTCAAGGCGATCACGACCGCACCGTCGATTACACCTCCGGCGCGCACGCCATCTTCGAGGGTGCGGTGAACGCCCCGCGATACCTCCTGACCTTCCTCGGAGCCGGTCATGCGATCGGGCTCGATCCGCCTCCCGATTCGATGCGTAAGCGCTTGTGGGATCTGGAGTGGTTTCAAGATCCGGTCTGGAGAGCGGAGCGCGTCAACGCCATCAACGCCCATTTCATCACGGCTTTTCTGGATCGCTACGTCAAGGGCGACGAATCGCGCGCCGGCTATCTCGACGTACCGGTGGCGAAATCATCCGACGGAGTCTGGCCCGAGCCGGCGCCGGGCTCTCCTACCGTCCCATACGATGCCTACAGCCCCGGCTCCCCGGGCATCACGATATGGAAGGGCTTTCAACGCAGCGAGGCGGCGGGGCTCGAAATGCTGCGGTCAGGAACCGGTCCGCGGGCGCCGGCGGCCGGCGAAGTCGCCTCGATCGGCAGCCATTGAGCCGCTCGGGTCACGCTCTGATGCTGGCGCTGCGTTCCTTGGTGTTCTCGATCCTCTTCTATGCGTGGTTCGCCTCGAGCGCCGTGCTCGCCGCGATCATTTCGCTGGTTTTTCCCAAGCGGCTTGCCGGCTTCACCCGATTTTGGTCCTCGAGCTGGCTCGCCATGTACCGGGCGATCTGTGGCGTGTCATACGAGGTGCGCGGGCGTGAGAATCTTCCAAAAGGCGGGTGCGTCATCGCCATGAAGCATCAATCCGTCTGGGACACGTGCGCCATGTTTGCCATCTTCGACCGTCCCGTCTACGTGCTGAAGAGCGAACTGATGTTCATTCCCTTCTTCGGCTGGGCTTTGGCGCGACTGGGATGCATACCGGTCAAGCGCGGGACGGGCAAGAGCGCCCTGGATGCCATGGTGCGCGGAACGCGAATTGCGCTGGCGAGGGGCAAGCAGGTGGTGATCTTTCCGGAGGGTACCCGCACCCGGGTCGGGCAGCGGGCTGACTATAAGACCGGGATCAGTCACCTCTATACCGCGCTCGATGTGGCCTGTGTGCCCGCGGCGCTCAATTCAGGCCTGTTCTGGCCGCGCCGGTCGTTCCTGCGGCCGCCGGGCGTCATCACCGTCGACGTGCTGCCCGTGATTCCACCGGGATTGGACCGCAGGGTCATGTTCGAGCGCCTGGTGACCGGCATCGAGAGCGCCGCGGCGCGGCTGGCCGAAACGGGGCGGGCTGCGTAGAGGCTGCGGCCGCGCCTTGCTCAGCCGGCGGCCGCAGTGCTTTTGGTTCGCGGGCCGCCCCGCATCAGCCCGAGCGCGAGCAACGCCGAGGCCAACATCAGGAACAGGCTCACCGCGTTCAGCACCGGGGTCGCGCCCTCGCGCATTCGCCCGTACATTTCCACCGTCAAGGGCGAGTCGGCGCCCACCAGCATGAGCGTCGTGTTGAAGTCGGCGAATGACATGAGGAAAGAAATCGCCGCGGAGCCGATCAAGGCGGGACGCAGGTAGGGCAGCACGATGGTGCGAAATACCGCGGGCTTGCTCGCGCCGAGATTCAATGCGGCTTCCTCGAGCGTGCGGTCGAAGCGGCGCAGCCGCGCGCTGATGGTGAGCGTCGCGATGGTCGCGACATAGGAGAACTGGCCAAGCACCACCAGTGGGAGACCGGGGCGCAGATAATCCCAGTCCCATCCGAACGTGTCGTCGATGAATTCCGCCACGCGGCTCGCGAACGCAAGAATCGAGATTCCGAGGATGACTCCGGGAATCACCAGCGGCGCCAGCATCAAAACCGACAGCACCTGCTTGCCGGCGAAATTCTTGCGCTCGATCAGGAAGGCGTTGGATATGCCGATGAGCACGGAGAGCACCGTGACCCATATCGCCACGACGAAGCTGGTCCAAATGCTGCCGAGCAGATCCGCATCCTTGAACAGGCCGACGCGGCCCGATGTCGGATTGCCCAGAAACCAATCCCAGGTGAAGCCGTGCCAGGGCGGCGCCGGGTAGGGCGCGTTGTTGAACGCGAAGACGGCGACGACGATCAGCGGCAGGAACAGAAATGCCAGGAACGCGGCCAGATACGTGACGGTCGCGGTGCGGAGCCATCGAGGACGCGGCAGCGAGGGAATCATGTCCGCCGCATCACGTCGCCGAAGCGCTGGCCCGCGAGCCTAAGCCCGAGCATCACCAAGGCTGTGGACAGCCCGAGCAGCAGGAATCCGAGAGCGGCTCCCTGCTCCCAGTTGAAGCGGGTGATGAACTGGTTGTAGATCTGCTCGGTGAACCACTGCGAGCTCTTGCCTCCCAACAACGTCGGCGTCAGGTAATTGCCGAGGGTGAGCATGAAGACGACGATGCAGCCGGCGGTGATGCCGGGGGCGGCGTGCGGAATGACGACGGTTCGCAACGTCGTGAAGCCATTGGCGCCGAGATCGTACGCCGCCTCGATCAGCGAGTTGTCCAGGCTCTCCAGGCTCGAGACCAGCGGAATCAGCATGAACAGGAGCGAGGTGTACACCAAGCCCACCATGATGGTGGCGTCGTGATACAAAAGCTCGACGGGCACCGCGGTGATTCCGAGCTTGACCAATAACGCCGGCAGCACACCGGATTCACGCAGAAGAATCATCCATCCCAATGTACGAACGGTCTCGCTCACCCAGAACGGAATCAGGCACAGGATGAAAAGGAGTGAACCCGAGCGCCCTTTGGCCAGCTTCGCAATGATCCAGGCGATCGGGAATGCCAGAAGCAGCGTCAAAAACGTGGCAATGACCGACATGACGGCGGTGCGCACGAATACGTGCCAGTAGAGCGGTTCGGTGAAAAAGGTCCTGTATTGGGCCAGACTCGGGACGTAGTGCCGGGGGCCGATCCGCTCGCGAAGCGACAATACAGCGAGATCGACATGCGGCAGGACGATGAGCGCTCCCAGCCACAAGATCGCGGGGGCGAGGAGCAGCCCCAATCCCAGGCGACCTTGCCATTTCGGCTCTATGCCTAAGCTAGCCATCCTGATCCGTCACGCCGGGGCGCGCGGGGAAGCACACGGCGCGCTGCGGGTCGAAGCTGAACAGGACCTTCTCGTTCGGCCTCAAATCAGAGAACCGGCCGGTTTGCGGAAGCGCGATCCGGAACTCGCGGCGCGTGCGGTCCTCCTTGAGCAGCACGGCCGAATTCGCGCCGTCGAACAGCAGGCTCTCGACGCCGCCCCGATGCGCGGGCTGGCCGGGCGGAAGATCCGCTTCGGTGCGCCCGAGACTGGCGACCTCCGGCCGAACGAAGCATTCCACCGCCTCACCCACCTTCACTGCGCCCTCGGCGATCGCTCGGACGGCCCAGCCGTCGTGGGTGGCCAGCTCCACCGACGGCCCCTCGACGCTCGTGGCCCGGCCGACGATGCGATTGTTGGCGCCGACGAAACTCGCGACGAAAGGAGTTTGCGGACGATAGTAAAGATCTTGTGGCGTTCCGAGCTGTTCGAAGCGTCCGCGGTTCATGACGCCCACATGGTCGGATAACACCAGCGCCTCGGACTGATCATGCGTGATGTACACGAACGTGGTGCCGAAGGCAGCCTGAAGCTGCTTGAGCTCGATTTTCATATGCTCGCGAAGCTTCAAATCGAGCGCGCCCAGCGGCTCATCGAGCAAGAGGAGCGTGGGATCGAGCACGAGACTTCGCGCGATGGCGACGCGCTGACGCTGGCCGCCGGACAGCTCGTCGACACGCTTGTCGGCCGCACCGCCGAGTCCGACGCGCTCGAGCATGGCGTGGCTCTTGCGCGTCCGCTCCGCGCGCGCGGCTCCGCGCCGAGCCAGGCCATACGCCACGTTCTCGCCCACCGTCATCATGGGAAAGAGCGCGAGCTGCTGGAACACCATGTTCACCGGACGGCGGTTGGGGGAGATCCCGCGCATGTTGTTGCCGCCGATGAAGATGTCGCCCGAATCGGGCGAGATGAAACCGGCGATCATCCGCAACAGGGTCGTCTTGCCGCAGCCCGACGGTCCCAGAATCGAGAAAAAGCTGCCTCGTTCCACGCTGAAGGACAGCGAATCGACCGCCACGTGATCGGCAAACCGCTTGACGACGCCGTCAGCGACGAGGTCCGCAGTCACGCTCAATTGGCGGCCTTGATTCGATCCAGTACGCGCCCGTCGATCTCCTCCAAGCCCGGTGGTATGGCGGGATACCAGTGGATGTTCTTGAAGTCGCTGCCCGGAAAGGACGCGACGAACTGCGCCTTGAGGTGCGGATCGACGAAAGGCGCGGTGCCTTTGGCCGCCGAGAAGTTGCCGACCGACTTGATGACTCGCGCGGCGTTTTCCGGGCGCATGGTGAAGTTGATCCACGCATACGCCGCCGCGTCGTTTTTCCCCCGTGCGGGAAGCGCGAAGGTGTCAAGCCAGCCGAGGGCGCCGGACTTGGGCACGATGTATTGGATGTCCGGATTCTCTCGATTGAGCGTCCAGCCGCCGGTATCCCACATCGCCGCGGCCCATATCTCGCCGGAACGAAAGCCGTTGAGCAGCTGGTCTTTGTTGTCGAAGAAAAACTTGAAGTTTCCCTTGCAGGCAATCAGCGCATCGCCCACCTGATCCATGAGCTCGCCGTAGGCCTTGGGGTTTCCGTACAGGGCGAACGGATCCTTGCCCGCCGCGAACGCGAATGCCATGAGGATGGGACGGCGCAGGCGGATCGAGGTCTTACCCTTGAGATCGGCTCGGCACAGATCCGGAAAGTCGGCTATCGTCGTGCGCTTGGCATTGACCACCAGGCCATCGGTGCCCCAGAGATACGGCAGCGCGTACAGCTTGCCGTCGATGGTCGCGTTGCGTTTGACGATGTCCACCAGCGCGGGCTGGAACTCGTCGATTTTCACCTTGGACATATCGATCGGTTTGTAGATGCCGAAGTCGCGCTCGACGGACGTGATGCGATCCGTGGAGGGCTGCGCGAGATCGTAGCCCGCACCCCCGGTCGCCCGAAGCTTGGAGATCATCTCCTCGTTATTGGAGAGCGTCACCTCGACCTCGATGCCGGTCTCCTTGGTGAACGCAGCAATGAGGTCCGCGGGCACATAGTCGGCCCACGTGATGATGCGCAGCTTCTGGCTGTCGGCCCGGGCGATGCCGCACATGCAAGCCAGTCCCAGCGCCACGCAGGAAAGCAACCATGGTCTCATCGATTCACCTCGCCCGATGCGCAATTAGGTTAGCACAAACCCCGGGCCGTCCACGGATCAGGGCCGCCCATGGAGTGGGTCGATCCAGTAGACCTCTTCGACCCGCTCCGCCGCGTCGATGTTGAGGTTGACCACCACCGACTCGTTGCCGCTGCGGACGAGGACGCATTCGAGCGGCGCATCGGAGAGCGCATTGATCTCCTGGTGAGGGACGTACGGCGGCACGAAAATGAAGTCGCCGGCCTCCGCCGCGGCGGTGAACTCGAGACGCTCGCCCCAGCGCATGCGGGCGGCACCGCGCACCACATAGATCACGCTTTCCAATGAGCCGTGATGATGGGCGCCGGTCTTGGCGTTGGGATCGATCCGCACGGTCCCTGCCCACAATTTCTGCGAGCCGACCCGACGGAAGTCGATGGCGGCGGCCCGCAGCATGCCCGGTGTCTGGGCCGTATGGGTATCGAGCCGATCGCTGCGGATGACCCGTACGCCCTCGATTCGCCAATCCGGCGGCGGCACGACGCTCACTTGTGTGGATTCCTACCGGCCGAACGAGTATCCGATGGAGACGATCAGCGCTTGGGGGCCGAACTTGATGCGCGAGGTTCGGATCACCCCGTCGGTATCGGCGGTGAGATCCGTATCGACCCGCGACCATCCATAGGACCCGTGCACATGCCACCGGTCGCTGATCCGGTAGGTCAATCCGGCGACAGCGGCCGGGCCCACCGACGCGGTGAGCGAAGTCCGCGTGGGACCGCCGCTCGCCGCATTGCCCGCCGAGGTGGAGTCGCGATCGTAAAACGTCGTGTAGTTGACGCCCACCCCGATGTAGGGTCGGAACGGCGAATTCGCGCTCAGGAAGTTGTACTCGAAGAGCAGAGTCGGCGCGATCCATCGGGCGCTCGAAATCACCTGCCCGTTGTAGGGCACGGAGCCGAGCGTCGCCGGGCCCGATCCCTTGACCTTGGCCAGCGGCGGATAACCCATGGCCAGCTCCACATCGATGTCCGGGGTGAGCCATCGGACGTACCCCAAGTACAAGGTCTCGAGGTTTTCGGCCTTGAAGTTCACGCCCGGCGGCACGTAGGGCCCGGACAAATCGTCCGCGCTCGTGTGGTAGAACACGGTGTAGGAGCCGATTCTCAAATCGTTGGCGAGGAAATCGTCCGCCGAGGCCGATGCGGCGTAAGCGGCCGCCAGAATTGCGGCCATCGTCAGCACGCCGAATTTAATTTTTCTCATGAGGCGATCCTCTTTTAAAACTGACTGAAAAACGCGCGGGCACCCGCCGCGCAGAAAGGAGCAACCGCCGAGTGGTAGCCCTCGATGACTTGCGCTTCCGCTGCTGGGAGCGATAGCCCGCCTCCGGCGGCGGTCTGCAAATAGGCGAGCTCCGCGGCTTCGCTTTCCTGGAAACCGGCCTGCAGTGTCTCGAACGGGCCGCCCGGCGTGGCGTTCACGTCGAGTACGGTGACGGCGCCGGCCGGCAAGGCGCTCCAGTACGCCGCCATGGTTCCGGTGTTCACGCTGAAAAACACCGTGGGGTCTTCATCGCCCCCACAGAGAAGCGTCGGCACCTTGGGATACCAGCCGCTGCGCATGTCGTTCAGATAGAAGTCCTGGCGCAGCCCCTGCGTCGGCTTCACGGCGGCGAGCGGCACGCCCGCCTTCGGCGTCGGCACTGCGCCGTCCGGATCGGTCGCGGCATCTACCGCATAGCTCACGCGGTAGTTGTTGTTGATCAGGTAGGGGTTGCCGAATCCCAGCTGGAAAATCGGCGTCTCCGCGCTCAGCGGCAGGCCCGGCGTCGGCGGCACCGCCAGGAGCGCGGTCAGGCCGGGAACCACCGGCGTGGTGCTGTCGAACAGCGCAGTCTCCGGCAGCAAGTTCTCCTCGAAGATCGTGTCGATCGGCGTATCGCTCGGCAGCAACGTCTCGACGCCGGCGTAGGTCGATGAGAACACCGGGTTTGCGGTGCTGTCGACATTGCCGTAGGCATGTTGGTAGCTGTCGACCAGGAGCGGCGCGAACTCCGTCGAGCCGATATCGACCCCGCCGAAAAAGATCGTGTCGCCGAATGCCTCGAGGGCGTAGGGACCGGACATCGGCGCGGCCGCCGTCACCGTTTTTCCCGCCGCTTGCATCGCCCGCAGCGTCGCCATGGCGACGTGACCGCCCTCGGAATAACCGGTGAGGAAGAGCTGTCCATTGTCGCTCGTGGCGGCGGACAGGGTCGAGGGGAGCGCGGTGCGCGCGGCGGTAAGGATGTCCATCATTTCACCCGACTGCTGGGCGGCGTTCAAAAACGGATGGTAGCCAAGCGTCGAAATGTCGTAGCCGGCATAGTTGGGCGCCACCACGATGTAGCCCTGTGCGGCGAACATGGCGGCGACGAGGACGCCTTCGGTGTTCGACGCGTTGGTGATGTCGGCGATGTTCAACGCCTTGTTGGGATTCGTGCCGTGCGCGTATTCCACGATGGGTCTCGGACCCGAGCATTTCGGCGCGGCCCCCGTGGGCACCATGAGCGCCCCCGACGATTCGGTGGTTTCCCCGGCCCCGCCCAAGGTCCAGAACTGAACATAGTAAAAGTCGACGCCGCACGCCGGATTGCCGGTGATCTCGAGAAGCTGCGCGCCGGTCGAGGTACCGGCAAGCTCGCCCTGAAACGTGGCGGCGTCGAGCGATGCAATGCGCAGCGGCGGGTTCTCCGCCAAAGTCCCCGGCGTGGTAGAGGCGCTCGTGGTGCCGGTTTGGGAGCTCGAACCCCCGCAGCCGAACAAATAAGCCGCCGACAATACGGCAGCCGTTACCTTCAACAGCTTGAACATACCCCATCTCCATGCTGCCGCAAAAGCGCAACAAACAGGCGCGCGTGCGTTCAGCGTATTTTGTTGTTACGGCTTGGATACCAGCCCTAAGCCTAAGATTCTACGCTATTGGAATGAAAGGTCTACGCTTTGCGCCAGTTCCCGGTCGGGCCGCTCGTGTTGCGAGCTCGCAACCAGCCGTCCAGCGAGCCATGCATGCACCTCAGCGACGATGGCCAGCGCGATGGCCTCCGGCGTGGCGGCGCCGATGGCGAAACCGACGGGGCCACGCAATCGTGTGTTCAAGGAGTCGGCCTCCGGCCTAAGCTCCTCCAAGATGCGGCGCCGGCGTGGCGCCGGTCCCAACAGGCCCACGTACGCGGGATTTTCCGCGGCGGCGAGCGCACGCAAATAGACGACGTCCGAAGGCAAGTGATGGCTCATCACCACGGCCGCATGACATCCGGTGAGATCGACGGTGTCGCAGAGCGCGCCGGGATCGACGAGCGCGACCCGGGCGCCCGGAAATCTTTGCGGGTCTGCATAGGCCGGTCGATGATCGACCACGGTCACGCGCCATCCCAATGCGCGAGCCGCAGCGGCCACCGGCTGCGCATCCGGTCCGGCGCCACAGAGCAGAAGGTGCGGAGGAGGAGCGAGGAACTGAACGAAGGCGCGCAGTCGCGTGGAGCCGCGGCCAATCGTCACGTCGCGCGATGACCGTTCCGCGAGCGCGACCTGCACCGCCGCGGCCAATGCGGGAGGAATCGAGGCGGCTCCGTGCTCGGGACCGTAGGTGCCGAGGGGCATGTCGCCCGACTCGTGCACGCACACCAGGCAGGTCGATGCACCGGCGGCGGTGATTCGTGCGGCGGCCGTCAACGCGGCGGCGGCCCGATCCGCCGAATTCGCGGGCTCGAGCAGAACGCGCATCGCGCCTTCGCATCCCGAGCCTAAGCCGAAAAGCACATCGTCCGGCCCGCGCATGTCGTATTCGACCGCCCTCGTCCCTGTCCCGTCCAAGACCTCCTGAGCATGAACCCTCAAATCCGCTTCCAAGCACCCGCCGCTCAAGAGTCCGAGATAGCTGCCGTCAGCCATGATCAGCATCCGGGCTCCGGGCTTGCGGTAGGTCGAGCCTGCGGTCGCCACGACCGTGGCGAGAACGCGTGCCAGCTTGCCCGCAGGCGCGCGCTCGGATAACAGCTCGAGGCTCGTATCGAGCCGTGCGGAGAGAGGCTCGGGAGACTTGATGGACGTCACCATTTATCGCAACCCGCGCGCCGTCGTCCTACAGGGATTTGTGCTCTGCATACCAGTGACCATGCAACGCATGAAACATACTGCAACGAGAATATTCATCAAGACTCATTATGTCGAATTGCTCCAGGTTGGCCCATCGATCCCATCGATGCGTTAAGTCACTCGCGGCGGGCCTCGGATGATCCTCCAAGGCCTCCGGGCCGCACTACGGCATCGCCGCTCGATACTGGCCGCCGCGTGTGGCGTGCCGTGCGCGGCAGTACTCATCATCACCATCCTGAATCAACGAGGTTGGCAGGAGCAAGCTCAATCGTTGCGGCGGGAAAATCTGTCGCTGCAGGCGCAAGCGCTCGCATCCAACTTCGAGAAGGAGTATGCCGATCTCGACGCGGCCGCTCGAACGCTGACTGAATCGGAGCCGGTCGCCGAATGGGTTCAAGACGAGCCCGCCGCGGGCCATGCGGAGACGGCGCATCCGGACGCCAAAACGGCTGCGCAAGTCGATATCGATACCATCGAGGTGGCGACGGCTGCCCAGACGGTGCGATTCAGCGCGGCGGTGGAGGGCGGGCAATTCGTGGAGCGCGCACCGGATCCGGCGCAGAGCCGCTATCTCGCCGCCGTCGCCGCGCGCGCGGCGAACTCGCCGATGGCCACTCCGGCCATGGTCGAGGACCGCCTCATCGTCGCGCGGCCGATTGCGGCGCGAACCTCGTCGGCGCCTGCGGGTTGGATCATGGTTACACGGCGGGTGACGCCCGCCATGCTCGAGCGCCTCCAACAGTCGGTGGGCGGGGCGCTGAGCAGCCAATCCATCGGGCAATTCAACTGGGCGGGCGCACCGGCGGATGTGCGCGTCTGGCTGGGCTCGAAGACGGTGACCCGGGCCGCGGTCTCCACCGAGGTATCCGCGGACAGGGCTGCGTACGTGATGCTGCGCGATGTCTCCGGTCGACCCGCCTGGGTATTTCAACTGCTCCCCCGGGGCGCGACGCCCGCAACGGCCGGTGCGCGGGGATTCATGGGACTTCGGGCCGGGCGGAGCCTCACGATCGCGCTCGTGGCATTGCTGGCGGCAGCGGTCGCCGCCGCCGCCATCCACGTGATGAAGGGCTATCTGCGTCATCGGCGCTCGGTCGACTCGCGCTACAAGGCCATCATCGATCAGACCAACGACGGCATCGTCATCGTCGATGCCCAGAGCCTGAAGGTTCAATACTGCAATCCCGCCTTCCTGGCGCGGGTGGGCTATTCGGAGACCGAAACCCGCGACTTGACGCTGACCGATATCTTCGTCGACGCCGCGTCGACGCCCGACAGCTTGCTGGCGCGCCTCAAGGACGCAGATTCCAAGTGCTCGCTCGATTTGCAGCTGCGCTGCAAGGGCGGAGCTCTCGTGGACGTCGAGGTGCGGTGCAATCCGTTGGAGGCGGACGGGCGGGAGGGGCTGGCGTACGTCACGCACGATGTTTCCGTGCGCCGCAAGGCGGAGCAGCAGCTCATCGACAATCAGCAGCGCCTCGATCGAATGGCCCACCACGATCAGCTGACCGGCCTTCCCAACCGTCATTACCTGTCCACGTTCCTTCCGCAGGCCATCGCCGATGCGCGCGCTGCCAATACCATGCTGGGCGTGGTGTTTCTGGACTTGGACCGCTTCAAGCACATCAACGACACCCGCGGCCATGAGACGGGCGACAAGCTGCTGCAGGAAGTGGCGACGCGGCTCCGCACCTGCGTGCGCGACAGCGACGTGGTGATCCGCATGGGCGGCGACGAATTCGTCGTCGTATTCCGGAACGTGAAGTCGTACGACGAGGTGACCTCGGGTGCGGGCCGCATCATCGAGAGCCTCAACAAACCGATAGTGATCGATCAGCATCCGCTGCAGACGACGGGAAGCGTCGGGGTCAGTCTGTTTCCGCGCGACGGCGCGGACATGGGGGAGCTGCTCAAGCATTCCGACACCGCGATGTATCAGGCGAAAGACCGCGGCCGCAATAACGTGCAGATGTTCAGCCAGATCATGAACCGAAAGCTCAAGCACCGGGTTGCGATGGAGGCGTCGCTGCGCGATGCGTTGAGGCTCAAGCAATTGGACGTTCACTATCAGCCCTTCGTCAGCCTGATCACGCGCAAAGTGGTCGGGCTCGAGGCTCTCATCCGATGGAAGCATCCGCTGCACGGCATGATCCCCGCGGACCAGTTCATTCCGGTCGCGGAGGAGACCGGCCTCATCGTCCCGATGGGGAATTTCGTCCTCCACCGGACGCTGCAGACATTGAGCGCCTGGCAGAAAGCGGGCGTGAGCCTGGTTCCCGTTTCCCTGAACGTGGCGCCCGCACAGCTTCAGCGCGGCGAGCTGCAGTCGACCATCGCCACGCTCTTGAAGACGCACGGGTTGAAACCCGAGCTGCTCCAGCTGGAGATGACCGAGCGCGCCGTATTCGACAGCCATCAGACGAAAGCCGGCGAGAACCGGCAGGACACGATGATGCAGCTGCGCGATCTCGGCATCAAGATCGCCATCGACGACTTCGGCACCGGATATTCGAGCTTGAGCTATCTCAAGAACTGGCGGGTCGATGCACTGAAAATCGACCGCAGCTTCGTGCGCGATCTGGTCACCGATTCCAGCGACCTCGCCATCGTGAGCGCCATCATCGCCATCGCGCGCCACCTGCACATTCAAGTGATCGCCGAGGGGATCGAGGCCTATCAGCAAGCCGAAATCCTGCGCAAATTGGGCTGTACGGTCGGCCAGGGGTTCCTGTTCGCACGCCCGATGCCTGCCGAGCAGTGCCTCGCCATGCTGGGCAGCAACGCGCAGGCCGCCGAGGAGGAGGACATGCTTGCGGTGTTCGCCTCCGGACGCGCCTGAACGAGCGAGGCGCGGAAGATTCGAGATCGGCAGGCGGCTTGGGGTAGAGTGCCGCCACGATGAAAACGGCCCTCGCGACTCCCCGTACGCTCCTCGACGCCAATCGTGAATACTACGACGGGCTTTGGTCCGGCGCGCGTCTGGTCGAGCCCCACCTCTTCAACACCTGGCCTCTAGTTCAGTCGTTGATGCCGATGTCCGCGTTGCGGCTGGAAGTCGCGCCGGGATTGCGGCCGAGGCTGCCGATCGAGGAGACCCATTTCGTCGATCTGAGCGCGCCCGCCATCGCCAAGTTGCGCTCGCGCGGAGCGTCGGCCGCGGTGGGCCTGGTTACGTCTCTTCCGTTCGCGGATGCGGCGTTCGATCTGGTCTGCGCCCTGGATATCGTCGAGCACGTCGATGACGAGGCCGCAGCGCTCGGGGAGATATCCCGGGTGGCCAAGCCGAACGCGGTGGTCCTCATCTCACTGCCGCTGCATCCCGCCCGCTGGACGGCCTTCGACGATTTCGTCGGCCATCGACGCCGCTACGAGCCGGATCGGCTGCGGGACACGCTCGCACGCCACGATCTGTCCATCGAGCGAAGCGCGGCGTACGGCATGCAGCCCAAGTCTTCGCGGCTTCTCGATCTCGGAATGTGGTGGCTCACTCACCAGCGTGAGCGCGCCATGTGGTGGTACAACCGGGTGATCATGCCCCTCGGTCTGCGCTTTCAGAAGGGCCTCGTTTTCCGCGACGGCCTGATCGAGACGGATACAGTCGACGAGATATTCATGGTGTGCCGCAAAGCCGGCGGCATGAAATGCGCATCGCGACTGTAAGCGAATACTGACAAGCACTCGCAGCTTTATCCGTCCGGCCGTCTGCGGGTATTGACCAAGAATACGTCGACCCGGTTCTCGAGGTGCGCAATCCCGTCATGCCGCTGCCACGCCACGCGTCGAAAGGTGCGATCAGGTTTCTCGCACGCTACGTGCGGCGGCGTTTTTTCAGCCATACCGTCGTGATCGTGGCCGTGCTGGCGGCGGTCCTGTGCAACGTGGGCTCGCAGTATGCCGTCAAGCATCTGGTGGACGTGCTCGGGGCTCATCGTCCGCCTCCGGGACCGCCTCCCGAAGTGCTTTGGGGCGCGGTGGCGATTCTTCTCGGCCTCGTGGCCGGCGATAACATTCTGTGGCGGGTCGCCGGTTGGGCGTCGACGCACGCCTTCGTCGCCGTGGGTGGGGACATCCGGCTCGAACTGTTCGATCACCTCTCCGGCCAGGGCACTCGCTACTTCGTGGAGCAGTTTCCCGGTGCTCTGGCCGGACGGATCACGGCTGCCGCCAACGCCGCCTGGCTGATCGAGAATGCTTTGACATGGACCACGATTCCTCCCGGGATCGCGGTAATCGCCAGCATCCTCGTCCTCGGCACCATCAACTGGCACCTGACCGTCGTGCTGATGGGCGTGGTATGCGTGCTCGGCGCCATCATCGCCTGGTGGGCCGCGCACGGTCGGGAGCTTCATCAGAATTTCGCCGGTCATGCCGCTCACGTCAGCGGCGATTTGACCGATGTGGTGAGCAACATCGGCCTGGTGCGCGCCTTCGGCGCCGCACAACGCGAGCAACAGCGTCTGACCATGAAAATCCAGGATGAGATGCAGGCGCAGCGCCTGAGCTTGAGATCCCTCGAGCGGCTGCGCCAGTTTCATGCCATCACGGTGTTCTTGGTCACCGCCGGAGTGCTGGTGTGGTCGGTCGTGCTGTGGAATCGCGGTCAGATCTCGACGGGCGATGTGGTGCTCACGACGACACTGGGTTTCACCGTCCTGCACGCCTCGCGCGATTTCGCCATGGCGCTGGTGGACATGGTTCAGCAGTTCGCGAAACTCCGGGAGGCGGTGCAGGTGCTCGGGCTGCCGCACGAGATGCGCGACGCGGGGGATGCTCGGCCGCTCGTGGTGAGGAGGGGATCCATTGCCTTTCGCGATGTGAGCTTCAGCTATCCCAGCGGCCAGTCGGTGCTGCGAGGCTTCTCGATCACCGTACCCGGCGGCCAGAAGATCGGCCTGGTAGGCCGCTCCGGCGCCGGAAAATCCACCATCATCGCGCTGCTCCAGAGGCTCTACGACCCTAACGCAGGGGAAGTGCTGATCGACGATCAAGTCATTTCGCACGTCACGCAGGAAAGCTTGCGAGCCTCCATCGCGGTTGTGCAGCAGGATATCTCGCTGTTTCACCGCTCACTGCTGGAAAACCTCCGCTACGGGCGCCCGGAAGCGACCGACGAGGAGGTGTTCCGCGCTGTCGAGGCCGCAGGGTGCGCCGAATTCATCGCGGCTTTGCCGGATGGCTACGAGACGCTGGTGGGTGAGCGTGGCATGAAGCTCTCCGGGGGACAGCGCCAGCGGCTCGCCATTGCGCGCGCGTTCCTGATGAACGCGCCGATCGTGATCCTCGACGAGGCCACCTCGGCACTCGATACCGAGTCCGAGCAGTCGATTCAGGAAGCGCTCGTCAGGCTGTTCCGGGGCCGCACGGTGATCGCCATCGCCCACCGGCTGTCAACCCTCGATTCCTTCGACCGTATCGTGGTGCTCGAACGCGGCCATATCGTCGAGGACGGGCCGCCCCGCCGGCTGCTGCAGACCAAAGGGGGGGTGTACAGCCGGATGTACGGGCGCCAGCTTCGAGTCGGTGCGGATCAGACGCCATGAGCCCGCCGGTGCAGCGCGTGTGTCGATTGCATGGCGCCTCACGGGTCGCCTGGATCGCGCTGATGGTGTCGACTGCGTGGGGGACGCTGGCGGGTTGCAGCACCACCCGGACAACGGCAACGCCGCCCGCTCGAGAGGATGCACCGGCAGCGCCTCCGACGGCTCCTGCGGAGCCCCAATCGGCGAACGCACCGCCCGAGTCTGCACCGCCCGCCGATGTGCAACCGGCGCCGACGACGAATGTGGCGGCGGCGCCGTGTGTGTGCAGTCAGCCGGCACCCAAGCCTCGTCCAAAAAAGCACAAACCCAAACCGAGGGCGGCGGTCACGCAGCCCGAACCCCAGTCGGTCGGACCCGTTCCTCCGCCGACGAATGCCGTGGTCAATGCCGAGGTGGGCCGCATCGATGCTCCGCTCACCTCGATTCTCGGCAAGGACGTGTTCAGTCCGAAGGGGGAAAACCTCGGGCGGGTCGTCGACCTCTTGGCGGACTCGGAAGGACGAGTGCGGGTTGCCATCATCGACTTCGGCGGCTTCTTGGGCGTCGGCACTCGCCGGATTGCCGTGGATTGGCCGCTATTACACTTCACCCCGGGAGACAAGGATAAGTCGCTCAGGCTCACCGTGACCCGAGAAAAGCTGCAATCGGCGCCGGAGTACAAGGACTCCGACAGTCCCCGAGTTCTCGTGCCGCCGGCGGCGACCCCCGATGCTGCAGGCGCCGACACCAAGAAGTGAGGTAGAGCCGCCGGCGGCCCGTCCCTCGGGCGCCAGTCCGTCGAACTCATCCGCCGGCCGCGGTCTCGATTGGTTCAATCTGTTCGTCGCCAACATTCAAACCGGATTCGGTCCGTTCATTGCCGTGTATCTCAGCGGGCAGAGTTGGACCCAGACGTCGATCGGGCTGGCGCTCTCCATCGGCACCATCAGCTCCATGGCCAGCCAGGTACCCGCCGGCGCGCTGGTGGATGCGATACAAAACAAGACCCGCATCGCAGCCTTCAGCGTGCTGGTGTTCACGGCGAGTGCGCTGATGTTCGCGATTCATCCGATCAGGCTGTTCGTGTACCTGGCGGAGATTCTTCACGGCGTGTCGAGCTGTACGCTGGGGCCGGCGATCGCAGCCATGAGCCTCATGCTCGCCGGCCGGATGGGGATGGCGCTGCGCTTGGGCCGCAACGCGCGCTACGCAGCGGTGGGGAACGGCGTGGGGGCGGCGTTGATGGGCGCATGCGGACAGTACGTGTCGGAGCGTGCGGTGTTCTATCTGACCGCCGCGCTGACCCTGCCCGCGTTGTTTGCCCTCTTGCCGCTGCGGCGCTTCAGGAAACCCGGCGGCAACGTTCCCGCGCCGCCGCGTCGGCCGCAGTCCGGCGCGGGCAGCCTTCGAATTTTGGCGGACCGGCGGCTTCTAATCTTCTGCGGATGCGCGATGCTGTTCACGTTCGGCAACGCACCGCTTCTCATGCTCATCAGCGGTACTCTGACGGCGAAGGGCAGCAATCCGAGCCTTCTCATAGGCGCGTGCATCGTGCTGCCGCAGATTGTCGTCGCCCTCGCCTCGCCCGCGGTGGGGCGCTTCGCCGACCGCTTCGGCCGCCGCCTGGTTCTGATCATCGGATTTGCGATGCTTCCCGTGCGGGCGCTCATTTTCTCGACGACGGCCAATCCGACGCTGGTGATCGCGGTGCAGGTCCTGGACGGGATCGCGGGCGCCGGGTTTGGCATCCTGGTGCCGCTCATCGTCAGCGACGTGGCGGCGCGGTCGGGGCGGTTCAATCTCGCCCTCGGGGCGGTCGGGTTCGCCATCGGCATCGGGAGCACGGTGAGCACCTCGGCGGCCGGGTGGATCTCCGATCATTTTGGCATGCGCAGCGCGTTTTACCTGCTCGCGGCCACCGGGCTCGCCGCGGTGCTCCTCGCGGTCTTCGCGATGCCGGAGACCCGGCCCGCTGCGGACGAAGAGGAGGAGGGCGCTCGCTAGTAGCGCGCGACCACGACGATGTCGCCCTCTCGGCGCGTGACCGTCACCGCGACATTCTTGTCGTGCCGATGCAGGAGCACGTCGACGGAGCCGCCGCTCAGCTTCAGATTCCGCAAGTGCACGTGATCCAGGAAATGCGGAAGCATCGGCCGGTAGAATTTGACTTCGCCGGTGCGATCGAGGAGCTCGAGGCCGAGCGATGCCTGCAGCAGGCACAATGGAGTCGCGCTTGCCCAGGCCTGGGGGGAGCAGGCGACGGGATACTGAGTCGGCGCATTGCGCTCGAGGCGTGCGAAGCCGCAATACAGCTCCGGGAGACGCCGCAAATCCATGTAGGACGCCGCGTCGAACAGTGCGCCGAATACCTGAGCCGCGGCCCCCTGCAGGCCGTAGCGTGCAAGACCCATCGCGATCAATGCGTTGTCGTGCGGCCAGACCGAGCCGTTGTGATAAGACATCGGGTTATATCGCGCCTCCGAGGTAGCGACGGTGCGGATGCCCCAGCCGCTGAAGGCGGCCGGCGAGACCAGGGTGCGCGCGACGCGCTTCGCATGCTCGGCGGAGGCTATGCCGGTGAACAGCAGTTGCCCGGCATTGGAGGCTATCACCCGGCACGGCTCTTTCGCTCCGTCCAATGCGAGCGCGTACGTCGACAACTCCTCGCACCAGAACCGGGACTCGAAGCGTTGGCGAAGCGAGTCCGCCTGATCGGCGAGCGCGGCGGCGCGCTCGGGATATCCGAGCGCCTCGGACAGCACCGCCGCGTGCCGCTTGGCTCCGTATACGTAGCCCTGAACCTCACAAAGAGCGATGGGCCCTTCCGCCAATCGGCCGTCATGATGAAAAATGGCGTCGTAAGAGTCCTTCCATCCTTGATTGGCGAGGCCTTCCTTCGTTTGGCGGTAATATTCCACGAAGCCGTCGCCATCACGGTCTCCGTAGCGATCGATCCATCCGAGCGCCGCTTCGGCATTCGGCCACAGCGATCGCACCGTCGCCAGGTCGCCGGTGCGCCGGAAATACTCGCCGAGCAGCAGCACGAAGAGCGGTGTCGCGTCGATGCTTCCGTAATAGCGCCCGAAGGGCACCTCGCGCAGATTCGCCATTTCTCCGTGGCGCATCTCGTGCAGGATCTTTCCAGGCTCCGCATCCCGCTCGGGCTCGAGGGCAGTGGCTTGCGTGGCCGCCAGAAATCCGAGTACTCCCTTCGAGATCGCGGGATCGAGCCACAGGGTCATGAGCGCGGTGATGAGTCCATCCCGCCCGAACGGAGTGCTGAACCAGGGTATGCCGGCGTAGGGGTAGGGCCCCTCGGGGGTGTCGGTGATCAGCATGTACAGATCGGAGACGGAGCGTCGCGCAATCTCGTTGTAGACCGAGTTCGAGCTCTCCACGCTCGCGGCGCGTCTGCTCGATTCCTTCAAGGCGTACCGCGCGGCGCGCATGCGCCGATAGAACAGCCGCCCGCTCCAATCGCGGTCCGCCGCCTCCTCGAGGCCGCAGCGGACGAAGATCCTGCGCGTCGCGCGCGGCTTCAGCGATACGTCGAACGCCGCTCTCGCCGTGGTCAAGGTTTTCGGGGCCGGGAAGAAGGCGATTTCGGTGACCCGCTCGATCTTGTCGAGGCCGAGGTAGCGGAGCGTCACGCTGTGGTCGCTCTGGAGCGCCGCGCGGGATTCGCCGCGGGCGGCGCGGTGCTCGCCGCGGACCTCGAACAGATCCGCGAAATCGGAGGCGAACCGATACGTCAATCGCAAGCTAAGATGCCGGTCGCTGAAATTCCGCACGATGAGCCTTTCGTAGCAGGCGCCGTTCCAAATGAACTTCATGCGGCTCAGATGAATATTCTCGCGGCGTAGGGCGATCTTGCCGTCTTCGAGAAAATCGGGATTGCTGAGATCGGCCGTGAACACGGCGTTGTCGTCTTGTGTCACCGAGCTCAGGAGCAGCGGCTGCGTTTCCTCGAGCAGCAGCTGAAGCTGCGAGAGCATGCGCGTGTCGCGAATGTAGAGCCCTTCGGGATTGCCGGGCTCGCCGCCGATGTCTCCCCGATGATCGAATACAGCGAAGGTGTCGCCGTGCTTGAGGGTGCGCGTCCGCCTCTGTTGCAATGTCGCGCTCACCGCGATGGCGAATTGCGGGGCGGGCGCTTCGTCGACCGAGTGACTGCCAGGCGAGGGATCGGGCAGGGAAGATGTATTCACGCGTGTCCCCAAATAAAGACATGGAGCCGGGTTGTAACTTTTTCACGCATCGCGCGGTGAGGCGCGATCGGGCGCTGGTGCAAGCGCATGCGACATAAGAGTTCTCTTACATGGTTCAGTTCCAAATTGTAAGCCGACAACCCGACATCCAGCGGATAGGATACGGCTCATCATCGGTAGTTCAAAGGGTGGGAACCACATGAAAATTGCGCAAATTGCACCGCTCACGGAAGCCGTGCCTCCGAAGATGTACGGCGGAACCGAGCGTGTCGTTGCGTATCTCACGGACGCATTGGTGGAGCTCGGGCACGAGGTGACGTTGTTCGCCTCGGGTGACAGCTTGACCAAGGCTGAGCTCGCGCCGATCTGGCCGCGGGCCCTGCGCCTGGATCCGGACGTGAAGGACCACTTCGTGCCGCTTTTCATGCAATTGGAGGCGGTGGCCCGTCGTGCCCACGAGTTCGACGTGATTCATTCCCATCTCGATTATTTCGGTTATCCGCTGTTGCGGCGCCTGCGCACGCCGTCGATCACGACGCTGCATGGCCGCCTGGATCTGCCCGAGCTTCCCGCGCTGTACAACTTGTACGGCGACATACCCGTGGTATCGATTTCCGACTCCCAGCGTCGTCCGCTGCCCCAAGCCAACTTCGCCGCGACGGTTCTGCACGGGCTTCCTCAGAATCTATTGGCGAAAGGTCCGGGCCGAGGCGGCTATCTGGCGTTTCTCGGACGCATCTCCCCGGAAAAGGCACCGGATGCGGCGATTCGGATTGCGGCCAAGGCGGGCGTTCCCCTGAAGATCGCCGCCAAGGTGGACCGTGTAGATGAGAAATACTTCAAGACAGTGATCGAGCCGCTGCTCTCGCTCGGGGATGTCGAATTCATCGGCGAGATCCGTGAGGACCAGAAACAGGAATTTCTCGGCAATGCGGCCGGCCTGCTGTTTCCGATTGCGTGGTGCGAGCCTTTCGGCCTGGTGATGATCGAGGCGATGGCGTGCGGGACCCCCGTCGTCGCACTCGAGAACGGCTCGGTACCCGAGGTTTTGGAAAGCGGAGTGACCGGATTCATCGTGCACAGCGAGCAAGAGGCAATCGAGGCGGTGGGCCGGATCGGCTCGCTGGACCGCGATCGCATCCGCGCGGAGTTCGACCGCCGCTTCACGGCGCATCGCATGGCGCAGAACTACCTGAACCTGTACGCGCGACTCTCGCAAGCGCAGCAGGTGCAATCGCTTTCCTCTGCGGAGGAGGGGGACGAATTTCTGCCGGAATCGCTGTTAAAATGCCGGTATGTTCCAGCAACCCAGTCCTCCAGAGACAGCATCCCAGCCACCGCGGTCGCGGA
>Ga0182015_10002643_pt1 | contig 21266 bp, 25 predicted proteins | sample 712P3MmetaG_FD_120478 | JGI IMG/M metagenome (GOLD analysis project Ga0182015, IMG submission 120478) | Permafrost microbial communities from Stordalen Mire, Sweden - 712P3M metaG | ecosystem: Environmental > Terrestrial > Soil > Wetlands > Permafrost | place: Sweden: Stordalen | collected...
GAATTACATCAAGCTCGACGGCAGCGTGGGCTGCATGGTGAATGGAGCGGGGCTGGCTATGGCCACAATGGATATCATCAAGTATGCGGGCGGCATGCCCGCGAATTTTCTTGACGTGGGCGGAGGTGCGAATGCGGAGCAGGTGGCGCACGCCTTCGAAATCCTGCTCAGCGACAAGAATGTGAAAGCCGTACTGATTAACATTTTTGGCGGCATTTTGCGCGTGGATACGCTGGCTACGGGTGTGGTGGAGGCGGCAAAGAAAACCAACATTAAGCTTCCTGTAGTGCTGCGGCTGGAAGGTACAAACGTGAATGAGGGCAAGAAGATCCTGATGGATTCCGGCCTCAACTTTGTGGTGACCGACACCATGAAAGATGCGGCTGATAAGGTGGTAGCCGCGGCCCGATGACAGTCATAGCGGTGAGGCAGTGAGGAATTTCATTTATGGCAATCCTGGTTGATAAGAGAACGCGATTAATCGTGCAGGGCTTGACCGGACGCGAAGGCACCTTCCATGCCAAGGCGTGCGCGGCCTATGGGACGCAGGTCGTAGGTGGAGTGACGCCGGGCAAGGGCGGCACGACGCACGAAGGCTGGCCCATTTTCAACACCGTGCAGGAAGCGGTGGAGAAGACCGGCGCCGATACGACTGTGATTTTTGTTCCTCCGCCGTTCGCGGCCGACGCCATCATGGAGGCAGCCGACGCGGAACTCGACCTCATCGTTTGCATCACCGAGGGGATTCCGACGCTCGATATGGTGAAGGCCTGGGAGTTTCTACAGGACCGGCGCTCGCGGCTGATTGGACCGAACTGCCCCGGAATTATTTCACCCGGCAAGTGCAAGATCGGCATTATGCCGGGTTCGATTCACAAAGAAGGTTCGGTCGGCATTGTTTCGCGCTCGGGCACGCTGACTTATGAGGCGGTGCATCAGCTCACGCAGCGCGGTATTGGACAGTCGACTGCCATTGGGATTGGCGGCGATCCGATTATCGGAACCAACTTTCTGGATGCGCTTGACCTGTTCAATCGCGATCCGGAGACCGAAGCGGTGATCATGATTGGTGAAATTGGAGGCGACGCCGAAGAAACCGCGGCGGAATTTGTGAAGACGAAAATGAAGAAGCCCGTGGTCGGCTTCATCGCCGGACAGACCGCGCCTCCGGGACGCCGCATGGGCCATGCCGGAGCGATCATTTCCGGGGGCAAAGGAACGGCCGAGGAGAAGATCAAGGCCATGGAAGCGGCCGGCATCCGCGTGGCAAGATCTCCAGCGGATATCGGGGAGACGCTTGCGGCCGTGCTGGGAGTGAAAGTTTAGTACCGAGTACCTTGTACCGAGCACCGAGCACAAAGCCAATAACTAAGGACCAGGCGACAAACAACTAACTATGAAGACTCTGCAACGTACTCTTACCATCGTGAAACCTGACGCCGTCGCCAAGAACGCAGTGGGCGATATCATTGAACAGTTCGAGAAGAATGGCTTCCACATTCTGGCCATGAAGATGCTGGAAATCTCCAAGTATCAGGCGGAGCAGTTTTATGCTGTGCATGCGAGCCGGCCATTTTATGGGTCGCTCACCGACTTCATGTCGAGCGGGCCGGTCGTTGCTCTGGCTCTGGAAAAAGAAAACGCCATTGCCGACCTGCGCAAGCTGATGGGTGCCACCAATCCGGCCAACGCCGAGGAAGGGACCATCCGCAAGAAGTGGGCTTCGAGCATCGAGCACAACGCCATTCACGGCTCCGATGCGGAGGACACGGCGCGCTTTGAGTTGAGCTTTTTCTTCGCGGGCTACGAACTGGCGAAGTGACGGCGCCTTGCGGGCGTGAGCGAAGCGGGAACCCGCAGCCGTCATCCTGAACGAAGTGATGGATCTCTTATGCCGATGGTTCAAATCACGATGCTGCAAGGCCGCACCGCCGAGCAGAAGCGGAAAATTGCGAAACGCGTCACCGACGCGCTCGTCGAAGAAGCCGGGGCGCGACGCGAAGGCATCATCATCGCTTTCCATGAAGTGTCGAAGGAAAGCTACGCGTCGGGCGGCGCGCTGATGATTGACAAGGTGAAGTGACCCTCTCTGAGTGGTGAATCCGAACCGATACACCGTCTTCCTGGAGAGACGCGGGCAAGAGTGCCCGCGCCACACGAACTAACCCAACGGCTCGAAAAGGTGACCTTCCACGCGGTCGGCAATTCTCGGCAGATCTTTGCGGGCGTACTGCAAAAAGTGTGGGGCATTGCGATGAGCTTCGAGCGCAGCATCGTCTTTGTACTGCTCATAGATGAAGAATCGACGCGCCTCGGTCTTGTGCCGGTGGACCTGGTACATCGAGCACCCCGGCTCCTTGCGGGATTCCTCGGTCAGCTTGGCAAACAGTGTTGTGACCTCGATTTCATGCCCAGCCTTCGCCATCCACGTGACCGCTAAAACCACCATCGTGCGCTCCTTAAGTTGTCTTCAGTACCTGACGAACGGGAAATCAATTCTATTTCCGGGATGAGGCTGTCTTCAACTCAGTAATAAAGTCATCCATAAAGATGGTGTGATCCCGGTCCGGACCAGTTGAGATCAGGCCAACCTTGGCCTCGGTCTCTCTCTCCACGAACGCCAGGTATTCGCGAGCTGGCTTCGGTAGCTGATCGAACTTAGTGACACCTTGCGTGGAAGTCCGCCAGCCTGGCATCTTTTGATAAACACACTCCAGCTTGTCATAACCGCTGGCTTGCGCGGGAATTTCCATGGTCTTCTTTCCATCGACCACATAGCCGACGCAGACCGGAATCTCCGCCAGTTCGTCGAGCACATCCAGCTTGGTCACCACCAGCCAGGAGATGCCGTTAATCATGGCAGCGTAGCGCAATAGCGGCAAGTCAAGCCAGCCGGTGCGCCGCGGACGACCTGTAACCGCGCCATACTCGTTGCCGCGCTTGCGCAACTGCTCGCCTTCGTCGCCTTTCTCCTCGCTGGGGAACGGACCCTCGCCCACCCGCGTGCAATATGCCTTGGTAAGCCCGATGACAGAGTCGATCGCGTTGGGAGCGACGCCTGTACCGGTCGCTGCGCCTCCCGAAGTCGCACTGGAAGAAGTCACGAAGGGGTAGGTGCCGTGATCGATGTCAAGCATCGTTCCCTGGGCGCCTTCAAACAAGATGGCCTCACCGGCGGCGAGCGCCTGATTCAGTAAGACTGCGGTGTCACACACAAAGGGTGCAATCTTTTCGGCTGCCGCGGCGTATTCGGTGTACATTTTGTCGGCGTCTAGCGGTTCGGAATTGAACAGCGCGTGCGCGATCATGTTTTTTTCGCGCACTGCATTTTCGATGTGTTTTTTCAGAAGCTGCAGGTCGAGCAAATCGGCGACCCGCAGGCCGCGGCGTCCCATCTTGTCTTCGTAAGCCGGGCCGATGCCGCGCGAGGTCGTGCCGATCTTCACGCGGCCCGGTGCGTTCTCCGCCGCCAGTTCGATCATGCGATGGTAGGGAAGAATCACCTGGGCGCGGTTCGAGACAAAGAGATTCCCGTCGACCCTCACGCCCGCCTCGCGCAGCGCGCCCACTTCCTTCAGAAAGGCCATGGGATCCAGAACCACGCCGTTGCCGATCACACTGCGGCAGGCCGTCCGCAACACTCCGCAAGGAACCAGTTGCAGGACGAACTTCTTGCCGTTGATGATGACGGTGTGGCCGGCATTGTGGCCGCCGGCATAGCGGGCTACAACGGAAAAACTCTCCGACAGAACGTCGACAATCTTTCCTTTGCCCTCGTCGCCCCATTGGGCGCCGACAATTACCGCGGTCTTGCCTCGTTCCAATGCCAACTCCGTCACAGGGATTCGCGGACGCACAGCTATGCCGCACCGGGGTCGCACACTCTTTGCCCCGCGGCAATACTTAAAAGGCTTATGGGATGAAAGCGGAGAAGATGTGTACGGAGTATCTTATCGTGCCGGTAAGGCGAATGGCAACGCAATGCCGGCGGCGACCGCAAACATGGCTTTACGGTTAAGATAGAAACCGGAAAACGATCTGGTTGAGGAGGCTAGGGTGAAAAAGGTTTTTCACTTCGAAGCGCCGCGGGAGAAATATGAGTGCGATGCAGCCGTTCTCTGGTGTTTCGATAACCGATTTGATCTGGGATTCAGGAAGTTCCTCAAGCGCATCGGAGTAGCGAATTCAGACCCGATCAAAGTTGCCGGTGGCGCCAAGTGCCTGGCTTCGCCGGAGCGCGAGACAGACCGTGAGTTTGTGCTGGAGCAGATTCGTAAGTCGATGCGCCTGCATGGCACCAGGCGCGTGATCCTGATGGTACACTCCGATTGCGGCGCGTATGGCGGCCTTGCCGGCGGCTTCGGGGGCGACGCCCAAGCCGAAGCCGAGCATCACCAGCACGAACTGGCGCGTGCCGCCGCCAGTCTGTTAGAGGCAATTCCGGGAATCGAAGTGCAGGGTTACTTCGTTGACTTTGATGGCATCTGGGACGCCGAAATCGCAAGCTCAAGACCTTTAAAACAACAGCCCGTGGCCTGACGCCCCGCCGCTCGTTAAACATCACAGTTCATGCCGAAATTTGAGAAACACATCTTCATATGCGGCAACCAGCGCCCTCCGGGAAATCCGCGGGGATGCTGCGATCCCGGCGGCCAGGCAAAGCTGCAAAAGCTATTCAAGCAGAAATTGGCGGAACGCGGCCTCAAAGGCAAAGTGCGGGCCAACCAGTCCGGCTGCCTCGACCAATGCGAGCACGGCCCAAATCTCGTGGTCTATCCGGATGCGGTCTGGTACGGACACGTTGAAGACGCCGACGTCGATGAAATCATCGAATCCCACATCGTCGGCGGCAAACCCGTCGAGCGCCTGAGGCTGGCCGACTCCTGCCTGAATACCGAGACCTGCGAACACAGGAAAAGCAGTGGCCAGTGATCGGTGGCCAGTGGTCAGTAAATCAAGAGGCGATAGCTGCGTAGAAGATGGTGGGGCAGTGTGTTTGACTGGCCACTGATCACTGGCCACTGACCACTGCTATGGTAGGCGCGGCAGGGATCGAACCTGCAACCACCGGTTTAGAAAACCGGTGCTCTATCCAATTGAGCTACGCGCCCCCTTAGCAAAATTTATCACAAGCTCCGGCTGGAGTATCATGCGGTGTCGCATTGACCTCCGCGGCTCCAACCCGGCTAGCATACATCGATTGGATGCGAGGGCTGGCCTGCGTCCTGATGTTCCAGACTCATTGCTACGACTCGTGGCTCAGCCCCAGCGCGCGCCAGAGCAAATTCTTTATGTACTCGCAACTGGGAGGAACCTTTCCCGCTCCTCTGTTCTTGTTTCTGGCGGGCATTTCGTTCGCCCTGGTAACCGAAAAGCTATGGAAGAAGAATCTGCGGCCCGCGCAAATAGCGCGCGCCACGATTTGCCGCGGGGCGGAGATATTTGCCTTCGGCCTGCTTTTTCGTCTGCAGGAATATCTGATCGCCTGGGGATGGGCGCCGCTCAGCGACTTGCTGCGTGTGGATGTGCTCAACACCATCGGGCTCTCGATGATGCTCATGGGCCTCCTCTGCTGGGTGGTGCTCCTCGTCTTTATGCACCGCGGGGCGCAGGCGCGGACCGCCCTCGTCCTTGCTTCCGCGGGAACGGCTTTGCTGATTTCTTTGCTCACGCCACCGTTGTGGACAACATGGCGCCCGCGCTGGCTGCCTTGGCCGCTGGAATCCTACATCAACGGCGTGCATAATCTGGGCACACCGCAGGCCTGGCTCTTCCCGATATTTCCCTGGACTGCCTTCGCCTTCGCTGGTTTGGCCGCAGGATTCATTTTGCAGAGCGAGTGGGCCCGACGACGCGAGGCTCTGACTTTTTCTCTGGCGGGCGTGGCCGGCTTATTGTTCGTTGCCGCCTCCCGCTGGCTTGATGCCCAGCCGCATCAGCTTTACGCGGTCTACGACTACTGGCACACCAGCCCGAACTTCTTCCTTGTCCGTGTGGGTATGCTGCTCGTGATTCTGACGGCGGGTTATGGTTGGTGCCGCTGGGGCGCAGGACAGCGAAGCGCCGGACAGTGGGGCCTCAGTCCTCTGATTCAGTTGGGACAGGCTTCGCTGCTGGTTTACTGGGTGCACCTTGAATTCGTGTATGGACGCGTTTCCATCCTGCCCAAACATGTTCAAAACATCCGCACCGCATCTTTGGGATTGCTGACGATCTTCCTCGCCATGCTGATCCTGGCCTGCCTGCGGACGCGGATGAAGGGGCACGGCACCCACATTCTAGCGTGGTTTCGGCGTCCAGCGAGCGCAAACTGACCGTGTGGCGCGGGCACTCTTGCCCGCGAAATCCAACCACAAGGAAGTTGCAAGCCTTAGTTCGGAACTCGCCAGCGGCCGAAGCCATAGGGTTTGCAGCCGCACTGGCCCTCAGCTACTCATCCGCTGCCGGCTGTTCGGGCGGGAGTGCCCGCGCCACACAGGCTACTGAAACTGCTTCGCAAACTCCACGACTTCGCGCTCCGCCCAGCGGCCATCGTAGGTGGAGTCGCCATCGCGCTCGCCGACGAAGGCACAGTGTCCGCCGTCCTCAGTTTCGATGTAGGTGATGTTGCGATTGCAGAGGAGCGCCTGGCGCGTCTCTGGCAAAATGCGAACGAACGGATCGTTGACTGCGTGAATGACCAGCGTGGGAATCGCGATTCGGTCGATAACGCTGGCGGCAGCGGCGCGGGCGTAGTAGTCGTCGGCGCCGGTGAAACCGCAATAGTAGGCGGTGACACGTTCGTCGAATTGCCGCAGGGTTTTGACTCCGCGCAGACGCGATACGTCGAAGTCGGCCGGAAACAGCTTCACCTTGCGGCGGAACCGCCGGAACAATTGCAGCAGAAAATAGTATTCGTAAATCCGATTGGCGGGTTCATGCAGCGCGTCGGCTCCGGCCGCAAGGTTCACCGCTGGACAAACCGCCGCCACCCCGCGAAACTCGCCCGGACCATCGCTTCCCCACTCTCCCGCCAGCTTGAGAACCAGATTACCGCCCATGGAAAAGCCAATGAGAACGAAACCGGAAACTCCGTCGTGCTCAAGGAGGTTGCGCGCCACTGCCGCCACGTCAGCGGAACGGCTTGAGTTGTAAAGCGTAGGCGCACAGTGGTCCATGCCGCCGCAGTTGCGCTGGTTCATACGAATCACATTCATGCCCGCAGCTAAACCGTTCCGCGCGATTCCCAGCATGTATTGCGACTCGCTCGATCCCTCGAGGCCGTGTACCACGATCAGCGTCAGCACTTTCCGGTCTTTCTGCCAGTGACAGTGGCAGAGCACGGGGACGCCGGGCTCCACTTCGATGAGCCGCCGTTCGGCTGCCGGAAGGTCGATTCGGCGCGGGAGAAAAAAAGCCGCGAGAGTTTGCGTATGCCCGCCTCGCAGCCAGGAACGCGGCCGGAAAACTGAGGGCACGAATATTGGTGGCTTCTCGGTCAAGTCATCTTCGAAGCCGGCTCTCGAACTGGAAGGTGCCACGCGTCACCGCTCCTATTTGCGAAGTTCGCGCGAATTGATTCTAATAGCAGTAGTCAGGTCCAAGGGAGTGATGGCCATGCCGATTTTTGAATACATCTGCCAGGAATGCCAGCACGAGTTTGAAGCGTTGGTCTTCGGCCGCGACAAGGCCAAGTGCCCCAAGTGTGAAAGTAAGAAGCTGAGCCCGCAGCTGAGTACCTTCGCCATGTCGGCCAAAGGCGGCGCGGGCGCGGCGGCGACCAGTGGCGGTTGCGGCTCTTGTGGCGATCCTCGGGGCCCAGGCGCTTGCTCACTCGGCGACCTCGATTAGCGGCCTCGCGCTCGCCCTGATCCAACCGAGCAAACTTTCGACACCACTTCGTCTGTGACTGTGGTTACCTTTGTTTCCCTATCCCGCCCGCCTACGATGCTTGAACCCGATTTAATACTCTGATTTGAAACCCGGGTTGAAGCCTTTAAGGAGCATTGCATGGACCGGCGCCAGCAGTCACGTGTGTTCGTTGAGCTTCCCGTACAGATCTACGGCATGGACGCCAATTCCCGCCCGTTCATTCAAGCCGCCAGCCTGCGCACTATCAGCGGCCGCGGGGCCACATTGCAGTGCGTGGAAGCTCGACTGAAGCCAGGAGACGTGGTCGACGTTCTGTACGAGGGAACAAAAGCTCAATTCCGCATCGTGTGGTGCGGCAAGCCGGGAACCGAAATGGCTGGGGAAGTCGGAGTCGAGAATCTTTCCGCTGGAACTACGTTTTGGGATGTCGATCCGTTGCGCTGTGCGGCCGCTGCGGGCCAGGGCTAGCGCCGGCTACTGGCTGGTAGTTTTCGCTTCTTCGCGCAGTGATGAGTCCTGCAAAACACAACGACCTGTTCGGGGAGGGCGGGAGAGGGCCAAAACCCGCGTGAGACGGGCTGTTTTCAGTATGAAGCGGAAGCGCTTTGAAGACAAGCAGAAAGCAGAGCAAAGGCGCGAATTCACTCTGGAGTTGCAGGAACCTTCACATTTAGTGCGCCTAAATCAAGGAGAAGTTGCAAGTTTCTATCTCCCTGGCTCGATGAACGGCGCTCACTGCGAAACCTCGGCAACCAGTCGAATAGTCCGCAGGGGTTCTCGCGAAATTATCTGCGGCACGAATTCCAGGTTGTAAACTCACAGGAGATGCAAGTAAGGATTCTTGGTTCGGCGGCCGGAGGCGCGTTTCCACAGTGGAACTGTGCTTGCCACAATTGTCGCGCCGTGAGAGCCGGCACATTTCACGGAAAAACGCGCTCGCAAACGCAGCTCGCGATCACCGAGGATTGCGTCGTGTGGTTCCTGCTGGGCGCCTCTCCCGACCTTCGCGCCCAAATCGAAGCCACGCCTGAGTTGCATCCGCGGCAGGGCATGCGCCATTCACCCATTGCCGGCGTAGCGCTTGCCAATGCCGATCTCGATCACGTCCTCGGACTCCTTCTGCTTCGCGAACTCCAGCCGATTCGCATCCATTCCACCGCATCGGTTCGCCGCATTCTCCGCGAGGATAACTCGATGTTCGGCATGCTGCACCGTAGCCCAGATCAAGCCAAGTGGGCCGATTTTAAATCCGGAGAAGAATTTTCTCTGTGCGATGCTGAAGGCGCGGATTCCGGTCTTCGCTGCCGCCCGTGGTCGTTGAGCGATCACTATCCCTCCTATGTCACGGTAGAACGCCAATCGCAACTTTCTCCGGGCGAAGCTTCCCTGGGTTTCTTCATCCAATCGAATTCCGGCTCGCGATTCGCCTATATGCCGGCTGTGCCTCAAGTGGACGACGCATTGCTTGCGGAAATCGATGCCTGCGACGTCCTGCTTTTCGACGGCACATTCTGGAGCGACGACGAACTCATTCGCTTGCAGGGCGGCGGTAAAACCGGACAAACCGCGCGACAGATGGGCCACGTCCCGGTCGAGACCACGCTCACCAAGTTGGCGGGAGTGCGCCGCCCGCGTAAAATATTCCTACACATCAACAACACCAATCCCATGCTGGACGGGGCAAGTCCTCAATATCGCCAGGTGCGGGACGCGGGATGGGAAGTCGCGGAGGATGGATGGCAGTTCGACCTGTAGAAACCGATACCACATCGCAAACCGCCCACCTGCTATCGCTCGAGGAATTGCGCGCGCAGTTACAGGCCACGGGCGAGGAGCGTTACCATCACAAGCATCCTTTCCATTTGTTGATGCACGAAGGCAAGCTCACTCGCGGACAACTGCAGGCCTGGGCGCTGAACCGCTATTACTATCAAAGCGTCATCCCCATCAAGGATTCGATCATCCTCTCGCGCGGTCCTGACCCAGTCTTCCGCCGGGCGTGGCGCAAGCGCGTGGTCGATCACGATGGCGATGCCACCAGCGAAGGCGGCATCAAGCGTTGGGTCAAGTTGGCGGAGGCCACGGGTCTCGACCCGCAAATGGTGCGCGCCGGCCAAGGCATTCTCCCGGCAACTCGCTTCGCGGTCAACGAATACTTGAACATTGTTCGCAGCCGGACGCTGCTGGAGGCGGTCGCTTCCTCGCTGACGGAATTGTTTTCCACCAAGCTGATCACCCTGCGCCTCGAGAAGTTGCGGCAATATTATCCCTGGCTCTCAGAAGGTCTTGACTATTTCGAAGCCAGACTCTATCAGGCGCCCGAGGATTCGCAGTTTGCGGTGAATTATGTCTTCGACAACGCGAAGACGCGAGCCGAGCAGGAGTTGGCGATCCAGGCCCTGCGCGACAAATGCGACATTCTGTGGGCGCAGCTCGATGCGCTCTACTTCGCCTACGTGCAGCCAGGATGGCCGCCGCCAGGCGCTTTTCGCATCGAGGGCAGCTAGCATGTGTCCACAAATTCGCGGCGCGAGTCTGATGTGCTTTGAAAGGGCGCGGCTTCAAGCCGTGCCGCAGCCGCCCGGAGTACCGTGGAAGAGCGCGGAGTACCGTGGAAGAGCGGCGCTTCAGCGCCGCGTAAGCCGTGAAAATGAATGCGGGCTTTAGCCCGAGGTACCTGGTGAGAATGTCAACCCTTGCACTGTCAGTCATTCAGCATATTTCCGGGACACGACACTAATGCCCCCTCCCGAAGATTCCAGCCAGCCCCGTCTTGCCGCCGGTTGCCGCTGGGGAGCAGAAAACCCTAGTGCTGAGAATAAGCCCGGCAACGAAGAGCGTGTCATCCTGTTTCCCGAAGGCGCAATCAAGCTGCAAGGGACAGGGCGGCAGGTATTGGAGCGCTGCGACGGTCAGCGCACCTTCGCCCAGATCATCGCAGAACTGCAAGCTCAGTTCGCCGACGCCGATCCCGCCAAGATTCGGACCGACATCAGCCAATTTCTAGAGCAACTGCGTCACAAGCGCATCGTCGATTATTAGACCCAGCCCCGCCGCCCAACTGTGATTCAATCGCTGAGTCGTTTCTTGCCCCCTTGGCTTGGCTCGGAGATAATCCAGCATAGGGAACTCGCAATGATGACAAACGACCGCGCGCCGGTCGATTCTGAAAAGGTGTGGCGTTACATGGGTTTCTCGCGGTTCGTTTGGCTGCTTCAGAAAAAGCAGCTCTGGCTATCGCGAGCGGATCTTCTCGGCGATCCGTGGGAGATATCTCTTGCTGGGGACCAACTCGCGCATGTGATTTCCCGCCACCCGCTCACCGACATTCTTTCGCCGGAAGTGCCGGAGAGCGCGATGCAACGGTCCGCAAGAATCATCAGATTGTGGCGCTGGCATACATTCGTCAACTGCTGGAGCGTGTCTAACCACGAATCGCACGCCTTATGGCGCATCTACTGTCCGCCACGGGAAGGAGTTGCAATCCAAACGACATTAGCTAAACTCCGGGCATCGGTCGGCGACTTACGTGTGCTTCCAGTCACCTATGAAATCCCCGGATGCAACAGGCGAACTCCTATCCGTGAAGATCTCGTGACGAAGAAGCGACTGATGTTCGCATACGAACAAGAGGTTCGCATCGTTCATTTCGCTGACATAAATGACGTCGAGGACATCCAACCGAAAACCCTCGGCCACAGTCTCGAATGGGAGCTGGGAGCTGTGGAATCCATCCGCGTCCATCCCGAAGCCGACCACTCGTTCATGGAGACGGTAAGAACTACGGTGGAGAATTATGCGCCCGCGCTGAGAGATCGCGTGGAATGGTCCGCAATGAATGCGCCTCCGCCCTTCTAGATTAATGGGCAGAGGCGGAGTCTTGGGCGACACCGGTTAATTATCGGACGCCCGAGCGGCGCCACCCACCGGCATCAGGACTTGCGCGGAATCTGCACCTCGGCATAGCTGCCGGGCGTGGCCGCATTAATCGCCGCTGCAATTTTTTCCACATGGGATCGAACCAGCGGCCATTGCGGAGTGCTCAGCACCACAACAGCTATTCTGCGGCCAGCAAGATTCTGCTGGTACCGGATATTCTTGTCAGCCGTAAGAAAAACCTCGAACCCGGCACGCTCCGCTTCGGCCAGCAAGTCGCCGTTGGAAAGCCTATCCCATCCGCGGTCCTTTGCTTTGACGACGGTATGGTCGACCAGATACGGAACCAGTGGGGCCGGTACGCCATGGTCAAAAAGAATGAGCATCTCGGGAAGACGCGCTTACCGGCTGTGCGGGAACCGGCGCTGCAAGGCTGCGAGCGGCGAATTGCAAGACTTCGATCACCTGCTCTTTCGAGATGTCAAACCATTCCGTAATCTCATCTACAGTCGCGCCAGCTTCGAGATTCTCGAACACGGTGGATACGGGCATGCGGGTATCGCGAAACACCCACGCGCCGCTTAGTCTTCCCGGCACACTTTCAACCGCTGGGCATTGAGACCAATCGAGAGTCGCCATGTTTTTGCCTGCTCTTAATCTTAACCTTTTACCATGGTTTGACAATAGCGTCACGCCGGGAAAAAACTGTCATCCGCGCTCTCCCACTATTTGGTTGACAGCACAAGCCGTCGAAATTAGGGTGAGAACAGGTTCCCACGACGCAGGAGACCTCTCCTCATGACCGGAATACAGTTCATCACCGACGAAAAAGGCCGCAAAACGGCGGCCGTGATCGACCTCAAGAAACACAAGGCACTCTGGGAGGACATCGAGGACGTGCTGGTCTCCCGATCGCGGCGGCACGAAAAACGCATCCCGCTCGACAGGGTGAAGTCCGACCTCATCAAGAGCGCGAAGCTGCATGGCTAGCTATCACGTCGCACTGACGTCCAGTGCGGAGAAGGAACTCAAAAGGCTGTCCAGCCCATTGATCGCGCGCATCATTTCGCGACTGGAAAACCTGGCTTCCAATCCCCGCCCTCCAGGCTGCAAGAAGCTACAAGGCGGTGATCGTGAATGGCGCATTCGTATCGGGGACTACCGCGCTGTCTACACCATCGACAACACAAAATTGCTGGTAGAGGCGACGCGGATCCGTCACCGTAGCGCCGTATACGAACGATGAAACCACCGTCCCGATCCACACCCCCGTCGTGACATCCGACCTTGCCTTCCACTCGAAATCAGGCCATGATGGTCAAGGCGAAGCAGTTTAGTCAGCCTGGACTGCAATGACCGTAAGTCCTTTGTTGCCTAGATTTTGCATCTAAGTTATTTGCAATCTAGCTTTTGCGCAGATTCTATGCAGGGCACATGCGCCGTCCCCGCATGTTTAGAGAGTTTGCGAAAATATGGTGGGAGGGGGCACCCCCCTGACAACAGGACTTTCGAGCCCAGAATCGAACCGTGCAGAGGGCTTAAGCCGCACCGCTGACGAAATTATTACAGGCAGAAATCCACAGGATGATTCACTCGCGCCACCGATGATTCCCAACCCGCTAGCCCTCATCGCCGAGATCACGCATCGCTGCCCGCTGCACTGCGTTTATTGCTCGAATCCGCTTGAGTTGGCGGCAGTAAATTCGGAGCTTTCCACCGAAGAGTGGATCGACGTTCTCCAGCAGGCGGGTAAGTTGGGAATGCTGCACGCTCACTTCACGGGCGGCGAACCGCTGGCGCGGCCGGATCTAACGGAACTCATCGCAGGTGCGCGCGCCGCAGGCCTCTACACCAACCTCATCACCTCCGGCCTCGGGCTTGCTGAAACTCGGCTGCAGGCGCTGGTTGAGGCCGGACTCGACCACATCCAGCTCAGCTTTCAGGATTCGCGCGAGGACTCAGCCAACTGGATTGCCGGAGCTAAAGCGCACGCCCACAAGATTGAATTGTCGCGCATCATCCGCTGCCACAAGATTGCCTTCACTGTGAATCTTGTCATCCACCGGCAGAACATCGATCACCTCGAAGAGATGATCTCCTTCATTGAGCAGCTCGCGCCTGAACGCATGGAGATCGCCCACACCCAGTATTACGGCTGGGCATTAGAGAATCGAGCAGCGCTGCTGCCCACGCGAGTGCAACTCGAAAAAACCGTAGAAGCGGTATCCGCCGCGGAAAAACGCCTCTCCGGACGCATCCGCATCGATTCGGTGGCGCCCGATTACTACGCGCGTTACCCCAAGGCCTGCATGGGCGGATGGGGGCATAGATTGATGCTCATCAATCCGTCCGGCAAAGTCCTTCCCTGTCACGCCGCGGAAGTCATTCCCGGGCTCGAATTCGAAAATGTCCGCGAACAAACGCTGGAATTTATCTGGCAACAGTCTTCTTCATTCCAGCGTTTTCGCGGCGAAGAATGGATGCCGGAACCGTGCCGCAGTTGCGACCGGCGCACGGAAGATTTTGGTGGATGCCGCTGTCAGGCTCTGCTTCTAGCCGGCGACGCAGCCGCCACGGACCCTGCCTGCTCGCTGGCGCCCGCGCACCACATCGTTGAAGCAGCGTTGGTTGCAGCCAACTCAAGCGCAGCGGTTTCGCAGCTCGTCCCCGTCGTATCGTTCGTGCAGTTGCAGCAGCGGGCTGGAACCCTATGGAGTTACCGCACTAATCCTGAATAGAACCGCCCGAGTAGCCGACCCATGCTCCCTACCACCGAACGCCGATCGTAATCGGCCGCACATCGGTTGTGATGGTGCCGTTTTTACCGTGCATAAGGCGGAACTCCCCGTAGATCTCCACGCCACTCGGCATCTTGCGCGTCACGCCGGCCCCAAAGTTGTAACCGAATGCGCTCTGATTAGAGTTGACGAAGTCGCCGCTGAGAGGAATGCTGACACCCTTGCACGCACCCCACCAGATCCAGAACGGATTGCACCCCGAACCCGGAACCGTGGTGTCGCCGCTCAGGCTCCCGGCGCGATGATAGAAGCCGGGGCCAAACAGGATATATCCACCGAAACTCTTGTTCACTGGGACGTTAATAATGGGATCAAGTGTGATGGCGTAGAGGTTGTTTGTGTCTCCCGTCGCCGGCGCCGTTTGCAGCACGGAGTCGCGCAGCGGCAGATTGGCAAAGATAAAGTCGGCGCGCAGCCCGAGATATTTATTCGCGTTGCGAGCCACACCGGCGGTGGCCACTCCGCCCCCTTGTCTCACGAAAGAGCGAGTCGCGCCGCTGTCCAAATTAGCGCCGAGGCCCACGTCGAAGGTCCAGTTTTTATAGTTTTTAGGGCGCGCTTTCCGTCGCGAAATAGGCACTTCCTCGGCGGGTTCCTGGCCGCTGGCGGGCTGTTGTGCCGCAGGTTGCTGTGCGGCGGGTGGCTGTGCCGCGGGCTGTTGCGCCGCCGGGGTGGGCGCCGCGGCAGGTTGCCCGGGGAGCGTTGCCTGGGCGAATCCTTGCGCTCCCAGCAGAGTTGTCAGAACCAGCAGCGTCAGCGCGCTCGCGAACTTTCCAATCATCCATTCTCCTCCCATAAACCGGGCGTGGTGGCGGACCGTAGCGCTCGGCATGAAGAGGCGAGAAGCGCCGTCAGTAAAGGTTCCGCTTGTGATTCCTCGCAGGAAGGCGTTGGCCTTGGTTGCGGCGGGATCACGTTATATTACCAACTTTGATGCTGCTTCTGCCGGGCAAGCCGCCCGGCGCTCACCGGGTACGTTCTCTCCCCTTGTATTTCGCGCGTCGGCTCTGATCGCTTTCCACTTCGCGATGGCGCAAGTCACACGTATGATAAAAATGAGTTTCATTCTCGAGAACTGGCTTTGCACAAGACACCACCAGAGCAGGCACTGGACACCGATCCCGCCCCCGTTTCACGGGATCGCTCTCTCGCGCGCCGGGTTGCCCTGGTGGGCTTCGGAACCGTGGGCCGCGCCGTGGCCAAAATTCTGTGCGAACGCGGCGATGGCGTGCTCCGCCTGACCCACATCTGCAATCGCAACTTCGAGCGCAAAAAACAACCCTGGGTGCCGAGTGACGTAATTTGGACCGAAGACTTCCAGACGATTCTTAATTCCGGCGCGGACATCGTGATTGAACTGATTGGCGGTCTCCATCCGGCGGAAGACCTTGTGCGTTGCGCCTTGACGGCAGGCAAGTCGGTGGTAACGGCGAACAAGCAACTCATCGCCCGCCATGGGCCGGACTTGCTGCAGCTCGCAAGCTCCAATGGCTGCCAGCTTGAGTTTGGAGCGTCCGTTGCCGGAGGCGTTCCCGTTTTGCCCGCGCTGCGAACCGGGCTTTCCGGAGATCGCTTGCACGGCATCGCGGGCATTCTGAACGGAACCTGCAATTACATTCTCAGCCGCATTGAGAGCGCCCGCATTCCTTTTAGCGAAGCTCTCGAAGAGGCGCAGGCCCGTGGCTACGCCGAAGCCGACGCCAGCGAAGACCTCGACGGCGGCGATGCCCGCGCCAAACTTTCGATCCTGGCGCTGGCTGGACTGCACGTCCGCGTTTCTCCGGGAGACATTCGCGCCCGCACCGTTCGTCCCGTCGACGCGGTCGATTTCGATTACGCCGCCGAACTGGGCTGCACCATCCGCCAAATTTCACGCGCAGATTTGAAGCAGCCGACTTTATTTGCCGACGTTGGCCCTAGCCTGGTTCCCGCGTCGTCGCCCTTTGGACGCGTGCAGAGGAATCTGAATCTGGTTTTGACTTCGGGAGAATACGGCGGGGACATGGCCTTCCTGGGCGCAGGCGCGGGAGGAGATCCCACGGCCGTAGCGGTGGTTTCAGACTTGATGTTTGTCGCGGAAAGCATTTCGGCCGGACCGCGACCGCACCGACCGTTACAACTCGCTTCGCCAAAAGTAAGCTGCGACTTTGAAACGCCCTGGTATTTGCGCTTTCTGGTGAAGGATCAGCCCGGCATCATCGCGCATCTCGCGGCGATTCTCTCGGCTCACCAACTGAATATCGATGCCGTGCTGCAAAAGCCGGGCTTCGACAAGGGCGCTTTGCCCTTCGTGATCACGCTTGAGCCGTGCCGCGATGCACAACTGCATCCCGCGCTTCAGGAAATGTCAGCGCTGACGTTCGCTCTAAAACCGTGCCTCTGCCTGCCAATCCTGCGCTAGCGCGTTCCGCGATCTCTACTTCCAGAAAGGATTTTTCAGCCCGGCAGGCGCGAGAGCGCTGTTTGTCTTGGTTTCCGCGCCGGAGTCGTCCGAAATCTTTTCGTCGCCCAAACGGGATGAAGGGGCATTGAGCTGCTCAGCAGGGTAGGGTGGCATCGGGGTAGAAGGACAGTCTGACTTCATTGGGGACCTCCACAGGTTAATGATCTAGGTTCATTGGAACACCCGGACGGCAGTACGCGGGCCGCAAAATCTTGATGCTTCGCATCGAAAAATCGGCAGCCCGGCAAATCGCCCCCCACTCGCGTGTCTTAATGCCGCCGACAAAACAACTGTCGAGCTTCGCTCGACTGGACAGCCGGGAGCCTGCCCTGAGCTTGTCGAAGGGGCGGCTGTCCCCACATGGGCATCTCCAAAAGCTGCTAGGATGTGACCGCGAGTAAACGTTTCTTCAAGCACTGAATTCATCCGCAGGACTGCATTTTATGAAATACCGCAAGCTGGGCCGAACCGGTTTTGAAGTCAGTGACATTGCGTATGGACTCTGGGGCATGAGTGGCTGGAGCGGTTCCGATGACCAGCAATCGCTCGATTCCCTGCAACTCTCGGTCGATTCGGGCTGCAACTTCTTCGATACCGCCTGGGCCTATGGCGACGGCAAAAGCGACGGCCTGCTCGGGGAAACCATGGGGCGCAACTCCAAGAAATGCCTCTACGCGGCTTCGAAAATTCCACCGGCCAACGGCAAATGGCCCGCACTCTCGAAATACAAATACCACGACGTTTTTTCCGCGGAGCATGTTTTGAAATACGCCGATCAGATCCGCAAGAAACTCCGCGTCGAATCGATCGATCTGCTGCAGTTCCATGTCTGGGATGATAGTTGGAGCGACGATCCCGAATTCCGCTCGACGGTCGAGAAATTGAAGGACGGTGGCTGGATTCGCCACTTCGGGCTCAGCCTGAACCGCTGGGAGCCGGAAAATGGCCTAAAGGCTTTGCACACCGGATTAGTTGACGTGGTGCAGGTGATCTACAACATTTTCGATCAGGCGCCTGAGGATAAATTGTTTTCTCTTTGCCAAGAACTTAACGTGGGCGTGATCGCGCGTGTGCCTCTCGACGAAGGCAGCCTCGGTGGCAAGATGACGATCGAAACCCGCTTCCCGAAGACCGATTGGCGCTCCGGCTATTTTGGCCCGGAAAATCTGGCGAACACGCTGCAGCGCGTCGATAATCTCAAGAAAGTCCTGCCCGCGGGCATGACGCTTCCGGAAATGTCCCTACGCTTCATCCTGTCTCATCCCGCGGTGAGCACGACGATCGTGGGCATGCGCGATCCTGCGCATGTGCGCCAGAATGTCGCTGCCAGCGACGCTGGTTCACTCGATTCAGGTTTGCTTGTTGAACTGAAAAAACATCGCTGGGATCGCGCTCCGCAGCGCTGGTCGGATTAATCTTGCCGTCGCGGTCCTTCACTTAGGTCAGTTTCGCGCGAGTCCGCTTCAACCGATACATCTCATGGAGGAGCGGCAAGAGAACAGCCACCACGGTAGCGACCCGGTAAGGATGCTGATATCTGTTCATGGTCGTTGCCACCGTGCCGCCTCCCTCGAGATGTTCCAGGATGGTGTTTCTGGGCCAGGGCATAGAGATACAACCGAGGAAACCAGCCAAAAAGCCAAACGATCCCAGAAAGGCGTCCCTTATGATCCCTTGTCGGCCGCACTTTGTTGCGAACGAAACTAACCATCCGCTGAGCGTACCAATCGCCATCCCGGTGAGCGCACACAGGACGAAGGCGATAATGACGACAAAGGGAGCAACGGGAAACACGCTGGTATGGTAACGCATCGCGCGACGATCAATCCTCCAATCGAACACTCCCCGCCCCTACGATCTCTGGTAGTAGCCACTCTCCGCAGACTAGTCTGCTAATTCTCCAAACAAGTCAATCCCAAGCTTCCAGCTGCCGGCAAACATGAAGAATATTTCGCGCCAGACCGCATTCGCTCTAACGCTGTTCGCCCTTCTGCTCACGGCAACCCTCCAGGCGCAGAACCCGCGCGGGTCGCTGCGCGGCACGGTGCAGGATGCAACCGGCGCTCGCGTCGCCTTCGCCAAAGTCGTCGCGCAATTGTCGGGCTCTTCGGTGCAGCGAGAGGCTACCAGCGAAGACCGGGGCGAGTTTCGACTGGATGACCTTCTGCCGGGCAACTACCGCATCACCATCAGTGCCGCCGGCTTTGCGCGGGCCCAGGCGGATGTCTGGATCGCCGTCGCGACCGTCCGCGATGTTACGGTCACCATGAAGCCCGCGGGGGCCTCGGCGACCGTCAACGTGCAGGGGAATTCTTCTTCGATTACCACTGAAACGATCGACACGTCGAGCGCGGTGCGCGGAGGTGTAGTGGGCAGCCAGGATCTGGAGACGCTGCCACTCCCGGCGCGAAGCTTCGCCAATATTGCCTATCTCGTGCCTGGAACCGAGCCGGTCGAGCCTTCCGACCCCACCAAGGCGCGAATTACTGCAGTCTCGACGGGTGGAAGCTCCGGCTTGAACAACGAGCTATCGGTCGATGGCGCCGAAAACTCCGACGACTGGATCGGCGGCTTCCTGCAAAACTTCTCGCCCGATGGCGTTCAGGAATTCGCGGTGCGCACGTCGAACGAAGACGCCGACACGGGTTGGACCACGGCCGGATCGGTCGTGATCACAACCAAGCGCGGCACCAACGAATGGCACGGGAGCGGGGCGTTCTATGATCGCCAGGCCGCATTGAATGCGCGCTTTCCCATCGAGAATCCGGCGCCGAATCCGAAGCAGCCGTTCTCCCGCCAGAACTATGTTGGAACTCTCGGCGGTCCTATCGCGAAAAACAAGGTCTGGCTCTTTACTTCATTCGAGGGCGTCCACGAAGACGCGAGCATCGCCTACAGCCCCGCCAGCACCACGCAATTTGACGCGCTGGCGCAATTGGCGATGGAAGGATTGATAACCGGCACTCCCTCCATCCCGGTTCCCGCCACCGTTCCGATTCCCTTTCGCGACTACCTCGGTTCGATGCGCCTGGACTGGGCACAATCATCGAGATCAACTTGGTTCTTACGCACATCGCAAGACAGCTACCTCACGCACAATGCCCTGGTGCAGCAAGCCACGTTGCCATCGACCGGCCTGAGCACGCACAACAATTACTGGAACGTGGCGCTCAGTAATAGCTATACCTTCAATTCAAACTGGCTGGGCAATCTGGTTCTCGATGCCAGCTTGTTGCATCTCACGCAGACTCGGAATTCGGATCTCGGCTTCGCCATACAGTTTCCCTTCAGCGTGACCGCGCTGACCGTCTCCGGCTTCGAGACATTCGGCGACAATCAGTTTGCCACTCCGATCACTCTTTTCCCCGACCTGCGCAATCAGGACAAATATCAATTCCGCTACGACCTGAGCCATGTTGTACGTGACCATGCGCTCAAGTTCGGGATCGACTTCATTCACGAACCGGTGCTGAGCGGTGCGTTCGCGGCGACGGCGGAGCAGTTCACGACTTACCCTTCCAACCCCGATTGCTACATCAATCCGCCGGGCCCCGACTGTGGAGGAATCACGACTGCTTTGCCGTTTTATTACACGCCTCCAAGCGCGATGTGTAATCCGATGCCCGATCCGAGTACCAATATCGGGTGCACCTTCACTCCTGCCGGCGACGGCAGCTTTTCACAGAATGTTCAGCGTCTCGCCTTCTACGCCGAGGATTCCTGGCGCGTCTCGCACCAGCTCACCGTCAACTACGGCTTGCGTTATCAGACGACCTGGGGACTGTTCGTGGGTTCGGGCCGAAGCGAAGCTGAAAACGCCGCGTATGTAACGCTGCAGGCGTTGCAGATTCCGATTGTGCCCAGCGTACCGAGTGACTATCGCAAGCAAATCGCGCCTCGCCTTGGGATCGCTTACTCTCCCGGCAGCAACGGGAAGACGGTAATTCGCGCCGGTTTTGGCCTCTACTACGACGATCTTGCGCAGAATGGATGGGCGACTGCCTTTCAGGGGGTTAACAATTCGAATTTCACCACCGCAACATGCGGCCTTACTGGAGGCCCGGGCACTTATTCGCTCCTCGGCACGGGTTGCCTGGCGGGAGGCCTCGGCCCTTTAGCGCCTGTTCCAACTCTCGCTAACACGGTCACGGGTAATTTGATCGGCTCCCCATACAAAACGCCTTATTCCATCCATACTACCGGCGGCGTGCAACACGCTTTCAACGAACATTGGCTGATGAGCGCCGATTATATTCACGAGCAAGGCAATCATGGCTACCGCGGCTTCCCTTACACCA
>Ga0182015_10002644_pt1 | contig 21265 bp, 19 predicted proteins | sample 712P3MmetaG_FD_120478 | JGI IMG/M metagenome (GOLD analysis project Ga0182015, IMG submission 120478) | Permafrost microbial communities from Stordalen Mire, Sweden - 712P3M metaG | ecosystem: Environmental > Terrestrial > Soil > Wetlands > Permafrost | place: Sweden: Stordalen | collected...
ACAGAAGGAACGTGCCTTCTTCGCCCTCGAGGCCGTCGTGGGAGCGGTAGCGGTACACCAGGCCCCGATCATCAGTGAGGCGTTCTCCGGTCGCGTTGATCGTGGCCAGCACTCTGGGCTCGTCGGCGGGAAGGAACCCAACCAGGGGCAGCATCAGATTGGAAGCGTCAAGCTCGTCGGAGCCGAAGGACTGGGTGAAGGCCCCGGCCCGGTCGCTCCAACCTCTGGTCAGGATCGCCTCCCGGATCTGGGCCTGGGTCTGTTTCCATGCCTCGACTCGGTCGGACGAGTCGAGAGGGTCGGCTAAGGCCACCGCCCGGTCGAGGGCCACCCAACACATCAGCTTGGAGTACAAGAAGTCGCGGGGCTCGCGGGTCTGATGTCGGATCGCATCCCGGTCGGGCGATCCCACGGGACCCGACCCACGGGCATCACCGTGATGGGACCGGGTCACATGACCTTCACGGGGTGTCGCTGGGTCGCTAGCAGGGGACCGGACCGCCATGGTCAGCAACCGGAGGCGGAAACCTGACGCTGCTCAATTCTCCGGTGGCCGGCCCGATGGGAATCCAAAGCCGGGGGTCGACGGTTACCAGGCACTAACGATCGCGCACGCGTGGCCGATCCGTAAGCACCGACATAGCTCGGTGCGATGACCCGTCGGTCGACCTCGCGTCGGTGCCACAGCCTGGCCTCTGCATCCAATCTCGCACGTCCCCGTCGGTCCGCCTGGCCCGGAGGACGGCGAGGTGGGCTGATAGCTTCGTTCCAGTTGCGAAGGCGGCCGCTTTGGCCAGGAGATTAGGATTTGCCATTCGTCCCGGGCACGGGCGGGTCTGGCTCCAACGGCGCCGACCACCCGTGTCGAATGGGCGGAAGGAGGCTTTGGAATGGGCACCGCCGGCCGGACACTGAGCGGACACTCGGACCTGCAATCCGCTAGGGCCGAGGATGCGATCGATGTCCCGGGCGCAGTGAACCAGGGCACGATGGTGCCACGAGCCCTTACCGCACTGACCGTCGTTGGTTTCGCAATTCCGGTGGTCGCCTACTTCTGGTTTGTTCACCGCTATGGCGTCAATGCCATCTGGCTTGACCAATGGGATGACATCAACGTGATTGGCCATCCCACATTTGGAAATCTATGGGCGCTCCACAATGAGAATCGGATCTTCTTCCCAAATCTCATTGTGCTCGTTCTCGCTAGCACGATCCACTTCAACATCCACACGGAAGAGTACGTGAGCGGAGTGATGCTCGTAGCTGCGGTGGGATTGATCATCCTGGCGCACAAGCGACGCTCTCCTTCGACGCCATGGCTCTACTACTGCCCGGTGGCCTTCATAATGCTGTCGTTGGTTCAATTTCAAAATTCGCTGTGGGGTTTCCAGATGGCCTGGTACTTGGTGCTCTTGGCGCTGGCCGGCACACTGTTTCTTCTGGACCGAGCCACCCTGACGACGACACTCCTAGTGGGAGCGATCGTCCTGGCCGTCATCGGAAGTTTCTCCTCCCTTCAGGGCCTATTGATTTGGCCAGCAGGTCTCGTGCTCATCTACCACCGACGTCGACGCCGAGGGCAGACGGCCGTATGGATCGCCGCTGCGCTAGCAGCCGGTGCTGTTTACTTCTACCACGCCAGCTATATCTCGCTGGGACCGACTCGTACCTATTTCTACGCCCACCCCATCAAGGCGTTGGAGTTCTTCTTCGCTGCTATTGGTGACATCGTCGGGGAGGGACTCCGTGCGGACGGCCACAACCAGGGCATCATCGCGTTCGGAGTCGTCATTGTTGCCGTGGGGCTGTGGACAACGATCACCTATGGCATTCGACGTAGCGAAGGTGGAAGTCCACTCGGTGTTGCACTGATCTGCTTCGGACTACTCTTCGCGGCGGTCACCACGGCAGGACGTGCTTCGCAGGGAATCAGCGGCGCTGGTGCGTCACGGTACACGACCTTCGATCTCTTGATACTGGTCGGCTGCTATCTGGCAATCCTCGACCGACGCACCGACCGGGCGGGAGCGAGGGCCGCCACGTGGGGAGCTTGGATGACGGTCACCATCGCCATCCTCCTGGTGCTCGTCCTCGGGACCAGAAATGGACTCGCAAATGCGGCGGTGTGGCATCAAACCTTTGCTGAGGCGGCCGATGTGACCGTCAACATCGACGAGGTGCCCGACAGCGTGGTAGGGGCTGCCCTGTACCCTGCCGCTGGCGAAAGCGTTGCATTCATTCGACATGCGGCGCAGATAGCCAAGACTCGTCACCTCAGTGTGTTCGCGCCGGGCGCTGCCATCCGTGACGCCGAATATCAGCCTCTGATCGAGTCCTTACCAGTGTCGGTCGTGTTGCGTCCGAGCTATGGAGCGAAGCTGAGGAGAGACGAGCTGCTGGCCGCGACCGCACAAGAGACCTTCGGCCCATTCGAAATCGGTGTGGCCAAGGTTGACTTCCAACTCACCGGTGGGGACCTGAGACACGTGATCATTGGTAACGCCCGCTTCACCCTGTATGGGTGGATCGACCTGTGGAACACCACCACCGTCGCCAATGGGTCATACGTTCTCCAGAGCGTCGCCTCCAATTCGGAAGGGAAGACCACCGAAAGCGTTGGCGTTGCCGTGGTTGTGGACAACCACTAGCGACCACAGCCTCTGTAGTCGGTGCGGCTCGATCCACATCGTTGCCGGGCTGGCGAGTGCAACATGTGGAGGCGGGACAGTCATCCCGACTGGCTGACACCCGTCAGAGGAGCCCGAAGCCCGATGTCGTTGAGCGCGCCCAGCCAGCTGGCGTCACCGAAGTTGTCCACACTGCCGTTGGCCGCTACGAGCCAGTAGCCGCGGCCGTCGGGCGAGACACTGATGCCGGTGACAGGGGCGTCGGCCACCAGACCTTGCTCCGGCACCGAGCCGAAGAAGCCGGTGTTCCCAAAAGCAAAGACCCCTCCGTCTCGGCCGAGCAACCAATATCCACCACCGTCGGGCGTGGCTGCCAGGGCGGTAGCCCGGTTGCCACCGAGAGAGCCGGCCATCGACCCGTAGAAGCCGGCGTCGCCGAAGGAGAAGACACCTCCGTCCGCCGCCACCAGCCAGTAACCACCACCGTCGGGTGTGGCGGCGATACCCACGATGGGCGCATTGAGGCGATTTCCCCCCATCGACCCGTAGAAGCCGGCGTCGCCGAAGGAGAAGACACCTCCGTCCGCCGCCACCAGCCAGTAACCACGATCGTCTGCCGTCACAGCCGTTCCCACGGTCGGAGCAACCAGACGGTGACCACCCATCGAGCCGTAGAAGCCAGCGTCACCCAGGCTGAACATTCCGCCGTCGGCGGCGACCGCTTCGAACCCTTGCGAGCCGGCGGCCGGGAGCGTGGTCTCCTCGGTGAGCGTCTGAGGGGTGAAGTTGTTGGGATCGGTAGCAGAAAATCCGGTGGCGAAACACTGTGCCCCCCGTGAGCAGGCCACACCGTAGAGAACGCTGACGGCGGTGACGTCGGGGCCCCCATCCACTGACCACGCGCTGCCGTCCCACCGCTCGATGAGACTCTGTGGGTTCGAACCATTCTGCTGACCCTGTCCGGCGGGTACAGAGAACGCGCCGACCGCCCAGCAGGCGCTGGCCGAGAGACAGGTGACATTGGCCAGTGCGCCATTGTTGGTCGTGGTAGTAGGTGTAACCGACCACGTTGCCCCGTCCCATTGCTCGGCGAGTGGTTCACTGAAGTGGCCGGCGGCGTTCATGGTGGACCCCACCGCCCAGCAGTCCGTTGATGCGACGCAGGTCACTCCCGTCAACGCGGCGCCCGTGGGGCTTTGTGGGTCGGCTTGAGTAGAGCCCGACCACGTCGATCCGTCCCAATGGAGCATCCACGGTTCAGCGCCCTGGGACTTATACAACAGGCTGGGAAGTACGTCACTTTCGAATGGATTCGCCGACGCGGTGCCGACGGCCCAGCAGTCAGTGGCATTGATGCAGTTGACCGACGAGAGCTGGTCAGCGCTCTGTCCCGAGGCAGGGATGGCTGCCATCGTCCAGGATGATCCGTTCCAGTGGAAGGCGAGTGATCCAATCGCGTCTCCGGAGACAGGGTCCAGCGTGGCGCCGACCGCCCAGCAGTCACTTGCTGCGGGGCAGTTCACCGAGAAGAGCATTCCACCGATCGGAGGCGTGGTGGCCACCGACCAGCCGGCGCCATTCCAGTGTTCCATGAGGACGGTCGGGTCGTTCGCTTGCAAGACGGTCTGCTGGCCACCGACACCCCAGCAATCTGATGACGTCACACAGCTGACGTCGTAGAGGACGGATGCCTGCTGGCCGGGGGGCTGGACCCCGGACACATCCGACCACGAGGAGCCGTCCCAGTGCTCGGCGAGTGCCAGGGGCTGCGGGTTCTGAACGTTGGGGAAGATGGCACCCACCGCCCAGCAGTCCCACGCATTCGCGCAGGTCGTGTTGAGGAGCAGCTGACTGGCCTGCGGGTCTGGGGCTGCACCGTTGACGATGGCCCAGCCGGTGTATGCCCCCTGAGCGGCGGGCGGTACGAAGCTGGTGACCACTCCGCCGACGAGGACGACGACGCCTAAGGCTGCTAAAAGACGGAGGTGCCGACGACGAGACCACATGCCCATAGATCGACGGTTGAGATCCTGGCCTTGAGCATTCACTCAGGAAATGAGGCGTCTGAAGGTCGTCGCAGCCAGGTCGCCGCGTCAGCGTGGCAAGGCGCCAAGGCAACGATAGCGGCATCGGCAGCGGTGGCCTAGGACCCGCTTGGAGGATCCGTGAGTATCAGCACAAATGCATTGAGCCCGGCCGCGGATCGAGCGGTGTGGGTGCCAAAACCTCATCCGGGCTCTCTGTTCTGGGACTTTTGCCTGTACCCAGTGTAGGAGCTTCCCGGCGGTCGACCTGTGAAGCGGCTAATCAGTCGGCGGATTGAGGTAAAGCGCGCCACCGAAGAATCGATTTCCGGGGTCGCGCTGTGGTGCATGTGGTACAAGGATTCGTGGTCTTGCGTACCACCAAAAACGAACACGCAATTGGTGATCGTGGTCAAGCCGAAGTGGCCCCGATGGTCGTCGACTTACACCTCGACCGCTTGGCTCAAACCTGCTGGTACTACCAAGATTGAGGGGCTTAGGTTGGCTACGCAGCTGCCCGGTACTCGTGGATCAGTCCCCTCAGCCGATCACGGCGCCCGGGACGGTCAGTGGGGTAGCGGAAGGACATGTCTACCTCCTGGTAGATCACGGCCAAATTCTCACAAAGGTGGTCCACTTTTTGGGATCAAGGTCAAGCTCAGAGGCCATTTATGGGCTCAAGCCTCCGGGCGTTTGGCCATGACTTGGCCATGAGTTGGCCATGACTCATTACCTTCGATCATGTCCGGATCGATCCGCAGGCGAGGGCCGAGCAGCTGGCAGCTGCGCATCAGAATCGACTTCATTGTCTGGTATCCGAAGACATCAGGCAACGGGTGGAGGAATTCCTTGGACGCTCGAGGCCAGTTGTGGATCCCAGCCGCACACCGTGCAGGCATGACGAACAGCAGTGAGAGCAAAGTCAAGCGCCTCGCGACGGGGATCCGCGCTCGTTCGGAGGTCATCCCAGTCAAGGAGGTACTCCCCCAGCTCCGCGTCCCAGTGGGCGGCTTGAGGTGACAACGTTGCCCGATCGAATCCCGCGGGAGCGGGGACCGCGAACGCGAAGAACGCTGCGCGCCGATGGCGTGCGTCACCGGGCCACCAGCCCACTTCGATCTGTTGGGTATTCGCTGAATTGCGAACGATGAAGTCCTCCGACGGGGGGTCCGCAGGCTGGCCAGAGAACAAGCTCACCGCAAGGTCGAAGGAGCCCCACCAGGCGTTGACGGGCGTCGAGCGCCCTCGGTACGGTGCGCGCACCGCGGCGAGTACGAGAGCCGCTTGTGTCGCTACGGCGAAGTAGGCACTGACCTGGTCGGGGTCGTAGGTGGCGTGCTCGTCGTCCTCATCGAGGGGCACGGTCCATGCCGTCTCCTGCGGGCGAGGATCGATCCGCACGGGGCCGCCGAGGTCGCCAACAGCGGTGAGCACGGCTCGGGTCACCTCCCCGACGGGTCGGTCCGGCGCGAGAGGAATGCGCCTGATTCGAGCATCACTATGTTCGATCAACGCCTCGTGGCTGCGCAGGTCGAGCGCGATCACCAGGGCACCGGACCCATCAGGAGCTGGAAGTGGCCTCGTCTCCCAGCCGCGGGCGGTCAGCCGGAGAGCCGCATGCTGAAGCTGCGGCTCCGCAGGAGCCAAGGCCACGGCGAGCTTGCCGAGCACCTGGGTGTGTGCATGCAGGGTGTCGCAGGTTGCGGCCCAGGCCCCATAGGGGAGCGGCGACCACTTCGACGTCATGGAAGCCACCGTAACCGGCGCAAGGAGTAGTCGCACCCTCGACCCGCTGAGCAGTCGGGATCAGGAGCGCGATCCGGCTCCGCCGCAGGACCCGCACACGAGCGCAAGCTCGGTTCGGTCCGTGGGAGGATCTGGGTGTGGATGGATGGGGCGAGCACACGAGCTTGTTCGACAACCCGCCGAGTCAGGAGGCGTTCCAATGACCACCACAGAAAAGGCAATCCTCGCTGGCGGCTGCTTCTGGGGAATGCAGGATCTGATCCGGAGGCGCCCTGGCGTTATCGCCACTCGAGTGGGCTACACGGGAGGTGACGTCGCCAATGCCACGTACCGCAACCATGAAGGTCACGCCGAGGCAATCGAGATCACCTTCGACCCCACGGAGACCTCCTACCGGGATCTTCTCGAACTCTTCTTTCAGATCCACGACCCCACGACCAAGGATCGTCAGGGCAACGACGTCGGCACGAGCTATCGCTCAGCCATCTTCTATCTCGATGATGAGCAGCGCCGAATTGCTGAAGACGCCATTGCCGATGTTGAAGCATCGGGGCTATGGCCAGCCAAGGTTGTAACCGAGGTCGTTCACGCCGGTCCCTTCTGGGAGGCCGAACCCGAACACCAGGACTACCTCGAGCGGTATCCCGACGGGTACACGTGCCACTTCCCGCGCCCCGACTGGGTACTGCCGCGTCGGAAAGACGAAGCTGCGCGTTAAGTTGGCCCGACGCCACCCAGAACTCGTACGACCAATGTCGGCGCGAAGTATCAGCTCGACGGATTGAGCAGTGAGCTACAACTGGGCAGTGAACTCGCGGCGGTAACCACCGTGCCAATCGGGTGACCGAAACTCGTACCTGCGCCCCACTCGGTGCCGTGATGGTAAGAGCTTGTGCGTCTGGCGACGAGCTGACGACACCTCCGCCGGTCACCGTCACGTTGTAGCCGTTCGGGTAGTGGACGGCTGTTGGTACGGAGATGACCGTTGGAGCGGGTCCGCCGGCCGACCGCTAGCGCATGTCGAAGATGCCCGGCCGGCACCGTTCTCGAGCCGACGGACGCCGAGCTCACCGGCTTGGCCAACGGAACGACCTCCGGGGCCAAGCCCGGCCATCAGGGCCTCGGCGGTCACCCCCGAACGACGTATTCAGCGCCGCCCAGTCCCACCGTGGGAGGCTGAACCATGCTTTTGAGCCGTGACCTGGCGGCGGCGGTTGGTGTACTCCTGATTATCGTCGCCGGATGGAGTGTGATCGGCACGGTCGTCGTCCCACGACGGATCCGCAGCCGGCTTATCCGAGGTGTCGCCGTCGTCGTCGATGCAACCTTCCATTTCGTCGCCGATCACTTCGACTCCTACGAACCGCGCGATCGGATTCTGGCCGCCCAGGCTCCGATTCAACTCATTCTGCAGATTGTCGTTTGGCTGGCGGTCTTCGAGCTCGGCTTTGCGCTGCTGATGTGGCCGTCCATGGGCACTGCGGGGCTGTCCGGCGCCTTCCAACTGGCCGGCTCCTCGCTGTGCACGTTGGGGTACTTGACACCCCACAATGGCGCTCCCACGGGATTGGCCGATCTCGCGGCCCTCGTCGGTCTGGGCACAGTGGCCCTACAGATCGGCTACCTTCCCACTCTTTACGCCGCCTTCAACCGGCGCGAAGGGCTCGTGACGATGCTGGACTCCCGAGCCGGGGTTCCCTCCTGGGGTCCTGAACTGCTGGCCCGTACCCACTACGGCTTGGGCTCTGGAGTCTCGGCCATGGGCGAGCTGCCAGAGTTGTTTGAGGAATGGGAGCGCTGGTCGGCCGACGTGTCTGAGAGCCATGCCACGTACCTTGCCCTCGTCAACTTCCGCTCCCCGCGGCCGCTCTCCTCGTGGGTGACCGCGCTATTGGCCGTGCTCGATGGTGCCGCCCTCTATCTGTCGCTGGTGCCCGATGCTCCTGGTGCGGTGTCCGCTCGACTGTGTCTGCGTGGTGGTTTTACCTGTCTCACGACCATTGCCCGTGCACGTGGTTTCGCCATCCCCGACGAGGCAGATCCAAATGACGGCATCGCCCTTACCTACGAGGAGTTCGTCGAGGCCATCGATCGCTTGGCGAGCGTGGACTTCCCCCTCGAGCGCTCGAACGAGGAGGCGTGGCTCGACTTCGTAGGTTGGCGGGTCAACTACGAGGCGGCGGCCTACGCTATCGCCCGAGCTGTCGACGCCCCTCCGGCGCTGTGGTCGGGACCTCGTCGACACCCTATCCCCACGATCTCGCCGCTTCGGCCGGCAACCTTGCGGGCTGGCAAGCCGCCCCTGAAGGCAGCGGAATAGAGCGGGAGGGCTTGTCCCCACGGACGATGACGGCATTGCCACGATTAGGTCCGCTCATGTGGAATAGATAAACGTGATGACACACCCCACGTGTCAAGGACAAGACGACGATGGCCAACCACTCCCGCTGGGAAGACATCAAGAGGGACCGTAGCGAACCTACCGCCAAGGCGCGGGCCGACATCGAGCAGGATCTCGCGTTCGGTCAACTCATCTACGACCTGCGCACTGAAGTACCTGGCCTGTTGGCCAGCCACGGGACCACTCTCGTCGTTGTTGAGGCACTCGTCCTCGCTCTCGCAGCGACCAACCGAGCCCAGGCGGAGACAAGCCCCACTAGGCTCAATGAACTTCGTGCATCGTTGGTCGGACGGTGATTTGATGTCGATAGACCATAAGGACCTTTGACGCAGTCTCGGGGTCAGCGGGTCGCGAGCCCGGTGATGGGGACAAGGAGAGAGTCCAGCCGCCCGGTCCTTCGGGCGCCCGCAGTCCGCTCAAATGGAAGTGCAGCGGCTTCGCTCACTCCCGAGCGAGAGGCGCGGCCACGATCCGTGCCAACCTTGACGTCGACGACACGCTGGACTCGAGTCAGGTGTAGGTGGCGAGATACTCGTGGACCGAGCGCACGGCGCTCGACCCCTCTCCAACCGCCGCAGCAACCCGCTTCATGGATCCCAGCCGCACATCGCCGACGGCAAATACTCCCGCCGCTGAGGTCTCGAATGGCAAGGCCTCTCTCCCGGCCAAGACGTAGTCAGTAAGGAGTTCGGCAGGAAGCGATCGATCGGTAAGGACGAACCCCTTCGCGTCCAGCGCGACGGTGCCATTCAGCCATGACGTGGCGGGTTCTGCGCCGATGAAGCAGAAGAGCGCAACGCATTCCTTGGCGTGGCGATGTTCCGAGGGCGTGTGTTCGAGGACCACACTTTCAAGGTGGGTATCGCCATGGAGGTCTCGGACCTGGGTGTCAGTCAGGACGTCGATCTTCGGATCGGCTGCGATGCGGTCGACGAGGTACTTCGACATGCTGCTTGATAGGTTCGATCGGCGAATGACGATCGAAACCCTGCAGCCTTGTTGGCTCAGGTAGAGGGCGGCCTGCCCGGCCGAGTTTCCACCACCGACGACCACAACATCCGAACCACTGCACGATCGAGTCTCCAGATCCGTCGCAGCGTAATAGACTCCATTACCCTCGAACTGTTCAAGCTTGGAGATTGCCAACCGCTGATATCGGGCGCCCGTGGCGATAATGACCGCCCGAGTGGGAACCTCGCTCTGGTCGAGGAGCGTCACGACATGGAATCCATTCTCGACACGCAGGCCCGAAACTTCACAGGGGCTGACTAGCCATGCTCCCAGTCGCTGCGCTTGGACGGCCGTTCTGGCCGCAAGGTCACCGCCCGAGATGCCATTTGGGAATCCAGCGTAGTTCTCGATGCGCGAGCTGGAGCCGGCTTGGCCGCCCGGACCAACGGCGTCAAGCGCAACGGTGTCAATGCCCTCCGAGGCCCCGTAGACCGAAGCGGCGAGGCCCGCTGGCCCCACGCCGATGACGACCAGATCAAAGGTTCGGCCGGGGATGGGATGGTAGGTAAGTCCCATCTGCTCGGCAAACTGCCCCGGACTTGGATGGCGAAGGACTCCAGTCGGAGTGATGACTACCGGGGTGTCACTGGGGCGGAGGCCCTTACTGGCCAACAGCACCCCGACATCGTCTTCCGCCTCGAGGTCGATCCATGCATAGGCCAATCGGTTTCGGGTCGCAAATGTGCGCAGGGCCAAGGCCTCCGGTGAGAACCGCGAACCCAAGATCTGCACCGCCTCGCCCCCTGCCGTGGTGCGCAGGGTCTCCCTCCGGCCGATAAGAGCGCTGAAGATGGTGTCCGAAATGCTCGGTTTCGTCGCCATCAGCCGACGGAATTCATTGTGGGGTATGACCAGAACCAACCCATTCCGTGTGGCCCGAGCCGTCAGATAGGTGCGCTGCCCGGTGAGCAGACCGAGCTCCCCGACGAACTGTCCAGGCCCGTACACGACCACCAGCTGTTGGGATTCATCGTCTCGAACAACCTCGATCTCTCCTTCGATCAGGACGTAGAAGTCCCACCGCGCTTCGCCTGCGCGGTAGAGGGCATCTCCGGCTTCCAGCTCCCGTTGCTCGCCGAACTCAGCCAGCTCTTCTAAGACGCCCGGCGAGAACACGGGAAAGCGCTGGTCCGACGGGTCAGCTATGGCTAGCGGAGATCGGGTGCCCCGATCGCGCTCGGTCATCTAGGTCTCATCTCCGATCGTCCATGTCCATCGGCATGGAATATAAATGGAATCTCGTCAGGACTGGCCAGCTAGCGGATGCAGCAGGTTCCTGGCCTCACCGTTGGTGGAGGATCGCTGGCCGACAAACCCCTGGTGGTGAGCCGGAAGGAAATGCGACAAATAAATAAGGAGATCGGTCGGTTGGCCATTGCTTTAGTGCAAAGCGACAGTCTGGCCGGACGCCGCTCACGAGTCCACCGGACCTGGACTACTGCCGGGGATCAGCTCACCCTCCCGAAACTGACGGGGCTGATCGGGCCAGACATAGCGCCGACACCCAAAGTTCACCGAAGGTTTACTCCGAGGTCACGCGATGTGATTGCAATGCGCTCCCATCGACGTAACACTCAAATAGATGAGGGGATCCCGTGTCTGCAGATAGCAACCACGTTTCTGTCGGAATTAGGTATTTGTCGGCGTCGAGATCTTCTGGATGAGGCACTGACTGAGTGAACAGCCTGTCAGGGAGGGGATCATGGAGATTGATGTTGTCCTGTGTAATCACGCCGAGACCGCAGAGAACAGGCTCTACATTGCGGGCGGTGGAGTCAATCTTTACTTCGTGCCGCCATCAGTACCCCATGTGATCACGGTAGGCCTCGGCTGTGTCCTTCACATTCCATATCTGGAGACCAACGAGAGCCACATGTTGAAGGTGACGCTGATTGATGAGGACGCCGAGCCGGTCGCACCATGGTCGGCCGAGGTTGATCTCCCTTCTATTGCAAGTGAGCAGCTCTTCAATATCGGTCGTCCACCCATCCTCGAAGTCGGTGACGAACAGACCATAGCCATGGCGCTCAATTTCGCCAATCTTCCATTGCGGAGCACAGGACTCTACGAATTCGAAGTAACCATCGATGACAGTGTGATGCGCAGAATGCCGTTTCGTATAGCGATCGCGCCATTAACCGCCAGATCCCATGGCGCTAACCGTTGAAGAAAATCCGAGCGCTACGTAGCGCCATTGAAGCTACGTATCGCCATTGAAGTGGCTCTCATTGGATCCCAGCGGACGCCAGTTCGTCCAGCCTGAGCCGGGCTCAGATCTGCGGCTCCACGATGCCGTGGTCGAACGCGTAGACGATGGCGGCTGCCCGGTCCCGAAGGCCCAGCTTGGTAAAGATGTGGCCGACGTGGCTCTTCACCGTGACCTCGGAGATACAGAGGTCGGTTGCGATTTCGGTGTTGGACAGGCCACGCCCCATCAGAACGAGAACTTCCTGCTCGCGCTCGGTCAGCACACCGACCGCTGGTTCGCCGATTGGCGGCGGCGTCGTAGCGCGATAAGTCGCGAGCACTCGGGCGGTGACGGTGGGGTCGAGCCAGGCCCCGCCCTCGGATACTGCGCGGGCGGCGCGGATAAGGTCTTCACCGCGGGCGTCCTTCAGCTGGAATCCCGACGCTCCGGCGCGCAGCGAGGCCGAAAGCACTTCGTCGTCGTCGAAAGTGGTCAGGATTAGTACTGGTGGGGCGCTCTCCCGCTGGCGCAGTCGCCGCGTAGCCTCGGCCCCGCCAACCTGCTTCATGCGGGCGTCCATGATCACCAGGTCGGGCTGTGTCTCGTGGACAGCCTTCTCGACCTCGGAGCCATCTTCACACTCGGCCACGACTTCGAACCCCTCTCGTCGGGTGAGGATGCGGCGGAGACCCGTCCGGACGAGCGGTTGGTCGTCAACGAGGATGACTCTGATCACGCTGAGTTCTCTCCCCATGGGATGAGTGCGTCCACGTTCCACGACCCGTTCCATTTGGAAGTGCCGACGCTGCCCCCGAGCAACTCCGCCCGCTCCGCCATGCCGCGCAACCCGTTTCCGCCGGGCGGGCTCTGCGGCGAACTTGAGACAATCGGGTTCGCGATGTGGATCGTCACCTCACCCAACCCTATCTGGAGGTCCAGGTCCACACGAGCTCCAGGAGCGTGCTTCACCGCGTTAGACAGCGACTCCTGCACGACGCGGTAGGCGGCCAGGCCGGGCGCCAGGGGGATGTCTCCGAGTTCGCCGCTGAGGCTGAAGCGAACGTCGAGCCCGGCGCGCCGGAATCCCTGGATCAGTCCGGGGACGTCCGAGGCGCACGGCGTTGGGGGAGACGACGCGTCATCGCCATCGCTGCCGAGCAGACCCACTGTGCGATGGATTTCAGCCATTGCCGCCCGGCCTGCCGCCTCGGCATCGCCGAGGGCTGCTATGGCCTCGTCAGTGTCGCCCGCGGACAGTGCCAGCCGGGCGCCGCCGATTTGCAGCATTGTCACAGCGAGAGAATGCGCGATGAGGTCGTGAATCTCCCGGGCCAGACGGCGCCGCTCTTCCTCGGCAGCTCGCGTGGCGAGCTGAGTCTGAGCCTCGGCCAGTTCGGTGGAGATGCGCAGCTGGTTCCGGTAGGCCGTGCCCCCAAACCATCCGATGGCGAAGCCGAAGCTCCAGATCACCTGGCCCTGAAGGGCGAAATGATTGACGAAGGTCAAGATCAACAGCATGACGATGCCCGCCGCCAGGACGGCGGCTCCGAACTTCGAGCCTGCCGTGGCGGCCATCTCTCCGATGAGCATCGTGATGACGAATGGCGCGAAGTCGATGTTGACGTAGTACGAGACGCTCAGCCAGTAGACGCAGCCGATCACGAGCGTGGTCCAGAGGACGAGGAGGGGATACTGGAACCTCGGCTCCTCGCGCATAAGGCGCCGGGGCCACCCCGCCATGTCGAGCACCCAGGGCAGGACGATCAGGCAGATCGGCACCAGCCCGAGGTTCGCAGACGTCAATTCGTGCCGTTGCAAGGCGAGGACGAAGCCGACGCAGAGCACGAACACGCCGATGGCCTGAGGCGTCCGCTCGGTCCAATGCAGCTCGTGGCCGGTGGGGTCCGGCAAGCACAGAATTCCCGACTGCGGCATCCCACCAGGCTAGAAGCACGGGACTTGGGTCCGCATCGGACCTGGGGTGGAGGAGGCTCCTACTCAGGGTGGACCTCCGATTACCGCTCCAGGCACGATGACACCGCAACCGCGATTTCTTACCGTGAGTGGTATGCGCACCTCCCCCTCATCGGAGCCAGCAATTGAGGTCCACTCGCTCCGCATGGTCTACGACGGGACCGAGGTCGTGCAGGGCATCGACCTGTCGGTCCGCGCCGGCGAGACGTTCGCCGTGCTGGGACCGAACGGGGCCGGCAAGACGACGACGATCGAGATCCTCGAGGGGTTCCGGAGACGGACCGACGGCGACGTGCGGGTCCTGGGTCAGGATCCGCATCATGCCGATTCAAGGTGGCGCGAACGCATCGGCGTGGTCCTGCAGTCGAGCACCCCGGAGCCCGAGCTCACTGTGGCCGAAACGGTCGACCTGTACGGGGGCTTCTACACCCGACCGATTCCGGCCGGTCGACTGCTCGAGCTATGCGGCCTGTCCGAGCAGGCGGGAGTCAGGAACAAGCGGCTCTCGGGCGGTCAGCAGCGACGCCTCGATGTGGCGCTTGCCCTGGTGGGCAACCCGGAGCTCCTCTTCCTGGACGAGCCGACGACCGGATTCGATCCGGCGGCGCGCCGAGCCGCGTGGGAAGTGATCGCCGGCCTCAAAGCCCTGGGCACGACCATCGTTCTTACCACGCACTACTTGGAGGAGGCCGAGGTCCTAGCAGATCGCATCGCGGTCATCGACCGGGGGCGCATCGTTGCCGAGGGCCCTCCAGCGACACTGGGCGGACGCGATCGGGTGCCGACCGAAATCACGTTCCGGCTCCCCGCCGGGGCACCGGAGCCAGTCGGCGTCGCGGAGCCCGAACCAAATCACTTCCGTATCAGCGCTGACGACCCGACCCGATCGCTCTACGAGTTGAGCAGGTGGGCCATGGAGCACGGGCTATCGCTGCTCGACATCGACGTCCGCCGTCCAGGTCTCGAAGACGTGTACCTCAAACTCACGAAGGAGCCTTCCTCGATATGACCGTCTCGATCGATTCCGTCGACTGCGTCGAACCGGTGATCTCGGTGCGATCCAACCCTGAGCGGGCCGCTTTCGTTCGGCGGAGGCTCTCCATGGTGGCGCATCAGGTCCATTACGACGCGCTCTCTCTGGTCCGCAACCGGACGGCACAGGGTTTCGCTTTTGCCATGCCCGTAAGCTTCCTCGTGCTGTTCGTGGCCATTTTCGGCAACGGGACCGTGCACGTCGATGGCCAGGCCATCAGCGGCTCGACGTATTACGTTGCCGCACTCACCGTGTTCGGCATCGTCGACGTCGCATTTATGGCCCTGCTCATCGCACTCGTCGATGTGCGCGAGACCGGAGTATTACGGAGAAGGCGCGCCACGCCTCAACCCGCTTGGACGATCGTGGCAGGGCGTGCCCTTACGACCCTGCTCAGCGGAATGATCATGGCTGCACTGCTGCTGGCCGTTGGTTGGCTGGCTTACGGAGCCAGCGTGCCGTTACGTGCAGTGCCGGCCCTCGTGGCATCCGTCGCCCTCGGCGTGGTCGTGTTTTCCTGTCTCGGATTCGCCGTCGCTGGGCTGGTCCGCTCTTTCGACTCCGCCCAACCGGTGGCGATGGCATTCGCCCTGCCGCTGGCTTTTATCTCGGGGGTTTTCATCCCATGGGCGATGATCCCGCACTGGCTGCAACAGGTCTCTGTCGTATTCCCGGTCCGCGCCTTGGCGGTAGGTCTCCTTGACCCTTACCTGGCCGGCGGCCCACGGAGCCCGTGGGATCCGACGGCGATGGCGGTGCTCGCAGGGTGGGGCGTCCTCGGGGCCATCGTGGCTGTCCGGCTATTCCGCTGGGCACCACAGGATCTCTGATACTGGCGTGAGGTTGTCCGGGCGCCGCTGGTAGCACTCAGGTGAGGGTTGCGACGGGTCGGGGTAGTCAAGCGTCCCTTATGGTTGGCGGTGTGGCCGATGCAACACAACAGGTTGCCGAACTGATCGTGCGTTGCCTGGAGAACGAAGATGTCACCCATGTGTTCGGTGTCCCGGGTGAGGAGAACATCCGGTTGGTGGAAGCATTGTCTCGGTCTCCGATCCGTTACGTTCTGGTCCGACATGAGCAGGGTGCTTCATTCATGGCTGAGACTTACGGAAGGCTCACTGGGCGGGCCGGTGTGTGCTCCGCCACGCTCGGCCCAGGCGCCATCAACCTCCTCCTCGGCACCGCCGATGCCACCACCAACTCCACTCCCCTGATCGCCCTTTCCGCCCAGGTCGGAATGGACCGGAGCTTCAAGGAGTCTCACCAGGGCGTGGATCTGGTGTCGATGTTCGCACCGGTCACCAAGTGGTCGGCCCTAATCGCCACGCCGGGCGCGGTTTCCGAAATGATCCGCAAAGCCTTCAAACTTGCCCAGACCGAGCGCCCCGGCGCGGTCTACCTCGCCGTCCCCGAAGATATCGAGAAGGCGACCGCTCCGCTCGACGCCGTACCGTTGCCGATCAACGTCCCCCGGCCGGATGAGCCGTCGCCCGCGCAGGTGGATCGAGCGGCGTCGATCTTGCGGGCCGCCATCAACCCGATCGTGCTCGCCGGCCACGGCGCGACGCGGGCCGACGCGGGGGGAAGCCTCCACCGCTTCGCCGAGTCGCTTGGCATACCGGTGGCCACCACCTTCCACGGCAAGGGCGTCTTCTCCGACGACCACCCCCTCGCGCTCGGAGCTGTCGGGTTCATGCGACACGACTATGTCAACTTCGGGTTCGACCGAGCTGATGTGATCGTCACGGTGGGCTATGAGCTCCAGGAGTTCGACCCGGCTCGGATCAATCCGTTGGGCGACAAACAGGTCATCCACATCCATCGCTTCCCCGCCGAGGTCGACCGTCACTACACGTTTCTGTGGGCCTTCAGGCCGACATCGGGCGCAGTCTTGATTCGCTTGCCGCCGCGGTGGATCGACGATTCGAGCCGAGCGGAGACGAGCGACAGATTCGTGGCCTCCTTGCCGCCGAACTTGAACGCGGGCGGGCCGACGACCGGTTCCCCATGGCTCCAGCGCGCATCGTCGCGGACACGAGAGCCGCACTCGGCAATGACGACATCGTCCTGGTGGACACCGGAGCCCTCAAGATGTGGATGGCCCGCCTCTATCCGACCTACGCGCCGAACACCTGCCTCATCTCGAACGGTCTTTCCACGATGGCCTGGTCGGTGCCGGGGGCGATCGGCGCCAAGCTTGCCCGTCCCTGGGCCAAGGTGCTGGTGGCCACTGGGGACGGTGCCTTTCTCATGAACTCTCAGGAGATCGAGACCGCGCTGCGCGAGGGAATTGCGATGGTCATCCTCATCTGGGTGGACGACGCCTACGGCCTGATCAGCTGGAAGATGGACCTCGAATTGGGACACAACGTGGACACTACGTTCGGAAACCCGGACTTTGTGGCCTACGCCGAGAGCTTTGGGGCCGTCGGCTACCGGGTGAACGCCGCCGATGAGCTCCTTCCGATTCTGCGCGCCGCGCTCGCCGACCCGACCGTCTCGGTCATCGCATGTCCGGTCGACTACTCGGCCAATCGTGAGCTCATTCGGTCGCTGGGCGAGCTCGACGAATCGCTCTCCTAAGGAACCCGGGCTGTGAACTGGGATTCCCCCTCGGATCAAACGAGACTGCAGTCGTGGCGAGCGTCGCACCGATCCCGAGATGGACCGGCTTCGCCATCAGCCGCTGCATCTAACGGGACGCTCTCCACGCGCGCCTCCGCGGAGAAGTCTCTCAGGGACCGGCTCCATCAATCGCTCTCGGACACGCCAGGTCCAGCGCGCCTAACCGGCGTCTCGAGCCTCTTCGATGGTCAGTTCTGCAGCGGGATCAACCTCAAGACGTTCGTCGGAGATCGGTAGGCCGCTACGAACCGAGTGGCCATAGGATCCGGCAACGAGGCGTTCTTCCGCTCGATTAATTGCCATCAAGCGCTCTTGTAGCCCAGCCAGGACTGCCTCATCGGTGCCTTCCTCAGTCAGAGGTTGGGCCGAATCAAACATGTCGCCTGATTGATTGGCCGCAGTTCGGTCATCCTGGCCACCACCGGCCACATGTCCTATCAGTTGCTGCACACGAACGCGCTCTGAACGAAGTAGCTCTTTTGCCCTGGCTGTCTCCATTGTCACACCTCGCGGTCAGTTATCCACGTGCATGCTATCGAGAATGCGCCTCTGCACTGCCCGACCAAGCGGCCGAGCTCTGGTTTGTCACACCAGATCACCCGGAACGCCGCCGGCTACCGGTGTGCCCTCGGTGAACGGAATGCTCCAGGTCCACCCGGCAGGGATGGATCAGCCTCTGAACTCCCCAGAGAAAAAGCGGTCAGCCGCTGCTTGATCTTCGAAGAAGACCTTGATACTGGACAGAAGGTCGTCGGGGTCTGACTCGAGAAGGTAAAGATGATGCCCCCGGTAGATGTCACCGTGACCTTGGGCCTGGGCGTACTGCAGGGCCGAGATGTGTGTTTCGCCGACCATCCAATCCATCCACTTCAGTACCTCGAATGTTCCCCTGGAGAATTCGATCAGCTTGACGATGTGACGCCTCACTTCGTCGGGTCCGCGAAAAGCACCGGAAAGCTGGTTATTCCCAGGAACCGTATAGACGACGTTCGGCGAGAGCAGTTGAATGGCCTCATCGAGCTGTTTCATGGAGTAGCTCAAAAAAAACTTCCTTGCGTTGTGCAACCGCTGAGGCTCTGCCGAGTGCGCCATTCGCCGATCTTAGATGAGTCGTCGGCCCTTCTGTTCGGCTAGTCAAGTCAGGACCGAGGAGAGCCGCCCTGTTGTCTTTGACCGGTTGTCCCGATCTCGGTCATCGTCCCTGGCCCTTGGCGGCAGCGAGACCGCGAGCAGAGTTGACGATCCCGACGTGAGTGAAGGCTTGCGGAAAATTCCCGAGCAAGCGCTGCCCGATCGGGTCATACTCCTCGGAGATGAGCCCGACATCGTTGACCAGCGCCGCGATCCGCCGAAAGATGATTGTCGCCTCTTCGAGCCGGCCCATCAGCACCAGGCAATCGACCAGCCACAGGGTGCATGGGAGAAACATTCCTTCGCGACCTGGCAACCCGTCAACACCTGATTCATTCTGGTATCGGAGGACGAACCCATCTTGCATCAGATTCTCCTGTATGACCTCGACGGTACGAACCACCCGTTCATCGTCCGCGGGCAGGAACCCGACCAGTGGCATCATCAGCAGACTGGCGTCTAGTTCCGTAGACCCGTAGGACTGGGTGAAGGCCCCAACCTGCGCATTCCATCCCCGATCGCATACTTCGGAATGGATAGCCTCGCCAAGAGCTCGCCACTCGTCTGCCTGGCCATCGAGGCCGTGGACTTCGATGCCGCGAACGGCGCGGTCGAAGGCGACCCAAGTCATGACCTTGGAGTGGGTGAACAGTCGGCGGGGACCGCGGACCTCCCAGATTCCATCGTCGGGATCTGACCAGTGCTCGACGAGGAACTTCATGATCGCCCTCTGGATCTTCCAGACGACCTCGTGGACTGCGATGCCGTGGGTGCGAGCCCGCTCCACTGCGTCCATGAGTTCCCCATAAACATCGAGTTGGAACTGCCCGAATGCCGCATTTCCGATCCGCACTGGGGTAGATCCCTCGTAACCTGGGAGCCAGTCGACTTCGAGTTCAGTCAGGCGACGCTCGCCGGCCGGTCCGTACATGATCTGCAATTGTTCGGGATCACCCGCAGCCGCGCGCCCCAGCCATCTCAGCCAGCCCTCCGCCTCGTCACGGAGGCCCGATTCGATGAGGGCGTCCAAAGTAAAGGCGGCATCACGGACCCAGCAATAGCGGTAATCCCAATTCCGGACGCCCCCAACGGACTCCGGAAGCGATGTCGTGGCAGCGGCGACAATGCCGCCCGTTGGTCCGTAGGTAAGGCTCTTAAGGGTGATGAGCGACCGCAACGCCAGATCCTGCCATTCGCCATGCACCTGTTGAATCCCGTCGCACCACTCCTCCCAGAAGTTGGTTGTCTCTTCCAGCGCCCGAGCGGTGTCGAGTACGAAGGGGGGATCCTCGTGTGACAGGTACCAGGCGAGGCCGAATGCGATCTCCTCTCCTGCGGACACCGCGAACTTCCCTTCATGGCGCATCTTGATGCCTGTGAGCTCAATAGGCGAGTCGAGGATGAGCGCATTCGGCCCGGCGATGGCGATTAGACCGCGCTCCGTCCGCCGTACCCACGGGACGTCGTATCCATACTCGAATCGCATGAGCAACTCGGTGCGCATTCGTACTTCACCTTCGATGCCCTGCACGATCCGCACGACTCTGGGATGATGATGCCGAGGTGGCATGAAGTCGACAACCCTGACGACGCCACGATCGGTCGTGATCTCGGTGTCGAGTACCATCGAGTCGCCCCGATATTGGCGGACGTGCGACATGATCGGTTCGTCGGCTGCGATCTGCCAGTGGCCATGCTTGTTGCCGCCGAGCAGCTTGGCGAAGCAGCTTCCAGAGTCGAAGCGAGGAAGGCACAGCCAGTCGATCGAACCGTCTCGTCCGACCAAGGCGGCAGTCTCGGTGTCGCCGATGATCGCGTAGTCTTCGATCGTTTGTGTCATTAGCCCAACTTTAGATGGCCAGGGTCTCGTCGATGACGCCCCGATGGGGTCCGAGCATGGGCTTTCTGCGCGCTTCGGTCATCTGATAGCCGGGAGCTCCGGGTTGGCCAGGATCTTGGCCAGGGCCTGGCGTCCGATTCCGCAGTCGCGGTGGATGGAGCGCTTCGACGGCCTCCCCACTAGGACCTTGCGCCGGATCTCCGTCCATTCGTCCATGGCGGTGTGCACCGTCCTCCGCTCTGCTCGTCGGCTCGTGCACGAAGCCTTGAAGCGGAGTGAACAGATCCGGGGATGCGAAGGTGTTGCCGTTTCGATAATGATTTGCTCCTGTGATTCATGATTCATGATTCATGAATCATTTCAGCAGCGGGTGATGGCCGAAGCTATCCTCCCAGCAGAAGGTCGTGGGCCAGTTGCACCCACAATGACGACACTCTCGCACCTGGAGGGCCGTGAGAGGGCCGTGAGAGGACCGCTCCTCAGTCTCAGGTGCCCATCGTGGCGGAGGTAGGGCATTCTGCTTCATCAAAGGAGCGCACATCTCGGGAGAAGAAAGGGGATTGGCGGTGAACTTCACGAGAGGATTTCGTAGCCGCGGACCTCGGGACCCGCGGCTTCCGCCTGGCCAGTACGACGTGGGCTCGGACTGGCCGGTGCTCACCGCT
>Ga0182015_10002645_pt1 | contig 21240 bp, 28 predicted proteins | sample 712P3MmetaG_FD_120478 | JGI IMG/M metagenome (GOLD analysis project Ga0182015, IMG submission 120478) | Permafrost microbial communities from Stordalen Mire, Sweden - 712P3M metaG | ecosystem: Environmental > Terrestrial > Soil > Wetlands > Permafrost | place: Sweden: Stordalen | collected...
ACCCAGACGGTCGGCGACCTCTCGCAGTGGGATCTGATGCGCAACATGGGCGACATCTCGGTGCTGTCCCCCTTTGGCGACGCCAACTCCTTCCTCTCCAAGGTGACCGACGAGCGTCAGGTCAACAACGCCTGGCTCCAGTACGATCAGCTCAAGAATCTCGAATACTCCCAGATGGCGGCCAATGGCTGGAGCACCAGTAGCCCGAACTACATCGCCTGGAACGACGCGGTGATGCAGCCTGCGCTGGTGCAGATGGAGACCGAGTTCCCCGCGTGGGGCAACAAATTCGGCGCCGGAGGTGGTGGCACGTCGGCTTCCGATCTCGCCCAGACCACCGCTCCGCTGCGCACCTTGCAGACCTGGGAGGCGATCCCCCAGAACCCGGATTTCGAGACCCAGACGAGCGTGATGTGGCGCAACGCCCTGCAGGCGAGGGATCAGGCCGCGAGCATGATCTATCAACTCAACCAGACCGGGGGAAGTCCAACCGAGACCCAGATGGTGATGACCCAGCTTCAGTCGACGTTGCAGCAGCTCGCCGCGCAAGATCCGACCTTCGCCTCGGAGTTGTCCGCGTACTCGTTCGGCAAGTGGCAAGACGTGGTCCAACTAGAAAGCGATGAGCAGCTTGGCAACTTCTACGCCCAGACGTCGGTGACCCAGCCAAGTGCCTGACGTTCCCGGCTTCCAGCCCGCGCCGAACACCAAGGCTCCGACGCCCACGGTGGAAGCACCGAACGACCAGTTCAACGACTGGCTCAGCCAGGTTCAGGACGACCTCGCGATCCAGGGCAACAACGAGATGCTCACGGATGCGCAGATCAATACGCTCAAGCAGCAGTGGGCGGCAGTTCCACCCGCGCAGCAGGCAGCCGTCCTCAAAGCGCTGCAGTCGAACACGAACATCGCGACCACGCAACAGATCATGGCCGCGCTGCCGGCGGCGCAACAGACCGCACAGGCGTCAACACCAACCCCACCATCCGCTGAGACCGAGAACATCAGCCCCTCGGGTGCGGTGTCGAGCACAGCGGTCGGGACGGGGACTCCGGTCGAGGGATCGACCCAGGCGACAGCGCTGATCAACCAGTACATGACCACGCCGCTCTGGCAGGGCGACCCGAACGATCCCCAGGGCGCGGCGGCCGGTCTCGGCATCGACTTCAGCAGCGCGGATCAGCAGTATCAGGCGTACCTCGCCCACTACGGACGGGCACAGCAGCGAGCCGATATCCACGCAGCCATCCCCCAGCCGATGAGCGAAGTGGCCTTCATCCAAGGTCTCGCCCAGACCTCATACGGGCAGTGGGGGCCGGTGATCGGGATGCTCGCCTACGCCTGGCAGGAGCAGAACGGCACCGCGCTTCCCCCCGATCTCGCTCAGCAGATCCTCGCGGGCCTGAAGAACATTCCGGCCAACGACGCCGCGCAGCTCCAGACCCAGATGCTCAACTCGATCACCCAGATCGAGAACGCCGCCAAGCAGGTCACAGCCAAGGGTGGGCAGGCGACCGACCTCAACCTCAACGTGGAACTGAGCTCGTTCCTGACGCAACTCTCGACGTACGCGCCCTCGGTGTTTGCGGGCAGCGGGAGCAGCAGCGGTGGCGCGAGCCTGACTGACGCCTCGCCGGGGTCGATCGTGGGCCAGTACATCACCGCCAACCCGTCGGCGGCTGGTGTCGAGGCCACCCAGAAGGGATCGCAGGAAGCTCAGGCGATCGACCTGCTCAGCAACTACGGGATGCCGGTGACCACCGCCAACGTCACCGCCCTGTCGAACCCGCAGACGTATTCAAATATGCAGGCGTACGTCTCCTGGATGCAGGGCGTCGGGATGCCGATCACCGCCGCGACGCTCGAACAGTTGATGGCGATGCCCTTCGGCAACCCGAATACATCCACCGTCACGGCCGGAACGGGCGGTGCCTACCTGCTCGATCAGATGGTGCCGGGCACCAAGATGACTTACGGGGCGTACCAGCAGGTGTCGTCACAGATCACCCCGCAGTGGGAGCAATACTTCAACGCGGCGCCGACCAAGGCGCAGTTGGCCTATTTCGTGGGCAAGTCGAGCGAGGACGTGACCGACTATTTCGATAACTCGATGAGTTCGATTCCGGGGATTACCATCGGTCAGAAGAACGATTACGAGAGCTTCATCAACAGCCTCGACACCCAATCGCCAACCGTGAACGGGATCACCCACACCTTCTCGTCGCAGCTTGACGACTCGATGATGGACCAGCTCCACCAGCAGGTCACCGCGCAGTCGACCGCGAAGCCGACACCGGGCGCGATGCCATGACGTTGAACGCTCGCCAGAAGCAAGCGGCAATGGCGTGGTACCTGAGTCAGCCGAAGCCGGGCGTCGAGATTCCGGCCGACAAGTGGGAGAAGATCGTTCCGGTGGCGAATAGCATCACGATGCCCTTGTGGGGCCGTCCCGCGCACCCCGAGCAGATCCAGTGGCTCGCCGATCACGACATGACCGAGCCCGCTGAGATCCACCAAGCGTTCGGGCAACTCCCGCATCCCCACGCCCCGTCGATCTCGGTGGCGGATTTCCCTGCCTACACGTCAGCCCTCAAGACCTTCGAGCAGCATAAGTAGTGGCCGCACCCACCGACGCCCAGATCGCGCAAGTCGCCGCGACGTACTCGATACCTCCCGCGATCCTCCTCGGTGTCGTCAAGAGCGAGGGCGGATCGGCCACGTACAGCCTGCCCACGGCCACAGTCGGCGCATACGGCCAGAGCGCTGCGCAGATGCAGAGCGACCCGACCATGGCGCTCGACATCGTGGCCCGGACCCTGGCGCAATCCTTCGCCCAGACCGGCTCGTGGGAATCGGCGCTCAGCGTGTATCTCACCGGGGATCCGAACGCGTGGCAGTCGCAGACCAGCAGCGTCGGCGGCCAGGTCCTGGGCATCCTCGGGCAGGCGTCGACGAACCCCACCTTCGGGCTGAACGGGTTTCAGCCGGCCAATGTCAGCGAGTTCAACCAGACCAGCAACGCCTTCACCCAGCATCTCTCGGGTCTGGTCGGTATGGGCGGGGTGGTCTCGCAGCACACCGTCGATCAATTCCGGGGACAGGCGGCCCAGATTGGCTCGCAGAAGTTCCAGGGCTCGGCGAACATGTCCCAGATCTCCGAGGACATCCTGACCGCCGCCAAGATCCCGGTGACCGACGCCAACGTCGCTCTGATCACCACCATGGCCCGGGGCGAAGGGATGCCCCTGGGTGATTTCAACTGGCTGGCCTCGACCACTCCGGAACCCGGCTCGGGGACCATGAACGACGTCGGGGTGGCAACGTACGGCAGCTACCAGCAGGGCGTGGACGCGTCCGCCCAGACCCTGCTCAACGGCAACTACAACCGCATGGTCCAGTTGATGCGCTCAGGCGCGGACCTCAAGACGATCGCCATGGACCCGGGCGTGGCCCAGGACCTGCGCACCTGGCAGGGCGGGTCATCGGAGGACGTGGACAACCTGCGGGCGCTCAAGGACGTGCCGGGCACTCAGAAGAAGAAGGACACGCCGCCCGATCCGTCGCGGGTCGGGGAGTTCGCCCAGCAGCTTCAGGGCGCCAACATCGACCCTACCGAGTTCACCCAGCACTTCGCCACCCTGGCGGCAGTGCGGCGTCAACTTCTGGCCTCGCAGCGGACGGACGTGAGCGACTATGCATCCATGCAGTCGGCACTCGCGGCAGCCGGGCGGATGGTGGATCAGGCAGCGATCGTCGAGCATGTCCGCTCCCAGCCGCACCCGCAGTTCCCCAACGTCACCGCAGGCGCGTTCGCCGACACCTTCAAACTCGCCAGTTTGCACAGCACCGTCCACACCCAGACCTTCCCGACCCTGGGCGAGACGGCGGGGCTGGTGGGCCTCGACAACCGGGCGATCTCCGACTACTTCCAGCAGAAGGCGAAGCAGGCCCAGACCGCCGAGGCGCCCACGGCGCCTGAGGCGGATAACGTCGTGAAGATGCCCCAGCAGCGTCAGCAGCAGACCGCGTAATGGCGACCACCGCAGATACGACCAGCCCGCTTGGGAGTTCGGCGACCATCAACTACGGCCTGCCGGACACCTCGCAGGGCGCTCAGTTCGAGCTTGAGGAAGAGGCCGCTGCCGCAGCCCGAGGGCAGTCGTACGCCTCACTCTGGGCGGGGTTCAAACTCCCCGCCAAGGATGCGGGCGATTTCTGGCAGCTCTATTCGCTTGCCGAGACCTTCGCATCCAACACCGGCTGGAAGTATCTCCCGACCCCGCAGCAACTCTTGACCGCCTTGGGTCAGGGCATGGCGACCGCGAATCAGCTCAGCGTGTTCCAGTATTTCGCCAAGGTCTCCAAGGTGAACCAGACGACGATGCCGTGGGCCGCCTTGGGGATGAGCGCCACCCAGTACGGTCAGACCTCCGCCAATCAGGCCGACACCGTGTTTGAACTGACCGGCAAGGACAGCTTCGCCGCCGCAGGGTTGGGAGGCGTCGAGCAGACCGCGCTCTTCAACAACTGGACCTCGCAGCAACTCCAGGACTACATCGAGAAGAACCCGACGCTCAACAAGCAGTACGGGTATCTCGCGCTCGGGCAGAACTACCAGCAATTCGCCGCCTGGAAGCAGTCGAACGCGTCAACCTTGGAGCAGCGCTACGGCACCAAGTACACGGACGCTCAGGCGATCCAGGAACTCGGCTCGCCGCTGCAGACCTTCCACGCGCAGGGCGGAGTGTTTGGTGAGAGCGTGCCGTACGTCGCCGCGTCCTCGACGATGCCCACCGGCAGGCAGTCATCGGTGCGGTAGGATACACAAATGGGTGCGTATTCCTGGAAAGGCAAGACCACGTTGCGGGTCTATAGATTCATGCAGGAGACGATCCCCGCAGCTTTGCTGAACGTCTATGGGCAGCCGGTGGAATCGGCGCAGTTCAACGGGGAACAGGTCGTGCTTGCCAACACCGATGGGAGCGTGATGATGCCGCAGGCCACTGGCCCACCCGTGGGAGCGGTGACCACGCAACCAGCCACGCCGAGCGAATTGAACTCGGTCTTCGACGCGTACGTGATGCCTTCGCCGTGGGTGGAGGTGCCATGAGCAAATTCTTCAGCTATCCCGGAAGCCGGGCGCCGCAACCTGAGGGCAATGGACAAAAACTCCGTCTTCCCGACATTTACGCGGAGGAGCACGATGCGCACTTCGGTGAATGGCTGCGCTCGCGTTCGGACACGTCGCATCAGGAAGTCGGCCTCTCCCCGGGTGACCGCGTGGGTTTTGTGGATGCCACGGGCGAGCGGCGACCGGCCATCGTCGACCACGAGGAACGCGATGCTCACTCGGGCAAGGTCGATGTGTACCTTCATGCCAACGACCAGACCGGAAGTGGCAGCTACAAGATGACCTTCGAGGGTGATACCAACCGCTCTCTCAAATCCTCACGCGTGAAAAGGATTCACGAATGACGATCGAAATCGACTCTCGTTCGGCTCCCGGCCATGCCATGGTCAAGCGAGAGAGAATCGTTCTACCGGCAGGGCTGGCGACGCTTTACCACAAGGTGTGGGACAGCGGAGAAGAGGAGTTCTACAGCCTTGAGATCCAGCACGTTCGGCAGGAGATCACCAAGAAACACTGGGACAGTTGGAAGGCCGGGACCTTCTTCCGCGTGGAGGACGTGACCGATGCCAGTTGAACTCGCGACCCACCCAAACTACGGCCCCGAGGCCGCCAAATTCCGCGCCGCGCAGGAAGCCGCGACCACCGCAGGCGACGAGATCGCGCTCGCCAAGGCGAAAGAGGAGTGGGCGAATGCCACCGCCCGCATGTCGGCCGAACTCTACGAGCGCCAGGATCAGGAGCGCGGGCGTCAGGCGGAGATCGACCGCATCCGCCGGGAGAACCCGGACGCCCCCTTCGACAAGTTCAGCGGGGTGAACGACCTCGCCCAGATGGAGGAGATCGCCAAATCCTTCCAAGCGCTCAGCACGAACCGGCCCAAGGCTCCGACCCAGCAGCCGGGAACGTGGTCGACGCCGCCCGGTGGGGGGAGTGCGACCGATCCCGAGGATGTGATTGACCCGAACGAGCAGCGTGACCCCGACACGGGCATCCTGCCGAGCGTCCAGCGGCGGATGGACAAACTCGCCCCGGTCGTGATGCAGAAGGGCGCGCTCGCCCGCGAGGAGAACGCAGCGCTGCAGGCTGCGTCGTTGGAGCCGCTCACCAGCCGATTCCAGAGCCGTCAGCGATGACCGACGACATCCTCGCCCCGTTCATGAAGCAGGAAGCCGAACCGGGGATCATCCCTGCCGATGCACCGCGTGTGATGACCACTGAGGAGGAGCGTCGGGCGCAGGAGGCCCGGGACTACCTCGCCTCCCTGCCCCAACACCAGCGCCAGCGCACCGAGGAGGAGTTGCAGGCGATCCGCGCCGAGACCCTCGCGAGTGTGCCGATGGTCGACGGCAAGCCGGTCCCCGAGCCGTCAGGGCTGACCCAGGAGCAGATGCGCAACAACCCGAGCAACTACCAGCCGGCCATCGAGGACTTCGTCGCCAAGTCAGGCGAGCAGGCGGTCGCCACGGTCACGTACAGCGCACCTCAAGAGAAGCCCGTGAAGCCGAACGAGATCGACAACCGGCAGTGGTGGGTGTGCGTTCAGAGCGACGGCATCCGAACCATGGACAACGCCGGTCAGGTGCATCCCGCCTTCCAGAGCGACGTGCATCTCATGGACGTGATGGTCCGCTGCCCGGTCTGCGAGAGCGTGAGCGTCCGCAAGGTGATGCCCGGTGAGGACCTGGAGGTGACCGTCCGCGCCGCCGCCTGGACCCGCGAGCGGACAAAGCTGATGGGGCTCAACCCGATCCTGCGGCGGTAGAATGCAATTTATGGGAGCTGAAATCAATGACTGAACACAAGGATGCGGCCTATCATCGCGGCCACATGAACGACCCTGAGGAGTGGGAAAGCGAAGCCGAAATAGTCGTGACTCAGCCATCGGGTATGTCAGTTTTCTCATTGCGAATCCCGGTCGAGGAATTGCAAGCGCTCCGCGCAACCGCGAAGCGGATGAAAACGACAGTATCTGAGCTTGTGCGTGCTGCCCTACGCGCTCAGCTCACCCCGGCCACTGCTGAGATCGCAATCCAAGCTTCTGACGTAAACGTTCAGATTCTGCCTCCAGCGAGATTCTGGTTCGGCGGTATGGCAGACGCCCCACCGATGGATCGGGCGTTGGAACTGCGGCAGTAGCGGTTGACACTGTCGTTCTGTGCGCGCATAGTTCGCGGCAAGTCCCGACGAACGTAAGGGGGCACTGAGAGCACACCGCAAGGCCAAGGCTCTCGGCGCCGAACCCGTGAAGGTCGTGGTGTCAAACCCACTTCACGGAGTTCATAAATGGCACTCGTTCAAGGCGCTGGAACCTCAGCGACGACCCTCGCGGTCGCTGGGACCGCCAGGATCGACATATCTGAGTTCCTGGCCGCGAACCTCGTCCTCGCCAATAACTTCGCGGGTGCGCTCCGGGTCGGCCCCGAGTTCAGCGGCAACAACCAGGTCTGCACTTGGAACGAGGACAAGCTCAACGCCGACTTCGTGACCGACACCACGGTTGGTGGTATCTCATCGTCCGCGACCCAGATCATCGTCTCGCTCGCCGACGCCGGGATCACACCCGTCGGCACCATTCTTTCCGACGCCGGGGCCACGAATGGCTTGGGAACTGGCGAGAAGATGCAGGTCACGGGCGTGACCTACTCCGGGACCACCGCGAACCTGCAGCTCTCCCGTGGCTACGGCGGCACGACCGCCTCCAGCCATGCGCAGAGCGCGGTGTTCACCCATGTGGCCCGACCGCTCCAGCAGAACTCGGACCTCGGCCCCGACATGAGCCGCGCTCGTGTGGTCAAGTACAACAACATCCAGCGTCAAGGCATCGACGTGGTTCTCGGAGCCGAGGCCATCGAATCCAGCCGCAGGGGATACACCCCGGGCATCCAGGACGAATTGGTCTACCAGCTCGCCAACCGGACCCAGGAGATCCTCCGGCTCTGGAACCGTTCCTCGATCTACGGCACCGCCTCGCCGGGCGCCGGGCCGAACCCCGGATCGGCGGGTGTGTCAGCCGGTGACTACTCGACCTTCGCGGGTCTGCACAACTGGCTCGACACCACCTTCAACACGACCTCGGTGGCGACCTCGTGGATCACCAAAGGGTACGCCAACGGGGACATCTTCAGCGCGGTGAACGACGCCAACCTGACCCTGTTCCGCAACGGCGCGGTGCCGGACTGGCTGATGATCGGACCTCAGGGAGCGGTGGACGCCTCCAAGCTCTTCTCCGACCGCATCAGGCTGCAGCAGGACGAACTCACCCGTGGGTTCACGGCGCAGTACATCAGGACCACGCTGGCGAACGAGGTTCGACTCCTCCTCGACGGCTACGTGGCTGACGGGGCGGGGGTGGGCGACATCTTCCTGCTCGACAGCTCGAGGTTCCGCTGGCGGCCATACGCGGGGTCGCTGTACTACACGATCACGGCGGAGACGCTGCGTGACGGTGACCAAGTTCGTGCGCTCTCCAAGCTCAGCTTTGAGGCTCGCAACACCGGCACCGACATCGGCCAGGCGTCGATGCTCATCCAGTTCGCCACGCTGTAGGCCATGGCACGCAAGCTCCGCACCGGAATCTCGGTCGAGGGTGCCACCCTCACTCAGAGTTGCTGGTTCGACAACGGCGAGAACTTCGTCTTTGCGTCGCTCACGTCCACCTCGACGGCGACCATCGACCCCCTCCAGATTGCCCCTATCGCCACCAGCGCGGTCGACTCCAAGTCGGACAGCTCGCCGATCTGGCGTCTCCAGGGTGCGCAGATCATCTTCACGGGCGCGACCGCGATGGTGGCGCAGACCACGCTCAACCTCGGTGTGGTCATCTACCACACCTTCGGCACGCTGGCAACCCAGATCACCAACGCGGGCGGGGCGATCACCTCACTCACGACGACAGCGCTCACGGCACCGATGCCCAGCGGCCAGACCTTCACACTCGTCAACGCGGCGGGGACGGTGCAGACCTGGACGACCAGCGCGGCCGTACTCAAGGGCGCGACCACGATTCCGGTGACCTCGACCACACCGACAGGGACCAACGCCGTCGGCAACCCGCTGGTCGGCTTCCTCGGCGGGGCAGCGACGGCGGGGATTCAGTTCGGCTGGCTCGCCAGCGGATCGGGGACGCCCGCGCTCTACCTCAACTCGCCGACCGTGCTCCCGGCGATCAACGCCAACATCCTCGCGGGGGGCGGGAACACGGCGGGTGATCCCTACGGCGCGTTCGCCTATGTGTACCCGGGCGATCTCATCTGCCTCTTCGCTTCCTCGGCTGGTTCGGTCACCGTCCAGTCCGGGATCCTTTCCCTGCTGGTGGCCTAGAAGGAGTCTTGATGCCTCTCAACATCGGCGATCACAGATGGATGGCTCAGGACGACCTGAGCGACGGTGTGATTCAGAACATCCAGAACCAACTCGGCCAGAATCCCCAGGCGGGGGTGGCCGCGAGTGGCCTGCGTACCCGCACAGTGGCGGCCTCGGCGGCGATCAACACCACTGAGACCCTGCTGCTCGCCTCGCCGCTGCGGCCCCCGTCGACCGACTTCGGGCAGACCATCCTCGGCACGCTCCAGGTCGGCACGCTGGTGCGCTGGACGATCCAGGGAACCTGCACCGACACCGTTGCCAACACCTCGACCTTCGGGATCCGCATGGGGACCCTGGGCACGGTCGCGGGCGACACGCTGGTGGCGACCTTCGTCACCTCGGCGTCGGGCTCGGCAGGGACGGCGGTCCCCTTCACGGCGGTGATCAGCCTCACGGTCCAGACCCTCACCGCGACCGGGACGGGCACGGGCCAGATGGTGATCAACAGCCCGGCGACCGGGATCATCGGCGCAGCGATCAGCTTCAACGTCGGCTCAGCAGCGGCGATCACGGCCCTGCCGACCACGACCGCGACGTTCATCGACCTCACGCTGCTCACCGCGGCCGTCACCACGACCAACACCATCCAGTCCGTCCAGTGCGAGATCTTCCCGTAGGATGGGATTCCTGGACCGAGATGAGCGTGAAGAGATCGAGCAGCTACGTCGGATCGCAGATGCCCTCGAGTTCATCGGTCGCCTGCTCTCAATCTACCTGCCCTCAACCTCAACCAATGCAACAGGAGTCAACGGCATGTCCCTTCCCGTCAGCCCGGTAGCCACGGGCACCAGTTTCACCGGCACCTACACAGCGGTCGACGCCAACGGCAACACGCTGGCCGGACCGATCGCGTTCACCTCGAGCGACACCACATCGCTGACGGTCACGGGTGACGGCTCCACGACCGGCGTGAGCGTGGTCACCTGCGATGTCATCGGTGTGGCCGGGGCGACCCCGATCCTCACCGCGACCTTCACCAACGCCGATGGCACGACCACCTCAGTCGGCACCAACAACCCCTTCACGGTCACCATCGCCGCCGCAGCGGTGGACGACGCGGTGGCGGTCGACGGCGTATAGAGGAGACGACATGGCAAGTGGACGCAAGGGCGGCGGGATGATCGGGCAGAAGTACCCGATCCCTGACGACCGTGCCTTCGGGACCCCGGGGGAGATCCACTCCCGCGAGCACGAGGCGCACCAGGAATCCCCGACCACCTTCTCGCAGATCGGCCCCGAGGACAACTCGGGCATGAACGTCGCCGAGATGGACAAGAACCCGGCCAACCGCAGCGGCCGTTTCAAGTGGTCCGAAGGCGTCTGATGGCCCGCCGCAAGGGCATCATGCCTCCGCCCTCAGGCAACCACACCGGACCGTTTTCCGCCTCGGGGATGAACAACGGCAGCAAGGTGCTCGCGGTCGGGCACACCGCGCCGGGACGCCCGCGCCGCAAGCTCCATCGCGGCGGCCGGAAGCGTAGGGGGTAGAGCCGTGGCAATGGACCCGACCATGCTTGGAGGCGCGACCTCAGGCGGCGCTGCCGGGGGCGCGGGAAGCCCCATGCCTCCTCCGGGTGGGGCGCCGGGGCCGATGGGCGCCGCGGCCATGCCCATGCCGTTGCCGCCGATCTCCCGCAAGCGGCGCAAGACCGGCAAGCACAAGCTCAGCCGGCGCCGGACGCGCAAGGGAACCTGAGATGGGCGAGACCACGAGCACCTGGAAGGACCCGCTGCACTCCTCGGACACCGAGCACGAGTGGCAGAAGCGGTATGCCAGCAAGGGCAAGGGTGGAGCGTTCGACATCAACCGTGGTGAGCGGTCCTTCATCTCCGCGCCCGGGAATCCGACCGCGGGCATCGGACCGGCCAGTCCTGCCAACAAGGGCCGCCCTCGCATCCCGAGCCGATGAATGCCGGTCACCCCGGTCGTCACAACGATGTGGCTCGACCCACCCGAGCAGACGGACTTCCAGGTCAACGACGCAGTCACGGTTCACATGAGCTTCGTCGACCGGGAGACCAAGGTTCCGGTGACCCCGGACCTGCTCTACTTCAACTACAGCAACCCGCCCGTGGCGATCACCCCGGTGACGCTGACGTATCCAGTCGGGATCACTTTGGACGCGACCGGATCGTTCCACTTGGACCTGCCCTTGACCGCGTCAGGGAGATGGGTGCTCAATGCCCAGCCGCAGGGGAATCCAGGGGCCGTGCCGATCGGCGGCGCGACCATGGAGATCTACGTCTACGGCACGGGTTTATAGCTTTGGTCACAAACCGAACCGGCGTGAGTCATAGCCTCGCGCATGTTTTGAGCGCCCGCCCTTTGCGGGTATGGCTCCTAACCCGGATGGGGCGGTTCGGAACGTGGAGGATGCGCAATGCGCTTCCGTCGTCGCAAGGGTCGTCGCCGGTAGGTGATAGGAGAGGGGAGCAATCCCCTCTCCTCCCTTCACTCTGGAGTTGATGCCATGCCGATGAGCCAGCGTCAACAGGGGCTGATCCTCAACGCGATCTATAACGCCACCTCGTATTCATCCCCCGCCACGATCTACTTCGGTCTCAGCACGCAGGCCGTGAGCGGAGCGACCGATGCCCTGATCCTCTCCGGTGAGCCGTCTTCGACCGGATCGTACGCGCGGGTCGCCAAGACCGCCAACACGACCAACTTCCCGACCGCGACCGGGAGCAACCCGACGCTGCTCGCCAACGGCACGGCCGTCTCCTTCCCGACCTCGACCTCTTCGGGGTACAGCAGCGGCAACTCCACCTTGGGGACACTCTTTGCGGCCGACGCGGTGACGCTTGGGGGTGGGAACGTCATCTGGTATGGCCAGATCACCTCGAGCGGGACGTTGGTGGTCAACGCCAGCGGGATCACGATCTCCTTCGCCATAGGCGCGATCCAGTTCACGTTGTTCTGAGGTTGGCCGATGCCAGCCACAGTGCTCCAGCACCTGCAGAAGGGGACGATCGCCGCAGGCACCACCCTGACGGTCGCCAACGGCGCGACCACCGCAGGTTCCCTGCTGGCGATCAGAATTGGCTGCCGGGCGGCCACCCAGAACTCGATCTCCACGGTGACCGGCGGGTGGACCAATAGCTACTCGACCAACTCGCTCGCCAACGACGGCAGCGTCTGGTGCGGGTACATCCTCAACGCCTCGGCAAGGGCCGCCAGCGCCTTTCTGATCACCGCTGCTGTCTCGGGGTCGATCGAGTACCAGTTCTGGGAAGTCTCCGGGATCGCGGCCACCTCTGCCTACTACGCCAATCAGGTCGCCACCGGCAACAGCACATCCCCCACGGTGACGAGCTCGGCGTCAGTGACCGCCGGGGACTTCACGATCGCCTCGATCTACTGGCCGAACGGCAACGACACCATCGGCTCGCTTTCCGCAGGCTGGACAACCGACCCGACCATCCAGGGGACCGCCACCGGGCAGTCCTCCTCCCTGCAGCCGGCGTGGATCGAACCGGGGACGACAGCAGCGCAGACCTTCGCCGGGACGATCTCACCGAGTGCGGCCAACTGGGTCGCCCACATCGAGGCGTTCCACGTCTCTGGTGGGGCGGGAGCGATGGTGACCGACCTCTCCACAGCGAGTCAGAGCTTCGCGGCCACGGTGAGCGGCGGGGGCGGGTCGGGCAGCCAGAACCCGTGGCTGCACGGCGGCATCCTGCGCGGTGACAACTACCCAAGCGGCTACCAGAGCGCCTACGGGGGTCTGGATGTCAACCAGGGTGGCGACGGTGCGGTGATCTGGAGCGACCTGCAGTCGACTCTGCACGGCCCGATCCTCGGCGCGGTGGGGCCGCCCAACTACACCGGGACGAACCAGATCGAGCAGGACATCCTCGCCTGCCGGGCGTACAACACCAGCGTCGGCGCCAACTGCACCACCCCCTGGAGCAAGACCAACCAGTGGCAGGGGGCATTCCTGCGGATCATGTCGGGCTACCACTCGGCCTCGTACGCGCTCTGCCTCGGCGCCTCCTCGTCGGGTACTACCAACCTGCGCGGCACCTGGGCATCCGGGCAGTCGTACGCGGTCAATGATGCTGTGCTGTTCACCATCACGGTGACCTACCCCACCAGCAGCACGACCACGACGACCTGGACAGGTCAGGCAGGGTTCGTCTGCACCACCGGGCACACCTCGAGCAACGCCAACGAGCCGCCGGTCACGCCGAAGACGGGCAGTCCGGCGATCAACACCCTGAGCGCGAGCAACACATGGTGGACCCAGGTGTCGTTCTTCATGAGCGACCCCAACTTCAACAACGGCGGCCAGTGTCCGCGCTTCTGGACCGCCGAGGTGGTGGCGGCGTGGTTCGACTTCGAGTCCAAGCTGGCGGCGTTGTACGACCCGGCGCCCGAGGTGATCCAAGTCGAGCCCTGCCTGTTCATGACCATCTACGCGGAGCGGTGTCTGCGCCAGATCACCGGGAGTTGGGACACGGCCAACCTCGTTGCCGCCGGATACGTCACCGGCAACCTTAACGGCTCGGGGTCGATCCTCACCGACACTGCGGGGCAGTTCAACGAGCTGACCATGCGCAAGAACCTGAGTCCGGGGTGGGCGACCACCGAGATCGGCATGGCGCTGAACCCGTACCAGACGGTCAACGCCTCGGGAACGGGAGGGGGTAACAGCAACGTCTTCACCCAGGCGTTGGCGTCGCAGTTCAAGAGCCTCTTCGGGACGCAGGGGGTGCTGGGCAACAACTCGTACCGGGCCGACTACATAGCCATAACCACGACCACGGGCCAGTCCCTGACGACCGTCAGTGTGGCGAACACGGCGGTCTTCGCGCCTGGGCCGGGATTCATCGCGGTCATCAATGAGAGCGGTGGCGCGGGCACGCCGTACACGTTCATCCTGATCCCGTTCACGGGCATCAGCGGCAACACCTTCACCGGGTGCTCGGGGATTCCTGCGGGGATCGGCGGCGGTCTGACATGCGTCGGGGTCTCCGTCGCCTCGGGCGCTGGGGCGACCTACCAGCAGATGTACATCATGATGGCCCAGCTCGGCGCGCCGCTCGGGATCCAGACCTCGGTGCTCGCTAAGATGTGGACCGGGCAAACCACGCCGAACTCGTTCGAGTTCGCCCAAGTACTCGGCGCAGCGGCGGCGATGGGCTGTACGTACGTAGAGATCCCCAACGGCTTCAACAACGCCTACACGGGCGCTTCCGGCAATGGCGCTGGCGTCAGCGCAACCCAACTAGGTCTGCTCTCCGCCGCTTTCCCTACCCAACCCGCCGGAGGCGGGAGTAGCGGGGCGACAGCAGCGAGCGGGGCGGTTTCCGGCAGCTCCTTCGCGGCCAGCTTCACCGGCCCATCGGCGTGTCAGATGAGCGACCTCGCGAGCAGCGCGGAGACCATCACCGCCAACGTGAGCAACCCGAGCGACGTCACCTTCACGCTCTATCCGACCATCGCCATGGGCACGCAGGCTCCGGCGCAGACGACCATGCTCTAAGGTGAACTCATGGCAACTTTGATCGAGCCGGGCATCTTCGGATCCGAGGCGGGGGTCTCCGATCACGTCTTCGTCCAACGCCTGCGCCAGTTGCTCCGCGACAACCCGATCTCGGCCAACGAGCAGGCCAACGGCAACGGCACGTCGACGTACTTCCAGATGCAGAAGGTGCCCGTCTACGACGACAAGTACCTGGTGGTCGCGGTGGACGGAATCCAGATCCCCCTGGTGGCGAGCCGGATCCAGGTGGCGCCGGGGAACTGCTGGATGGACACCGACACCGGGCAGTTGGTCTTCGGCACCGCGCCGGACGTGGGCGCCGGCAACATCATCATCCAGAAGCAAAGGGTGCGATGGTCGAACTCGGTGCTCCTGCAGTCGCTCGAGGGCGGATTGCGGCAACTCTTCCCGACCCTGTTCAAGTGGGCGGTGGACACCTCAGTCACGCTTCAGGTCAACCAGTGGGACTACACCCTGCCCAACGCCTTCTGGGATCCCCGGGTGCGGATCCTGAGTGTGTCGATCCAAGAGGTGCCGTCGTCGGTGAACCGCCCGGTGCCGATCAGCGGCTTCACCCAGCGGGGGTTGACCACTATCGACATCCCGACCTCGCAGCGCTACACCCCGGGAGCGACGGTCTGGATCGAGTACACCGCCCCATACCGCTCGCTCACCGAACTGGAGCCGCAGGCGTACGACCTGCCCTTGTGGTACGCCGCAGCTCAGCTCCTCGGCTTCGACGAAGCGCGACGGACGCGGATGGACACGACCACGCCCACGGCGGAGAGCAGCGCCAATCCGCCCATGTATCAGCAGAACGCGGGGAGTTGGTTTCTCACCCAATTCAAGGTGCTGCTGACGCAACTAGCGCAGCGTCCAATGAGAATGCCAAGAGCCATCTCCTCATACGAACGATGAGGTTCGTCGCCCCCGCCTATGAGGACGTCCCGACCGTTGCGGAGATGGTGGACGTGATGAACCGCACGGTCACGGGCCTGGAGACGACCAAGCTGCGTCTCGCGCTCCATCTCCGCCGCTTCATGGTCGGCGCCGCGCTTGGGCGGGAACGTGCCCCGCAGAACGTGCTCATCATCGGGCCGTCCGGAGGTGGGAAGACCCATCTCGTCAGGAGGCTGCTGGAGTCCATCCCGGTGATGTGGACCGAGGCCAACGCGACCGAGTACAGCGACGTGGGATACGTCGGCCGGGAGTTGACCTCGATGTATCTCGGGCTCTTCCAGCCGCAGTGGCGGGGGCGCAGGGGCGAGGAGACGCCGTACACCATGCCCGAGGTGACAGCACTGGCGGAGCAGTGGGGGGTCGTGGTGTTGGACGAGTTCGACAAGCTCCAGGCCGACCCGCGTCCCAAGCAGGGCGAACGAGCCGTCGGACGTGCTTTGCAGGCGGAACTGCTGAAGCTCTCGGAAGGCACCGAGGCGCTGGTCAAGCGCAACGACGACGACCGGGGGGTGTTCCTTAACACCCACCACGTCCTGCACATCGCCATGGGCGCGTTCCAGGGTTTGAACCGGATGGTTGGGTTGCGCGACAACCCCGAGGTGCATCCCGGAGACATCCCGCCCAACGCCTACATGAAGGCGACCATCTTCGACATCATCAAGTTCGGCTTCCTCGAGGAGCTCGTAGGCCGGTTCTCGACCATCGTCACCCTGCCGCCCCTGGACGCCGGCCATATGTCCCGCATCCTCCGCGAGCATGTCGTTCCTGCCTTTGTGCGCCAGTGCGCCGATGACGGCATCCGTCTGGTGATCGAGGACGGCGCCATTGCGGCGGCGGCCACACGGTCGACCGGGCTGCCCATCGGAGCCAGAGCGCTGATCCCGATGATCGACGACTGCCTGCACACCTCGTGGAGCAAGGCGGTACGGGGGGACACCATCCTGCTCACCGCCGCCGGGGTGATGAGCGACAGCAGCTTCCTAGAACGTGCAACGGGGTCGACTGGCTTGGTTTCCCAAACGCTGGCGCCGACCCCGCAAGCAGGATTATAGGATGGCGACGAGCAACCCCGGCGCCGCGCAGCCCACCATCCCATCCGGGCAGAACGCGGGTGCCAACACCTTCCCGTTCCTCAACGTCACCGGGAGCATCAGCGCCGGGAGCCTCAACACTCAGCAGCCGCTGCAGATCCAGCGGGGCGGGCATCTGCTCTCGGGTATCGGCGTGCCGAACAATGCCATCGGCGTGAACGGGGACGCTTACCTGCGCATCAACGGTGGCGGAGCTGGGGCGACCCACCTCTACTACAAGAACGCCGGGGCGTGGGAGGGGATTGCCTGATGGCGCTGACGCTCACGGGCATCCAGCCCAACCTCGTCGGCGACACGGTCGACATGGCCCTCGGCTACCCCGACCCCGTGACCGGCATCGTGAACATGGTCGGCTACTGCATCACCAACGCCGGGCAGTGGCAGGAATCGACCAACCTCCAGGACGAGGAGCATCTGGTCCAGATCGCGTCACCGTCGTCCTCAGACCGCTTCGGCCGTTACCCGCAGGTCTCCCAGGGCGATTGGTCGGGCGGGGAGCGTCAGGACATCTTCATCACGGCCAACCAGTTCTGGTCGTCGACCCAGCTCAACACCACGATTCCGGGGCATCTGACCATCAACGGGAGCTATCAGACCCTCACCATCCCCAACGGCATCAACCCCATGCCGGTCGGACAGCCCGTGCTGCCCCGGACGGTGGCCGCCAATGAGCGGCGACTGTACTTCCTCGGGCTCAACGGGACCACGTACTACATCTCGGTGTACAACCTCGGGACCGGCAACATCGGCACCCAGGTGGCGACCGGGATGGGCGCGGTGTCGGAGTTGATGCGCAACGCCGACTTTCCCTGCTACGTCGGCGCCGCCAACGGGATCTGGGCGGTCGGTGGATCCGGGACCACGATCACGATCACCCCCCAGGTGGTGGACGACCCGGTGCAGGTGCTCAACGGGGCGAGCATGGCGACCTTCGCCGGGTCGGTGTACTACTTCGTCGGCACCACCCCACCCAACGAGATCAACGCTGCGACGTATCCGTTGCCCGGAGCAGCGGGTGGGACAACGGTGTTCACCACCCAGACGATGGAGGTGTATGCGCAGGTGATCACCCGGGGGGCGACCGGGCTGGTCTTCACCACTGGACGCGGCAACGGGATCGACCAGTATGTGTACGGCTTCGACGGGGTGAACGCCAACTACCTCGGCCGTATCGAGGGCAACATCCTCGACGCCTGCGAGGCCAACGGGACGGTCTACGTGCTCACCGCTGCCATCCCCGCCTTGACCAACCCGCAGAGCCCGTCGCTGCCGGTGATCTACTCGATCGCGGGGTCGACGCTCTCGATCTTCGACGACTTCCGCAGGGTGGACCCCAATTTCTGGCCGGTCAGCTTCTCCCCAGGAGGGCACATCGAGAGCGATGGAGCCTACCTCTACCTCTTCTACTCCGGGTTGTCGACCAAGCGCTACCTGCTTACCACGTCGGCGGTCATGGACGTGGGCAACCCGATCTGCGTCAACGCCGGGTCGACCGGACGCGCGGGGACGCCACTCGGTGACGGTGGGTTCGTGGAGACTGAGCCGAACACCTCGCAGACCACGGCCTACATGAACGTGGAGCAGGACGGTCCCACTGTCAACGGCTCGCTGATCACCTCGTGGTTCGACTTCGACGTGCCGATCGTGCGCAAGGGCTTTCCGTCGATCGAGTTCGTGATGAACAGCGCAGTCGACCCCAGCGCGATCTCGGTTGCCTACGAAACGGACCTTTCGGGAGGCTTTCAGCCGCTCACCACGTCGCTCTCGATCGGCCAGGACACGCTGATCTGCTACCTGCCCCTGCACACGGTCGCGACCCGGATCCGCTTTCAGATCACGCTCAACTCGGGGGCCAACGACGGGCCGCCCGATGTGCAGTTCTACGTGGTCTTCGGCAAGCTCACCCGGGTCTGGCAGGTGACTGTGGCCTGCAGACATGAGCAGGGGACGCGGACGCAGGCGGGGATGGACGCGCAGAACCTGACCCCCCAGCAGTTGCTGGCGAACATCCAGAACGCCTACGACCTCGCCAGCGGCAATGTGGTGCTCTACATCCCCGACCCGACCATCGACCAAACCCAACTCGACGCGGGCAACGGCGTGGCGCTGGGGGTGTCGCAGGTGACGGCGGTGCTGCAGGACTACCAGCGCACCAGTGGACCAGGGACGGCGCCGGGGTTCCGTGAGGATCCGACCAGCGGGACGTTCTTTATGGAGTCGGATGTCCAATTGACGCTGAGCGGGAGCTTGTCGGCATAAAATGTCGGGGGGCGACCAAACCCGCTGCGATCGTCACTGCTCTCTTATCACCTGGGGCGGGCCAGTCGACACTCAAGGGTGGCCTGGGGAATCTGGGTCCAGCATGAAGGAGGTCGCCCCGCTTGCCTGAACCCGCCTCTCCTCCGTCCGGCCCCGCCGTCGACGCTCGCGGAGTACCCACGCCCGACCCGACCGAGAACGTCATCCGCAATCTCAACGATGCGGTCAAACGCCTCGACGATGTCATCGAGGCGGCAGTGCTCCGTCAAGACGATCTTCGCAACGACACGCGGAGTGACTTCAGGCGAGAGAACAAGCTTCGTGCTCGATATGAGGAAAAGCTCCGCAAGGCAGAGAGCAGACGAATCGACGCCATCCACAAGGCTGACGCGACAGCCCAGGCGCAGGTGGCCGCGATCCAAGCAGCCGCGCAGGCCAGTCTCCAACGTCAGGTCAGCGCAGGGCGGCAGAGCAATCAGTGGGTGATCGGGACGGTGATCGCCGTGGCTGTTGCCCTGATCTCACTGGCAGGGTTGGTGGTCGTGGTCGTGATCAAGGGCTAGCTTGTCGATTACACTGTCGTGTTGTGGGCAACATCTACCCTTTCGGTCAATGCACTTGGTGGTGCGCCGATCAGGAGCCGTGGGTGCAACGCTATGGCAACCTCGGCAATGCGCTCGACTGGGCATCAAATTGGCGCGAGCACGGTGGGTTCGTTGCCATGGCTCCCACACGGAACACCGTCGCCTGTTTCCAGCCTGGTTGGGATGGAGCTGACGCGGTCTTCGGCCACGTCGCCGTGGTGATCGAAGTCGGGGGCGGCAAGGCGTTCACGGTCTCGGAGATGAACGGGCCGGCGGGGTTTGGTCACACTGACGACCGGGTGTGCTTCAACGGCCCGGGTGTGAGCTTCCTGTACGAGAACAACCCGACACCTCTGCCTCCGCCGATTCCACCCAAACCAAAGGGAGACCCCGACATGTGGCTGTATCAACTCGCCAATGGCACGATCTACCTCGTGCAGGGGGGCGTGCTGCTTCCGCTGGGCACGGGCGCTGACGCTGAGGTGTACATCGCCAAGGGTGTCGTGCTCTACAACCAATCGCAGTTCACGCCTGCGTACGTCGCCACTCTCGCCAAGCTTCCAGTGATTTAGGAGACCATATGAACATCTTCGGCCGCTACGTCAGCCTCCAGGTCCTGTACCTGTCGCTCATCTCGCTTGCCGGGATCGTCGGAGGCGTCGTTCAGAACGTCGTCACCGGCTGGAACGCCAAGGACCCGGAGGGAATGATCACGCTGATCGCGGGCGGGGTGATGGCGGTCATCACCGGGGCGCTGCACATCTGGGACACCATGCCCGCGAACGCGACCGCCTCAGACAAAGCCAAGGTCGGCGTCGCCCCCGTTCCCGGCCCTCGTCTAGAGGGCGCGCAGCCTTCCTGAGGTCGCGTAGAAAGCCCTTTCGATCGGTTCCGGGCTTGGGGTCGGGTCGCTGCTCCCATGGAGCGTTCTCGTTACTCATCAGGCGGAAACGTACTCGCGCACACTGTCTAGTGGCCAGGGAATCGAATCGGCTTCGTCGGACGCCGCTAAAGCCCTCCGATACTCCTCCTCGGTAGCCAACCAGACGACGGGGAAGTCTCGCCCCGGTTCGGGGGCGCGCACTGCGCGCATGCGGACCTCCTGACCATCGGCGGTGGTTGCCAGTACAAGATCGCCGGGATTGAGGTTCGCGAAGTTCTCCATGCGGCTAGGATGGTCCGCAGACCCACTTACCGCAAGGATTCAGGACAAAAATCTGCCGTCCTGGCGCTTATGGCAGATACTTGTGGTATATACTGAGCGCAGCAACCACATGTACCGTAAGGAGAGCTGACGTGGACAACAAGACTGGCTTCAAACCTCCCTATAACGCCTTCCGGACGTTCTGGGGGTTCGTGGA
>Ga0182015_10002646_pt1 | contig 21238 bp, 21 predicted proteins | sample 712P3MmetaG_FD_120478 | JGI IMG/M metagenome (GOLD analysis project Ga0182015, IMG submission 120478) | Permafrost microbial communities from Stordalen Mire, Sweden - 712P3M metaG | ecosystem: Environmental > Terrestrial > Soil > Wetlands > Permafrost | place: Sweden: Stordalen | collected...
CCGCGTCCGACCGCACCGCGGGGCGGCTTCCTTCAAGTCGTTGTATCAGAAGCGACCGCCGCAGATTCTGATGAGGCTACCAATTTCTCCTCTGCGGTCGCTTCTGATACAACACTAGGACAAACCAGAAGTTATCCGGCCGCCTTCACGGATATGCCGTTCCACAAGCAGTTGGTCAGCGTTCGACGGTCTCATGCCGGAACCGACATGCGTTGACGGGCAATTGTCACGTCCGTAAGATGAAGCAACCAGAACGCCGGGGCATGCCCTTGTGATCGGCCAAACCATCTCTCATTACCGCATTTTAGAGAAACTCGGTGGCGGAGGCATGGGCGTTGTGTACAAGGCCGAAGACTCGCGGTTGAACCGGTTTGTAGCCCTGAAATTCCTGCCTAACGACGTCGCCCGAGACCCTCAAGCTCTGGCTCGTTTTCGACGAGAAGCCCAAGCGGCTTCTGCGCTGAATCACCCCAATATCTGCACGATTCACGACATCGGCGAGGAAGATGGCAAGGCGTTCATCGCCATGGAGTTTCTTGACGGGATAACGCTGAAGTACCGCATTTCCGGCCGGCCTCTCGATCTTGAAACCGTTCTGTCGCTAAGCATCGAAGTGGCCGACGCTCTCGACGCCGCTCACGCTCAAGGTATCGTGCATCGCGACATCAAGCCTGGCAACATCTTCGTCACCAAGCGGGGCCACGCTAAGGTTCTCGATTTCGGACTCGCGAAAGTCAGCCCCACAGCTGGCTCTTCGAGTGGCGCTACGCTGACGAATGAGCTGACCGCGCCAGACGAGCCTCACCTCACCAGCCCAGGCACAGCTCTGGGCACGGTCTCCTACATGTCGCCCGAGCAGGCGCGGGCGAAAGAGTTGGACGCGCGCAGCGATTTGTTCTCTTTCGGCGCGGTCATCTACGAAATGGCGACGGGCACGGGGCCGTTCCGTGGCGAGAGTACGGCGGTGATCTTCAAATCCATTCTCGACGGCACGCCGACCACAGCGGTTCGGCTGAATCCTGACGTGCCCGCCGAACTGGAACGGATCATCAACAAAGCTCTGGAGAAGAATCGTGATTTGCGCTATCAGCATGCCGCAGACATGCGAACGGACTTGCAGCGTCTGAAACGGGATACCGAATCCCATTCGGCGGCAGCTGCGGCCACCACCAGCGGAAGCATGAGCAACGCCGATTCCGGTGCAAGACGAAAAAAACTCGGTGGACACATCCTGGCCGCTGCTCTTGTCGGCGTCGCCATGGTTGCCGGCGCAATGTACGTCCGTTCGCGCTCGGCGCGGTCCACCAGCCGCCCGCTTACCGAGAAAGACACGATCGTCCTGGCGGATTTCACCAATTCCACTGGCGACCCGGTCTTCGACGGCACTCTCAAGCAGGCGCTCGCCGTCGATCTGCAGCAATCTCCCTTTCTCAATATTCTTTCCGACAGCAAAGCAGGCGAGACTCTAAAGCTCATGGGCCGCGCGTCGTCGGAGCATGTCGCCGGAGAGGTCGCGACCGAACTCTGCCTGCGCACCGGCAGCCAGGCCGTGGTTTCCGGTTCCATCGCCAACCTTGGCAGCCAGTATGTCGTCACGCTCGATGCCGTTGCGTGCAACAACGGCGATAGCCTCGCCAAGGAACGCGCCGAAGCCGCCAGCAAAGAAGGCGTGCTCAAGGCGCTCGATACCTCAGCCGCCACTCTGCGTGCGCGCCTCGGCGAATCACTGGCGTCGGTGCAAAAATTCGACGTGCCCATGGAAGCCACGACGCCTTCCCTCGACGCCCTGAAGGCCTACAGCTTGGCGATCGCCACTGGCCGTACCCAGGGCGACTCCGAAGCTATTCCCTTCATGAAGCGCGCCGTTGAACTCGACCCAAACTTTGCCATGGCCTACGTCGGTCTGGGTATCGAATACGCGAATCTTGGACAACCCGGAGTCGCGGCAGACTATGGGCGGAAGGCCTACACCTTGCGGGACCGAGTGAGCGACCGGGAGAAGTTCCGCATCTCCGCTTTTTACTTTCAATACGTCACCGGCGAAATGGACAAAGCCATCGAATCTTACGAACTCTGGGCGAAGAGTTACCCGCGCGAGATGGTGCCTCACGGCAATCTCGGCAGCCTCTATGCTTCAGTGGGTCAATACGAAAAAGCCATCGCGGAAACCGAAGCGGCGCAGCGTCTTGAACCTACCATTACCGACTATGCCAACCTGGCCAGCAATTATATCTCTGTCAATCGCATGAAGGATGCGCGGCTGACGCTTGAGGAGGCGCAGCGGAACCACTTTGATGGCTTGTTCATTCGAGGCGATCTGTATTCCCTCGCATTCCTGGCCGGAGACAACGCCGAGATGGTACGCCAGGTCGCATGGGCGGCGGGGCGGGCCGGCGAGGAAGACCAAATGCTGAACACCCACGCCGATACTCAGGCCTATTACGGACGCATGGCGAAGGCGCGCGATCTCGCCCGCCAGGCCGCCGATTCTGCGGTGCGCGCGGACGCCAAGGAGACCGCGGCGCAATGGCTCGCTATTCAGGCCGTCCGCGAGGTCGAAGTGGGCGACGCGAGCGACGCGCGTCAAGCCGTTGCGCGCGCGTTGGCGCTCGCCCCCGCCCGCGATGTGAAGGTTCTCTCCGCCCTGGCTTTAGCCCGCGCGGGCGAATCTTCGCAATCGAAAACCATTATGACGGAGCTGAAGAAATCGGAACCCAGCAACACTTTTCTCAAGGTCTACTGGTTCCCGGTACTCGAAGCGTCCATGGCGATTGCGCAACATGCACCCGACCGGGCGGTCATCGCCCTCGAGCCTGCTCTACCTTACGAGCTCGGGAATCCTCCTCCCGAAGCCATTGGCACCCTACATCCGGCCTACCTTCGCGGTCTGGCATATCTTGACGAGAAGAATGGTACGGCTGCGGCTTCCGAGTTTCAGAAGTTTCTCGATCATCCCGGAATCGTGCAGAACTTTCTGCTCGGCTCGCTGGCTCACCTGCAGCTGGGCCGCGCTTATGCCATTTCCGGAGACCAGACCAAAGCCAAAACCGCCTACAACGATTTCCTCACGCTCTGGAAAGACGCCGATCCTGACATCCCCATCCTCAAAGCAGCTAGGGCGGAGTACGCGAAGCTACAGTAGCTGCCAGCCTCTTGCTTTGAGCAACCGGGTTGGTTCGAAAATCTGGATACCCAGAAACTTCATTTTGCCGACGGTCCAGAAATGAGCGCAGTCAATCACCACAAGGGCGTTTGATCGGCATAGGGGCGGCGGTCACCCGCCGACCCTGCCACAGGAAGTCGAGAATCAATCTCGCCGCCGTCCGCCGCGTCCGGTCTAACTCACTCAACTGATTTCGTTTGGAGCAGCAACATGACAAGGCCGGGGTGGACTAAGTACGCTGTCGGCGAACCGTCTACGAGACGGAATTGGACGAATCCAGACTGCTCACCGTTCGACACCGTCTACCACATTTGTCACGTCAAAGATGCTTTTCGGTATCTTGAAGACGGCAACATCAAGTCTTCATTGGTATGGGATGAAAGCCGCCTAAAAAACACGCGTACCGTCGTCTCCTGGCTCTCTCCGAACCTATGGGCTTACGGCTCCTTATACGGCAACATCAGATTCGATTTTGACTGGAGACAGTTGGTCAAGGGCCGCAAGTTTTATTGGGTCGAAGTGATGACCAGCTACCGCCCACCCGCATATCGAATCTTGCTTGCGAAAGATGAGCCGAGCGTTGAACTCGAAGAATACCCTTACGAGGATGGAGTCGGACCACTGTTTTACGATGAAGGGGGTAGTGAGTGGTATTGCAATGGAAAATACACGGGTGAGTCCATGGTTGATTCGGACTTGCCGCTGTCCAAGTGCAAGGGAATCGGCTTCGAGCTACATCACAACAGTTATTGCCGCAAAGACCACTCTCGATGCAACGACCTAGGTCGGCGAGGCGTGGATGCTGGAGCAAAGTTGATTGCACGACTCATCGCTCAGAAGACACTGCAAAACGACACGTCTCTGCGCGACCTATTCCTCGACGAGGAAACCTTCAACATCGATGTTGATGATGCATGGAAAGAAATCCTCCGGTCGTTCAGCAGAGCCAAGACGGGTGGCGATGTGAAGCATAGTGACCCCGCTGCTCGACCTATCGCACTCGCGATGCTCGACCGATTTGCCGCTGGCCGAAGCCGCAAAGAGCTGGCGCTTTGTTCCGTTCCAACGATGAATTGGAATTGACTTTGAGACATGGGGCGGTAGGTGCATTTGGGATTCCTCTGGGGAACGTCGCTGGGTCGGAAGACGAATAAGAAGTTTGCTCTCACTCGGAGAGCAAGGCCGAGCCTGTAAGTGATGCCGCGCAAACCGAAGATTGACCTCGCCACCGTTCGAGCCTGTCTCGACACCGTCTGCGCGAAGTGCGGACATCACATCCCGCCTGCGGAGGTCCAACGAGTTGACTTCGACCAACAGAAACGTCCGAAGTGCGGTGAGACGTTCGTCCCACAGAGTGGCGGGTTCAAGAAAGAAAGTTAGAGGTGTTACTTCCGCTCTTTCAAGTAGAAGCCGACCGCTGTGCCGACAAGTCCCGCTAAGACGGGCAACCACTGGTTGAAGGTATGTTCGAGCGTCGTGACTGCGTCTGCCCTGTTGTGAAACGACATCAGGACGACAAGACCTTCGTGAACGATGAAACTCACCCCGAGCATTCCGACTAGAAAGAATGTCAGAGTACGTGCGGTCTTCGCCTTGTGCTCCTTGAGGTCAATCATCCTTCCTAACTATGACCAATCAAGGGCGACAACACAAGGTGCAAAAGTGCCCTTGACTTTGGAAAACCCTGCAGTGATTTAGGAAAACCCTGCATTGGCACCCGATGCGCTGCTCTTATGCGGGTCTGACATTCCGAGCGTCATGCTCTACGATTGTCGAAATACCTCGCCAGAAAGTGTCAGCGTGCCACTCGCGCAACATCGCGACGACATCTTTATCCGGCATTGAAGGTACGTCGAACCGCTCCCACCACGCAAGTATCTCTGCGGCGAGTTTCCGCTGGTCTTTCGGTGCTGACGTGTCACTGATGACTGCTAGCAACTTGGTCTTTATCGGGGCTTCCATCTTGTTCCCCCTCAATCCACTTCATCTTGGCTACATCTCGGAGGGCACTGACGATGCCATCAGAAACCGTCAACTCAACTGGGCTTTGAATCGCTCAACTTCAAGGGCGTTTCGGTTGTTTAGATATGTCGCCCCGATGTTGGCAAGAAAAAGTAGGAACGCACTGATTATTCCGATGAACAAAGTGACGAAGGTAGAGTCTCGCCACATTGATGCCTTCTGTTTGGGGAAAACAGCCTTCGGGACTGCGTCGTCTGCAGGCTTGACTTCACCTTCATCCATCGCAGCATTATAAAGCCGAGCGATGAGGATTACCGACGGGCGACCGTGTCAGGTTCGTCGCTGTTAGGTGCTGGTGTGGATATGCTCCGCTGCTTGTCTTCCCAGCGGTCGTAGGCGTCAGTCTGGTCAGTGTCTAGGAAGAAATACCCTGCCCGCATCACAATGACGTTTTCCGCTCGTGTTGCTACCGACCCGTAGCCTTTATGTCGTTTATCTATGGTGAGGCACGCCTCCGCCCGATTTGCCTGGTCACTGTCCCTTCGGTGCGTTGCGGTGCCCGTTCTTCGGTATAGCATGTATCAATGGGACCAGACACAAGACTCTCGCGAGACGACGAAGAATATCGGCTGCTCACAGTTTATGAGGAATCTCGGGCCAGGGAACACACTGCCTCCAGTCGATTGCTATATCCAAGCCGAAAGTTATCGCATCTGGACTACATGAACCTGGTGACCAAGCTTCAGCTCATGCGGACGGAATGTGACGAAAAAATGCTTGCGGTCAAGGCTTATCACAATCAGCGGCTAGACCAGTTAATCGCGGCACATCACGTACATCTAAGCTGTGCTTAGATATCGCCTTACTACGGGTCCTCCTGATTCGGATTTCTCCAGATTCCTCAGATTGCATTCCCAGGAAGGTACCATCTGTGTGAGTCCCGCATAAAGGTGGTCGGTTGGTCGATTTCTAAAAAAGGGTGGTTGGTCAGCCGTCTAATAGGCACCTTCACCTGGGCGAGTGTGGGGCTCTGCGAAAACATGCCCATAGGATTTTAGAATTTTGTTACGCTGTAACACGAGGGCGTACGGATGCGGTAATCCGTTTAAGGCATGTTCTTCGCGACCACTCGGCGGTCACGGTGCGGGTTTGTTCTCGGTTGACCCGTGCTAAGTTCGCACTTCTTCTCAGGAGCGGCACCGCAGGTTGGACAGCGGACGGCAAGTGCTTGCTTTGGGCTGACGGGTTTCTTCATAGCTGGGACACAATATCCGAGAGCCGCATGCGGGTCTGGTCAATTTTGAACAGTAAACGCCCTGCACCCCGACGATTCGGGAGGAGAATCATGTCAACGCCAGTAGGACTTAACTGCCCGAATTGCGGGAAGGATATTCTCGTTACCTATGACGTGACCCAGGACAAGGAAACCACCTGCCCGCAGTGCGAGAGTGTAATCGTTTTACCCCGCAACGGAGAAAAGCCGCCGTTTGTGAAGTCCTCTGTGAAGAAGTGAGATACCGCACGGGCGGGGCGGAAATCTTTGATTTGCCCGTTTCTATAGGCTCGCATTCGCATAGGGTCCCATCCAGGGTCCTACTTCGCCGCCTCGGTTACATCCGTAATTCCCTAAAGACATTTTGTTACCTTCGGACTCTGCCCTCTCATTACCTTTCCCAAGTACAACCAGAAGGAAGTGAAAGAAAACATGAAACATCAAGGCTTAGGTATTTTAATCGTGGTCGCTCTGATTGTGTGCGGGTTAGAGACCGGGTGCGGTACTCCCGCCAAACAGCAGCAAACGAATCTCGCAGCTTCCAGTCTTGTTGGCGACTGGCAAGGTACTATCACAGGAGCGAAGTTTTCAGGCACGACCCCTTTGAATCTAGCCATCGCGTTTTGTTCTGCATCTACAGCGACATCATGCGTAGACGAATGGGAGCTAGGGGAGGACATGAACTGGGTTGTGGGGGGTTCCAACTGTGGTGAAACAAACGATAATCCTTGGGTGGGTAACCCCGACAGCTCTGGACAACCTTTCACAATAAATGGTTCACAGTTTACTGTGTCTTACTCGAGCAACACGGGACCCGGTTTCGGCAATATACCTGTGACTTTGTCAATCAACGGAACTGTGGCGGCCGGTAACCAGAGCATGAGTGGCAACATCAGTTTCTCGTTCCCACCTTGTGGAACCGCTGCCAATCCTTGGACGGGAACGTTTACGGCAACGGCAGTACCGTAGTACCGAACGATTAGGCAGCCAAAACCGCTTCTGGCGAACTGCTTCCGAGACGCCATGGTCGGACGCATACAAGACCCGAGACTCGGGCGGAAATCGTTGATTTGCCCGTTTCTATAGGTTCGTATTCGCACGGGTCCCATCCAGGGTCCTACTTCGCTTAGGGCGGTTTTAGGGCTGGTTCTTGGGTGCAGCGTTCTCGGGCTTAATGGAACCGATGGACTTCGCAGCCGTCACCCAGCATTCACGCCCACTGTCGTTGGCTGGCGACGTCACAATGTTGCTGTTTCTATCTTTCCTGACCCACAATCTCTTGACCAGTTCGGGGGCATCTGAACCCACGTCAAACTCGTAACGGAAGCGCTCATCTCGCCATTCTGGACCTTTTCTTCGCCAGTTCATCCGCCATTTCGGCTCGGGTCGAAGCACCCATGGCGTCAAGTTCCGCCTCGTTCTCTGCACATTTTTGATGAGCCTTAGCGGACTGGTTCGGCGGGTCAATTCTCTCCGTACGAGTCGGCAGTGTGAACTCAACGATTCCTTGAAAGGGCGAACGAACAGTCTTGGAAGGCAGAACATCCCACTCCAGATTTGTTGGTGGCCCAGCGTACAGGCGAAGCGTGTAGCAATCGCCTGAAGAACTACCAGTCAGTTGCTCGGAGCATTGTTTCATAGCCTTCGCAACTTGCCGCATTTGTTCTATCGCTTCTTGTTTAGTACGGTCTTCTTGCCCCCATCCAGTGCCAGAGAAACAGACCGACAGCACGGAAAATACGCCAAAGACCAATCGAAGTTTCACACTCATCGTTTCTAATCCTCAACAGGAGCAACGTGGGTCAACAGCGTTCGGGCTTACGGATTTCTTGCGTCCGCATTCAAGGCAGACGAGTTTGACTTTGGTGGTTTTGGGTTTCGGCGTGGTTATCGGGTTGGTTGTTTTGTCCATGGTCAAAGTATACTAACGCACACAACCAAGTACGCAGGCACGTTTGTAACCACACGGGATGTTTCTGTGCGTTATGGTTGACAAACGACTACAGATGAGTAGACTGTCTGTATGGACTCAGATTCCGTTGTCATCAGCGTGCGGGTCTCTCGGGCCTTGCTCACGAGGTTTGACTCCTTGGCGGATAAACACCGCAGGAAGCGGGGCGATTTAGCCCGCATTGTGCTTGAGGATTGGACGGCGAGTCAGGAATCAACCCAGGAAAAGCCCCAGGTCAAGGAAGGCAGGAAGCGATGAAGCGGGCACTCTTCGTTCTGCTCATGCTCGTGGCCTCTGGCACGGCACAGGAAGCCAAGCCTTCACGTGCGGCGTGTCGTACAAATCTGCGGCTGTGGACGACGGCGATTCGGTCTGCAGATGCAACCCCTGCATGTAGTGACAGCATGGTCGCATGTCCGTTTTCTGGCGAACTCAAGGACTGGACATCTGACCAACTAGTGATTGTGTCCCATGCCGCTATAGCGTGTACCCATGTCGATAAACATCGTGCTTACGAATGGGTGGCACTTCGGATGGTACACTTCGCTATGCAAAGAGTAGGCGGGTTCTGGCTATCCTCCGAACCAACCTTCCAGCAATTTCTTGATTGGGAACAGGAGCAACAGGGCATCGCCCCACTCAAAGACGACGACCCTGATATGGTCGCCCGTCGGTAAATCTACTTCAGCGGAGGCTTGAAACGACGGTCGGACCCGCATTGTATACTCCGCCCATGAGCAAACAGAAACCTAGACTCGTGTCAGTACAGTACGTTCTGACGACGGATGTCCGCATGCCTTCTAAGAGCAACCTCTGGGGCACACAAGAAGGTCACCGTCCTGAAGATGCGTCAGCCCGATTCAAGGCAAAGATTCAGCGGTGGCCTTCATCTGGGGGATTTGCCCATTTGCGTCGTATGGATGCGGACCGAGCACGGCGTCTGCGAGAGGATGACTTCAGCGTCGAGCCTTTATAGGTTAAATGGGTTAACTCGTGGGTTAAGGAATCCCATATCCTGCGTTTCGTGCGTCAATTGCGATTGATTCTAAAGGCTTTTCCACTGTTTGCAATACTGCCATGGGTCCTACCCCAACCCTCGGACTCACTCTTCACCGTCGGGCTTGAACATCCAGCACCAATGACCGTTACTGAAATACGAACTAGATTCCGGCCTAATGTGGCTGCGCACTTACCGATGATGGGTCCGGCAGGATCGGGCTCTTGGTAGCACCTTTGAGCGGAGTAGTCCGACTCTCACTCGTGACCTGGTAATCGGAGTACTCGACATCGAGGACGGCTCTACCTCCCAGCCGAACCTGAGTGACCGAGTAGTTGTGGATAGGCAGCCAAAAGCCATCGATCCTCGCCCACTGGTATTGAATCTCAACGTTACTGACCCAGAAAGAAGGATTGGTTGCCGGACTGCCTTCCATGCGCGCTACCGCGAAATCCTGCGCATCCACCCAGATCTTGCCCCGGTAAACGTATTTGTTTTTGCTCCGGGGCTTTACGTCGAGTACATAGAAGTCGCCTGCCGGAATGTGCTGGGTGCTGTCCAAGCTGAACCAATAATTTGCCGGACTGATCTCCAGTTCTTTGCGGTTCCGCTCCTCCTGGGCGTCGCGCTCGCTTTGCAGCAGCTTCAGCAGAACCTGGCGGATCAGTAGCTTCGAACCGCTCTGGGACAGGATTCTGAACTCTTTCTGGTCCGGAGCGCGATACGTGGCTTCTACCTGCATCTCGGCGTGGCCGCCGAAAACCCCATGATAATCCAACTGGTATTTCCGCTTGCAGTGGTAGCCGCGCAATCTATCGGCACGGAGCGCATTTGCCGTCATGAGCTTTTGAACGATGGCATCGGTTGAAAGACCTGCTTGTCCTGATAAGCTCGAACTCGCAAGCGTAACCCCGCAGAGCAACAGACAGAGTGTTGTCATCGAAAGTTTTCCGCGGCCGGAGGCGTCCCTTTGATTTCGCATTCTGGGAAGGATTCGGTAATAAAATGGGCGGCACTTTATAAGTACACGACTGGCCGGCGTTACCCACGCTTGCGAAAAACGCGCAATTGGCCTGGCCATCAGCACCAGCCAAAAACACTATACATCGTTATAGAACGAAACTTCCGGGGACCTAAGGGAAGGTGATGGCACGCCGAATGTAGCGAGGCTTATCCCAGCTTCCCTAGTGATCATTCGGAAGGATGCTGTCGTTGGTAGACAAGAATGCGCATGTAACTGGCAGCCGTGCTTCCCCTTCAACGGTGTGGGAACGGCTCGTCCGAAAAGGACCACCCGAACAGCCACAGAACCTGTACGAGGGCTGACGTTTCCCCCGCACGCCCGATGATCGCCTTCTTTATCTCGGCCGCACGTTCAGGAAGTTCGTTCTTACCCGTTCTAAACAGCGCCTTATAAAGGCGGTGCATTACCCATTCGCATGAACGGGATGGACGCTCATCCGGAGGCGATGGTAAGCTTGCGGTCTAATTGTTCGCATGCGAGGCCAGCCGGATATTCGCAGAGCGAAATTCGGCCAGCCCCGCCCGGATGACATTCGATGGTGTCCGTGCCGATTGATACGCCGAAAGCGGCAGCTGGCGTGCGCGACGTCGCGCAAGCGGTAGTCGCACCACTCACTCGCGCCGCAATCTTCCTGGTGGCGACGCTAAAGCCGGGCCCCGCCCATCGCACGATTATTCGGTCGTTCTGTGGAGACCTCGCCGCGCTGTCGCGCGCGGTGGATTTTCGCGACATTGAAGGGGGCCTGTCCTGCATCATGGGCTTTGGGTCCGACGCGTGGGACCGACTCTTTGGGACCCCGCGGCCCGCGAAGCTGCATCCTTTCCGGGAGATTCGTGCCGGGGCGCGCCATGCGGCCTCCACGCCGGGCGACTTGCTGTTCCACATTCGCGCGAAGCGCATGGATTTATGCTTCGAGCTTGCGACGCAAATCATGGCACGCATCGGTGATGCCGTTTCGCCCGTAGACGAGGTGCAGGGATTCCGTTACTTCGACGACCGCGACCTCATTGGCTTTGTCGACGGAACTGAGAATCCGAGGGGAGAAGCAGCAGTCGACGCCGTGCTCGTCGGCGAGGAAGACGCCGCCTTCGCCGGCGGGAGTTACGTCATCGTGCAGAAATATCTCCACGATCTTGACGGATGGAATGCACTGTCCACGGAGGAGCAGGAGCGCATCATCGGCCGCAAGAAGCTGTCTGACATCGAATTGGACGATTCCGTCAAGCCAACCTCCGCGCACAATGCACTCACTACCATCGTCGAGGATGGGAAGGAGATCAAGATCCTGCGTGACAACATGCCCTTCGGGCGGTCCTCGCAGGGTGAATTTGGCACCTACTTCATTGGCTACAGCCGTTCGCCCAGTACGATTGAGCAGATGCTTGAGAACATGTTCATAGGCCGACCGCCCGGCAATTACGATCGGCTGCTCGATTTCAGTCGCGCCGTAACCGGAAACTTGTTTTTCATACCCTCGGCGACATTTCTGGACAACGTATCCGAAGACCAGCCTGCGGTTGCAGTGGCTTCCGCCGAACCGGAGGTCGAAGCCACTCCGACCGCGCGGGACAACGACGGTTCGCTGGGTATTGGTTCCCTTAAAGGAGAGATCCCACATGAATAATCTGCATCGAGAGCTTGCGCCGATTTCCGATGCCGCGTGGGCACAGATAGAAGAAGAAACATCACGCACGTTCAAGCGCCACCTCGCGGGGCGGCGAGTGGTCGACATGCATGGGCCGACGGGCGCAAGCCTGTCCGCCGTCGGCACCGGACATCTGGTGACGATTTCGGCCCCAAGCGACGGCGTGGTCGCCAGGCAGCGCGAAGTTAAGGCGCTGGTCGAGTTGCGTGTTCCGTTCGAACTGGGGCGCCAGGCCATTGACGATGTGGAGCGTGGCGCGAACGACTCAGACTGGCAACCGGCGAAGGACGCGGCGCGCAAGCTCGCTTACGCCGAGGACGGTGCCGTATTCGAAGGCTATGCCGCCGCTAGAATCGTGGGTATCCGGCCGGGGACCAGCAATCCGACGATGACGCTGCCTGATGATGTGCGAGAGTACCCGGGAGCCATTGCTCAAGGCTTGAGTCGGTTGCGGCTCGTCGGCGTCAACGGCCCCTACTCGGTGCTGCTCGGCGCCGACGCCTACACCGCGCTCGCGGAGACCAGCGATCACGGATACCCGGTGCTGGAACATGTCAAGCGGCTCGTCGACGGCAAAATCATCTGGGCGCCAGCCATCCGCGGCGCTTTTGTCGTGACCACCCGTGGCGGCGATTTCGACCTGCACATTGGCCAGGACGTCTCTATCGGCTATTTGAACCACACCGATGCCACTGTCGGTTTATATTTGCAAGAGACGTTTTCCTTCCTGATGCTCACAGCTGAGGCAGCCGTTGCGCTGGCGCCGCCTGCGAAGTCGCGGAAGGGCTGACCGCCGAGTGGTTCATGCCCAGCGTCCAGCAGGCGTGATCGCCTGATCTCCAGCTTCTTCCACGGGATAAGTGTGGGACGTTCAGCAGCATGGCCCCATCAAAACAAAATATTTTTTCGAAAGCCGCTTACGGGGCATTGCCGATTCCGGTTATTCCAAAATCGTTCTTGGCCATGTGGTCAGCCACGCGGATCGCCTGCGCTGCGATGGTGAGTGCCGGGTTGACTGCCGCGGATGACGGAAAGAACGAGGCATCCACCACGAACAGATTCTCGTGGTCGAAGGAGCGGCAGAACTCATTCAGAGCCGCTATGCCGGGATCGCTGCCGAAGCGTACTGTCCCGCACTGATGGGAGACGGAAAGGCCTCCCATGTGCTTGGCGATATTCAGGCTGAAGCCGATCTGGCTCATTAGCGAGCGGGCTTTCTTAACCAGGCGCCGGTGCCCCACCATATTATTTTCGGTGTAGTGGAGGCGAATTGCGGGTCCCTGCAGGAGCACGCGATTTTCCGGGTCAGGCAGGTCCTCCGACATGATCCACCAATCCACGCTCCGCTCCGCCATCCTCTCGCCTAAGAATTTGGGAAGAAATTTTTGTTTCGCCGTGAGCATTCCGGTTTGCAGTTTGCCGAGGCCTTGAATATTGCCCATGGGATATTTAAAGTCACGGTCCCCGAAATAGAAATCATTGATGCAAATGGTTTTTTGAAACTTGGTCTCGTTGATCTTCCAGCCGATGCTCATGAGAGCCGTGTTGTTGTGCGCCATGTAGTTGCGTCCCACCACGCCAGAAGAGTTTGCAACGCCATTGGGAGCGTTGTCGCAAGCCGAGCGCAGCAACAACACTGACGAATTGACGGCGCTGGCAGAGAGCACGATTACTGGTGCGGTGATGCTTTCGATACGCCCGTCGCTCTGGTACTCCACGGCGTTCACCCGGCGGCCGTCGCTTGTGAGCAGCAGACGGGTTGCCAACGCATTTGTCTTGAGCATCAACTTACCGGATGCCAAAGCGGGCCTGACCGCCGCAAACTCAGCGTCGGCTTTGGCATGCACCTGGCAAGGGAATCCGTCACAGGTCTTGCAACGGATGCACGGCCCTCCCGGGTGACGTTGCACTGCGACCGGCAGCGGAAAGGGTTTGATGCCCCGATTCTTAAGGGCGAATGCCACCTGCTCGATCACGGGTTCGTGCTCGAGCGCGGGATACGGATAGCGAGGAACATTGGAAGGTTCGGTTGGATCAACGCCAGCCTCGCCATGGATTCCGTAGAGTTGTTCCGCTAAGTCGTAATAGGGCGCGAGCTGACGATAGGTAATCGGCCAGGCGGGCGAAACGCCTCCGGCATGCTGGAGTTCCTGGAAGTCCTTCTCGCGAAGTCGGAGCATGGCAGCCCCGAACATCTTGCTGCTGCCTCCCACGTAATAGTAGGTGCCCGGGCGAAAAGCGACCCCATGTTTGTCGAGCCAGGTTTCGGTGGGCACATATCTCTGTTTGGCGAAAACGGCGTCGACGTCCCAGTTCTCGCGCTCCTGCGGCAAGTAGTCTCCCCGCTCCAACATCGTAACGGTGAGACCGTATCGCACCAAGCGGTTGGCAAGGGTACCACCGCCGATGCCACTGCCAATAATGACTACGTCGGGAGAGGAAGGCATGGCGATCTCCGGGTCAATTTCCTAATCCGCCGCACCCGCGTAAGCGACGCTGCGGCCACCGTAGCGGCGCACTCGGATGTTGGCTTGCTCGGCGTGAGCCAGAAAGCCTTCCAGTACGCACAGGCGCGAACAATACTCACCAATCATGGCAGAGGCTTCATCGGTGAGCACTTTCTGGTACGTGCATGTCTTGATGAACTTGCCAACCCAAAGACCGCCCGTGTAGCGTGCAGCCTTGCCGGTGGGCAGCGTGTGGTTGGTTCCGATCACTTTGTCGCCGTAGGCCACATTGGTCCGCGGACCGAGAAACAGCGCTCCATAGTTCTTCATATTCTTGAAGAAGTATTCTGGATCGCGGGTCATTACCTGGACGTGCTCCGATGCGATGCGGTCCGCCTCGCGCACCATCTCCTCATCGGAGTCGCACACGATCACTTCACCATAGTCGCGCCAGGAAACGGAAGCCAACTCAGCGGTCGGCAGGATGGACAGCAGGCGCTCAACCTCGGCGATGGTTTCGCGAGCAAGTTTCTCAGAAGTTGTAAGCAGGATGGCTGGGGTATTGAATCCGTGTTCAGCCTGGCCTAAAAGGTCGGTCGCACAGAGTTCGCCATCCACCGTTTCATCCGCAATCACCAGCGTCTCAGTGGGGCCAGCGATCAAATCAATTCCGACTCGACCGAATAACTGCCGTTTAGCCTCGGCCACAAAGGCGTTGCCCGGTCCCACGATCATGGAGACCGGAGCGATGCTCTCAGTGCCGAGCGCCATGGCTGCGATCGCCTGAACCCCGCCCATGCAGTAGATTTCATCCGCGCTGCCGAGGTGCATGGCTGCGACTACAGCCGGGCTGGGCTTGCCATGATAAGGCGGCGAGGACGCGATCACGCGCGTTACGCCCGCAACTTTCGCAGTCACCACGCTCATGTGGGCGGAGGCCACCAGTGGATATTTTCCGCCAGGAACGTAGCAGCCAACTGAATCCACCGGCATGTTCTTGTGACCGAGAATGACTCCCGGCAGGGTCTCCACTTCGACGTCTTTCAGCGCCGAACGTTGTGCCTGGGCGAAATTGCGGACCTGGGCTTGAGCAAACTTGATGTCATCGAGGTTCTGGCGGGAAAGCTGCGACAAACAGTCTTCGATCTCCTGCTCTGAAAGCCGGAACGCGGGCGGGTTCCATTTGTCGAACTTCTCCGAGATTTCGCGCAGGGCGATTTCGCCGCGACTCTCGATGTCTTCAATAATGCCGGTGACGATGTCGCGGACCTTCTTGGCTTCAGCAGTTTTCTGCTCGGGCGTGCGGCCGGTCTTCAGATGACGTGGCATTGGGCCTCCTTTTCGGAAGAATCGAGTGAGACAGCGCGGCCCGGGAAACATAGGTTAATGAATGTCTAACCAACAGCCGAGACCGGTTCTGTGAGTTCGACGTCGCTGGTCGAGCACTGATGCTGTTCGGCGGCGTGGCCCGCTTTGTAGTCTGCTTTCACCGCGTCCGATGCAGTCGGCAGCACCGGAAAGTCCCACCAGCCGACAACTTCCGAAGCGGCCACGGAAGCGTCGCGCGTGATTGGCACTTCGACCAGAGCCGGGGCGTTGGAGTCGAGAGCGCGCTTGATGGTCGATCCAATTTCGTCTGCGGCCTGCACCTTGGCTGCGACCTCGAAGCCAAACGATTTTGCCAGCGCTACAAAGTCCACCGAGTAGGGTTGAGCGTTGCCGCTGTGCTGGTTGAATTCGGAACCGATTTGTCGACCCATGAGATAGTTCTGGCCATCGCGGATCGAGATATAGCCAGAATTGTTGAGCACTAGAAATACCACCGGAATGTTGTACATCACGCACATCGCGAGTTCCTGCACGCACATCATGAAATCGCCGTCGCCGATGATGCACACCACCGGCGCATCCGATCTGGCAAGCTTGGCACCGATGGCGGCCGGAAGAGCGAAGCCCATCGACGAAAATGATCCGGAGGTGATGTGGGTTCGCGGCTCATAGACCGGGAAGGCTTGCTTCGTGGTGCTCTGCGGATGACCCGACCCTACCGTAACGATCCCATGACGTGGCAGCACCTTGCGCAACTCCCGCAGCGTGCGCAGCATGGTGGTGGGAATGCCATTGTAGGAGCGACGGCGCTCCAACTTCTTTTCCCATTCCTGCTTCAGTCCTTCTACATCGCTCAGATAGAACGCTCTGCCTTCGCGGGCTTTGCGGGCCTGCTCATCTGAGATTCCGCCCAGGATGTCAGCCAGCGCCAGTTTGCAATCGGCCACGATGCCGACCTCGGCCGCATAATTCTTGCCGATCTCGCGCGGATCGATGTCGACCTGAATGAGCTTCGCATCAGGAATCGAGAAGCTCACACCTTTGCGATAGGACGACGCCGACCAATCCGTGAAGCGACAACCGAGCGAGAGCAGAACATCGGCGTTGGCCGCGGTGTGATTCCCGGGAAGCGATCCGGGCCAGCCGACCGTCCCTGCGCACATCGGATTGTCTTCCGCGATCGCTCCCTTGCCATTCCAGGTAAAGACCACAGGGATGCCGAGTTTCTCGACCAGCAAAGTGAGCTCGGGAGTCGCGTTTGCTGTGATGGCTCCGCCGCCTGCGACTACGCACGGCCGCTTGGCAGCAAGCAGAAGTTTGATAGCCGCTTCGATGGCTTCAGCGTCGGCTCGCTGCTTACCGACCGGCAGGCGCTTGTCGAGTTCGGCAATATCAATGTCCGTCGTCTCCACCTGGACATCAAGCGGCAGTTCCATATGCACTGGGCCTGGACGGCCCGTCACCATGGCATTCCAGGCGCGATGCATCACGAAAGGAATCTGATCGGCGCGTATCACATCGAAGGTGCGCTTGGTAACCGCCGCCGCGATATGCGGAAAATCGGGCGAGGAAACGCGGTCGAGCTCCTGCATGACGCCGTGTCCGCGCATGTGCGTGGCGGCACTGCCCGTGATGAGCAAAAGCGCTGTCGAATCGCAGTGGGCAGTCGCGAGGCCGATGACGGTGTTGGTCGCGCCCGGGCCGATCGATGTGCAAGCCGCGATCGGCTGGCCCGTGACCCGATAATGCGCATCAGCGATGTGGACAGCATTCTGCTCGTGCATCACCTGGATGAACGGCAGCTTGGAAACCGGATCGTTGAAGGCGTCGATCATGCTCCAATTACCGTGCCCTGGCAGGCCGGTGACATAAGGCACTCCGTACGCTTTGAGAGCTTTTCCGATCAACTGTCCCGCAGTGAGCTGCATATCCAACTCCTCGTCCTATCTGTTATGCGCGCCATTCTACGCCCCGGTTGGGCAGGAAGCGAACCAACTAGCAAAGCGGTGAACACAAAGCGACCGACGGTTAGGCCCGTGGCGATTCTTCATGCTGCGGACCGGCATGCGCGCATGTCCGGTTGTATAATCCAGCCGGCCTTAGAAGCGGAGCTGAACATGAACCGACGCGCGTTTCTGTCGCAGTCCTCGCAGCTGCTGGCGATCGCAGGTTTGGCCCCGCACCTGTTCGGCGAGAATCCCATGCCCGAATACAACCAGCGTCATTCTCTCTCCTTTTCGAATAACTGGATCGAAAGCCTGCTCGTGACCGCTGTCCGTGATATGGAAGTTGAGGACGCGATTGTGGTGAACCTTTCCACCACCGCTTTGCACTATCGGGCCGGAGGCGAGCACGGGATGATCCTGCCATGGAAATCGTCGACGCTGCGGCGTTGCACGATTGAGAGTGCGGAATCAGCGGCGCTGCTTCACGTTCGTCAACGCACCAATCTGGGCGCCGTGGCGCTGGCTTGGGAGTGGTACGGCCACCGCGACGCACAGTTTCCGCGTGGAACTCCGCTATATATTTCCTCTCAGGACGACATCGGACAAATAGAACTCGACCCGATCACAGCCTTCGGTCATGCGATTGCAAGTCGATCTTCGCCGCGGCGGTATGAACTCAAGCTAAACCTCTGGTATACACCCGAGGAAACCGATTGCGGAATTCACACCGGGCATCAGTTTCTGGAAGTGCATACACAAATTCTTGGCACCGGTCACATGCAGAAGTTTCGGGAGAACAATGCGGGCACACTCTATGAAGACGTGCTGATGCCGGCCGGATTCACTCACGACCGATTTTTCACCGTGGCCGGCGACCGGAGCTTCAGTTATCCATGGCACCGCTATTACGCAGACACGGACTGCATCTGGATGGCGATCGAGCTGCATCCCGCAGCCCCTCCTTCGCAATAAAGAGGAGTGCCAGATTTCTGTATGCCGAAAAAGCTCGCACCGACGATCGCGGGAGCCGTTTCCCTGGGCAGTTACGAAGCCGGAGTTCTGTATGAGGTGTTGGATGCAATCGATCAGCACAACACTAATCCGGCAACGACGGACGATGACCGGGCGTGAGTGCTGACCGGAGCTTCAGCCGGCGGTATGACGGCAATCATTCTGGCGCAGAAGCTGCTGTATTGTGCCGGGGATTTTCATGGGCCCTACGACAATCCCCTATATAACCTGTGGGTGAAGCGGATCGGTTTGAGTGGGTTGCAGCAACGGAGGACGATGAGCCAGCGCTCAACTCGCTTTTCTCCTCGAACCTGATAGAGACCATTTCCAACGAGGCGCTGAAAGCACGTTATGCGACGCCGCCCCCATCTCCACCGCAACGGCACGCGCGGGGGGTGGGAGAGTCGATCCGCGTGGGCGTGGCGCTTACCAACCTGAACGGAGTGGGGTACGGCTATCCCGTGACCCCGGGCGGCGAATTCGTCTACGTCGCTTATGGGGATCAGTTGACGCGCGAGGTGGTTGGATCGAGCTGCGACAACGCTGACTTCTGGGAGCCCTTGCACTCTTGCAGGCTGCAGACGTTCAGAGTTCCCAGAGTACTTTCCCGTCCCCCCAGTGGCAGCCAGCATCCCGAACGAATGCCATCCCTGATCAGCATCTCAGTAATTTCGGACGGGAAAGTTTGAGCATCAAGCCGATGGACGAGCAGCGCCTTCCCGGTGGAGAAGGCTTCCCCTGCGGGCGAATCCTTCACCGGGAACACCGGTTCTTGCCGGATCTCCCCAGGTCCTTCGGGAAAATTGACGGCATGAACGTTGAGCTGTTTTGTCAGCGGATCGTATAAACAGAGGCTTGAGTAGTCGTGCTGTAGTACGCGTCGAATGCAGCCCGAAACTTGCGCAAGCAGCTCTCGCAAATCAAGCTTTCGAACCAAAGTGTTATTGATCTCGAGCAGTAACCGGAAGCGTTCCTGTTCCCGAATCAGGCGATCTTGGTCGGTCCCAACGAACTTCTGATCCAAATTGGTCATTTGGCGATGAGCGAACCCTCTATTTTACGCCGTTCTCGTGACTCATCGTCACTTTGACGATCTGGCTGTGGATCTAGTACGCCCACTTCAATAAGGTCGCTCCGCTGGTAAAGCCCGCTCCCACGGACGCGATCAGCAGCATGTCGCCCTTCTTCAGCTTGCCCTCATCCAAGGCCGTTTGCATGGCCAGGGGGATTGTGCCGGCCGTCGTATTGCCGTAGCGGTCGATATTAATAATGACTTTTTCCAGCGGCATCTTTAGACGCTCTGCCGTGGCCGTAATGATCCGCCGGTTGGCCTGGTGTGCGATGAAGCAATCGACATCGGCTGCTGTTAGCTTATTTTTCTCCAGCACGCGCTTGGTGATGTCCGCCATTTTCGTCACCGCATACTTGAAAACATTGCGCCCATCTTGATGAATGTAATGCATTTTTTGATCGACGGTTTCGCGGCTTGCGGGATGGAGACTGCCGCCTCCCGGCTTGTAGAGGTACTGCCCGCCAATGCCTTCGATTTGATGGACGAAATCGATAAGCCCAAGGTCTTCGCCCTCCACGGCCGGTTCCAACAGAACTGCGCCGGCCCCGTCCCCGAAAATAATGCAAGTGGCGCGATCGGTGAAGTCCGTCATGGACGAATTCACATCGGAACCGATCACCAGCACCTTGCGATGTGCGCCACTCTCAATCAGCTTCGCTCCAGCCGTCAGAGCATAGACAAAGCCGGAGCAACCGGCTGAAACGTCGTAACCCCAGGCATTGGGAATCCCGCACTTGTACTGCACCAGGCAAGCGGTCGAGGGATAGGCCATGTCGGCCGTGACCGTGCCGACGATGATTGCTTCCACGTCAGTGAGATCCACGTGGGAGCGCTTCACCATGTCTTTGATTGCTTCCACCGCGAGGTCGCTGGCCGCTATGCCCGGTTCGACCAGATGACGTTCATGGATTCCCGTGCGTTCCAGGATCCACTCGGTCGTGGTGTCTACCATTTTTTCAAGTTCCTGATTGGTCAAGACTCGCGGAGGAACATAGGTACCAAGGGCAGTGATTTTAGCGCGCTTCGTGACACTCAAGTGATCGGGCTCCTATTGGTCGCAAAGCATTAAAAGAACTCGCGATTCTCATGCAGTATGAGTCGCCGCGATATAAACAACATACGCCGTCCGCGCCAGGGAGGGTGCCCAGAAACATCCTGATTGGTCGGAATCTTGGGAGTCGAACCCATACGGGAGGAATTAGTTTCCTGCTCGCCCGATCACTTTACCCGCTGCTGATTCCGGTATTCTCACGAGCACCCTCGCCACGGCACTCACTCTGCCTCTTCTTTTGGATGTGAAGTGCCCCCGTTTACTGTACCAATCCGAATGAGAGTTTCCGGTTAAGTTTTGTCGTTCGTTTTCAGCGGGGATGAGGTCTGGAGCAGGGGACGGCGCTTGAGTCCCCTGCTCCAGCATC
>Ga0182015_10002647_pt1 | contig 21236 bp, 21 predicted proteins | sample 712P3MmetaG_FD_120478 | JGI IMG/M metagenome (GOLD analysis project Ga0182015, IMG submission 120478) | Permafrost microbial communities from Stordalen Mire, Sweden - 712P3M metaG | ecosystem: Environmental > Terrestrial > Soil > Wetlands > Permafrost | place: Sweden: Stordalen | collected...
AAGCCCGCTCCAGATGGAGCGGGCTTCTTACATCGCAGCTACGAGTTGGTGCGAGTCAGATCTGTCGAACGCGGCCGCGTGTGACGAGACGGAGCAATAGGGTGAGTATGACGGCCCCGATGACGGCGACGATGATGGAGTAGATGAGGCCACCAGACCCTGCGAAGCCAAGGTGCGTAATAAGGAAGCCACCCGCCAACGCCCCCAAAATGCCGACAATGATGTCCATGAGGGCGCCGTAGCCCCCGCCGCTCATGAGCTTGCCTGTGAGCCAACCTGCGATGAGACCTACAATGATCCACCAAATGAAGCCGTGCATAGTTCCTTCCTTATCTGTTTCTTGTAGAGTCGTTTCTTGAGTAGTAGCAAGTTTGAATTGCTTGCCAGGCAGAGAGTCGCATTCAGAAACACAACCTATCCTAAGTCACCCCCGACAAGAAATTACTTTCAAGTCCGCTCTGGTTTCGCTAGGAGTGGGTACTTTGCAGCCGTCCTTTCGTGGGAAAGAACAGCTGCAGAAGGAAGGCTTTAGCGGTGTCCTCCACCGCCCGCAGATCCGGCAGATCCCGCGGAGGATCGGCTTGACGAAGCCGCGCTTTGCATGCCGCTGGAAGAGGGCTGGCTCGTCGACCGTGCGCCGGCAGACATTTCGCCATTCCCGCCCCCTCGTCCCTGTCCCTCAGACGCACCGCGCGGCGCGAAGGAGACACTCGTACTTGCCATACCGTGCTGTGCCGTTTGGCCCGAGAAGCCATTAAGTTTCCCCAGGGTGCCGCGCGGAACGCCTAAGCCGGCGGAATCACCGCGGAATACAAACTTGTCATGCCCGTCGAGGCTTGAAGTGTTGAGCGGCTTGAGGTTAACCGGCACAACTAGCGGATGACCGGCTGACGGTGGCTGGTTTGGCGGACGAGGGCGCGTGACGCCGGCCGGCGCACTTGCCATTGGCCCCAAATTTGCCAGTCCCATCCAGGGACCGCCCGGCATCCAGCCCCAGCCGATACCCTGACAGAAAGCCCAGCTCCCAGAATGGAAGGGTGTCCAGCCCCAGGGATAAGGAGATACCCAGGAATAGCCTGCGCCCGGATAGTAGGCGAAAGCTCCGTTCGCATACGGATCCCAGTTTGCGCTGGCAAAGTAGGGCCGCCACATGGAGCCGCCGCATCCCCCGCCGAAACTTCCGTAGTAATTCATGTCGTTGATGCCGTAAGCGTAGGGTGAGTTCCCATACGAGCTCGCGTTGGCAAAGCTCTTGTGGTAGTCAACGGCATTGTGGTCCCACGGGTCTAATGTATTCTCCGCCACGCTCTTGGCAACGGTGGGTTCACTTTGGCTTGCCAGGTTAAAGGTTGCCGTTTTGTTCTTGCCGACGTCTGTACTGCCCGTGGGCCCTTCAACCAGGGCATCGCCATGGAACACCGCCAGCTTGGCTTCGGCCGCCGTCATATCCAGGCGAATATGACTGTCCGGCGGCAGGTTGAGCTTTTCTTGGCCGAACGTCAGGGTGAACTGGTTGCCCTTCGTGTTCACCAGGCTCACATAAACCATGCCCTGCACCAGGTTGACGGCGGATGCCTTGGCGCCGGATGGGAGGAGCTCAAGTTGCGGGAATTCAATCAGGGAGTTCGGTGCGAGGCGCACTGTGCTGTTGTCCTCGAACTCGACCTCCGCCACGCCATTGCCCGTCTTGAGCCTGGCTCCCTCTGTCACCGGCAGGTTCGCCATTGCGCTTCCAAAACCCTGGCCGATTTTGCGGTCAATCTGTACCTCGCCTTTCACTTCGCTCAGGCGGACAATGCGAACCTTAGAGTTGGCGGATACTGGAGTGGAGGTTTGCGGGCTGGCGATTACTTCGGCGCCTTCGCTGCCTGGGGTATTCGCGGGAGCGGTGGTCTCTTGTGCTGGGGACGATGATCCTACGAGCATCAGTGCCAATAGAGCCGCTGAGCTGATTCCAGAAGTGGTTCTCATGTCCGCCTCCTCTTCATTTCCAGCAGGGGACCCGGTTGCGTTCAGACAAGCATTGCGGAAGTTAGCGCGCCCGCCACGTACTGCACGCTAGCGTAACGGAGCCTAGCATAATAGAACAAAGAAGGCGAGTGCTGTGTTTCACGCGAGTAAAATACCTGTTTCAGGGCGGCAACAGCCTCGCGTCCTGGAACGGGTTTGAGAGCCGGTTTGGAGCAGCTTTCCCTCAACCAGGGCTGTCGAGAGCGGGTTCCACGACAGGTCCCAGGTAGGTTCGTTTCGGGAAAAGAAATGACCGCTCTACCTGGGCGCGAGCGTGATGTCCATCTGATAAAACCGAAAGAAATTCTCCTCCCCTGGCGCATCCGCGGCTACTTGCCGGTAGCGATCGAGGACATCTGTAACGAAGGCAAGACGTTCCCCTTCCGGCAGGTGCTGCGTCCACTCGACGAAAGTGACGGAGCCGAAGGCGAGAAAGGCGGCTCGCGACTGGAAGTCCCAGACCTTGGCTTCGGTTTGGGTACGGCGGACCTGAAAGCCGTTCCGCTCCGCCAGATCTCCATATTGCTCCGGCGTGAGGTGGAGATACGGGTCGTGGAAGGTTCTAAAGTAGCCGATCCAGCGTGGAGAGAGGCGCGTTTCTTCGATCACGTCTTCGAGGCTCTTCCGCTTACCTTTCGGTACCAGCCGCAGCTGTGCCAAGCCGTCCTGCTTTACGGCTGAGCGTATGGATTGGAGCGCCTGGTCCTGTTCGGGAATCCAGTGAAGCGCGTTGAAACGAGACTACGAGGTCGAACTCGTGCTGGTACAACAGATGCCGGGCATCCGCGACGGCAAATTGAAGATTGGGGTGGAGGCGGGGGTCACATTGGGCCGCTGCGAAGGCAATCATGCCTGCAGAGGCATCCACGCCGGCGACCGTGCCTCCCGGTACGCGCTCGGCGATCTCAGCCGTGACCTTCCCGTTCCCACAGCCGATATCCAGAATCCTTTCTGTGCCTTTGAGGTCAAGCAACATAAGAACCTCTTCGGCCATGGCCGCCTGAAGCGCGGAGAGCCGCGCGTACTCAGATGCGTTCCATTCCGTCATTCCTTGCGCTTCCCCCGTGGGTCCCGTTCCCGGCAGCATCGCGGAAGGCCCTCCGCATACTGGCTACCGCGCCATGATACCCGCTTTCTCTTTCCCTGACGCCCCAGGTCGCCTTCGGAGGCACTTACGCCAGGGCCTGTTCGCGCATTAGAAGAGACCTGTGAGCACTGCTCGTATCATGCCCGGAGGACGGATCGATCGCCAGAAAGTGCCGCTCGGGCCGAATGGCCGTGGTTTGTGCCGATGGTGCTCGCTGGAGGTGCCCCCACGCCGCTTCACCTTCTGCTCGGAATATTGCGTGCACGAATGGAAGCTGCGGTCTCAGCCAGGATATTTGCGCGAGCAGGTATTGGAGCGCGATCGGGGCGTGTGCGCCCACTGTGGACTGCACACGATCGAGGAGCAGAGCAAGCTGAAGCGAGCGCGCGGCGCCGCCCGTCTGGCCCTAATGCGTCACTGGGGATTTAACACGCGGATACGTAAGAGTCTGTGGGATGCCGACCACATCCTCCCGGTGGCAGAAGGCGGTGGGGAGTGTGATCTCGATAACATTCGCACCCTGTGCCTGCGTTGTCATCGAGTAGTTACCATGCAGCTTCGCGAGCGAATCCGTCGCGCGAAGGTAGCAGCCATGCTCATCGCCGAATCGGAGTAGGGAGGCGGGTCTAGCCTTTTGCCGGCCAGGATCTAAGCCTTTTCGGGATGGCCCGGCACCTCTGGTCTGCGATGCGGAATGGCCGCGCCACGCCCACTATCGGCAAAATGGGTGCACCAATTTTGAAGCATCTTTCCTTATTATTATGGTCTCGCAGACCCTTGCTCGTGTCACTTGCAACCACGTGGATCTCCCACAATAGTCGACTGGCTGCCCGAACGCCTGAATGCTAGCGTTGCCCAAGCATCGAAAACGAGGAAGACACTTTGAAGAATCGAAGCACTTGCATCGCGTGCTCTGCCTTAATCGCCGCGTTGGGCGACTCTGGCAAATTGTCGCCAAGCCGCTCCAGCATCAACCAATTCTGCCGGACCAACTGCAGCTTAACCGCAAAGGCTGTCCGTGCCCAATACGCTTCTGGACTACACTCTACGCAAACTGAGGAATGATCTACGGCGTTTGCGCCGGATGAGCCAGGAACTTGTCAACGTTGCTTTTATCGACCAGCGACACTCCTGTATCGACGAAGGCCGGGATGGGCGAAAATGGATCCGACCCATAGTCTCGCGCCAAGGGATGGAGCGGATAGTGGTGGAGGTCATCCAGAGCCTTAAGACCAAGCAAAGCCATGGTATAAGGCTTCTGTGAAATGGTGGCCTGGATGGTTCCGTCTTTGATCAGGTTAAGCGTCGCCTGATCCACGTCCATAGCCATCAGCATGCTGCCTTGCGCATTGGAGCGTTTGAAGGCTTGGCCTACATCCTTGCCTGCGGAAGCCTCCAGGCATATGTACGCGTTGATTTTTGCCGGGCCCGTCCGCGCCAGGTATTCCTGCGCCTTATCCATCGCTGTGCCCGACTCTCCCTTCATGTCAAAGACCTCGACAATTTTGATTCCCGGAAAACTGTCGAGTACATCCTTGTATCCTTTAAGCCGCTCCTCGAGATTAGGCTGCGCCGGCATGGTGAAGAAGACCACGTTTCCTTTGCCGTTCAATTCGGCTGCCACGCGGAGGCCGCCCAACCGGCCGGCCTCTAGATTGTTTGTGCCGATGAAGTAGAGACGCTGGGTATCCGGAGCGTCGGAGTCCATGGTGATGACTGGAATCCCTGCCGCAATCGCGTCATTGATCGCCGGTCCCATCAGCCTGGGATCGGAGACAGACACCAGGATTCCGGCTGGCCTCTTGGCCGCCGCTGCCCGAAACTCATCCACCTCGACCGAGGGATTGAAGGTATCCGGCCCCCGCATCATTTCCGTAACGCCGTACTCGGCGGCGGCCTTTGTGAATCCGGCGTGTGCCGTCTGCCAGTAAGGCAGATCGATGTTGGTGGCGATCAGATAGTACTGTTCGGACTTGCTGTGACGTTCACATCCCGCAAGCATGGTGAGGGACACGGCTAGCGTCACGAGGAGAATGCGTTTTCCAGGCATTTTCATAGTCAACCTCCATGAGGTTCCTTCAAATCCTGAGACCACAAGCGCACCGTAGAGCCTCATGGAATCGGGCATCCCGGTGAGGCGCTGGATTTTACTCCTAACTGTTGAACACTGAAAAGAGGTTTTCCGCAGTGGCTCTCGCCTTACCGGAATGGCAACAAGATTGAGCTGCCGCCAACGATACCGCTGCGTCTCGCGGCGGTGTCGGTCTACGGAGACCGTCAAATCCGGGTTTCAAAGAGAGATTAGATCACGTTCCCGAGCCATGGTGTGGTTGAGGCCAGAGATACCAAGGGCGGACGAGTGGGCTTCGAGCGGACGCGAGAGTGGCGCGGGGTAGAGAACCCATTTACAGGTTTCATTGTGAACGAGTACACTCGGCGCGCGCTGTTAGGAGATCGCAGAGATGGCCCATATCGGTGCAAGGTTTAAATCCGGAGAGAGAGTCCCCAGCAACGGCAGTAAGTGGAGGTCTCCGATGAGCGTTGTGCTCAAACAATGCGCGGTAAGTGCAATGGCTGTTGCAGTGCTTCTTGCGGGCTGCTCGCAATCGGCCAAGCCCCCGGCCGGCGATGAGTCGAATGCGGCAAAGCAGGCCGCTGGTCCTCCCGAAGTCGTGACTGCCAAGGCGGCTTTTTGGCCGATGTACACGGCCGCCCGGAAGTGGACTCCCGATCTCGTGACATTAACGCTCATTCCTAAGGAAGTGCCGGGGTTTACGAATGAAGCGGGCAAAGCGGCCATGTGGGAGGCGATGTTTGCCTCGCCCAGCCTGCATCAGTATCGGCTTTACTCTTACGCAATCACCTCCGTCCCGCCGGACATTTTCAAGGGCGTGGTTGCCGGCCTCCGGTTGCCTTGGAACGGCATAACCCGCGACGCTATGCCGGTTGATACGACTCTCTTCAATGTCGATTCGGATGCCGCCTACCAAGCCGCGGCAGCGGACGCAGCGGCTTGGCTGAAGAAAAATCCTGACAAAAAACTCTCAGCTTTAGAACTTGGGAACACATACCGGTTTCAGGCGCCCATCTGGTATCTGTCGTGGGGGGACAAGAAGTCCGGCTATGTTGCCTTCGTCGATGCCACCAGCGGAAAGGTGCTCAAGAGCAACAAGAACAAATAGACGGTTACGTTTGCCGTCGCAAGAGCCCATGCGAATGGCTGATTTTGCAGTCCGCACGAGGAGACCTCCGCAGCAGGAACTATGCTCTCCCTCTTCGTTCCAGTTTGTCTCATCTCAACCGGCACAAATTAAGCCGGGGCCGTCCTCCGCTGCAAAAATCCGGCGTTGACAAATAACTCTCTCCGCGTTCTGCGCCGTGCCTTGCGCCTTGCGGTGGAGTGGGGCATAATTTCAGCCGCGCCAAAGATCAAGCTGCTCAGGGGAGAGCATCACCGGGAGCGCGTCGTGTTGCCGGAAGAGGAAGCCCGGTATCTCGGAGCGGCAGGGGAACTCATGGCGGACATTGCGACTGTGCTGATAGATACGGGGATGCGACCGGAGGAGAACTCCCGCCTTCGTTGGGAGTCTATCGGCTGGTCGAATGGACAGTACGGAACGCTACAGGTGACGCACGGCAAGACGGCCGCGGCACGGCGGATGCTTCCCTTGAGTCCGCGTGTGCGGGCGCTCCTCGAGCGGCGCTGGGAGGTAGCGAAGAGGCCGTCAGAAGGCTGGGTTGGGCGACGGCAACGGCAAGCGGACACATGGAGCCTTCCACGGTTAAGAAACAGCACCAGCGGGCGCTGAGGCTCAGTGGTGTGCGTCCCTTTGTGCTCTACGCTCTCAGGCATACCTTCCTCACTCGCCTTGGAGCAGCGGGTTGCGATGCCTGGACCCTAGCTAGAGCGGATCGCGGGGCATTCTTCGATTGCGATGTCCGCTCGATACGTCCATCCGAGTGAAGATGCAGTAATTAACGCATTCTCCAGGATCCACTTGGCAGCACCAAGGCGTTTAGTTCTGCCATCGAATTAGCTTTGCTTCACCCTGAAGCCGGATACAGTGCCTGGACGACCTTTGCCAACCTCTCAGCTACTTGGTCGTTATATGCTTCATAGCCAGTGACTAAGACGTGCGATAGATCATGCTCTTCTTCGTCATTCACGACACGGATGGCGGCCAAGTCTCTCGCTGCGGTCACGCTAGCGCCCACATTCAAGAGGGCAAACTTCGAGTTCTTGCCTATTTTCCGTCCCTTTGCCTCAAGAATCGCCTTGAGAGGAACAACCACCTCTGCTGCCGATTGCTTCTGAAAATATTCACACCAATTGGTAGAGAGGCCCTTTTCAAACCCGCCATTTTCGGCGCGCAGGCGAAACGCCATCGGTTCGACAAAGTCACCGTCCATCCAGGTTAACTTTATGTGTCGAAAGAAGTGATGGGATGGGTCCAAATCAGCCATTATGCGAACGAGAATCCTATTGCACGTGCGGCGGGTAGAACATTCTCTATTGGCTCGCTGCTGAAATACTGAGCCGTTAATCCGCGATTTCGCGGTACCTCTGCAACAAACTTCACGAGAGGTTTGCCAGTGAACTCGACGGCAATGAAATTACCGTCGCCGATAATCCAGCGCGCACGAAGCGTCCCATCCGGAGTGAGTGTGATCTTCGGAATCTTTAGTTCCCCGTGAGTCAAAAAAAACTCTGCAAATTGTTTTACGCTATCGGCTAGCATGCTCTCGCCTTCCGAAAGCGAGTCCCGGTAAAGGGCAGTCAGCCGATCGGCGATCCGACTGTTCCGCTCATTGCCACTCAGCCGAAGCGCTCTAACTGCCTGGAAAAGTTGCTGGTCTCTCAGATATTTGGGGCTGAAGTCGGGGCATATCAGCACCTGATTCAAGTGAGATCCGGAGGGAAGAACCTCCACCGCATCGCTCCAAAAAGGGGGGGTACCCAGAATGAAGTATTGATTGAACTTGGACCCAGCTGTTTCCAGAAACGCCCATTTGCTTTGCTTACTATCCCATTCCCAAATACCCGCGGGTTCTTTTTGGCGAACAGGTAACCCCTCCTCCAGTAACGGATCGGAAGAAGCCACTGAAAGATGTCGAGGGGGGCCCAGAGGGACCAGCGGAAATGCCGGATCAATCGAGAGCTCCAAAAATTCACCACTCTGCATACCTCGGTTTGCATAAAACAACTGCGCAGCCGCAAGAGTGGCCGCATGAGTTGCCTGGGAACGGAGCTGCCCACCGACGGTAGTCGACATGGTCGGATGTATAGCGACAGCGTCAACGAAGTTTGTTTCTGTAAACCAAGTTTCTCGACCGGGATCGCTCATTGGGGCTTCCATATCTGTTCTTGTATCCCTTTAGCGGTCAAAGCCAGAAATACTCTGTAAGTGCTGTCATGAGCTGATTTAAGCCATGGCTCAACACCCTCAAGAGACAACCCGTCTGGTGCACCGTAGGCCCTCAACTCCAAGGCGACCACCAATTCCTTTGTGTCATTACGCGTGCCTAGGCGCGTAGAAGAATCAATAAAGAGATTCTCATTTACTTGGTGAGTTGCAGATGCATTTAGACCGACGAGCTTCATACTGTCGCCGGGTTTCCCAGTAAAGGCGGCTACTGACGGAACAACCTTCCCAAGGTCGGCCGACGTCGAAAACAGACTGTTGGGACCGATGAGATTAACATACGTGAGCTCGCATCGCGAGACGACATCAAGCTTACCCCCAATGCTCTCAATAAATGCTTTATATACTTTTACCTCTTGCCAGAAGGAAGCCTCTACCGCTTCAAATTGAGGATAGTCGTCAGTTCTGGAACCGCGTCGCCAGTTCACCCAGAAGGCATCCCTTTGCACTTGGATCAAGAGTGGATGTTCACTGCTGAGAAACAAAAAACGCGCCAGTGGAAAGATTTCGTTGGCAGCAGTCTGCACCACATGTGTTACCGCGGCCTCGACTACCTGCGGGAATGGGAACTGCTGATCGCTAATGGGGAATCTTTCGCGGATTACATCCCAGTACAAACCAATATGCTGCGCCTTCAGCTCCGCGATGGGCGGAAAGCGAATTCCTATCACCACTTCATTTACGGGGGGAAATTTAAACTTGGTTCTGCCCGCCCCGGCTACGGTTTGATCTCGTCCCATTTGACTCGCTATCACGGTTCTAGCACGTTAATGGACATTTTGCTGCCCACCTCAAAAGGTTCTGAACGCCAGGAGTAATCAGGTAGTACGACGCAGACCCGCTACAGTAATCGCTACAGTGCATTTTCGACGGGATGCGCGAACGCGCTAAGTGATTGATTCGATGGTCGGGGCGGAGGGATTCGAACCCCCGACCCTCTGCTCCCAAAGCAGATGCGCTACCAGGCTACGCTACGCCCCGATTCCCGGATTGTATCGCAATCAGGTCCTCAGGAGTGCTGGCTGAGCCACTCCAGAGCCCAAAGAATCAGCAAGACCGGAGCCAGAAAGATGGCGGCCAGCGTGCCGGCAATCAGCATCAGGAAGACCCAGTCCCGCCACGTTTGCCGCCGCTTTTGCTCCAGATGGCGAACGATCAACGCATAGTTGCGCCGGTTCGCCTTCCACGCAATGTCAAAAGCATCGCCGAGCAGAGGAATCGTGCCCAGCAGAACCTCGATGCCGATGTTAACCACCATTCTAAGCAGCGTGATATACGGCACGCCACGCACCCAGGCGGCAAATACGATGATCGAAGAAGCGAGCCCGCCGAGGATGTCTCCCAACCCGGGAACGAGACCGATGATTCCGTCCACTCCGAAACGGATGGAGGTTCCGGGGATGCGAAACCAGTCATCGAGCACGTGCGACAACAAATCAAGGTTTTCGTCGGCAAACAGACCGCTCGCCTTCTGGAAACGAGAGGCGGAACCCGGCTTCCGTGGGGGGAGAATCTCGGGTTGGCGATTGCTGGGCATAGGTAGAAGTGAGGCCTGTATAGGACGCGCGGAGGCGCACGCGGGCTGCTTTGAGCGGGAACCCGGATGCTACAATTTAAGTCTATATGGCGGCTATAGTTCAGTGGCAGAACGCCGGACTGTGGCTCCGGATGTCGTGGGTTCGACCCCCACTAGCCGCCCCAGTCGACGCCAATCCTACCCCCCGCGGCTTTCGATTCCTTTCGGCCATCCCCGGAAATCGGGCTTGAACAGGCCGGGTTAAGTCTTCAGGTGGAGGCCGCCGACGTGACCATCCGATCATCTTCGTCCACGTTTTGGATCGGCTGCTCCGGCTGGGCTTACCCAACCTGGAAACCGGAGTTCTACCCGCCCAAAACGCCGGCCAAGAAAATGCTGGAGTATTACGCGACCCAGCTCAACTCCGTCGAAGTGAACTACACCTTCCGCCAGTTGCCCTCGGCAGCCTCGGTCGACGGATGGTTAGCGCAGACCGGTGCGGACTTCCGCTTCTCCTTCAAAGCGCCGCAGCGCATTACGCATATCAAGCGGCTAAAGGACTGCAGCGACGCGCTCTCTGCCTTCTACTCCGCCCTGCTGCCTGTCATCCGCGCCGGGCGCATGGGCGTGGTTCTCTTTCAGTTGCCGCCGAACTTGAAAGCGGACCCGTCCAGGCTTGCGAGTTTTCTGAAAGAAGCAGCGCCGGAGGGCACAGGCACTCTGCGTGTGGCCTTTGAGTTCCGGCATACATCGTGGTTCGCAAGTGAGATCTTCGACCTGCTCCGGCAACATCAAGCCGCCTTATGTGTGGCCGAGAGCGACGAACTGCAGACCCCCGATGTCATTACCGCCCCGTTTTCCTGCTACCGATTGCGCAAGAGCGACTACGGGCCAGAGGACTTGCGGCAGATCGAGACGCAGCTTACCGCGAATGCCAAACAGGGTGATGTGTTCGCGTACTTCAAGCACGAGGACACGCCAACAGGCGCGTTGCAGGCAGCCGCCTTGCTTAAGAGGCTGCGAGCGCAGTGAAGGAGACGGGCAACTTTTTAGCCGCAAGCAGCAAGGTGCCGGGGCCGGTAGAAGAATTTGTTCCCCGACGTTTTCTGCGCAACAGCCACCTACAGACATTGACCGGTAATTTCTGGCCGCGGCAATACCTATTGCCTGCGGCGGAGGCGCACATCATCCGAGTCGATCCGGGGAAAGTCGATGCGGGACCAAGTGATTCATCGGATGCAGCACAGTCGGAGATAGCGCAGATCGATGTCCGTTCGCGCGGAGCAAGCTATGTGCTTTGCCACTGCCATTGGCAAGCGAACGCCAGCCGGCGCCTGACCATACTGCTGCTGCATGGTCTTGAGGGATCTTCTTGCTCGCAATATGTGCTGGGGAACGCGGCGCGGGCATGGGCCGCGGGGTGCAATGTGATCCGCATGAACATGCGTAACTGCGGCGGTACCGAGCATCTGTCGCCGACGCTGTATCATTCCGGACTTTCTGCCGACGTTGCGGCGGTGATGCGGACGCTCGCTGCCGAAAAAGGTCTCAGTGCCTTTGCGCTGGTGGGCTACTCCATGGGTGGCAACCTGGTGATGAAGCTGGCGGGCGAACTCGGCGAAGATGCACCAGAATATTTGAAAGCCGTGGTTGGTGTTTCGCCGGCGATGGACTTGGCCGTCTCAGCCGACGCGCTGCACAGCATCTCGAACCGCGTCTACGAGTGGAAGTTCTTGATCGGCTTGCGCAAGCGCTTTCGGCGAAAGGCGGAGCTTTTTCCCGCTATCTATTCCACCGAGGGCTTGGAGAGGATCGCGACCCTGCGCCAGTTTGACGACAGGATCACCGCCCGTTACTCCGGCTTTCTCGGCGTGGATGACTATTATGACCGGGCATCCAGTTCCCGTCTAGCGCCCAGGATTGCCGTGCCCGCGCTGGTTCTGCATGCTCTCGATGATCCCTTTATCCGGATGTTGCCGTCGACGCGTGCCGCTCTGTTGGCGAATCCCCGGGTCACGCTGGTCGAGACCCGGCACGGAGGCCATTGTGCATTTTTGGCGCCGGCGGCTGGCTACGACGGCTACTGGGCGGAGAAGATGCTGCTGGACTTTCTGCTTTCCGTGACCAAACCCTGATGGAAGCCGACTGGTCCGTTGAGCTCGCGGCCGACGATCCGCTGATCACGGTTCCCTGGGCTGATCCAGGCGAAGGCAGATGCAAATTCGTCGATCTGCGTTTGGGCTCCCACTTGATCGACCAGATTGAAGAAGCCCGAGCGAGACCAGCGTTGCGGTCCGCGTTGCTCCTGCTGAACGGAGTTTCGTCGTATCTCTGGACGGCAAAGTGCGATGCCTGGACCAGCAGTGCGGATCAGGGCGATGAGCCCTTCGATCCCTACGAGATGGACGCCGAACCCGGGGAGACGGCCTTTGGCGCTGGCTCTTACATCGACCTGCTGCCGTGCGAGGTCCGGGGGTGTTTCGACGTCCGAGAACAATGGGAGCGATGGATGCGCGCGTTGACGGAAAGGCTGCGCGGCGCCCCGGCGAGTGCTGCGCGCGTGGAACTCGTGTTGCGGCATGCGGAGGTCGAGGGTGTGCAAGGTTTTGGAGTGACATGGTTCGTCGAAGGCTGCGGTCCGACCGCGCCCCGCGCCGGGCAAAGGTGGGGTGAGGCGCTCGAACTCGCCTTGGCGGTGATGATCGATGTTCGCTTGGTGTAGCATCGACGCGGCGCAGGTGACGTTACAATAGCGAGAACGGGCGAGTAGCTCAATTGGATAGAGCACCGGCCTTCTAAGCCGGTTGTTGTGGGTTCGATCCCCGCCTCGCCCACCACTTTATCTTCAATGAGTTAAGCCAGAAACAGCCAGGGCAGTAACCTCTCCGTGCGGGGACTTTTGTGGGCCACGCTTCCGGATTGAAGCGGGGATACCGCCGCATCGAACACCGCAATGGCATTGCGCTTCGCCTGACCGGGAATGCCTGGCGCCCGGAGACGTGCCAGGCGACCGGATAACCAGCCTTCGTTGAGGCCGCCGGCTTGGACCGCCCAGAGGAATCGCTCTCGCAACTCTTGATCGGCAGGCCAGAGGAAATCCCGGGCGGACAGCCTGGCGCGCGTACCTCGTTCGCTGCGGGCGTAGTCCAAGAGCGCTTGCACTAGAACCGCTTGTGCCAGGCGCCGCACTGGCCGGTTAAGATCGGGTGGGCATGGCGGTTCCGGTTCGGCCTCCCCGTCGTCTTCCAACCAGTCGGAATGTTCCATCTTGGCCATTGCGCGAAATGATAATCCGATGCTGTAAAAGCGGCGTCGCGGTCACATGCAGAAAGAGCTAGAGGGAGAGTTGCGCGTGACCAATCTGTCGTGGTGAAATGGAGAACGGGAAGATCTTCTCCTCGAAAATGCTCCCCGTTCTCTGGCGCGGTCAAGGTGGTTTTTCCTTGACTGCGCCAAAACGTCGATGACCTGCTATAAGCAATTCCTCGTCCAAATCGCGGATCGGCAACGAAAGCAGGAATTCAGGGCGTTAGAGGCCAGTTTCATCTTGGCTGGTGTACACGGCTGTTTACAAAGGGTGTCCCGGAGTGAAACCGGCGTATACACTCGGTCCCCTTTCTGCCGGGTAAATTTCCCCGCCGGTCAAACAGCGCAGCGCTGCCTGTGGGGAAATCTGTGGGGAGCCTGACGGTAGCGCACGGGTAAACCAGGGAAGTCAGAGCCCCAAAAGGTTCGTTTTACCCGGTTTTCAAGCACACTTGAGCAAGAGAGGGTAAGTGGGGGAATATCGTAACCGTCGGCCTTCTAAGCCGGTTGTTGTGGGTTCGATCCCCGCCTCGCCCACCAAATCACGTCCGCACGATCGTCCTGACGATCTCCAGTTACTCAGGAGGACTATCCGCTCCAGCTCGCATGAAAATCACGGAGCTATTGTCCGTATAAACGACCTTCCATCTATTCAGTAACGGCAAGACATGTACCATGGGGGATTGCTGTGCCAATAAGCAAAAATCCACCCCGTACTTATCAAGAAGCGTATTAGGGTCGCTCTGGAGTGTCGCCCACTTCCCAAATTCGTCAACGACACCGGCCCAATCGACGATATCGGCGCCCCCGTACACGAAAACCGGTTGTTCGGGCGCTGCCCAGGTCAGATATCCCCCGTAGCCATAATCATTCAACATTCTCCCGGAAAAATGGTGGGTCTTCATGAATTCCACCGCTTTGACAGGGTTTCGCACATCCACCTGTCTGGTCAGGTTTTGAAGGTTGGGGAAACTCCAGAAAGCGATCAGCGCCGAGGCCGCGATCAAGATCGCATTGGGCAACGCCCGATCCTCCTCGACATGGTAGCCATCCCATAACGGTGAGAGCAGCCGCGAGAGAATAGGTGCGGCCAATATGCCAAATACGAACACCATGCGTCGATGATTGGCGGCAAGTCCTATGCCCAGCATCAGCATGAGCAACTCATCCCAAAACAGTTCCGACCGTCGAACGATCATTACCAGAAAAATGGATCCAAGGATGGCAAGAAATCCAAGTCCGCGCCCGTCAGTCAACTGGAGCGGCCCCCACTCCTCTACCTGGTTTAGATTGACCGGCTGATGCATCATCAGGTTCAAAGGGTACAAGACCTGCTTCACGCCAACAGGATTCAGGAACAACGCCGCGACCGACAAAAGCAGTGCCAACGCCAGCATCTGGCGGGTGCGCGAATCCCATGGTGAGGGCACGAGCGGTCCCATCCGGAAATTGACTAAGGAGCAGAGAAGAACTGCTCCTCCAATGACAAGGCCAAGAAAAAACGTTCCATGGCAGTTCACCCAGAATGCAAAAAGCGGCGGCAGCAAGAAGAACCAACGGGGATTTCGAGTGCGCCCGAGGTGCAGCAGCAGCAACTCCAAAATCAACAGAAGATAGCCGATCATCTGCGGCCGTATGGAAAAGCCGCTGGTTGCAAAAAACCAGATGATCATGGCCCCCAGAAAGCCCACCTTTGCATTTCCCGAATAGAGCCAGCAAAGGACATAGCCTGCTATGAGCAGCGCAACGGTCGAAAAGCACAGCCAGAGCATCAGACCGGAGTAGCCGCCCAATCGATAGGCGCCATAGATCAGCACCTGGGAGAGCCACTCGTGAGGAACCCGGATATGGTGGTCTGCGGTGTAGGAAAAAAGATCGGTGAGCGGAATGGTATGGGTGGTCCAGATGATCTGACCGGTTCTAAGGTGCCACCACATATCCGGGTCGTCGAAACGCGATCGCACCGTCAACACAGCCAGCACAACCAGAAGGCCGGCCTGCATCGAGGGGAATGAGAACACCCTTCGCAAAACATGAAGGCGTACGGGACCGGCCGTACGCTCGGCAACTGGGGATGCAGTGCTCAAGCCGAGCCCAGCTCCGTTAAGCTGGGCTCGTCTAGGGCCGGCTCGTCGGTCAGGTCCTGCCCGTCGGCCGGACTTCCCTCGGCGAGCCGGATCAGCCGATGCAAATAAGCACGCGAGATATTCAAACTGCGGGCTGCCAGCGTCTTATTCCCATTGTTATCGCGCACCGCCTCGGAGGCCAGCTTGACCTTAAAATCACGAATCTGCCGTTCGAATGAGTTGGCAGGATGGTGGTCCGTGATGTTGACAACGTTTTCTTCCTGGATGTTTCGCGGCAGGTCTTGCACCCGAATGCATGGATCGGATGCAACGATGATCGCCCGCTGAATTGTGTTTTCCAACTCACGCACATTGCCTGGCCAGGAGTAGCTTTGCAGCATGGCCATCGCTGCCGGCTCGATGTACCCCATCGGCTTTTCGTACGTCTCTGCGTATTGCAGTAGAAAATGCATCGCGATCGTCGGAATATCTTCCGCGTGGTCCTGAAGAGATGGAGCGTCAATTCTCATTACGTTGATGCGGTAATAAAGGTCCTGCCGGAACCTACCTTGCAGCACCATCTCGCCCAGGTCCTGGTGGGTAGCGAAAATCATGCGTGCGCGTAAAGGGAGGAGCCTGTTGCTGCCAAGCCGGCTGAATTCGCGCTGTTGCAGGACGCGCAGCAGCTTGACCTGCGTGCTCAGGGTGATCTCGCCGACTTCATCCAGAAAGAGCGTACCGTCGGCTGCCTGCTCCAGATAGCCTTCTCGTGAACCCGCGGTTCCGGTAAACGCGCCTTTCTCGTGACCGAACAACTCGGATTCGATCAAGGTTTCAGGGATGGCGCTGCAGGAGACAGCCACGAACGGTCGACCGGAACGGGAACCCAGATTGTGAATGGCTTGAGCAATCAGCTCCTTTCCCGTACCGCTTTCTCCCACAATGAGCACGGATGCATTGAGACTGGCAACGCGGCGCACCAGGTCGTAGACCTGCTGCATCGGCGAGCTGCATCCGATCATCTGATCGCAGCCCTTGCTCGTCTCCGCCAGCTGTTGTTGCATGCTCTGCAGTTGTCGCTTCAGCGAGACGTTTTCGTGCGCCCTGCGCAGCATGGTTTTCAGATCGCGGACGGAAGGCGGTTTCCGGCAATACCCGTGTGCCCCCAACCGAACCAGCTCAACCGCAGTCGTACGCAAGGCATCGTCGACCATCACTACCGACGAAACGCCGGACGCAGCGATACGCCGCGAGCATTCGATCCGTTTTTCCAATGAATCGTGATTTGAGTCCAGGTCGAGGATGACAACATCGCATCCCCCGGAAGCGAGCATTTGGTGTATGCCCGTCTCGTCCGACTCGACCAGAACTTGAAACCCGCCCCCCAAAGCGGAAGAGAGTATTGGCTGGAGTTTGCGGTCGTCAGAATAGAGTCCAATCCGGATCATAAATATTGGTGTTTTCCTCAGCTTCGCAATGACTCAGAAGCCGGCTTCGGCAGCGACCGAGCGGTCCTCCGTCATTGAAGGATGCACCGTGGGGGGAATTGGTGGATAACCGGGTTCGAAATAAAGGATTCAGCAAGGAATAGCTGATTACGCAGACGCTGTCGAGGAAACGTTAGTAACCTGCAGGCGAAGGTCCTATCTACTTGGTTAGTAGAAGTTGTACACGATTTACTATATGATCCACAGTTTTTCGTCAGCGGTCCGCTTCAGAACTGTCACTCCTGTTCCCTGGCGAGGCGTTCAGCCGCGAAGTAGGGTGTATATGGGCCGCTTCACTCTGGAGCCCCCCTGTAAACAGCCGTGCACACCGGCTGGGGGGCGAAGTCCCTAAAGCTCTGAATTTCGCGGTCTTCCCTGCCTCTCCGCGCTTTGGACGGCGAATTGCTCTTCCACCAACGTACACTCCCCAGAAATTGAAAGGAGCCGGCATGCATTCGGTAGCTTTGTGGCCAACGCTCATGGTCCTCGCCGTCGCGACTTTCACTGATCTGCGCAGCCGCCGCATCCCCAACTGGCTGGTGCTCCCTTTCCTGTTGGCGGGGGTCGTAGTCTCCGGTTGGCTTCACGGTTGGCATGGGATCTGGCAAAGCCTCTCCGGTATGGGACTAGCCGCGCTGCTTTTCGGCGTTCTTTGTTGGATGGGCGGTATGGGAATGGGCGATTTGAAACTGTGTGCCGCCATCGGCGCCTGGATTGGGCCGGCGCAGTTGGTGACCGCGCTGGTCATCACGGGCATCGCCGGGGGCGTCATGGCTATCTGCTGGGCCGTTGCCGGTGGATTTCTCGGCCAGTTGTTCCAGGGCACGGGCGATCTGATCTCGGGGTTCGGCAAGTGCGGCTTGCGTCCTCATCCGGAACTGGTTCTTGGCAATCCCCTGACGCGCAAGATGCCCTACGCTCCCGCGATTGCGATCGGGACCATTTTCTCCTTTTTTTCCCGTTGAGGACTGAAACGCAAATCATGGCGAGTTCACTGACCACATGTCTATCTCAGTTCAATCGGCCGCGAAGTTGGCAAGAGCAGGAGGGTGTGAAATCTTGATGTCGACATTTACCCACGGTCCTGACGCGCTTGGCGCCAAAGTGTTGTCTGTTGCGTTGATCGGCCCGCAGGAGCAACGCCGCCAGGCGATAGCCAGCGCTCTTGCCGGGTCGCAAGCCGGCGTGACGCGTGAGTTTACCTCCTATCCAGGATTCGACGATGTCCCGCGCTTGTTGGAGGGGGGATACGACGTCATCATCGTGGAGCTGGATACCGACCCGGAGCAGGCTCTGGACCTGGTGGAGCATATTTGCGGCAGCAGCTCCGCAACCGTAATGGTCTATTCGGCCAACACCGATTCTGAGCTGCTGGTCCGCTGCATGCGGGCCGGGGCGCGCGAGTTTCTCACCCACCCCATCGCCCCGAACACCATTGCGGAGGCTCTGGTGCGCGCCTCGGTAAGACGCCCGGCTACCCGGCCGGCGAAGAAGGTGGGTGGCAAATTGCTGGTGTTTCTGGGCGCCAAAGGCGGCTCCGGCGTTACCACCATCGCCAGCAACTTTGCCGTAGCTCTCGCACAGGAGTCTGGCCAAAACACCGCGTTGGTCGACCTCGATCTTCCCTTTGGCGACGCGGCTCTCGATCTCGGAATGAGCACTGAGTTTTCAACTGCCAATGCACTGCAGAACTTCGACCGCCTGGATTCCAACTTCCTCTCCAAACTATTGACCAAACACGGCTCAGGGCTCTCTGTGCTGGCGGCTCCCGACAGATATACGCCGCTGCGGGTCTCCGATGAAGCGGTGGAAAAACTATTAGCCGTCGTCCGCCAGGATTTCGACTACGTGGTGGTCGATGCAGGATCGAACCTCGGCTCCTCCTGCAAGATGCTTTTGGATACAGCGGCCATGGTTTACCTGGTCACCCAGGTCAGCATCACCGAACTGCGCAACTCAAACCGTCTGATCTCTGAGTTCTTTACCTCCGGCGGCCGCAAGCTTGAAGTCGTGCTCAATCGATACACTCCCCGCTCCCTGAGCATCGACGATGAAAACATTAAGAAGGCGCTGACCAAACCGGTTGACTGGAAGATCCCCAATGATTATGTGGCAGCCCGGCGCGCGCAGGACACAGCAACACCCCTCGCGCTATCGGATTCGCCTATCTCCCGAGTGATCCGGCAGATGGCTAGAACGGCGTGCAATTTATCCCCCACCCCGGACAAGAAGAAGCGGTTCAGCTTGTTCGCGTGAAGGTCGATAGCAGATTTTCCCCAATGATCGGACGGATGGTACACAGTGGAACAACCGAGTTTTGAAAAGTTCAAAGCGGAAATACATCGGACCCTGATCTCCCAGCTGGATCTCGAAAAGCTATCGCGCATAGACTCCGGCCAGGCGCGGCAGGCTGTCTCCGCTATGGTGAACGAGATCATCAGAGACCAGCGGGTGCCGCTCAGCTTTTACGAACAGCAGAAGATTCATGGCGAGCTGCTCGATGAGGTCTTCGGTCTCGGTCCGCTGGAACCGCTGCTCCGCGATCCGACGATCTCCGACATACTCGTGAACAGCAAGGACCGGGTATTCATCGAACGCGGCGGTCTGCTGCTGAAAACGGATACCGTGTTTCGTGACGATCGCCATCTCCTGCAGATCATCGATCGCATCGTGTCCCGTGTGGGCCGCAGGGTGGATGAGTCCTCACCCATGGTCGATGCCCGCCTGCCCGACGGTTCCCGCGTCAATGCCATCATCCCTCCACTGGCGCTCGACGGACCTACCCTCTCCATCCGGCGTTTCGGAACCGGCCCCCTGGCCGCCAATCAGCTGGTCGAGCTGAAAACCATCTCGCCCAAGATGATGGAGATGCTCGCTGCAGCGGTGCGCGCTCGCATCAGCATCCTGATCTCCGGCGGCACCGGCGCCGGTAAGACGACATTTCTCAACATCCTGTCGCAATACATTCCCCAGAACGAGCGGCTGGTGACCATCGAAGATGCCGCCGAATTGCGGCTCGCTCAGGAAAATATTGTGCGCCTGGAGACCCGGCCGCCCAACATCGAAGGCACTGGAGCCATCCACCAGCGTCAGCTGCTCATCAACAGCCTGCGTATGCGCCCCGACCGCATCATCATCGGCGAAGTCCGCGGCGAAGAGGCGTTCGACATGCTCCAGGCTATGAACACCGGTCACGAAGGCTCCATGACCACGATTCACGCCAACACCCCCCGTGACGCCCTGTCCAGGCTTGAATCGATGGTTGCCATGACCAATCTCAATATCCCGGAGAGAACCGTCCGCCAGCAAATCGCTTCCGCCATCTCCCTCGTGGTGCAGATCGCCCGCTTGAGCGACGGCAGCCGCAAGGTGGTCAACATCTCGGAGATCACGGGCATGGAAGAAAACGTGATCAGCACGCACGAGATCTTCAGTTTCCACAAGAAGGGGATCGGGCCCGATGGCAAGGTGGTGGGCGCATTCCGGCCCAGCGGCATCCGTCCCAAGTTTCTCGAGCGCCTCGGCGTCGGAGGCATCTTCCTGCCCCCGAGCCTGTTCGAGCAGAACTTGGAAGTGAACTGAAGAGGGAGGAGGAGAGAAGCGTATGTTGCTGCCGTTGGCGTTGGTATTTCTCGGTATCTTCATTGTTGCCGCGCTGCTCCTGGTAGCGAGCGGAACCGGCGCCTCGCAGCGAACCAAACAGACTCTGACGCTGCTTGCATCTGCCTTAGCCGTAGGCAGGCGGGAGTTGGAAGATCAGATGGTCGATATTCGCAAGCATGAATTGCTCAGCGCGGTTCCCTGGATCAATCGTTGGCTGCTGAAGATCGAGCTTGCTCCGCGCCTGCGCAGTACTCTCTATCAGGCCAACGTACAGTGGACTGCCGGTGGCTTGCTGCTCATGTGCGCGGCCTGCTTTGTCATTCCTTCCTATCTGGTTTACCTGCGAACCGGAGCCGTTATCTTTGCTCTGTTGATCGGGCTGCTGCTCGGCGCTGCGCCATTTGTTTATGTGCTCCATAAGCGGAGCCAGCGCTTCAATAAGTTCGAAGAGGAGTTGCCCGAGGCGCTCAATTTGATGGTGAGTGCGCTGCGCGCCGGCCATAGTCTTGTCGCTGCCCTGGGTCTGGTGGGCAATGAGTCCCCCGAGCCTGTTGGCGGGGAGTTCAAGATCTGCTGCGATGAACAGAGCTACGGCCTGGAACTGAGGACGGCCTTGGACAACCTGGTCGCCCGCATTCCGCTGCAGGACATGAGAATCGTCACCACAGCGATTCTGATTCAAAAAGAGAGCGGAGGAAATCTTGCCGAGGTGCTCGACAAGGCGGCGTATCTCATCCG
>Ga0182015_10002648_pt1 | contig 21227 bp, 16 predicted proteins | sample 712P3MmetaG_FD_120478 | JGI IMG/M metagenome (GOLD analysis project Ga0182015, IMG submission 120478) | Permafrost microbial communities from Stordalen Mire, Sweden - 712P3M metaG | ecosystem: Environmental > Terrestrial > Soil > Wetlands > Permafrost | place: Sweden: Stordalen | collected...
GGTGCTGGCGTCGCTGGCCGCGATCCTTGCGAGCGTCAATGCCAATGCAGTGGCGCGCGTGTTTTCCCGGCTTTTGTTCCAGGTGATACCGCCGGGCACCGAGGAGCTGGTGCGGTCGCACTTCACGGCTCAGAACAAGTCCGCCTGGCTGATCCTGTCGGCCACGCTGTTTTCGACGTTCGCGGCTTCCGGCGCGATGATGACGCTCATGGAAGGATTCGATGCGGCGTACCGGCTGCCATCGGGCCGTCCATTCCTGAAGCAACGCGGCGTGGCGATTGTGCTGGTGTTCATCGCGGCGCTGCCGGCGGTTGGCTCCTCGGTGCTCATCGTGTTCGGCGCGCGCGTGGAGCAGTGGATGCTGGCGACGCTCGGCCTGGCGCCGGAAGAAGACTTGAGGACCTCCGTGATCCTGGCTTTCGGCCTGCTGCGTTATGTGGTGGCGCTCACGGCCATCGTACTGGTCACCGGGTTGATGTACCACACCGGCCCGAACCGGCCGATCAAGTTCCACAGCGTGTTGCCGGGCGCGATTCTGGCCACCGTGTTATGGCTGCTGGCGACGACCTTGTTCGGGCTGTACGTGCGGCACATCGCCAACTACGACGTCCTGTATGGCAGCATCGGCGCGGTGATTGCGTTGGTGGTTTGGATGTACGTGCTGGCTGTGATTTCGCTGTTCGGCTGCGAGTATAACGCGGTGCGGGAGCGGCTGCTAGACTGAGTACTGCTTGAACGGCAACGGCTCCGTCATCTCCGTAAGAGGACTTCGCAAGTTTTACGGGACCTTCGAAGCGGTGCGCGGCGTCGATTTTGAAGTGCGCGCGGGAGAGGTCTTCGGCCTGCTGGGGCCGAACGGCGCGGGCAAGACAACCACCATCGAGATTCTGGAAGGCCTGCGGCCGCGCAGCTCCGGAGAGGCGCTGGTATTGGGCCTTGATCCGGGCATCCAGGCGCGCGAAATCAAGGACCGCATCGGCGTTTGCCTGCAGGCGACAAACTTACCGGAAAAGATCAAGGTGCACGAGGCGCTGGCGCTGTTCGCGTCCTTCTATTCGCATCAGGTGGATCGCAACAAGCTGTTGGAGCGGCTCCAACTCAGCGATAAGCGGGACGAGTATTACTCGAAACTTTCGGGCGGACAGAAGCAGCGCGTGGCACTGGCGCTGGCCCTGATCAACGATCCGCAGCTGCTGTTTCTGGATGAGCCCACCAGCGGCCTGGACCCCCAAATCCGCCTGGAAATTCACGGCCTGATTCAGGAGCTGCGCGACGCCCAGCGCACCATTCTGCTTACCACGCACTATATCGAGGAGGCAGAACGGGTGTGCGACCGGGTGGCCATCATCGATGAAGGACGCATCATCGAGATCGGAACCCCGCGCGAAATCCAGCAGCGCACGCTGGGGCAAAGCCGCATTGAGATCGAATGCGAGCAACCTGTGCCCGCAGAGAGCCTGCCTGCGTTTCTTACCTCGGAGAAGCACGCGTTTTCGGACGACCGGAAATCGCTCACAATGCATTCCGAGCACCCGGCCCGGACCATCGTTGAATTGGTGAAGTGGATCGATCAACTGGGCATCGGGCTGGCCGATATTCACTTGAAGCGGCCGACGCTCGAAGATGTGTTCATCGAGCTGACCGGCAAGAGGCTGCGCGAATGATGCTGGGGCAGATGACAAAGGGCTTTCTGGCGCAGGCGGAGATCAATCTCAAGCTGACGTACCGGGACAGGACCGTCATCTTTTTCAACTACCTGTTCCCGCTGATTTTCTTTTTCATCTTCGCGACATTGTTCCATGCGGAGCAGGGCGGCGCGATCATTCAAGTTCTCACCATGGTGCTGAGCATCGGGATTCTTGGGATTGGTTTCTTCGGTGCCGGAATCCGCGCGGTACAGGATCGCGAGGCGAACATCCTGCGGCGGTTCAAAGTGGCGCCCATATCGGCCGCGCCCATGCTGGTGGCGTCCTTGCTCACCGGCGTGCTGAACTTTCTTCCTTCGGCACTGCTGATGATTCTGCTGTCGCACTTCATCTACGGCATGGAATTTCCGCGGCGCTGGATCTCGCTACTGGTGTTCATCTCGCTGGGAGTGCTGGCGTTTCGCGGACTGGGGCTGATGATCGCCTCGGTGGTGAACTCGGCGCAGGAAAGCCAGATCGTAATTCAGATGCTGTATTTTCCGATGCTGTTCCTGAGCGGCATGACGATTCCGATCAGCGTCTTCCCGAATTGGCTGCAATTGGTGGCGCAGTTTATCCCGTCGACATACCTGGTGAATGGAATGCAAGCGATCGTGGGGAAGAACGAGACGCTGGCGCAAAACACATCCGGGGCCGGGGCGCTGATCCTCACCACGGTGCTGGCAACTTTTCTGGGAGTGAAGCTGTTTCGCTGGGAAAAGGAAGAAAAGGTCGCCGGCTCGGCCAAGCTGTGGCTGCTGGCGGTGCTTGCGCCGTTCCTGGTGTTGGGCGTGTATCAAGCCCACAGCAGGGAAAGCATTGTGCAGTCGAAACTGCTGGAGCGTCAATTCGAGCAGAGCCGCACGCTGCTGATTCGCGGGGCGCGCATCTTCGTGGGCGACGGGCGCGTGATCGAATCGGGCGCGGTGCTGATCAAGAACGGCAAGATCGAGCATGTGTACGAAGGAGAGGCGCCCGATCCGAAGCAGTTGCACGCCGAGGCGGTGGAGGCTGCAGGCAAGACGGTGCTGCCAGGTTTGATCGACGTGCACGTGCACCTGAGCTCGCCCGGAGGATTCTCGCAATCCGCCGACGCGTATGTGAATAGCAAGACCATGCCGCGCGCACTGGCCGCGTATCTTTACAGCGGGATCACCGCGGTGAAGAGCGTTGGCGATCCGTTGGACGACATTCTGAAGACGCGCATGCTGGTGAATTCCGGCGAGCGCCTGGGCGCACAGCTTTTCGCGGTTGGTCCGATGTTTACGGCGCCGGGTGGCCATGGCACCGAGTATCTTCGCTACATTCCGGAGGCATATCGGAAGGCCGCCGAAGCTCAAATCGTGCGCACGCCGGGTACGCCGGAGGAAGCCCGGCAGCAGGTGGATGCGCTGAAGCAGATCGGCGTGGACGGCATCAAGGCGATTCTGGAGGCCGGACAGAACGGCTTTGTGTTCCAGCGAATGGATGTGGCGGTTTTTCGCGCGGTGGCAGCGGAGGCGCGCGCCAAGGCGCTGCCGATTGTGGTTCACACGGGAGACTCGCGCGATGTTGCCGATGCGCTGGGCGCGGGAGTGAACGGGATCGAGCACGGATCGTCGCGCGATGAGATCCCACTGGCGCTTTTCGAGCAGATGAAGGCTGGCGGCGTGACCTACGATCCAACCATGTCAGCGTGGGAGGGATTCACCGACGCAGCAAACGGCAGCCTGGAGCCGCTGGAGCGGCCTCTGGTTTTGCAAGTGGCGCCGCCGGGGCTGATCGATTCCTCGAAGAAGTTTCTGCAATCGGCGGACGGCCTGAAGATGGGCGAGTCTCTCAAGAAATATGGAATAGATCTGGGGATCGCAAAACGAAATCTGGTGGCGGCCTGGCAAGCCGGCGTCACGCTGGTCACCGGGAGCGACGCGGGTAATCCGCTGGTGTTGCACGGGCCCACCATCGAACGCGAAGTGGAGCTGTGGGTGGAGGCGGGTTTGCCGCCGGCAGTGGCGCTGCAGGCCGCGACTTACAATGCGGCGCGTCTGTTGCGCGCCTCGGATCGGATTGGTCTGGTCAAAGAAGGACACGAAGCGACGCTTTTGCTGGTGGATGGCAATCCGCTCAAGGACATCAAGCAGATTGAAAGCATTCAGGCGGTGTTTCTGAAAGGCGGGCGCATCAGCCGATCGGAACTGTTCGATCAGGAATAAGCTTTACTGGAAATCCATGCCTCGCACGATACCCTCGGCGTTTCCGCTCCTGGCGTGAGCGAATTCGATCGTCACGGGTGTCGGTGTTTGCGGACCGCACGTGAACTCCGGCGGCGCGTGGCGCATCTGAACGTGCTGTAAATCGGGGATGGCAAGCGTGATCAGTTTACCGGCCGCTTCCACGCGAATGGTGGTCGTCTTACCACAATCGATCTCGCGCAGGCGGCCCTGGAGGCGTTGAACGTCGTCGCCGGGCTCGATGAAGGGGTTCCAGTCCGCCGTCTGGTGCGGCATGCGCGTGGTCTTGAGCTGCAAATGGCCGCTTGGGTCGCGGGCGAATTGAACGCCGAGATCCGTTTGAGCGATGTAGGTTTGTTGCGCCGCGCGGGCGCGCTCGGCCGCGGTGGTGGCGTGATCAGCGGCATGCCCGCCGGCCGACTGAGCTTCTTCGCGGCGTCCAAGCTCGTTGAACGTGTCGGCCAACGCCAGCCAATAGGCGTACGCGCGCGCATCCGCCACCACGCGCATCGCGTGGAACTGTTGGAGCGCCGCTTCGTATCGGCCGGCGTTCTTCTCGATCAGCGCCAATTGGTAATGAGCGTCGTCAAAATCAGGCTGCAGAGCGACCGCGCGCTCCAGCGCCGGACGGATATCATCCGGGCTCAGGCCGCCCTGATCGGCGAGAATCGCGTAGTGGTAACAGAGCTTGGCGTCGGTGATGCCTTGATCCATCGCTCGCTTCCAACCGAGACGCGCGCGCTCGGAATCGCCTTTGTGCAGCGCGATCAAGCCGAGTGCGGCGGAAACCTCGGCGGAATCGGGCAAAGCGTCCGCCAAAGCATGGAAAAGCGCTTCGGCGCGATCGAATTCGCCGGCAGTCAAAAGTAACTGTGCGAGCAGCACGCGCGGGACGAGCGGCGGAACATCAGAGATTTCCACCGCTCCGGATTCGGGAGACACTCGCGCGAGCTGAACAGACGATGCTGCCCGCTGATCCACCCACACGCGAAGATCGCCTGCGATCGCATCGGCCGATTTCCCGTAGTGCTTGGTCAAGACTTCCAGGCTCAGCAAGCTGGCGCCGGACCGAGCGATGAGCTGTTGAAAACCAGCCGCGTACGTGGGCGAAAGTGCAAGCATTCCGGTCAGCGCCCAACTTTCGGCATAAAACAGGTCGACTGTGCTGCGTTCCGCCTGCTGTAGCGACGCGACGGAGAGAGCCGTCAGGTCCGCCAGAGGCATCCAAGCCCGCCTGCGCAGAGCGTCCAGACGCGCGGGCAGTGGGCCGCCCAATTCGGTGCCACGGTCGTCCATTCGGAGCGTGGAGTACAGTTCCGCCAGCCCTTCGGTGAGCCAGGGAGGAAGTTGCAGACTGGACGCCCGCAGCACCAGGTGCGCGTATTCATGCGCCGCTGTGGCGAAATCTGGGGGATCGGCGCCGGCCATCACGATGTAATCCTGATCGAGGGAGCCAACATAGTAGGCGTCGGAGGTGGCTCGCAGGCGGTAAGGCTGGTATTCGCTCTCTGACGCGAACACGATCACGCGCACTGGGTTCGAAGACTGGTTTTTCCATCCGCTCTGCTGCAGGAAAAAAGCGCGGAGTTGCTCGTACCAAGTCAGGATAGCCCGGGCGCTCTGGTCGCTCGCTTGCGCGTAGATCTCGAAGTGCTCGCTTCGCACGAGTCGCCACGGCGCATCGGGGGCGGCGAACGCCGGAATAGCAAGGACGGCAAGTATGGCTAACCAAAACCGCTGGCGCACAACCCTAGCTTACACCGGCCCATTGCGTTGCATGCAGCACTAAAATATAATACTGGCAGTGGTTTTGCCCCCTAGGAGGGTTCGATATGCTGCGCATTTCTGTGGTCGGTTTGGCATTTGCGATGGCCGCCGTGGCCGCGACGGACAACGGTTCGCCCACCTTCAATAAAGATGTTCTGCCCATCCTGCAGAAGAACTGCCAGGGTTGTCACCGGCCGGGCGAAGTGGCGCCGATGTCGCTGATCACCTACAAGGACGCGCGACCGTGGGCCAAGGCCATGAAGGTGGCGGTGGTCACCGAAAAGATGCCGCCCTGGTTCGCCGATCCGAACTTCGGCCACTTCGCGAACGACCGCAGGCTGAGCGCCGCCGATGTCAACACTCTGGTGGCCTGGGCGAACAATGGGTCGCCTGAGGGCGACACCAAGGATGCGCCGCCGCCGTTGACGTTTCCCGAGGGCTGGCAGATCAAGCCCGACATGATCATTGAAATGCCCAAGCCGTTCCACGTGAAGGCTACCGGGACCGTGAATTACCAGAACATCCGCGTGAAGGTTAATTTTCCGGAGGACACCTGGGTAGTGGCAGCGGAGATGCGCGCCGGAAATCCGAAGGTGGTGCATCACATGAGAGCCATCGTTTTACCGCCCGGTTCAACATGGATGGCTCATGCCGTGTACGGCGAGTCGTACGAAGAAGGCTCGGAAGCGATGGGCGGGGCGAAGGAAGGCACGGATCTTCTGGGCAAGTTCAACCCTGGGCTGGGCGCGCAGAGATTCGACGTGGACGGCTCGGCCAAGTTCGTGCCGAAGGGCTCGGACATCGTATTCAATATCCACTACACGGCGGTTGGCACGGAACAGGACGATCTGTCCAAAGTCGGACTGGTATTCGCGAAAGAGCCACCAAAGCGCCGCTACTGGATGTCACCCGGAACGCCGGCGGCCTTCAATCTGGTGATCCCTCCGGGCGATGAAAACGCCGAAGTGGTGAGCGAATCGACCGTGGGCGTGGACCACGCGGAGTTGGTGTACATCCAGCCGCACATGCACCTGCGCGGCAAAGATTATGAGCTGCGCGCGATCTACCCGACGGGCGAATCGCAGGTCATCTTCAAGGGCAAGTGGAATTTCGACTGGCAGGTCGGATACCAACTGGAGAAGCCGCTGTTGCTGCCGAAGGGCACGCGGCTGGTCGCGGTGGCGCACTACGACAATTCGCTGAACAATAAGTACAATCCAGATGCCACCAAGGAAGTGCATTGGGGCGACCAGAATTGGGACGAGATGCAGTCGGGGTTCTTGGGCCTGGTGGTGGATGTGAACACGAATACCGCCCAGATCTTCATACCCTCGGGACCGAGCCTGTTGCCGCGCGGAAAGTCGGGGCCCACGCTGGCCTTGGGGCTGACCAAGTAATTACAAAAACCCGGACCACGGGTACGCTAGACTAGGCGGATGCGAAACCTCTTCGTGTTCGCCCTTCTAATTTGGGCGCTGCCTGCGGGCGCTCAGACTCCCGATTGGTCCAAAATTAACGACGAAGCCATGCGCCATTTTCAGGCGCTGGTACAAATCGATAGCAGCGTCGGCAACGAGACGCGGGTAGCCGAGTACGTCAAGAAAACGCTGGAGGCCGACGGCATCCAGGTGATGATGGTGGCGCAGGACCCGGCGCGAGCCAATATCATCGCGCGGTTGAAGGGCAACGGTTCCAAGAAGCCGCTCCTGATCATGGGTCACAGCGACGTGGTGCGCGTTGACCCCGCCAAATGGACCTTCCCGCCCTTTAGCGCGACACGGCAGGGCGGCTATGTCTATGGGCGCGGCACGCTCGACGACAAGAGCGATCTGCTGGCGACAATGATGACCATGCTGATGCTGAAGCGGCAGAAGACGCCGCTGGATCGCGACGTGATCTTCGTCTCGGAAGCCGGCGAGGAGGGTTCCACCGGGCCTGGCATCCAATATTTGGTGAACGAGCATTGGAGCGACATCGACGCCGAGTTCTGTCTTGCGGAAGCTGGCGGAGTGCGGCTGAAGAATGGACAGGCGCGATACGCGCTGATCGAAACCACGGAGAAGCAACCCAGGGCCGCGCGCCTGGTCGCAAAAGGTATCTCGGGGCACGGATCGCGTCCGCTGCGAACCAACGCCGTGGTGCATCTGGCGAAGGCGGTGGAGACCATCGCGGCTTGGGACCCGCCCATGCGGTTCAACGACACGACGCGTTTCTATTTCGAAAAGATGGCGGCGGTCAGCAGTCCCGAAGAGGCGGCGCGATTCAAAGGTTTATTCGATGCGCAGAAGGCGCCAGCCGTGCGCGAGTATCTGGCCGAGCACGATCCGATCGACTACTCGATGCTGCACACCTCCATTTCGCCCAACGTCATCAAGGGCGGCTATCAGGTGAACGTGATTCCGTCAGAGGCGGAAGCGACGCTGGACATTCGCGCGCTGCCGGACGAGAACATCGCCGCGTTCTACGACATGATGCGCAAGGTGATCAATGACCCTTCAGTCGAACTGGTACCGGAGACCACCAATCAGCGCCCGGGCTCAGCGCCGTCGAAATTGGATTCGGATGCTTATCGGGCCATCGAAGCAGCCTACAAGAACATTTATGGCGTGATCACGATACCGTTGATGCAGACCGGCGCAACCGACATGGCGTTTCTGCGCGCGAAGGGCGTCGAGTGCTATGGCGTCGGTGCGATGGTGGACGAAGAGGACGGGCCGAAGGGTTTCGGACCGCACAGCGATCAGGAACGGATTCTCGAGAGCGCACTGTACAAGCACGTGCAGTTTTTCTGGCAGGCGGTGAACTCGATCGCGGGCACGAAACACTGACAGATACGATAGACTGAGGCGATGCGAAGCATCACAATAATTGCATCGCTAGTTATCGTAGTACCGCTTCTCGCACAAGATGCAGCCAAGCCAGCAGCTCCAACCAAGCCTCCCATCCCTCGCACCGCGGATGGCAAGCCCGACATGTCCGGGATCTGGCAGGGCGGTGGAGCAGGCGGACTGGCCTTCGCCATCGGATCTGACAACGCGAAAGCGGCGCGTCCCGGTGACACAGCGGTAGCAGCCGCGCCGGCTGCCCCTCAGGTGAGCCGCGCACGGCCGCCATATCAGGATTGGATGCTGTCCAAGCTCAAGGAAATCCGTGACCGGCGCAACATCGACGATCCGAGCGCGCGCTGCCTGCTGGTGGGAGTCCCGCGTATCACTAACATGCCGCTGCCCATCAAGATCATCCAGACACCGGGCGAGATCACGTTCCTGTACGAAACATTTCACGCATTTCGCGTGATCCCAACCGACGGGCGCAAGCATCCCGACGATATCGACCCGTCGTTCCTGGGCGATTCGGTGGCGCACTGGGAAGGCGACACGCTGGTGGTGGACGTAATCGGGTTCAACGACAAAACCTGGCTGGGCGTGGGCGGCGCGAGCCTTCATACCGACGCGCTGCATGTGATCGAGCGCTATACGCGCGTGGACTACGACACCATCACTTACGAAGTGACCATCGACGATCCCAAGGCGTTCACGAAGACCTGGAGCCTCGCGCCATCGTTCCTATCGCTGCGGCCGGGCGAGCGCCTGCACGAGTACGAATGCATTGAGAACAACGAGGACATCGTGCGTTTTGAGGAGTTGCTGAAGAACGAATCGTTGTTCCGGCGCCAGCCCTGAGCCGCGCGCCAGCAGCACACCCGGAGACGACCGGAGGTCGTGCACTGGAGAACATCGACTCGAAGAAGACCGGACGGGTGGCGCGTGAGCAAGCGGTTGGACTTTAAGAAATTAGCTCTCTCAGCTCTTTGTCCGGCGATGACCACAGGCAGCGGATGAACCCCCATTTCGGCAAATAGTAAAGGACTTGCCCGAACGGGCTCTCGGAACGCAGCTGGATTCGCACCAGGCGTCCGCGATACCACCACACCGGCTCTACGGCTTCCACCTGATCGAAAGGAATTCTCGCTTCGCGCCAGTAATTCGAAATCACCAGTTCCTTGCCGGAATAGCCGACCCGCTGCACACGCAAGCTGAACCACACCATGAAGGCCGTCCCAATGAGAAAGAAGCCGACCAGGTACCGGGAATTACTGGCGATGGAGATGTGGCCGGTTCTTACGAACACGCTGAGGAGAATCCCTGAGATCAAAGCCAGCCAGACCACGGGAAACAACAGCTTGTTGAACAGCGTGACGAATTCACCGGAGAGCCAGACCGTCCGCTCCGCGGAGACATCAGTCGCCATGGAGGGCGCCTCGACTCTCATGATCCCAGTCTAAGGGCGTTGGCCGGAGGCCGAAAACAGGGGAATCACTTGAGGAGCGCTAGGGAATTCGCCTGAGTTACTTCACTTCGCCGGCGGCGAGCACGCTAAAATAGGGGTTCCCCATGAAGATCGCCCTCGCACAAACCAACAGCACGGTCGGCGATCTTTGTGGCAATGCCAAGCGTATCCTGGCGTTCTCGCGGCGCGCGGCTGAAGCGGGCGCGAACGTAGTGGTATTCCCGGAACTTTCCTTGACCGGTTATCCGCCGCGCGACCTTCTCGAAAAAGAGAGCTTTCTTGATCGCACCGAGCAGCACCTGGAGCGCCTGGCAGCTGACGCCGGGCCGTTGAACGTCTCCATCATTTGCGGCACGGTGACGCGCACGGGGTCGCCCGCGGGACACCCTATCTACAACAGCGCCGCGGTGCTCCAAGGCGGCCGCATCGCATTTCGGCAACATAAGATGCTATTGCCCACGTACGACGTTTTCGATGAAGCGCGCTACTTCGAGCCTGCGACAAAGCAGTCGGCTTTGATGGTCGGGGACTCGGTCACGGCGCTCACCATCTGCGAAGACGCCTGGAACGACAAGCAGTATTGGGAACGCCGCCGCTACAGCCGCGATCCGGTGGAGGAACTGGCCTCGGCCGGTGCGCGCATCCTGATCAGCATCAACGCGTCGCCGTATCACATGGGCAAGCGCGCGCAACGCGCAGAAATCTTCACAGCTACGGCACGGCATTTTCGCGTGCCGATCGTCTACGTGAACCAGGTGGGCGGCAACGATCAACTGCTGTTCGACGGAACCAGCTTCGCGATGAGTCCGGACGGTGAGGTCATCGCGAGCGCGGCTTCGTTTGAAGAAGATCTTGTGATGCTGGACACCGAGACGTTGATTGGCGATCATCATGCCAACTTGTCCGACGAATGTGACGCCGTCTATCAAGCGCTTGCCATGGGCACGCGCGATTACATCCGCAAGTGCGGCTTCGAGCGCGTCACCGTTGGATTGAGCGGCGGCATCGATTCGGCGCTGACGGTGGCCATCGCGGTGGATGCAGTCGGCAAGGAAAACGTCATCGGCGTAGGCATGCCTGGCCCGTATTCGTCCGAGCACAGCGTCACGGACGCGCGCGATTTGGCTCACAATCTCGGCATTCGCTTCGAACTGATCCCGATTCGAGATCAATACCAGGCGTTCCTCGGCATTCTGGAGCCGCTCTTCGATAGATCAACCCAGGATGGATCAACAATCGGCGTGACCGAGGAGAACCTGCAATCGCGTCTGCGCGGCGTCACATTGATGGCGCTCTCGAACAAGTGGGGCGCGTTGGTGCTCACCACTGGTAACAAGAGCGAATTGGCGGTGGGCTATTGCACGCTGTATGGCGACATGTGCGGCGGTCTGGCGATCATCAGCGACGTGCCCAAGACGCTGGTTTATTCGCTGGCGCGAGTGGCCAACAAACGCCACGCCAACGCAATCCCGGAAAACACATTCGTCAAACCGCCGTCGGCCGAGCTGCGGCCCGACCAGAAGGACAGCGACTCGCTCCCGCCCTACGGAATGCTCGACCAGATTTTGCGTCTCTACATCGAAAACAATGAGAGCCCGCGGCAGATTGCCGACGCGCTAGATTTCCCTGTGACCCTGGTGCGCGACATCGTCAACAAGGTGGATCGCAATGAGTATAAGCGCCAGCAGGCCGCCCCGGGCCTGAAGGTGACCACCAAGGCGTTCGGCATCGGACGCCGTTTCCCGATTGCACAAAGGTTTTCCGAATGAGACCACGACGCGTCATCTTCGCTGCACTCATTCTGTTTGCCGCCGCGCTGGTCTCTTCTTCACAGCCTCCACCGCGCGAACAAGTGGGACCGCTCGCTGGAGGCGGATTCCTACTCAATAGCGGCTGGCGCGTGAAGCCCGCCGGTGCGCAGATTCCGCTCGACACATTGCCGATGTCATCGCTGCTCTCTAAGGACGGCCGCTTTCTGGTGGCGCTGAACGGCGGCTACAATCCGCCGTCGCTGAGCGTGCTAGATACCAAGGATGGCCACGAGGTTGGCCGCACACCCGTAACCGATGCCTGGCTCGGCTTGGCCTTGTCGCCCAATGGCCGCACGCTGTGGGTAGGCGGCGGATCGCAAGCGGCTGTCTATGAGTTTTCATTCGATGAGAACGGAAAGCTCGCGCCCGCGCGGACGTTCGAGATCGTCAAGGGCGCGGCGCGGTCCACGCGCGATTTCATCGGAGATGTAGCGATCGATCCGGATGGCCATCTGCTGTACGCCTGCGACCTGTATCACGATGCGATCGTGGTGGTGAATACGCAGACGGGCATCGTGATCGACCGGTTTAAAACCGGCCGCCGACCCTATCGGATATTGTTCAATCCCGACGGCAAATCGTTCTACGTGACCAGTTGGGCCGATGGTTCGCTGTATCATCACCAAACCAGCAACGGTACATTGTTACAGGCTCTGCGGCTGGGCGCGCATCCCACCGATATGATCTGGCGCGAACGCGCCAGTCGCGCCGAGGAAGGCGAGGGGGAAGGGGCCGGATTCAAGGCCCGTATCTTCGTCTCCGCCGCGAACACGAACAATGTTTATGCCGCCGGCGTTTCGGACAATGGCGACTTGCGCGTGGTGGAGACCATCAATGTGTCCACCACTCCGGAACATCCACTGGGCATGACGCCGAGCGCGCTGGCGCTCAGTCCCGATCAAAGCCGTTTGTACGTCGTCTGCTCCGGCGAGAACGCTGCAGCGGTAGTCGACGTCACCGCGGCGCGCAGCCAGGTGCTGGGCTTCGTTCCCACCGGCTGGTATCCCACTGCCGCCCGGGCCCTGGCTGATGGCCGTTTGGTGGTGTTGAATGGCAAAGGCTCTGGCATCCAGACTGGATCGGCGTCTTTCATTCCCGCGCTGACCGACGACGCGCTCGCGAGCTACACAGCTGAAGTGAAATCCAACTCGCCATACACCGACGAGAAGCTGGATGAGATTCCGGCGGGCATTCCGGCCGCGATCCAGCACGTCATCTACATCGTCAGCGGGGCCGAAAACGTCAGCCCCAATCATCGGAAGCTAGCCCGCGAGTTCGTAACGTTCGACAACTTCTACGCCAATGGCGACGCCGGCGCCGACGGACTCAATTGGTCCACCTCCGCGATCGCCAACGACTATGTGGAAAAGATGGCGCCCAGCAACTCAGCGGGCCGCAACCTCAACCCCGGTTTCGAAGGCGGCGAACCGGCTGCGCTTCCGCCTGCGGGTTACCTGTGGACGAACGCGGCTGCAGCCGGCATTTCGATGCGGAATTGCGGCTTCTGGGTGGTCAACAAAAAAGAAGCAGGCCCGGACGGGGTCGAGATCGAAGCAGTGCTCGACTCCACCCTGGGCAAAGTCACGAACCTGAAATACCGCGGCTTCGATCCGGATTATCCGGACGTCAAGCGCGCGCAGGCGTTCTTGGACGATCTTGCAGAGTTCAGCTCCGCCAATCAGATGCCCGCGCTGATCTTAATGCGGCTGGGCAGCGACGATCAGGCGCTCGGGACGATTGTGGATGCGGTGTCGCGCAGCAAGTTCTGGGGGAGCACCGCGATTCTTGTTGTGGAATCCGCCGCGCAGAAGGGCCGGTCGCCCGCGTTTCTGATTTCTCCCTACACACACACCGGCGCGACTGACAGCAACATGTACAACACCACCTCCGTGCTGCGCACCATGGAGCTGATCCTGCACTTGCGGCCGATGACGCATTTCGACGCCGGTGCGCGCCCCATGATTGCCGGTTTTTCGCAGCAAGCGTCGCCTGCGCCGTATCAGGCTATCAGTGCCGCAGGAAAGTAGCTACCTGCGGCTGGAGTATTTGTCGAGCACCACGATCAGCTTGGCCGCCGCGGGCGGAGCCGGAATGTCGCCCATCACGATTTCTTTGTTGGTGAGCGGCTTGGCGTAGAGCTCCGTATTCCAGTCTTCATCCGGGCGCAGGGTGGCGCCTTCCAGTGAAATTCCGGCAAAGACGCCGCGCGCACGCGACCAGGTTAGAATCTCGGCGTGAAGCTGCGCATCCGTCTCAGCCGATGAAGTGCGGCCCACGGGACCCGCTGCGACGGATGCATCGGCGCCGAGAGTGAATTTGTCTTGGAGCAGCTTCTTCACGCCCGGTTCGCTGTTCACCAGCATCACGACGTCGGTTTCCGAGCCGCCGATCTGAAATCCGACACTCCCGCCTTCCACGCGAACTGCCGCGGGGGCCGACCAACCCACTCCACTGGCCTTGCGGCACAGCATGAAGCCCTTGCCATATTTCGCGCCAACGATGAAGGCGCCCTTCTTGAGGCCGGGAACAAGAACAACGCACTGAGCCCTTCGGAGCAGGTCTTGCGGAATTCCCTTATCGGGCGCGGACATGATTTCGGTCAGCATCTCGGCTGAATCGTCCAGTCGCTTCGCTGCGTCGCCGGCCCCGTACAGCAGACCGCCGGTCGCCAAAAGAAGTGCTATGTGAGCTGTTTTCATCAGATCTCCCAGGCACGATTCTAGCAGCTATATCATGAAAGTTGAGCTTGCGGTTTTTGATTTTGGTGCTGGCGAGCGCGGTGGCGCTTTCGGCGGCCGATCCGCAGCCGATGAACGTCAGCCGTAAATTGGATCTGATCGAGAGCGGCAAGGCCAAGCCTGGAGCGACGTTTCACTTCACGCCCGCGGAGCTCAACGCCTGGGTACGCGTGAAGGCGCCGGGCATTATCCACGATGGTTTCCGCGAGCCGCGGCTTGAATTGGGAAACGGCACGGCCACCGCATCCGCGCGCATCGACTTCGTCAAGGTGCGGCACTCCGAAGGCATCGAAACGAATTGGTTGATTGCCAAGCTGATCCAAGGCGAGAAGCTGGTCACGGCAAAAGCCCGCATTCAATCCGCCAATGGTCGAGCCACCGTGCATGTATTACGTGTGGAGATCGGCGGCCTGGCGGTGACGGGCGCGCCGCTCGATTTTCTGATCCAGAACTTCTTGCTGCCGTTTTATCCCGACGCCAAGATCGACGAGCCGTTTGCGCTGGCCGGCAACGTAGATCGCATCGTAATCACGCTGGTCGAAGCGCGGGTTTATATCCGGCCGGCTCATGTCCGGCCTGTTCAAATCGGGCAATGATGCGTGTGGCAGCCTCCTGGCCCATGCGAACGCAATCCGGAATCCCGATTCCGTGATACGCGTTGCCGGCCAAATAGAGACCCGGGATCGCACGCACGATTTCTTCGATTCGCGCGACGCGCTGCTCATGCCCAACCGTGTATTGCGCCATTGAATCGGGCCAGCGGGCGATGTTGTGAAACACAGGCTCGGCTTCGAGACCCATGATGCCGCGTAATTCGGCGCGCGCGGCGCCCACCAGCGCTCCATCGGAGAGCGGCATGGCATCGGCGCCGAGGAAACATCGGAGCACAACCATGTCGTCCGGCACGCGATGGTTGAACTTGTTGCCCACCCAGGTGCAGCCGAAAATGTATTTGCGCTCCTTCTTGGGAACCAAAAATCCGTGACCGTTCAGCGGATGATCGAAGGTCGCTTTGCGATATCCAAGCGACAGCGTAACGGAAGTTGTGTAGGGAATGCCCGCGAGCAGATGGGAAAGCTCGGGCTGCAGAGATTCCAGAATGTTTGCGGCATCTCCAGCCGGCGTGGCGACCACGACGTGGTCAGCTTCCAGCCAACTTCCGTCCGCTCGAACCCGGAAGCCGCCCGGCGTCTGTTCCACTGTCTCAACATTGGCTTGTTTCACGTCGGCGCTGGGACACAGAGCTTCGATCAACTGGCCGAGCCCGCCTTTGAGCGTCTGCAAAAAGGAACTCGTCCCCTTAGGCCGCGGTTGCGCAAGCGCTCCGCGCGTCAGGCTTCCGTATCTGGTCTCGAGATCGACGAAGCGAGCCAGCACGCTGTTCACGCTCATCTCGCGCGGATCGCCTCCGTAGACGCCAGCCAGAAGAGGCTCGGCCAGATAGTCGATGGACTCCTGCCCGTAATGGTCGAGCAGAAAATCGTACACGGAGCGGTCCGGTTGCGCGCACTTCGGCTTACGGAAAATCTCCAGACCCATGCGGATCTTCGCGCTCCAACTGAGCAGCGGCGTCGCCGCGATGGGCATGAGTTTGGTCGGCACCATCATCATGAGGCCTTCGGGCATGCGAACGAGCTTGCCCTTCTTGACGATGTAGGTGATGCGGGAATGGTCGTTTGAGCCGATGACCTGGTCCGCCAAGCCGAGCTCGCGAATCAGATTCAGCGCCCACGGTTTGGCGCCAAGGAATCCGTCGGGGCCTTCTTCGAGCACGCATCCCTGCCGCACCGACGTTTGGATCACGCCGCCGATGCGCGGCTTGCGCTCGAGCAACCTGGGATGGATGCCGGCTTTCGAGAGGTAGTAGGCAGCCGAGAGACCGGAAATTCCGCCGCCGATGATCAGTGCCTTGTGCCGCATGGCGAGCAAGCTCGCTCCGCAATTTTACATCTTGAATTCGCGCACGAAATCCACCACGGCGCGCACATTGTCCGGCGGAGTCTCGGGCAAGATGCCGTGGCCGAGATTGAAAATATGTCCGGGACGCGAGCCGGTGCGCTTCAACAGCTCATGGACGCGCATCTTCAACTCGGGAAGCGGCGCAAACAGGACGGCCGGATCCAAGTTGCCCTGGACGGCGGAACGATAGCTGATGTCCATCCAGGCTTGATCGATGTTGATGCGCCAGTCGACGCCCATCACATCGCCGCCGGCGGCGTGAAGCTCGCGAAAGAATCCCGCCGCTCCCGTGCCGAAATGAATCACCGGGACGCTCGCGGTGCGGATCCGCTCAATCAACGCGCGTGAATAGGGTGCGACGAAGCGGACGTAGTCGTCCGGGCTGAGAGCGCCCACCCAACTATCGAACACCTGGATGGCGCGCGCGCCAGCGGTCACCTGGCTGAGAGCGAACGGCCCCAGCACGTCCACCAGCTTGCCCATCAGGCGCCGCCAGAGCGTTTCGTCGCTGTACATCATGGACTTGGTGCGCACGAAATTCTTGGAAGGTCCGCCTTCGATCATGTAGCTGGCAAGCGTAAACGGCGCGCCCACAAAGCCGATCAGCGGCACGCGGCCAGCCAGTTGCCGGGTCACCAGCTGAATCGACTCGCCGACGTAATTCAGATCGTCGGTGTTGGAAATCGAGAGTGAATCGACGTCATCGGAAGTTCGAACGGGATTGTCGATGTGCGGCCCTTCACCTGCCAGGAACTTGAGCTTCAATCCCATCGGCTCCACCGGCAGCAGCAGGTCGGCGAAAATGATGGCCGCGTCGACATCCAGAAATTCGACCGGCTGCAACGTGACCTCGGCGGCCAAATCGGGGCGCTTGCAGATTTCGAGAATCCCCGCCTTGGCGCGGATATCGCGATACTGCTTCATATAACGGCCCGCTTGCCGCATGAACCAAACCGGCCGGACATCGGTCGGGCGGCGGCGGCAGGCTTCCAGGAACCGGCTATTCATTGAGGCCATTCGCATCGTGAACCTGGCGTGATTTCGTATTTGAGCATGTGTAAGTGACGTGAGCCGTTAAACGGCCTAAATTATAGTAGCGCTTGGACCAAGCCCTACTGTCAATAGTTTGGGCTTAAATTGTGGGGCCGCCGGAACATTCAGTGAGCTGGATGTTTAAATTCAGCGACTTAGCGGACCGGCCGCTATTCGCGCGGACGGCCTTTTTTGATGCGCTTAAGCAGGTGGTCCATGCGGCCGCCCAGTTCGGTGGCGACGTCGGCTTCGAAATGCAGTTCCGGGATGCGGAAAAGCTCCAGCCGGATGGCAAGTTGGTGGCGCAGAAATGGGCCGGCGTGCTCGAGCGCGGCCAGCGCCTGCTGGGCATCGGATCCTTCGGCTACTCCGATCCGGACGAGCGCGTGTCGTTTGTCGGGCGAGACCTCGACGCCAGTGACGATGGCCGAGCTGATGCGTGGATCGGAAAGTTCGTAGCCGATCAGCTCGGTCAGTTCTTCGCGGAGCGCTTCGGAAACCCGCTCAGTACGATGTGGCATGCTTACCCGACTTGGTTTCTATTCAATCCACTCCACGCTCGACCCCACGAGAATGCCACCCAGGAGCCCCGCGGCCTCGCGCTCCACGCGTTGGAGCACTTGTTCAGCGTGTGCGTGGTCGCCGGAAACCGTGACGGCGGAAACGAGCGAGCGTTGCCAAAGATCCTGATAGCCGATCTCGGCCACGGCTACGTTAAACTTGGCGCGCAGCCGGTCCTTCAAGCTCTTCACGGTGTGGCGCTTGTCCTTAAGTGAGAGCGCGCCTTCGATGTGAAGCTCAAGGGTTAATACGCCGACGCTCGGCATGGCAATCCGGCCAGGGGCGCTTACGCCATGGCCTCCACGGCGACGCGCTCGGTGGCGAAGGCTTCGATGATGTCGCCCGGCTTGACGTCGGAGAAATTCCGAAGCGTGACACCGCATTCGAATCCGTTCTTCACCTCGCTCGCGTCGTTCTTAAATCGCTTCAGCGACTCGATCTTGCCTGTGAAGGCGACCACGTTATCGCGCAGCAGGCGTATTTCGCTATCGCGCTTGATCATGCCGTCTATCACCATGCAGCCAGCCACGTTGCCGACCTTGCTGATACGGAACACTTCGCGCACCGCGGCGCGGCCCTGATAGACCTCTTTGAACACCGGCTCCAGCATGCCGGTCATGGCGCGCTTCAACTCGTCAGAGAGCTCATAAATGATGGTGTGCAGCCGGATGTCGACTTTTTCCTGCTCCGCCAGCGTGGTGGCGTTTCTCTCAGGACGGACGTTGAACCCGACGATGATCGCGTTGGAAGTAGAGGCCAGCAGCACGTCGCTTTCATTAATCGCGCCCACGGCGCTGCGCAGCACGCGGATGCGGACCTTGTCGGTGGAAAGCTTTTGCATCATGTCGGAAAGTACTTCGGCGGTTCCGCTGACGTCGGTCTTGAGGATGATGTTGAGCTCCTTGACTTCGCCTTCCTTCAACTGCTCATGAAACTGTTCGAGCGTCATGCGGCCGCTCTTGGACATGGCTACGTCGCGCGCCTTGGCTTCGCGATAGATGACGATCTGTTTAGCCTTGGCGGTGTCGGTGACCACCTGGAACATATCTCCGACCTCGGGTAGCGAATCGAGACCCAGCACTTCCACTGGCATGGACGGTTCGGCTTCCCGGATGGGCCCGCCACGATCATCGAACATCGCGCGGACTTTGCCGAACACCGAGCCGCAGATGAAGTAGTCGCCAACGCGTAGCGTGCCGTTGCGCACTAGTACGGTGGCAACCGGTCCACGCCCGCGGTCAAGATTGGCTTCCAGAACGTTACCAACGGCGGGACGGTCGGGGTTGGCCTTCAGATCCAGCATGTCGGTTACCAGCAGGATCATTTCCAGCAGGAGGTCGAGACCGGTCTTGGTCTTGGCGGAGACCGGCACCATGACTACGTCGCCGCCCCAATCCTCGGCCAGCAGGCCGCGATCGGCGAGCTGCTGCTTGACGCGCTCCGGGTGGGCATCGGGTTTATCCACCTTATTGATGGCGACGATGATGGGCGCGCCGGCCGCTTTGGCGTGATCGATGGCTTCCAGCGTCTGCGGCATCACGCCGTCGTCGGCGGCCACAACCAGGATGACGATATCGGTAACCTTGGCGCCGCGGGCGCGCATGCGCGTGAACGCTTCATGGCCGGGCGTGTCGATGAACACGATCTTGCGGCCGTTCTTCTCCACGTAATAAGCGCCGATGTGCTGCGTAATACCGCCGGCTTCGCGGTCGGCCACGTGCGCGGAACGGATCGCATCCAGCAGCGACGTCTTCCCGTGATCGACGTGGCCCATGATGGTGACCACGGGCGCGCGCTTTACGCGATCGGTGGTCTCTTCGGCTTGCGCTATCTCCTGCGTGCTTTCTTCTTCATAACTGATTTTGTTGGTGGAAGCGCCAAATTCGCGCGCCAGGTCCTCGGCCATCTTGACATCGAGGTTCTGGTTGATGCTGGCGAAGATTTTCTTCTCCACCAGCTTTTTGATCACCAGGTTGGCTTTGATGCCGAGTTTTTCGGAAAGCTCCTTGACCGTGACGCCTTCCGAAATCGTGATTTCGCGATCGATGGGCGGCGGCGCGGCGGATTGCTCGCGGCGCATCGGCATCCGCAGCCGACCCTCTTCCTGTTCCTGATCGCGATGCCGGTCGCGGCTGCCTGGCTTGCCTTGATGGCGGCGCTGCTGTTCGGCTGGGATCGGAGTGGCGGGCTCCGCGCGCAGCGGCGACGTCGGTTGCAGAGTGCGCGGCCGGCGAAAGCCTCCTGGCCCCCCTGGTCCGATCGATCCGCCTCCGGGCGCGCCGGTACCCACTCCGGGCCCGCGCATGACGGGCTGGCCGGGGCGAATCGGACCACGATAGATGGGCTGGCCCGGCACCAGTGTCGAACTACGGGTCGGCAACCCAGGCCGCGGAGGCTGCTGTACTTGACCGGGAGCCGGACGCGTCTGCTGTAGCCTCGCCACCATGTCGGGACGAGGCGGGACCACGGGACGCGCGGCGGGTTGACCGGCCAGAGTTTGACGCGGCTGCGGCCGCAAGGGCGCTCCAGGCGTTGGCATCGCCCCCGGAGTCGCCATCGAAGACCCCGCCGATTCAACCATTGGTGGCGGAGCGGTCCTAGTCACCGGAAGAGCTGGAATCGTGAGGGACGCAGCCGGCGGGGCGGGAGGAGCCGCCGGTATGGGCTGTCGCGGTCCCGACAAGATTTGGCCAGGACGTGGCGCCGGAACGGGACGGGCCGGAATCGGACCCGTGCGCAACGGGGGATGCAGCGGCGCGGTGCCACCTGCGGACAGGGGCGGCCTCAAGGGCGCAGGCTTGCTGCGAAGCGGTTCTTCAACGGTGGTAACGGTGTCCTCCTGGAAAGCTGCTGTGGCGGGTGGTTCGATACTGGGTGCGGCGAGTTTTGCGGCCGGAGCACGCTCGGGCGCGGGCTCAGGCCGGGTGTGCTCCTCGATCGCTTCAGGTTCGGCAACCGCTACGGAGCTGTCGGATTCCCGGCGCGCCGCGTCGCCCCCTCCGCCTTGCAACCGATCGCGAATAATCAACGCGACGGGTTCGTCGATGGAGCTGGAGTGTGTTTTCTTCTCGGAAACACCGAGCTCGGGCAACATGTCGATGATCGCGTGCGATGGAACTTCGAGTTGCCTTGCCAGCTCGTTGATGCGGATTTTCGTCATAGTTAACTGCACCA
>Ga0182015_10002649_pt1 | contig 21225 bp, 14 predicted proteins | sample 712P3MmetaG_FD_120478 | JGI IMG/M metagenome (GOLD analysis project Ga0182015, IMG submission 120478) | Permafrost microbial communities from Stordalen Mire, Sweden - 712P3M metaG | ecosystem: Environmental > Terrestrial > Soil > Wetlands > Permafrost | place: Sweden: Stordalen | collected...
AGGGTCCAATGGCGGTAATCGACGCCAAAACCGAGCGTGTGCTTTCCATGAACCGAAGTGAACGAATCGGCATACTCCCATTCGGGACTCGTTGAACCGGTGTAGGCGTTGCCCGGACCACCGCCGGTCGAGTACGTCGATGTGCCGATGTTAGGCCACGACGATTGCAGAGGCCCGAACTTGGTAAAGACGCCCTGCAGGCCAAGCGCGGAAACCACCGAATCGGGCGGGGAAGACGCGTTGCCCTGCGGTGCAGCCGCTGAGAGAAAGCCGAAGCGGAAGTTGTTCACACTCTTTGACCCGACGTTGATGGTGTGCGAAATCGCAAAGGCTTTTTCCGTTTCAAAGTATGACTCGAGTCCGAGAACCGCCGAACTGGAATTGTAGTTCGTCGTGTTCACGTAATTAGCGTAGGTAAAGCGGCCGAAGACCGAGCCGAACTTGCCAAGGCTCTGGTCTCCGCGATAGGTCTGCTGGTTCTGGTGCAAGGGGCCAGGGATAGTTACGATCGAGTTGGTGACGCCCTCCGGCTGGTTTGCAACCGTCGGCGCGCCAAAGAAACCATTCGCAACCCCAACCAGTCCAATCCGGCTGGTGAAGGCTGCCGATGGGACTGTGTTATTTGGGTAAGCCTGCCCAGTTTGCGGATTCACCGGCATGCAGTTGTAGTTCAGGGTGAGGAGCGCAGTGCACTCCGGCGTACCGTACGCGGGTAAGAGGCCGCCGGGAAGAAGGACGCCCTTGACAGTCCCCAAATTGCTCGGATACGTCTCCCCCGAAAAATTGCCCGTCAGCGCTGCCGGATTCGGCCACGTGCTTCCCAGAACCGCGCCGTTATCCATGCGCCAGCCTTCGTAGTTGACCATCCAGAATGTTCGATTGCGCCCGTTATACAGTTTCGGCAACACCACCGGTCCGCTGGCAACGAACCCGAACTGGTTCAGTTTCAAAACCGGAAGCGTGGTATTCGTGGAGGCGATGTAGTTAGTTGCCGTGGCAAACGGCAACGCGTCGAATGCGTTATTGCGATCGGACTCGAAGACCGTGCCGTGAATCTGGTTGGTGCCCCCCTTGCTCACGACGTTGATTTGAGCGGCGGAGAATCCGTACTCAGCCGGGTAGATGCCGCTCTGGAGCTTGAACTCCCCAATGGCATCCTGGGAAAGAATCACCGCCGGCGTTTCCATCGCCGAATCCGTATTGACCAGGCCATCCAGCGTAAAGTTGTTGCCCTCCGGGCGGCCGCCGTTGATGCTGATGGCGTTGCCTTTGCCCTGTCGCATGGTGCCCTGTTCGCCGCCGATGGTCACGGCTCCGGCGCCCAGAAACAGCAATTGAACGAAATTGCGCCCATCGAGTGGAAGCTCTTCCACTTGTTTCTGGCTGACCAGTTGCGACAACGACGCGGAATCCGTATCCAGTTCCACAGCCTGTGCCGTCACTGCCACCGTCTCGCTAACCGCTCCAGGCTTCATGGCCAGATCGATGCGGACCTTCTGGTCGACCGCGAGGGTGAAGCCGGTGGTCACCGACTTTTCAAAGCCGGCTACCTCGGCTGAAACCGAGTACGTTCCAGGGTTCAGGGCTGGGGCATTGTAGTCACCCGCCGAACTGGTGACCGTGCGGAAAGCTACGTTGGTTTCCGTGTTGGTGACGGTCACCTTCACGTTGGATAAGATGGCGCCGGTGCTGTCGGTCACAGTCCCCAGAATCGTGCCTGTTGCCCCTGCCTGTGCGAATACCCTGCCGGTCGTCATCAGAAAAACCGCAAGACAAAGAATCAAACGAATGATTCGCATTTCCTCTACCCCCTAAATTTGTGCTTTTCGTCGCTTCCATAGCTCGGCTGGGACGTAATTTTGATCGGCCTGTCCCTTTCCGCTTGTGCGGGCGCTGCCCTATCCCGAAAATGTAGCGCGAGGGTATTGAGGCGAGATAACGATTGTCAAGAGAAAAAGAAAAACTGTTTCTCCTTTGAAAACACGAAGGGCAGACAGACGGCAGGACGGGCGATACACTTGCCTGCATGGTGCTCACAATCAAGGCCGTTGTCTTGCACGGTTTGGTCTTGCTTGTCTTGAGTTCTGCCGCAAGCCTGGCAGCATACGGATCTCAGGACGAAACCCTGCAACAATACTCGCAAGCGGGACAGCAAGCGCTGACCGCGGGGCATTACGACGAGGCAGAAAGCGATTTCAAGAAGCTGCTCGAAATCGATCCTGATATTGCCGAAATTCACGCCACCTTGGGCTTGGTCTACTTCCAGGAGAAAAAGTTCGACCAGGCTGTGCCTGAACTGCGGCGCGCGTTGCGCTTGAAGCCGGGGTTGGCGAGAGCAAGCACCCTGCTGGCGATGTCGCTCGCGGAAGTCGGCCAATACCCGGAAGCATTGCCTGGGCTCGAGAAGGGCTTCCAGCAGGCGCCCGACCCAGCCACAAAGCGTATGTGCGGTTTGCAGTTGATGAGAGCATATACCGGCTTACAGCGTGACCGGGACGCGGTGACTGTAGCCCTGGAGTTGAACCGGCTGTATCCCAACGATCCTGAGATCCTTTACCACACCGGGCGTATCTACGGGAATTTCGCCTACCTCACGCTGCACAAGTTGGAAGCAGTGGCGCCCACGTCGATATGGCGTCACCAGGCTGTCGCCGAAGCGTTCGAGAGCGAGGGATCGACCAACCTCGCAATTGGCGAATATCGCGAGGTGCTTAAACTAGATCCTCATCGTGTCAAAATTCATTACCGCATCGGCCGGACGTTGCTGGCGCGCTGGCAACTGACTCACGTACCCGAAGACAGAGCGGAGGCAGCGCGGGAGTTTGAGCAGGAGTTGCAGTTGGATCCGGGCGATGGCAACGCCATCTACGAACTGGCCGAGATCCATCGCCAACTGAACGAGCTCGACCAGGCACAGGAGCTCTTTGAAGCAGCGATTAAGTATTATCCCGACTTTCAGGAAGCGCAGGTAGGCCTGGCGGCCACACTGATGGCGCAGCGGAAGCCCGATCTCGCCTTGCCGCATCTGCAGCGTGCTGTGGTGCTCAATGCGGATGATGAGGTTGCGTGGTACCGTCTGGCACAGGCGGATCGAGCGCTCGGCAACACAGAAGACCAAAAGAAGGCTCTTGCCCAATTTCAGCGTCTGCGGAGCCAGATTGCATTACAGCAAGGGACGAGCACACCGGGAGAAGTGACAAAGCAGGTGCTGGAGAATGGCGAGGTTCAGTAAGCGCTTCGTGCATTCGACAGAAACTGCCATATCAATGGGAAAACAGTTTTAGGTTGGAACTGGCATGATCGGCCGAAATCTTTGCTTGAAGAGTGTTCTATTGGGTGTGACCGCGTTGAGTGTGGCGCAGGCTCAGGATGCGCTCAAAATCGCACCCGATAACCCCAAATACTTATGGTTCCGGGGCAAGCCCCTGGTGCTGATCTCGGCTTCGGAGCACTACGGCTCGGTCATCAATCGACCGTTCGACTACGAGAAGTATCTCGCGGACGCCGCTGAGCATAAGATGACCATGACGCGGACGTTTCTGCTCTACCGCGAACTGCAAAGCGCGCGCAATCCCTCCTCTCCCTGCAAGCCGGAATCACCAGACTACATCTCGCCTTTTGTACGCAGCGGTCCAGCCAAGGCCTCGGACGGTGAACCCACCTACGACTTGGACAAGTGGAATCCGGAGTATTTTGAGCGGCTCCATCGCTTTTTGGATCTGGCATCTCAGAAAGGGATTGTGGTCGAGTTAACGGTGTTTAGTAACACTTATTCCAACGATACCTGGGCGCTCAACCCGTTCCGGGCAGAGAACAACCAACAGCACCTGGGAGCCATCGACTGGCAGGACTATATCTCGCTCAAAGATCCGGAATTGGTGCGCAGGCAGAGCGAGTACGCACGCAAGATCATCCAGGAGACCGCCGGCTACGACAATGTGTACTACGAGATTTGCAATGAGCCGGGCGGAGGTTTTGCCGGGCATGCTTCTGCGGCGGATGTGGACGCTTGGCAGGAGGAGATGGCCCGTGTTCTGCGCGATGAGATGCGGAGGCTTAACCGCCCGCACTTGCTCTCCGGGCAACAAGCCTTCACTTATGGCGCAAAAAACGCTTTTCCGATGGACGCCACCTTTGCCGGCAAAACCTTTGACATCGTGAATGACCATCCGTTGCCCAATACGCTCTTCGAGGGGAAGGTTTATGAGATGGGCAACTTCATGTCCAAGGAGTTGATGCTGGACCAGGTGGCGAGTTTCTGCCGGGACGCCGATACACGCCCGAAGCCTACGGTGCTCGATGAAGACAATACCGCGAGCATGTATCGCGATACGACGGGATGGACGATCCACCGCAAGCGTGCGTGGACAGCCCTGCTGAGCCGCTGCCACTATGATTACATCGATTTCTCGATCACCGTAGGCAGCGAGCGCGGGACCGTAGCATCGCAACGCGCGATCCGCACCTGGATGCAGCACCTGTCGGAATTCATGGCATCGTTTGATTTCACGCATGCGAAGCTCGCGCCGGATTGGATTGTAAGTTATCCGCAGCATCTTACTGCTTCCGGCCTGTCGGTTCAGGGTCGCGATTACGTCGCCTATCTGGCCGACTCTCGTGAGCTGACCGATGCGGCGGCGGGCGAGCCAATTGGCGGAAGTGTCTCCCTTTCTTTGCCCCCCGGCACATACGATGTCCGCCTCTATTCACCGGTTACAGGTGAGTATTCCCCGGCGATCGAGGTCGCGGGTGGCGATGCAAAGCCATTGGTCTTGCCGCCATTTCGAGAAGACGTCGTGATACGCGCGACCCGCCGCGAGCACTGAATCATCTTATCGATGCAGTCTGGGGCTTGCGCAACAGATGGTGGTGTGGCATGGGTTGGTTTTCATTGCGCGCGAGTAGTTGTCTCTAGTTCTCCGGTCCTTCCGCCGCAGCCAGGTATCCACCGTCGACAATCAGTTCCGTTCCTGTAATGCCAGATGCACGATCACTTGCCAGGTAGAGAATGGCGTCCGCAATCTCGGAGGGAGCGAGCATTCTTCCGAGCGGCACCCGGCGTGTTCGTTGCGCCAGGGTGCGTGCCGGATCGCTGGTCGCTTGCACATGCGCATGAAACATCGGGGTATCGGTAATTCCAGGGCAAACACAATTCACCCGGATCCCCGATGCAGCAAGGTCCAGGGCAAGCGCCTTCGAAAGCATCAGAACGGCCCCCTTGGAAGCGACATACGCCGGCGTACCTTTTTGCGCGACGATGCCTGAGACAGAACTGACATTCACCACGCTGGGACTTTGCGATTTGCGCAGAAAGGGGAGGGAATACTTCACCATAAGGAAAACCGACTTTACATTTACGGCGAACACATCGTCCCATTCGGCTGCGCTACATTCCTCTACATTTTTTACCAAAACGATTCCGGCGTTGTTGACCAAGTGATCGACGCACTGAAAGCCTGCGCCAATTGTCTCCAGTGTCCTGGCCACTTCCGCTTCATTCCGGATGTCAGCAGCGAAGAATTCGCAGGTTCCACCACTTGCCTGAATTTGTGTGCTGACTGCGCGCCCCTGGCGCTCGTCGCAATCCATCATGGCCACGCTGGCGCCGGCCTGCGCAAATCGCTCGGCCACACTTCGCCCGATGCCGGAGGCGGCGCCCGTAACCACGGCAACCTGGCCCTGAAATGGAAGCGTGCTCATGCCAACAGCCCTCCCGGATGGCGCGAGAACACTTCAGGGTCGTAGATCGACGCAGCTATGTCTGCCTCTTTGCGGATGCGCGCCCAGGTTGCATCCGCCTCCATCATGCTCTCCATGACCCCCAGATATCGGCCGGATTCGATGTTGCCATATTTGAAGAAGGAATCTGTAAGGATCACTTGTCCCTTCAACGTATCGATGCATACAGCAAGACTCGAGCGATGATGCACGCCGGCCCAGAAGATCCGCAGGCCCGGCTGTATCTCTTCCTCATCGGCAAGCAACCGTACCTTCTCCCATCCTTCATTTTGCAGGTAGCCGTTCACCTCGGGAGGAATACGAAGGTGACGGGGCACGTGAAGATGGTAAAAGGGTGCTTGAAAATCCTCGATCCATCCCCGGCGCGATATACAGATTTTTGCTTTGCGAAACATGGGGATGTTGGCCGTGGCATACGCCTGCAGGGGCGTGACGATGACGGTCGAGATGTCGTCGGGCGTGAGGCCCTGGGATCGCAGGATGTTTTGCGGCAGTTGCGCTTCGCTGCGCACGATCTGGGCTTCTTTGAAACCAAAGAACCGTTCCCACGCCCGATTGATGATTCCCAGGTCTTGCGGCGGCCCGGTATTGATGAGAATGTTTTCGCCGCCGCCCCGGATGAGGTAGATGATGATGTTCATCTCTTCACGCTGATTCCACCCTTCCATCCAATAGACCTCCGGGCCCGGAACCCAAAAGGTTCCGGCGTTGAAAGCCTGTACCGTAAATTTCATATCCCCGCCTTGACCACGTGCGCTTTAAATCTGCGGATGCCATCGAGAAAGACGCCGATATCGCTGCCCAGACTGATGGCGCGGAAACCTTTGCCGATCCAATGCACGGCGGCCTCGGGTGAGGGTGGAAGAAATCCCGGAGCGACGCCATACCGGCGGCATGCGGTGACCAGACCGTCCATCGCGGCCAGAAATCGTGGATGCTCGAACTGCGCCGGGATCCCCAGCGATACCGTGAGATCGTAATGCCCGATCCAGGCGACGTCGACGCCGGGAACGCTGACGATCTCGTCCATATTCGCGAGCGCTTTTTCCGTTTCCAACAACAGGATCACAGCGATCTCTTCGTTTGCCTGGGCAAAGAATTCCGCGGAGTCCGGCCGATAGAGATCGTGCGCAATGCCGAGCGCAACACCGCGCCTACCCATCGGCGCATATTTCAGGTGGCTCACAATGTCTTCCGCCTGCTGTTTCGTCTCCACGCGCGGCACCATCACCCCGCGTGCGCCCACATCCAGAGGGCGGGAAAGAGGCGCATACGCTAAATCGGGAACCCGTGCGATGGGGAAGATCTCGCTGCCGCGGCAGGACGCGACCATCTCCGCCAGCAAGGAGATATCACAACGCCCATGCTCCATATCGAAGATCACGAAGTCCAATCCGCACGCGGCAAGCATCGGGCCGATGCCGGGAGTAAAGAGCTCCAGGACCATTTGCCCCAAAAGCACATTCCCTTGTTGGAGCCGCTGACGAAAACGATTCATCGGTTGCCGCCACTTGCCGCAAACGCGGCTTTGTATTTTTCAAGCTTCCGCAGAAAGGCCGGATGCTCGAGTACTTTTTGGTTGACGATATCCCGCGGCGCTTCGCCACGATAGACGGCCAGTGCTCCCTCGCAATCGATCCGTCCCATATCGCGGAATAGCTCCTCGGTCCAAGCGATCGAGTGCGAACTGAGGATGACATTGTCCATCGTAGTGAGCCGTGAATCCGCGCTGAGCGGCTCCTTTTCAAAGACATCGAGGGCCGCGCCTCGTATCTGGCCGGTCTCGAGCGCGTGGATCAGGGCGGCTTCGTCGACGATCGGCCCCCGCGCGGTGTTGATGAGTACCGCGTCGGGCTTCATCAGCGCGAATTGCGGTTTGCTTAGCAATCCACGCGTCTCGGCAGTGAGCGGGCAATTGACCAGTACATAGTCTGAGCCGCGCAGCAGTGCCTCGAGCGAAACCAGTTCCACCCCCAGCTGTAACGCTCGTTCGGCGGAGGCATAGGGATCGAAAGCCAAAAACCTTGCTACGTCAAACACCTTGAGCAGTCGAACCGCTTCCGCGGCGATATTGCCCAGGCCGATCGTGCCCACGACCCGTTGACGCGGCTCGCGGCCGAGGCGTTGCGTGCTTTGTGCCCATTGACCCTGACGTACCATCCGGTCCTTCTGCATGAGGTTGTGGGAGAGAGCCAGCATGAGCAGCACGATCGATTCCGCGACCGGACGAATCACGCCGCCAGGCGTGATGAAGACCGCGATCCCGTTTTCCGTGCAGGCGTCAAGATCAACGTTGTCATAGCCCACACCGCACCGGCCGATGGCGCAGAGCTGCGCTGCTTTTTTGAGCGACTGTGCCGTGACCCGTGGCTTAAGCGAGATCAACACGTCGTAATCGACTAATTGCTCTGCCCCATACTCTGCGTGATATTCGCGCAGAAACTGATACGAAATCGCGGGTGCCGCATCGAGCAGGGATAAACCCAGGTCCGGGAAGGTAGGTTGCCCTTGCTGGTCGCAAAAGTCGGCAGACAAGGCGACCCGAAAATACGGGAGAGCGCGATCACCCCGCGCTGAGTTTCCGGCGCTCATGCTTTGTGCTCGACGACAACCACCCAATCCTGAAAAATTGGAATCTCCGGCACTTTCCACGTGCCCTCGGCGTCAGGCGTCATTGCGCCGATAGGCAGTTCGTTGCCGTTCGCTGGATTAAAGAAGAACGCCGTGTGAGTACTCCCTTCCAGGTGATGGAAGACCGGAGGTTTGGTGAATGCCGGGCAGAATGCAATGGTCACTTCACCAGGAATGTGACCGGCGAAGGGCTGCCAATAGTCTCCTTTCGCCCAGTGGGGTTCGACGAGTTCCGGCCGCGGTTCAAGCTTCCACCAGGAGTAGCGAGTGAGCAGACGCTTGGCCAGGCCGAGCTGGCCGGATCCCGGCAAATCAGCCGCGACGTTCCACGCCGGACCGCCCCAGGAATGACCGTGCGGCGAAAGCCCATACGGCTGCTGCGGAGTGTTGACCTGCCAGATTCCATTGGCCCCGTAGGTGTGTCCGCCGGTGCCGCTCAGCAACGACGTCCAGAACATGAAGCGCTGAACCTCCTGGCGGCTAGCCTCCTGAATGCCTTCATAACAGACTTCGCCGATCAGCACCGGCATTTGCGGACTGGCAGTGAGCGAAAGCTGGACTCGATCGATAGTGTTGGGTACACTCTGCCGGTCGTTGTGACCCGTTTGCAGCATATCGAAGTCGAGCAGAGAAGGATCGTCCACGCACAATCGCGCGCTACTGGATGGGTGGATCGTGATCGGATGATGATGCGCGTCGATCGTGTGCACATAGCGCGCGAGCTCAGTCAAGCCGTGTCTCTGTGTCTCGGCGTCCTGCTCCTTGGTCTTCGAAAGGTAGTAAGGCATTGTGCCTTCGCCGGCGAGACACCACACGACGGGATAAGCTCCCCAACGGGCCACCAGGTACCGCCAATGTTGTTTGATTTTGGCCATGCCCATCCGGGGGATGAAGTACCCCCAAAATCCCACAATGCATGCCGCAAGACCGTGGTCCGCGAGGTATTGAATGCGCACATCGGCCATATCAAAGTACGACGGGTTGATCCGGGAAAAATTTGGCTCCCACGGATATCCGGCTTCATTGGCTCCGCGTGGATCGTACGGCTCCATGTCCGGGTAAAGCCCGGCAACGATTTGTACCACCGTAAAGCCCTTCTCCACGCGATTGGCGGTTAACGTTTCAAAATCATCCGGCCAGCGCAGACGTTTACAAAGGGCCATCCACCAGGTATCGCCCAACCAGAAAAAGGGCGTGCCATTGGCATATTCGAAGTGACGCCGGTCGTCCGCCACCTTGAGAACCCCATTTTTGTAATGCGGGTTCTCACCGACGTACGCCTCTGCGTTGAGCACAGAGGCAATGTTGTGAAGGTCTTTGTTGGCCCCATCGCTGCAAACCGAGCGCACCCGGTAAGTCCCTGGAGCAGGGGGAGCGTAGCGCACGCGCCAGGTGGATCCGCCCGCCCAGAACGCCGGCACCCGTTCCTCAGTGCCGAGAGGAGTCGTTATGACTACGTCTACATCGACTTGATTGAACGGGTCAGAATATTGCTTCCCGCTGGTGTAAGCCCACTCCGCGGGAGTGCCGCTAGTGACCGTCCGATCCTGCCCCAGAGCAGAGCTGGTCACAGCGCTGATTGCCAGCGCCTTGCAGAAGGATCGTCTCGACATCCCATCCAGCACGGAGTCCTCCGGGTGTTCGTTTTTCAAGCCATCCGATAATCTGTCAGGCGAAAACACCTGTCAAGCCGCGGCCCGGGCGCGTAAGCTGGTCAACGAACGGAACCGCACGCAGCCGTGAGTTCATGGAGGATTTGATGAAGAGCACTCCCCGGCGACTTCGCGTGGGTATAGCGGGGCTAGGTCTCGACGCTTATTGGAGCCAATTTGCGGGCCTCGAGCAGCGGCTTATTGGCTATTTGCGTGTGCTCGAGGAGAAGATTGCCGGAGACCAGCGGACCATCGTGAATCTCGGGCTGGTGGATACACCGGAAAAATCTTTGGCGGCGGGACACTTATGCCGGAGGGAAGATCTCGACCTGCTACTGGTGTACGTCACCACCTACGCTCTTTCCTCCACCGTCCTCCCAATCATCAAGCGCGCAAAGCTGCCGGTAATTCTGCTCAATCTTCAGCCTGCCGCTGCTATCGAGTACGAGCGGTTCAATGCCATGGATGACCGTACCGCGATGACGGGCGAATGGCTTGCCTACTGCAGCGCCTGTCCGGTGCCGGAGATCGCCAATGTTCTACGCAGGCTGGAGATTCCTTTTCATCAGGTTACCGGCATGCTCCATGATGATCCGCCGTGCTGGGACGAGTTGGAAGCGTGGCTGCGCGCAGCCGAAGTGGTCAACAGCCTCGCCCACAGCCGGCTCGGCCTGATGGGGCACTACTACGGTGGCATGCTCGACATCGCTACCGATCTGGCCCAGGTGAGTGGCCGCTTCGATCTGCACATCGAGATGCTGGAAGTGGAAGAAGTGACTGCGTTGCGCCGGGGAATATCTGATGCAAAGGTGAATGACAGAATCACCGCCTTCCGCGATTTCTTCGAAGTAGGCGAAGATTGCTCCCAAATGGAGTTGGCGCGCGCGGCGCGAAGCTCGATCGCGCTCGAGCAGTTGTTGGAGGAGAAGAACATAGATCTCCTCGCGTACTACCAGAAGGGCACTGGCGTTGCTGAAAACGAAGACACGATGAGCTCCATTATTTTGGGTGCCTCTATGCTAACCGGGCACGGCATACCGGTCGCGGGCGAATATGAAGTAAAGAATGTGATCGCGATGAAGATCATGGATCTGCTGGGCTTCGGCGGCTCGTTTACCGAATACTACGCCATGGATTTCACCGAGGATCTGGTGCTGATGGGCCACGATGGACCGGGACACATTGGTATCGCACAGGACAGAATCAAGGTGCGGCCGTTACGTGTCTACCATGGGAAGGTGGGCGCTGGGCTTTCGGTCGAGATGTCCGTTAAGCATGGTGCGGTGACTCTCCTCAGTGTTGTTGAGGAGAAGAACGCAGGCTTCATGCTGCTCGCCGCGGAAGGCGAAAGTGTGCCCGGTGCAAACCTCGCCATCGGTAACACCAACAGCCGGTATCGCTTTCCGTTGGGTGCGCGCAAATTTGTCGAGAGCTGGAACGCACACGGCCCTGCCCACCATTGCGCCATCGGCATCGGCCACGTTTCCAGCCAGCTGGAAAAAGTCGCGCAACTTCTGCAACTGCCATTTGTGCGTGTGTGTTAGTAGGGTAGAGAAATTGTCATGAGTGACCGAGATAAAGTCAGAGAGCCGCAGAAGAGAGTTGCTTTGCCCAGTGCGCAACCGCGGCAGCATCCGCGCGCGCTGTTTCAAGCGCTGCCAGTTGTACGGCAAAGTTGCCGACGGTCGAGCTTTCCACCGCACCGCATCTTACTTCGAGGTTGGTTGCGCTAGCCGTCAGCCGGTTGAGAAGGCCATTGCGGCTCCCACCGCCGACAATATAAATTCGCTTGAAGTTCTTTCCCGTAATGTGTGCCAGGTCGCGCAGGATCTCGCCATACTTGGCCGCCAGGCTATGAAGAATAAGATTCACCATGCGAGGAGCGGCTTCGGCTCCTTCCTCAAACGCCGGTAATCCGCGCTGCGCGAGCTGTCGATTGATCCGCGAGGGCATCTCTCCGGGCAACAGCAATTCTGGATCATCGACATCCAGCAGGCATGCCGGCGACGGCAGATGCTCAGCGGCCTCAATGAGCTCAGAGATCGTACAGTCGATCTCCGTCGCCCACACAGTCATACATTGGCGCAACAGCCACATCGCGTTGACGCCCTTATGGAAACAAATGCGCCCGCCGGCGGCGCCCATGTTGTTGAAATCCGACGCCTCCGCATCTGCCTTTTGATTGGGTTCGTTCAATACCGTGCCCACCAGAGACCAAGTGCCAGAACTGATATAAGCCCAGTCATCCCCGTCGTCGGGAATACTCGCGATGGCCGATGCGGTGTCGTGGCAAGCGGGCGCAATCAGTGCAGCGCCCTCCAGGGCCCGCATGTTGAGATGGTCTTTCCTCACGTTGCCGACGATGGTGCCCGGCGCCACCAGCGGAGGAGCAGCCGCTTGCAGAAGCCCTGCAGCATCGAAAATCTCTGCGGACCAGGCGCGATTATCCGCATCGACAAGCTGGGTGTGGGTTGCATTGGTATACTCCGCCACCGCGCGGCCGCCCAACCGATACAACATGTACTCCGGCAGAAGGAGCCACGGCTTGTCCTGTAGCTCTGCTCCATCTGCGAAGAGCTGGTAAAGCGTATTGATCCGGCTCATGCCGATGCCTGTGATGGCGCGAAGTCGCTGCGGGGGAATTCGCTGGAACACGTCTGCCTGGGAATGAATGTTTCGCTCGTCCCGGTAGCAGAAAGGGTCGGCGATGGCTTCGCCCTGCTGATTTAGGCGCACATAGTCGACAGCCCAACCATCGACGGCGATCGACCGCACACCCTCAGTTGCAATCTCTGCGCTTTTTCGCAGGCCGATGTCGACCTGTTGTGTGATCTGTTTCAAATTCCAGCGCAGCTCTCCATGCAAACTTACCGGTGCATTGGCATGGCGGTGAACTAACTCAATCTGTGGAAGGCCATCAACCCAGCGCAACAGGGAAACACGACAGCTTTCTGCGCCAAGATCAATGGCAATCATCGCGCGCCGGTCCTCTGGACAAGCTGGCCTGGGGGGAACGTTCATCTCAAGAAGGCCTCGGTCAGTCCTCCGTCGATGGGGATGAGGTGACCGGTCGTACAGCGTGCCTGCGGGCCCCCCAGAAAGAGAATCGCCGCCGCACAGTCTTTTGGATCGATTGGCTGATGGGTCAAAGTCCTCTTGGCATAGAACTGCGCCAGGGATGTACGCAACTCATCGTCGGAAGAAGACTCTTCAAAAGGGATCTTGTACTTTGCCAGGGATGCTTTGACGCGGTCGCGGGGAAACATGGTCGAACCCTTCACTACCGTCGCTGGGCTGATGCCGTTGACGCGTATTTTGGGAGACAGCGTGACGGCCAGCTCCCGAATAAGGTGGCTGACAGCCGCCTTGCTTACGTCATAGGCCTCGCTGCCGCGTTTGGCCACCACGGCGTTTGCCGAGCTGGTCAGCACGATGCTGGTCTCGATGTCCTGCACGTCCAAGACCTTGGCGGCCTCATCAGCGAGCAGATAGTTGGCGGTGACGTTGATCTCGAGTGTCGAAGCCCATTGCGCATCGGTAATGATGCCGTCCGGTGAAGAGGGAAAGAGCGCGGCAGTATTCACCAGGATGTCGATACCTCCGTAAGCGGCAATCGTTGCATCGAACGCGGATTGAATTGCGCCGCGGTCACGAATATCGATCTTTGCCGCGATTGCGGCTTCGCGGCCCGCGATCGCCTGGGCTTCGGTCGCTACTTTATCGGCTGCAGCGAGTTCACGGTCAGCAACCACAACGTGCGCCCCCCGCTCGGCAGCCATGATGGCTACCTCACGGCCAATGCCGCTGGCTCCGCCGATGACCAGAACCACGCGGCCGCTCAACTCCTTCGCCGCCGGCTGCCTGCGTATCTTTGCTTCTTCCAACGCCCAGTACTCAATGCGAAACGCTTCCGAGGCCGGCAACGCAACGTAGTTGGAGTGGACTTTGAATGCGCTGGTATCAGCCGCAGGGCCCGACTGCGGCAAAATCGGCGGCCACTTGCCCTCATCGAGATGTCCAGCGCCCTCCATCACGTGGATGGCGTTGACGTAAAACTCACCCGTGATGCGCGCTTCCGCTTTGTTCTTGCCGAAGCTGAACATACCGATCCCGGGCACCAGGACGACCGTAGGGTTGGCGTGGCGCATCGCCGGCGAGTCTGTCAAAGCGTGCTGCTTGTAGTAGTCGCCATAGTCAACGCGATATTTCTCCATCGCTGTTTTTGCGACCGCCTGAATCTGCGAGGCATCTCCGGAAGGATCCCACTCCACCAGCATCGGCCGAATCTTGGTGCGGATGAAATGGTCGGGACAGCTGGTGCCGAGATAGGCGAGCTTTGCCGCCGAGTGCGAATCAATGAAATCGAGCACTTCAGGAATATCTGTAAAGCTCCCAATCATGCGCTGCTGGCTGGAGACACTTCCCCGCAGAAACGGCATCAGCTTCACCGCCAGCTTCTGCCGTTCCTGGTGCGGAGCGTATTTAGGGCCGCCAAACGATGGGCTCTTCCTCTTTGCGCGATGGCTCTCGATGAACTGGCCGATCTGGTCGATGACAGTGATCGTATTCAGATACGATTCGCGCTGCGTGCCCCCCCAGGTAAAGAGGCCGTGGCCGCCCAGCACTACGCCATCGCAGCCGGGGACGGTCTTTACCGCACGCTCGAGCATCATAGCCAGTTCAAAGCCCGGTCGTTGCCATGGGATCCACACCAGCTTGTGGCCGAACTGCTGATTGAATTGATCCATCTTTCCCTTGCCGTTGGCCGAGGCAGCAAGTGCGATTCCCCAATCGGGATGGAGATGATCCACATGCGGGAAGGGGAGGAATGCATGCAGCGGCGTATCGATCGAGGCCGCGACGGGGTTGTTGCCGAAGGTGCAGAGCGGATACATGCCGACCATCTCGTCTTCGAGTTCCACACCCCGGTAAAGCCGGGTCAAGGCAAGCACCTTATCCAGGTAGAGAGTGGCAAATCCTGCCACCTTGATGCTACCCAGGTCGCCGCCGCTGCCCTTTACCCAGAGTACGGTCTTCTTCTGCCCGTTTAATGGATCGGTTTCTTCCAGCTTCGAGCTGGTGTTACCGCCCCCGAAGTTGGTGATACGCAGATCCGACCCCAGCAGATTGGAACGGTACTGCAACAGTGCCGCAGGATCGAGCGTTTTGGCGTGATTTTCATCCCATAGATCGACAAGATAATGCAAAGACATACCGGTTCTCCTGATCGCCCTTCGTTCGCTGATTCGGCGTGTATAACCAATAGGGCAAACGTTTCCGAGCGCCCACATTCTATGCTGCCGCGATGATTCCTGTCGTGGAAAGCATGGCAGGTTCGCCAATATCCAGGCGTTGCTTGGAATTCAATAGATCAAGTATTTCACAACGTATGGCCCTTTCAAGTAGGATGGCTGCGCTGGCCCGCATGGCTGAAACGAGGTGGATGTGGGGCCCAATCCGTTTATCGGCGTTGTGTATCACTGGATGGGCGGCCTTGCCTCTGCCAGCAATTTCATTCCTTTTCGTGGGATTAAGCGATGGTCCTGGGAAATTTACTGGCTCATCCAGGGTGTCGCCGCGTGGATCATCGCCCCCATGATACTGGGTCTCCTGCTGGTACCCCATATGTTTGGCATTCTCCGTGCGGCGCCATCGAGCAGCATTACCTACTCCTGCTTCTGGGGTGTGATGTGGGGGGTAGGCGGTCTCACCTTCGGCCTTGCGATTCGCTATCTTGGCATTGCGCTCGGGTACGCCATCGCGCTCGGCTTCTGTACCGCATTCGGCACCCTGATGCCCCCGATCTTCAGCGGCCAGATGTCTTCCATTCTGCGCGAGACTTCCGGGCAGGTAATACTCGCTGGAGTCGGCGTGTGCATGCTGGCCATCGCTGTCAGCGGCCTTGCCGGATATTCCAAGGAACATGAAATCACGATCGAAGACCGGGCAGAAGCGGGGGAGCGCGACTTCTCCTTCGGTAAAGGGCTAGCCGTGGCGATCTTCGCCGGGATCATGAGCTCGTGCTTCGCCTATGGATTAGCCGCAGGCAAACCAATCGCAGAGATCGCACGCGTTGCGCTGCTTGCGCATCATCGGCTTGATCTTTGGCAGAATCTCCCCGTGTTGTTGGTGGTTCTCTGGGGCGGCTTCTTGACGAATTTCGTCTGGTCGCTCTTTCTGATCGTCAAGAATTATTCGTTCGCGCAGTTTGCCGGCGCTCCGGGCATTAACCCCATGGGTACCGCGAAGGTCACCGGAGAAACACTTATGGATCTGGATTCGGACTCGCTTGACCTGACGCACCGCCTCACCCGTCAGACGCTGGTCAAGAATTACATTCTTGCCGCGCTGGCTGGAGTGATCTGGTATTTCCAGTTCTTCTTTTACTCAATGGGCCAGACCAAAATGGGTAAGTACGACTTTTCCAGTTGGACGCTGCACATGGCGAGCATCATCATCTTCGCGACCCTATGGGGAGTCGCCCTCCACGAATGGAAAGGGACCAGCCGCCGCACAAAAAGCCTGGTGGCTCTGGGATTGTTTCTGCTGGTCGGTTCAACCGTAGTCGTCGGCTATGGAAACTACCTTAAAGTGCGCTGAGCCTATGGGGCTATCGGGCTGATACGCCTACTCAGGCGTAGGACGCAACGGCATCCCGGTTTGCAGCCGCCCGTTCCTTGCTGATCTGCTCCACGTAACCACTCTCACGGAGCGCAGCGAGTGGATCTTCAGGCAGCCCTTTCGATTTCCGCCACCCTTTGAGAATTGGCCGCACGTCCTGCCAAAAAGCCCCGCGGAATACCTCCTCCGCTTCCACCAGTTTGCATTCGTTCTGCAAGACCGAGAGCCGCGCGTGATCAACCAACGCAGACTTGGCAAAGATTTCCTGCGCCGTGCACACCGTCTGCACCATGGCTTCCATCTTGCCTTTCAGATTATGACTCTGGTCGATCATGAAGGCCACATCGGCGGGCGCGCCCGTCTCCCACTCATAGTTGCGAATCTCGTGGAAGATGCGGAACACCTGGTAGGGATCAATCGACCCCAGGGTCAGATCATCATCGGCGTAGCGCCGGTCATTAAAGTGGAAGCCGCCCAGCATCTTTGCTCGCAGCAGCCACGCTACGATCTGCTCGATATTCTGCGCCTGGTAGTGATGCCCCGTATCGACCAGAACGAATGCCTGCGGGCCGGCAGTCTTCGCCAGCAGCAGCGCCATTCCCCAGTCTGCGATATCGGTGTGGTAGAAGAAGGGCTCGAACGGCTTGTATTCGATCAGCAGTCGTTGGGTTGGGCTCAGTGCGGCGTGCATCGCCTGCAGGGTCTGCTCAAACCAGTCAATGCGATGTCGGATGCTTTGTGTTCCCGGATAGCTTGATCCGTCGGGAAACCACGGAGCGACATCGCGTGAATTCAATTTGTCGGCGATGGCCACGCAGTCCAGCAGGTGATCGAGCGCCAACTTGCGGATCGCCGGATCAGGATTCCCCGCAGCCCCGAACTTATACTCCTGGCCCTGGAAAACGTTGGGGTTGATCGACCCGGCGACCACACCGCATTTTCTCGCCAGCTCTTCGACGTGGGGCACATCCTTAAGTCCGTTTGGCAGATCCCATATCGCGTGCAGGGCAACGCTGGGACATGCTCCGGTTAACTGGTTAACCATGCCTGCGTCGCTGAACTTCTCCGCGAGATTGGTCGCGGCCGCGGCTTGCATGAACTTTCCAAACCTGGACCCGGTATTCGCGAAGCCCCAGGAAGGCAATTCAATCCTGAATTGATCCAGCGCCTGCCAAACTGCGCTTTCCGTATCCCGTGCCATAGTCACCTGTCTGCGAAATCAAATCTCGCCCAGCGGACATCACCATGCAACTCTTCAACTGACAATGCGTCTGCGTTGTTCCTTGCCCGAGTGTGCTACCCGTTGGGGCAATTGACGAAGAATTGCAATAGAGCAAGAGTTTCCATCCTGAAGCCCGTGGATGTCAACCATGATTTTGGCCCGTGCGCAGTCGATTGCTGTTTGTTGTTATTTTACTGCGACCCCGCGTCCGTCGCCTCGCAGGCTTTCACGGCGAGGGCAGAGAGTGTCGCAAAGGCTCTGCAAAAAGCCCCAGGCCACACGCCAGGTGGCCCAATCGTGCGCGTTTTTAGCCGTTGGCGGTAGTCGGGCTATCCGCTGCAAAACCCGGGCGATCCACTCGACAGAAGGACAATAAGACGGAAACCCCGAAGTTCTGCCGCGTTCCGTGCCCACCAGTCCGGTCATGCGGCCTGCAAAACGAATTCCTTTCGATAACTTATTTCTGCATGGTCTCCGCGATCAGCAGCGGGGCGCCGTGAAGAATACACGGTGATTCATCCTTGCAAGGCCAACTCCTCCGCTGCTGCCGTCGGGGGCTCTATTGGGCCGTTACAAATTTCTTCGGCCGCCCAACAATAGGCGGGGTTGCGTCTGCCGTTCACTTGAACGACGATGAGGCGAACTTCAACCGCGTTTCAGCAGATTCACGTTGGCCAGTATCCGGCGTACTTTCTTCGGGGATATAGAGAGCCGCTCGGCCACGCGAGATACTTTTTTGTCTTCTCGGATCCATACCTTCGGGATCACCAGCTCTGCGAACTCCTCGGTGATCTGCTGGAACGTTTTCTCTCCCGTAATTCCCTCAGACCAGGCCCGCAACATTTCATCGACCCCTGTTGCCCGAATGATCCTCGCCTTTAATACGATGAGTTCCTGAGATAAATGGTCGAGATCATCCTTGCCGAGCAGTTCGCCGGCCAATGCGGCGAATGTTTTCGCCGTTTCCCAATCCTGAAAGAACTCATTGGCCGCCACCGAACTGCGCGCGATATAGGCGCCCGCGAGCAACCGATTATTTTGTGTAAGCCCGGCGAGCGCGATCGCATCTTCAGAGTACGTGCGGGCAAGATGACCGTGCAGGGATAGATCCGTCGACTCGCCAACCTGCTCTTCCACGCGCTCGTTCTCAACCGTAGCCTGAAGAATGCGCGATCGCGCCATAAGTATGTGATCCTTCAGTTCCTCCGCCAGGCGATAGGCTTTCGAAGCCTCGTCCTCTGCCCGGTCGATATCGCCGCTATCCAGGTGGAGGTGTCCTGCATTCACAAGCACAGACCCGGTTCCAGCTTGATGGTGCTGGCGGGAGTAAATTGCACCCGCCCGGCTAAGAAGAGCCAGTGCGTCCTGACAAATGTCGAGGTATCGCGCATGATCGGCTCCTCTTGCCTTGCCGGACTTCGAGCGATGGAGTAGTTCCAGGGCGAGCAGACGTTTTACATAAGCCGCGTTGACCAATGCGCGCGCCAGGTTTGGATGTTCCGGAAAGGGACCCGAATAGATGGAGACTGCTTTTTCAAAGTGGACCAGGGCCTTCGTGTATTCGCCTGCTCGTCGTACAAACCTGCCTCGGGCAGACTCAATATTGCCCAGGGATAGAGCGTGCCCAGTTGACTTCATTTCCGACTCCGCCAAATCCAATAGGTGCATGGCCTCCCGTCGGTCGCCACGCTGAAACAAAAGCCAGCTCTCGTGAATGTTTGTAACGGCGACGAGCTTCGGTGCTTTCATTTCGTCAGCCAGCCTCTTCGCTTCCCGAATGTGATGCAGGGCGGGCTCGTATTCTCCTTGCCTGCGGTGAGCTCGGCACTTCCAAAAATGTGCCACCACCACTAGATGCGGATCCATAATCGTCGCTTCGGTCTGCAGGACAAAGCCGAATATCGAGATCGCCTGAGAAGCGTCCCCGGCAAGAAACGCAAGATGTCCCTCGACCAGCCTCAGGTATAGGTAATCGCAGATGGACATTTGGTCTCGTCGCACATGGCTAAATCGCGCGGCGATACCGTTGAGATAGTCGAGGTTGCGAAAACCCAGATCGACCCACTGAGCAACGCATAGCAAATATGCTGCTGCATGGGGCTCCAAAGGCCGAAGGGCAACCAGATCCTTATCTGCCCGAGCGAGCAACTGGAATCCGTCCGCGATGCGCCGTTCGACCAGCGCCGCGTTGAGTTTGGTCAAGAAACCTCGGGAAAGAGGCATGATCCATCGTATGTCACAAGAGACGCTCTGGACAGATATGCACCAGGTTTAATCATACGAATAGGATTCGAGTCTCCGTAGCGAAACGACTATATTGCCTGTCTTCACTGGAAAAGAACATTAATTTTCTAAAAGGCGACCCGTCCAATTAGGACTCGTCCGAATCGGACTACTTCGGTTTGTTTTGCGAAAGTCGGTACCGTACTGTGGTTTACAGGTCAATCGGAAACTACCCACCGAGAAATGCGGTTGACTTCCTCCCAAAGATCAAAGAACAACCCTGTTCACGAGGTGACTCACCCATGGAAGCATTGTCAGTCAATTGGCCTCTTCAGACGGCGGCATCCCCCTCAGCGGGGTTAGCGGTTAGCCGTTCCATTGAGCTGGCACGGCGGCTCATGGGAAATGGGGCGTTGGCTACAAATTGCGATGGCCAATTGCGCACAGCGGAAGCCTTTGATCCCGGCTCCCGGCGAACGCTGCTTTCGATTGCAGAAACTGTGCGTAGGCTGGACGCTGCCCGGGAGGCTGCCAACCTGCTCCGATATCCTCTGCAGGTACTTGCCTGCACGGAAGCACGCAATGCGGCCGCCCTGGAAGATGATGCTGATGTTCGCGACCGAAAATTTCTGAGTGGGGCGAAAACCGGGGAAGACTCTCACGTCTATTGTGGAGGTCTGAACGCCGCAATCTCTCGCGCGCTTGTGTTTGCCCGGCATGCCGACCTGGTTTGCTTTCGAAGCCAAAGCACCGATCTTGCTGACGCGGCCTATTTCGCTGCCGAGGTACGATCTTCGTTGCCTGGCCAAAAGTTGGGCTTCGGTCACACGCCGCTGCGGGACGGAATTCGCTGGAATGAGTCGGATCACCGCGCTTTCGACGCCAGACTTCGCCAAATCGGATACGACTTCTACTTCGTAACCCAGTTTGGGCAGACGACCTTTCCCTATGCCCCGGCATCGGGCGCATGGGTGCTTATCGATGACGCGGCGAGAAGCAAATCTGCCGATTCCGGTAAATGTTGGAACGATTTTCTCGATCTACAAGCGCAAAGGCGACTTTTCTCCAAGTGGCGTCGAATCCGTCTTGCAGCCTGGTAGTTGCCAGCTTGCCGCCGGCTACGTTCTCTATGGCCCC
>Ga0182015_10002650_pt1 | contig 21205 bp, 13 predicted proteins | sample 712P3MmetaG_FD_120478 | JGI IMG/M metagenome (GOLD analysis project Ga0182015, IMG submission 120478) | Permafrost microbial communities from Stordalen Mire, Sweden - 712P3M metaG | ecosystem: Environmental > Terrestrial > Soil > Wetlands > Permafrost | place: Sweden: Stordalen | collected...
CAGACGACGGGAACCGCCAAACTAAAGGCCGTCTTCGATAACAAAGACAACCAGCTTTGGCCCAACCAGTTCGTGAACGCAAACCTGTTACTCGAGACGCGGAAGAACAGCACAATTCTGCCCACGGCCGCGCTGCTGCGCGGTCCGCAGGGAACATTCGTCTATCTGGTAAAGCCCGACAACACGGTCGAAGCGCGCACCGTAACCGTATCGCTCACCCAAGGCGATATCACGGCCGTTACCAGCGGCCTGAACCCCGGAGATACAGTGGTGACCGACGGCCAGGACAAACTGCAAACCGGAAGCACGATCGAGCCACGGAACCGCGGTCCAGCAAGCAATACCAGCAGAACAAACGACGGCAAGGCTGCCGCGTCAGGAATGCCGCCTTCATGAGTCCTTCCCGGTTATTCATTCTCCGGCCGGTGGCAACCACGCTGTTGATGGTGGGCGTGCTGCTGGTGGGGTGGGTTGCATTTCTGCAACTGCCCGTCTCCGCCCTGCCGGAAGTCGATTACCCGACAATTCAGGTTGTGACGTTTTATCCCGGTGCGGACCCCGACGTGATGGCATCGTCGGTGACTTCGCCGCTGGAGCGGCAATTCGGGCAAGTTCCGGGACTGAGCCAGATGACCTCGACGAGTTCGTTTGGCAGTTCGGTGATCACGCTGCAGTTTGCCCTCGACCAGAATATCGACGTTGAAGAGCAGCAGGTGCAGGCCGCGGTTAACGCGGCAGCCACGTACCTGCCGACGGATTTGCCGAATCCTCCGATTTACAACAAGGTCAATCCAGCCGATTCCCCGATTCTCACGCTGGCCATGACTTCGGACTCGCTCGCTCTGTCCAAGGTGGAGGATCTTGCCGACACTGCTCTGGCGCAGAAAATTTCCCAGTTGCCGGGCGTGGGGCTGGTTTCCATTAGTGGTGGACAGAAGCCCGCTGTGCGGGTTCAGGTAAACCCAACCGCACTCGCTTCCTACGGGTTGAGTCTCGAGGATGTGCGAACGGCGCTGGCCCAGGCCAATGTGGATCAGGCGAAGGGCGTCATCGACGGGGCGCGCCAGTCGTACACCATCGGAGCCAACGACCAACTCTTCTCCAGTGAGCAGTACAAGCCGATCGTCGTTACTTATCACAACGGTGCGCCGGTGCGGCTGAGCGATGTGGCAAACGTAATCGATGGCACGGAAAACACTCACCTCGCGGCATGGATGAATCAGACTCCGGCAGTCATCGTCAACATCCAGCGCCAGCCTGGGGCGAACATCATCAGCGTAGTCGACCGGATCAAGAAGTTGTTGCCACAATTGCAGGCGTCGCTGCCGTCCGCGGTGAAGATGCAGATTCTCACCGACCGGACTACGACCATCCGCGCATCCGTGAAGGATGTTGAGTTTGAGTTGGCGCTGACCATCGTGTTGGTGGTCATCGTTATTTTCTTTTTTCTGCGGAACCTACGGGCCACGTTCATTCCCAGCGTCGCGGTTCCGCTGTCGATTGTGGGAACGTTTGGTGTGATGTACCTGTTGGGATACAGCCTCAATAATCTGACGCTCATGGCCTTGACCATCTCCACTGGGTTCGTGGTGGACGATGCCATCGTGATGATCGAGAATATCGACCGCTACCTGGAGGCCGGAGATTCGCCGCTGGATGCGGCGCTCAAAGGGTCGGGGCAAATTGGGTTCACCATCGTCTCGCTCACGGTTTCGCTGATTGCGGTGCTGATCCCGCTGTTGTTCATGGGGGACATTGTCGGCCGGCTGTTCCGGGAGTTTGCGGTCACGCTGGCGGTGACCATCCTGGTCTCGGCGGGAGTTTCTCTTAGCTTGACCCCGATGATGTGCGCCAAGCTGCTCAAGCATCGCAAAGAGGGCGAGAAGGGCCGCTTCTACGACGTCACGGAAGACTATTACAACCGGGTGATTGCATTTTACGGGCGCACCGTGAAATGGGTGTTGAAGCACCAGACTGCGACCCTCTTCGTAACCTTCGGAACCCTCATTTTGACCCTGGTTCTCTACGTGGTTGTGCCCAAGGGTTTCTTCCCGGTGCAGGATACGGGAGTGATCCTGGGAATTTCGGAAGCTCCGGACAATATTTCGTTTGACGCGATGTCGCAACGCCAGCAGGAACTGGCGAAGGTGATTCTGAAAGACAAAGATGTGGAGAGCCTATCCTCTTTTATTGGTGTGGATGGCACGAACACGACTCCCAACAGCGGCCGCATTCAGATCAACTTGAAGCCCCGCGACGAACGTAACGCGGACGCCTCTGGGATCATCCGCCGGCTGCAGCCGGAGCTCGCCAAGGTAGACGGAATCACCCTTTATATGCAGCCGGTGCAGGACTTGACCGTCGAAGATCGCGTGAGCCGAACGCAGTTTCAGTACTCCATTGAAGACGCGGACGCGCAGGAACTGGCGCAATGGACGCCGAAGCTCGTGGACAAACTGCGCGCGGCGCCAGCGCTGCGCGACGTAGCCACTGACCAACTCAACGGCGGGCTCAGGACAGCACTCACGATCGACCGCGATACCGCGTCGCGGCTGGGAATCCTGCCTCAGGCCATCGACAATACTCTGTACGACGCCTTCGGGCAGCGGCAGGTTTCAATCATCTTCACGCAGTTGAACCAGTATCACGTGGTGCTGGAAGTTCTGCCGAACTTTGCCAAGACTCCCGATGCGATGAACGACGTGTACATCCGCCCCAGCAGCACGACGCCGAATTCCGGCGCACCCAGCGCCAATGCGGCCACGGCGACAACCAGCGGGACCCCGGTTCCGCTTTCAACTTTTGTGCGGATGCAAACGACAAACACGCCGCTCGCCGTAAACCACCAGGGACAGTTCCCGGTGGTTACGCTCTCGTTCAACCTTGCTCCCGGCGCGTCGCTGGGCGATGCCACGCGGGCGATTCAGGAAGTGGAGAAAGAAATTCAGATGCCGGCGAGCATTCACGCTTCCTTTCAGGGAACGGCTGCGGCATTCCAAAATTCGCTTTCGAGTGAGCCGTTCCTGATTCTCGCCGCCATCATCACGGTGTACATCGTGTTGGGAGTGCTGTACGAAAGCTACATTCACCCCATCACGATTCTCTCCACGCTGCCCTCGGCCGGCGTGGGCGCGATCCTGGCTTTGCAACTCACGCACAACGACCTTACAGTGGTTGCGTTGATCGGCATCATTCTGCTGATTGGCATCGTAAAAAAGAACGCCATTATGATGATCGACTTCGCTCTCGAAGCCGAGCGCGTGGAACATAAACCACCGGAAGAGGCGATCTTTCAAGCGTGTTTGCTGCGCTTCCGCCCCATCATGATGACGACGATGGCGGCGCTGCTCGGCGGCCTCCCTTTGGCGCTGGGATCAGGGACGGGGGCGGAGTTGCGACGGCCGCTCGGAATCACGATCGTGGGTGGTCTGATTCTCAGTCAGTTGCTCACGCTTTACACCACGCCGGTGGTTTACCTGTGGTTTGACCGGTTGGCGCACAGATTTGAGAAGTACAAGATCGGCAATCCAATCCCGCAGGAGTTGTCAGCGGATTAGGCGATGAATATTTCGTCTCCATTTATCCGGCGTCCAATTGGCACATCGCTGCTGGCAGCGGCGCTGCTGCTCTCCGGGATTCTTGCTTTCAATTTCTTGCCGGTGTCTTCGCTGCCCAGAGTGGATTTCCCGGTAATCAGCGTGGGCGCCAGCTTGCCTGGCGCAGATCCGCAAACCATGGCGTCCGCCGTGGCCACGCCGTTGGAGCGCCAGTTTGGGCGCATCGCGGCCGTGAATCAGATGACCTCCACGAGCCAGCTCGGCTCAACCAGCATCGTCCTGCAATTTGATCTCGACCGGAACATCGACGCGGCCGGACGGGATGTGCAGGCGGCGATTAATGCCGCACGCAGCCAACTTCCCGCCAACCTGCCCAGCAATCCGACTTATCGCAAAGCCAACCCAGCGGATGCGCCGATTCTGATTCTGGCCCTTACTTCAGATACGGAGACGGTACCGCAGATGTACGATGCAGCCGACTCCATTCTGTCCCAGAAGTTGGCTCAGGTGGCGGGCGTGGGCACGGTATTTGTGGGGGGCGCCGCCCAGCCCGGAGTACGCGCGGAAGTGAATCCGATGCTGCTCAATAAACTGGGCGTTGGGTTGGACACGGTGCGCAACGCGCTCAATCTGGCCAATGCGAACCAGGCCAAAGGGCAAGTGTCGAACGGCACAACGTCCTGGACCTTCAGCGACAACGATCAGCTCTTTACGGCGGACCAATACCGGCCCCTGATCGTCGCATACCATAACGGCGGCCCCGTGCGGCTGGGAGATGTGGCCGATGTCGAAGATTCGGTCATAGACGTTCGCAACATTGGACTCCTTGGCAGCAGGGAGCAAACTTCGCACGAGACTGGTGGAAAACCGAGCGTTCTGATTATTATTTTCCGGCAGCCTGGGGCGAACGTAATTGAAACCGTCGACCGGGTGGTCGCCTTGATGCCGTATTTGCAGTCCTCGATTTCCCCGGCGATCACGCTCACCATCGCCATGGACCGCACGGTCACGGTCCGGGCCTCGGTGAAGGACATTGAATTCACACTGATCCTCTCGATCATTCTTGTGATCCTGGTGGTGTTTGCCTTCTTGCGGACCGTGCGAGCCACGATTATTCCCAGCATCGCGGTGCCACTTTCGCTCCTGGGCACGTTTGGGGGCATGTATCTGCTGGGTTATAGCCTGGATAATCTGTCGCTCATGGCGCTGGCGATTTCCACGGGATTCGTGGTGGATGACGCCATTGTGGTGCTGGAGAACATCACGCGTTACGTGGAACACGGCATGAACGCGGTGCAGGCGGCGTTCAAAGGAGCCTCGGAAATTGGGTTTACCGTGCTTTCCATGAGCACCTCGCTGGTGGCGGTGTTCATTCCCTTGTTGCTGATGGGCGGGATTGTCGGCAGGCTGTTTCGCGAATTCGCGGTTACGCTCAGCATTGCAATCGGAGTTTCGTTACTGGTTTCTCTGACCACGACTCCTACGATGTGTGCTAAGTTCCTTCGTCCGCCGGCGCAGGATGAGCGCCACAATCGCTTCTACCGCGCCAGCGAATGGGTCTTTGACAAGACCCTGGCGGCCTATCGTCATGCTCTGAAGTGGGTTCTCGAATATCAGTTGGTCACGCTGATCGTGACCATCCTGGTGGCGTGCCTGAGCGTGTACCTCTACAAGATCGTGCCCAAGGGCTTCTTTCCACAGCAGGATACAGGGCGCATCGGAGGATCGGTACAAGCGGCGCAGGATATCTCATTCCAAGCCATGCGCGGCAAGATGGAGCGCTATGTCGGAATTGTGATGACTGACCCAGCCGTGAACACAGTCGTAGGGTTCGCAGGGGGAAATACTATTTCGAATCAGGGCCGGTTCTTTATCATGTTGAAGCCGCTGGCGCAACGCGCCAAGTGTCCGGCGCATCATTTCTGGCAATCTTGCCCCAACGTTACCGCGGACGATGTGATCAACCGTCTTCGTGGCAAGCTGGCGGTCGTGCCGGGAGCCACGCTCTATCTGCAATCCTATCAAGACCTCACCATCAGCGGACGCCAGAGCAATGCGCAGTATCAGTACACGCTGCAGGGTGAAGATCTGAATGAGCTCAACAACTGGGCGCCGCTGTTGTTAGCAAAAATGCGCCCCCTGAAAGAACTTCGCGATGTGAATACCGACCAGCAGGATCGCGGATTAGAGGCACAACTGGTGATCGACCGCGACACCGCCAGCCGGTTGGGAGTTGCTGCACAGGACATCGACAACGCGCTCTATGATGCTTTCGGACAACGGCAGGTTTCAACGATGTACCGGCCGCTCAACCAATACCACGTGGTCATGGAAGTTGCGCCGGAGTTCCAACAGACCACAGAGGCCCTGCAGAATATTTACCTGCGCTCCGCCAGCGGCGCTCCCATACCCCTGGCGGCGTTTGCTCACTTCACGCCCTCCAACATACCTTTGGCGGTGAATCACCAGAGCCAGTTTCCGTCGGTCACGATTTCATTCAATCTGGCGCCTGGAGTCGCTCTCGGCCAAGCTACAGAAGCGATTCAAAACGCCCAACGCAGCATCGGCTTTCCGAGTACCATCGAGGCCAGCTTCCAGGGTACCGCGGCTGCCTTCCAGGATGCGCTTTCGAACGAGAAGATCCTGATTATCACCGCCCTGATTACCGTTTACATCGTGCTGGGGATGCTTTACGAGAGTTACATTCACCCGATCACGATTCTCTCCACGATTCCTTCGGCCGGTGTGGGCGCGCTGCTGGCATTGTTGTTGACGCACAATGAACTCAACGTGATTGGAACGATCGGCATCATTCTGCTGATCGGACTGGTGAAGAAGAACGCGATTATGATGATCGATGTGGCACTCGAAGTGGAGCGGACACAGGGGAAAAAACCGGTTGAGGCTATCTATGAAGCTTGCCTTCTGCGCTTCCGCCCCATCATGATGACGACCATGGCGGCTCTGCTGGGAGGGTTGCCCTTGGCGCTCGGGAGCGGAACTGGTTCCGAACTGCACCGTCCTCTAGGCATCACGATTGTCGGGGGACTCATCGTCAGCCAGGCACTCACTCTATTCACTACGCCCGTCGTGTATGTTTATCTTGACCGCGTGCGGCTGGCACTTCGCGGTGGAGAAACCAGATCCGGGGTGGAAGACTCTTCGGGCACGGCCGCTCCGAGTCCGGCCCACTGAGTGGATTGCGGCTTCTTGGGAGATGCAACGTGGACCGCTCTCGCGCAGGCGGCGTGCAACCTGGTCTAAGCGGCCGCGCATCGCAGGAGTAGGCAGGCAGGAGCCCGAGCGTTCCGCTTCTGGGGGGCCTGAGAACTTTCTAGCCGGCAGGACGCGAGATTACGCGTGGCGTATGCAGCCCCCCTTTTTCCTGTGGTGCCCGTATGATAAGAATGTGGTGCCTGAATGCCGATTTCTCGGCGGCCCGGTATTATTGTTGTTCTTCGCTTTCAAATTCTCTCAGGAGTAGCGGATGCTTCAGAAAGCTTTAGTCGTGATATTGGTTCTCGCAAGCATAGCCGGTTTTGTGAGCTGCGGCGGCACATCGAGTCACTTCGTCTACGCAGCCATTCCCGCCGCCAATCAAATTGCAGCCTTCCGGGAAGATCCTTACTCCGGCATACTCACGCAGCTTTCGGGGAGTCCGTACACGGTGGGCGATGGAGTCCGGGCCGTGGTGCTCCATCCTTCCGGGAAATTCTTGTACGCCGCCAATCCTGGCCAGGATGAAAACGATGTTTCCCTGTTCATGATCGACAGCAACGGCACGTTGAACGAGGTATTTCCCCGAACGCCCGTGGGCACAGGTCCGCAGCTCCTGGCCATGGACCCTGCCGGCGCTTACCTCTACGTCGCGAATGCCTTGTCGGACACCATTTCGGTCTTCTCGATCGATAGCAGCAGCGGCGCACTGACACCGGTGGGGCTTCCTTTTGGAACCGGTTTGGCCCTCAGCAGTATGCAGTTGTCGCCATCGGGCAACTTCCTCTATATCAGCGCCGCAGGCCAGCCAGGAGTGATCGCAGTCTTCAGCGTCACTGCCGGTGTCCTTTCGTCGAGTGCGGTTTCCCTCACCTTTACCGCGGATAGCAGTCCCACAGGAATGGCCATCGACCCGACCGGCACGTATCTCTACGCGGCGAACGGCGGTATTGCAAACTCGATCTCGATTTACACCATTGGGTCATCCGGTGCCTTGACCCAGGTCCAGGGCTCTCCGCTCGCTGATGCCAGTCAGCATCCGGTTGCGCTGATCACGGATCCCAAGGGGCAGTTTCTCTATGTGGCGAATCAAGGATCCGGCAACATTTCGACCTATTCGATTACGGCCGGTACTGGATTTCCTGCAGCAATTCAAGATTCCCCCTTTGGCTCTGAAGCTGAGCCGAGTTTCCTCGCCATGGACCCGAATGGAAAATACTTGTATGTGGTGAACCAGACGTCGGGGGGAGTTCAGGCGTTTGGCAACAGCAGCGGGAGTTTGAATGCAATTGCCACATATCCGCTCGGAAACAGTATTACCTCGATCGCAGTGTTGCAGTAGTTGAAGCGAGCAGTAGTTGAAGCAGGAAGAGTGTGATCTTGCCGCCGGATATGCGGAGTTGTCGCCCTGCGATAGTTTGGCTGGAAGCGAACTCAGGGAGGGCAGTCCGGTCGATCCTGCGGGGGCTCGGTTTTGCGAGCCGGGGGGACAAACAAAAGTCCTAAACTCTGCGACAATGTACAAGCCGGCGCCGGTTTACCCGGATGCAACGGGAGTCCCAGCTATCGAATCCGGACAAGCTTTCCCGATTCGTTAAGCTTTGGGCTGATTCCGTGCCGAGACTGACTTCAGGAGTCAGAAATCCATGAGGATCGCAAGCGCCGCGAGCGCTTTCCCGAAGCATTACTACACCCAGAAAGTTCTTCTCGACCGGCTCCAGGACTACTGGGGCGACCAACTCAAGAATCCTCTGTTGCTGGCACGGTTGCATCGCAACGTAACCGTAGACGGCCGCTACCTCGCGATCCCTGCCGAACAATATGTTGATATCAAAACCTGGGGGCAGGCCAACGACATTTGGATCAGGGTCGCGCAAGAGTTGGGAGAGCAGGCGCTCTGTGTGGCACTACAGAATGCCGGGCTGAAGACGCAAGACTTGGGAGCATTGCTTTTCACGACCGTCACCGGAGTCGCCAGCCCTTCCATCGACGCTCTGCTGATCAACCGGATGAATCTTCCTAAAAATATTCGTCGTACACCGATTTTTGGACTGGGATGCGTGGCTGGAGCTGCGGGAATCGCACGCGCCGCAGACTACGTGCGCGCATATCCTTCGCAGGCGGCGGCCCTGGTATCGGTCGAGCTGTGCTCGCTCACGCTGCAGCGCGAAGATCTGTCGGTCGCAAATCTGATCTCGTCGGGACTTTTCGCCGATGGCGCTGCCGCAGTGATCGTGACCGGCTCAGAATTCGAATCCTCTGAAGCTGGAATTGATGGGCCTAAGATTCTCGCTACTCGATCAGTTTTTTACCCCAGTACAGAGGAAATGATGGGCTGGAACATCTCAGAAAAAGGCTTTCGCATCATACTGTCTACTGAGGTCCCGACCCTGATTCGGGAAAACCTTGGGCGGGATGTGGACGCTTTCCTGGCGGATAACGGACACAAGCGAAGCGACCTTAAGAGCTTTGTTCTGCACACCGGAGGGCCCAAGGTACTCGACGCATCGGCCGACGCGCTGGGATTGCACAACGGGCAGCTCGATGCTTCCTGGGATTGCCTGCGTAAGGTGGGGAATCTTTCTTCCGCTTCTGTGCTCTGTGTGCTCGAAGACGTGATGAAGAACCGGCGTCCTGAGCCGGGGACGCTGGGCCTGCTCGCCGCCATGGGACCAGGTTTCTGTTCCGAGCTTCTACTCTTGCAATGGTGAGGTCACGAAGTTGCCGCATTCGACAGATGTCTTCGTGATCGGTGGCGGCCCAGCCGGACTGGCGGCTGCGATTGCCGCCCGCCAGCAGGGATTACGGGTAGTGGTGGCCGACGGCGCCAAACCGCCGATTGACAAGGCTTGCGGGGAAGCGCTGATGCCGGACGCGATCACGGCGCTGGAAGGGCTGGGAGTTGTGGTGCCTGTGGCTGAGGGCCGTCCTGTTCGCGGCGTGCGCTTTCTCGGTTCCGGGCTGTCGGCGGAGGCGGATTTCCCATCCGGCGCCCGTGGCCTCTCGATTCGCCGAACTACGCTGCATGGCATCATGACCGAACGTGCTGCTGAATTGGGGGTCGATCTTCTTTGGCAGAGCGTAGTCACGGGGATCTCCAACCAGGAAGTCCAGCTCGGGGAGCGCAAGATCCGCACGCGGTGGATAGTAGGAGCCGATGGCGTCAACTCCCGCGTACGCCGTTGGGCGAATCTGGATGCTCATTCGCGAACCGATCTCCGATATGCCTTTCGCCGGCACTATCATGTGCCATCCTGGACCGACCGCATGGAAATATATTGGGGAGAGCACACTCAGGGCTATGTCACTGCGGTGAGCAACGAACAAGTTTGTGTGGCTGTGGCATCCCACGACCCAGAGTTTCGCCTGGAAGAATCGTTGTGCACGTTCCCCGAGCTCAACACCCGCCTTCGTGGGGCTGAGACCGCCTCGGTTGAAAGAGGAGCACCGTCTGCCAATCGTAAGCTCAAGCGTGTCTGGCGAAAAAATGTCGCGTTGATCGGCGATGCTTCAGGAACGGTCGATGCGATCACGGGCGAAGGTCTCGGCCTTGCCTTCAGCCAGGCCGCAGTGCTGGCGAATTGTCTTAGATATGGAAGTCTCGCCGGATACCAGTCCGCGCACCGTCGCTTGGCGCAGCGCCCCTTGTTGATGGCGCGATTGATGCTCATGCTCGACGGCCACCCCAGGTTCCAGCAGCGTACTCTTCAGATTTTGGGCAGGCGTCCCGAAGTTTTTCGCAGATTGCTGGCCCTGCACGTGGGAACTCTTTCTCCGTTTCATCTCGCTCTCGACGGGCTCACTCTGGGGTGGGGACTGTTGACTGCATAGCCGATGAAAGAAGAGATCCAGGGATTCCGCCGAGGTCGAGTGCGTCGGCCATTCCTGGCTGCGATTGCATTTCTCGCGGTAGCCAGCGTTGCGGGTGCGGCGCAAGATGTGGCGTTCCAGCTGGATCCGCAGCACACCGTCATTAGTTTCACGCTTGGCGACGTACTCCACACGGTTCGCGGAACTTTTAAGTTGAAGCGTGGCGCTCTGCACCTTGATTTTGCTTCGAAGAAACTCACCGGCGAAATCGTCGTGGATACGAAGAGCGGCGACAGCGGCAGCGGGATGCGCGACCGGAAAATGCATCGAGAGGTACTGGAAAGCGATCGATACCCCGAAATCACGTTCCGCCCCGATCGGGTTGACGGAACTGTGTTGCTGCAAGGAAAGTCCTCAGTACAGGTCCATGGAATTTTCAATATCCACGGATCGGACCACGAATTAACAGTCCCCGCCGAGATTGAGATGTCCTCGGATTACTGGACTGCGACACTTCATTTCGCAGTGCCTTATGCGAATTGGGGCATGAAGAATCCAAGCACATTATTCTTGCGAGTGAACGAATCGGTCGATATAGACATGACCGCGGCAGGAGCCAATAGCTGGCCTTGAAGCGATTCCTGCCGCGCTGCGAATCAATATCCATCAAGCGGCGAGATTCCCTTACCTTCGGTGCATTCGTAGCATCGTCCCGCCGCCAGGTTCTGAAATTCTTCTGTTCCGCCACTGGGCCAGATGATGACAACGCGCTCGATGCGATCACGTTTCTCCAGTCCAAATGTAAGCGGAAGCTCGGACTGCGACAGATAGCTGGAACCGCTCTTCACCATGCGCCACTGACTCAGGCCGCCGGAGACAATATGCACGGTCGCGCCGATTCCATCGCGGTTCGACTTGGTGCCGACGAGCCGAAAACGAATGCTGTGATTTCCGGTGAGCTGGTCGTTGCGGTACAGATAGGCTGGACCGTTGTTGGTGGTCAGCAGCAGGTCGAGGTCGCCATCGCGATCGAAGTCGGCATAAGCCAGACCGCGTCCGACCTTTGGCCTTTCGAATCCGGCGCCGACTTCCGGGGCGATGTCGCGAAACTTCCCTGTGCCGTTATTGAGAAACAGCAGCGGCGGCTGGGCATATCCCACGTTGCCGCGAATGTTGCGCACCGTCTCGTCGATGTGTCCGTTGGCCACGGCAAGATCGAGCCAGCCGTCGAGATTGGCATCGAAAAAAACACATCCAAAACCCAGGCTGTTCTTGGAAGCCAAGCCGACGCCCGCTTGCGCCGCGACATCTTCGTAGGTTTTGCCGCCGCACTCGTAGAGGCCTGTCATCTCGTTGTCGAAGTTTGTAATGGCCACTCCGGAACGGCCGGAGTTCATGAAATCTGCAACATCCACGCCCATGCCGGCTCGCGCCTTGCCCTCGCTGCTGAAGGCGAGTCCGGCCTCGACGGCAGCGTCCCGAAAGGTTCCGTTGCGCAGGTTTCGATACAGCTTGTTGGGTTGAGTATCGTTCGCGACCAGCAGGTCGGGCCAGCCGCTCTGGTCTTCATCCAGCATGGCAATGCCAAGAGATTTGGAGCTGCTGTCAAAAATTCCGCTGGACGCGGTGACGTCTTCGAATGTGCCGTTGCCGCGGTTATGGAATAACCAGCAGGTCTCGCCGCGATATGCTTCAGGAGTGCAATAGGATTTATGCTTGCCGTCGAGGCTACAGAACACATCACGCTCGGGTGACCACTTTACGTAGTTGCAAACAAAAAGGTCGAGCAGTCCGTCGCGGTCATAGTCAAACCAAAGAGCGGACGTGCTGAACCCCAGGCGCTTTCCCAAGCCGCTGGCGTTGGTCACATCCAGGAAGGTCCCCTTGCCGGTATTGTGGAATAGTCGATTCTGTCCCACGCAGGTGATCAGAATGTCCGGGAAGCCGTCGTTGTCGTAATCGCCGACTGCCACTCCCATGCCATACATCTCAACATCCAGTCCGGCGCTGGAAGTAACGTCGGTAAAGGTGCCGTTCCGGTTGTTGTGGTAAAGCCGCAGTGTGGAGCGCCGCTGCTTGTGGCCGGGCCAATCCATTCCGTTGATCAGAAGAATGTCCTGCCAACCGTCGCGGTCGTAGTCGAGAAAGGCGCAGCCGGAACCCAGAGTTTCAGGCAGGAACTTCCCTCCGAAGGCGCCGCTGTTGTGTTGAAACTGAATGCCGGCACTGGAGGTCACATCAACAAGCCGAAAGCCGGGCGAAGGCGTGACCTCCACTGCCGCGCCCATAGCCCGCAGCAGCGGCCACTGTGAGACCGATGCGAGACCGGCAATGCCCCCCAGAAAGGATCTGCGATTCACGTAACATTCACCAGACCGGCCCGAATAGCGTAGACGACCAGCTCGGCAGTTTTGTGAATGCCGAGCGTGTTCATGATGTTGGTGCGATGAACGGCAATTGTGTTGGCGCTGAGTTCGAGCACCGCGGCAATTTCCCTGTTCGATTTACCATCCACAATCATCTTTAAGACTTCAAGCTCACGCGGCGTCAGCCCACTGCTGCGCTCACCTTTGAGAGCTGACTGCTGCTCCACTTGGGGATCGAAAATGGTTTCTCCCGCGGCCACGCGCCTCACGGCCGGCCCCAGTTCCAAGTTCATCGCGTTCTTCAGAATGTAGCCCTTGGCGCCGGCCTCGATCGCCTGCCGCACCCAGGTATTTTCCGAATGCATGCTGAGCATCAGCACGGCGGTTTCGGGCAAGTCCTCAAGAATTTGCCGGGTTGCATCAAGGCCGTTCATCTTGGGCAAAGCACAATCCATGATCACGACTTGCGGCTTCAACTCGCGCGCCAGCTTCGCGGCTTCTTCACCATCGCCTGCTTCACCCACCACGACCATATCCGGTTCATCCTCCAGCATGCGCCGGAAGCCGCGCCGTACCAAGCGATGGTCATCGACCAACAATACCGTGATCTTCTTTGTCATAATTTTGTTTAATTTCTAATCCCTGCCCCGGGCCTCAACCTTCTCGCGGGGCACGGTCAGGTGCAACAACGTTCCGCCCGCGTCCGGAGTGGAGAACACAATCTGCCCTCCCATCAATTCAGAGCGCTCGCGCATCGCGACTAGCCCGATGCCTTGCCTTACCGGCCGGCCGCTGAAGCCAACACCGTGATCTTCCACCTCCAACTCAAGCGTCGCAGGCAGAAAGCGCAATCGCACCCACGCCTGCTTCGCGCCAGAGTGTCGCGCAGAATTGTTCAACGCTTCCTGCAGTACGCGATAGACCTGCACTGCCGCGCTGCCGTCCACATCAAACGGCTGGCCCTGCTTCTCATAGGATATGGCAATCCCGGTCTGTCTTTCCACGGTTGGAATGTACCAGTCGAGCGTGGACTCCAGTCCGACCTCATCCAGCATTACAGGATGCAATGCCTGCGACAGACTCCGAACCCGGTCCAGCGTGTCTTGGGCGATCTGACGAACTTCTTGCAGGTCGGTACGCAAAGACGAGCCTTCCGGCGCATGAACTCCGGCGCGGCCGAGCATCGATCCCATCGCGGTTAGAATCTGGCCAAATTCATCGTGCAACTCGCGCGAAATGTAGCGCAGAGTTGACTCTTGCGTGGCAATCAGTTTCTGCGCCAGCTCGCTGCGCCGCTCCGAAAGCTCGGCCATGCGGGCGAACAGCTGCCGGTTCCACCGGATCATGGAAAATCCAGTCAGCAGGATCGCGGCCAGCGTCGCGGCCAGGAATACATATGCTTGCCGCTGTACCCGGTCATAGATCTGGACAATGCGAGCTGCGGCCTGCTCTTCGTTTTCGCTGTTCTGCACCAAGAGCCGTGCCACGGTCGTGTTCAGAGCTGCCTGCCGCGCCTGCAGCGAAAGCTGGATCTGCTCCCTCGCACTCTTATCTTGACCTGAACCAGCCAGCTCAAATACACGATCGACCGCACCCCAGAATTGCGTGAGCGAACTGCTGAGTGAAGCGCTTTGCTCCAGCGTCCGGCTTGTCGGGGCCAATCCGGCTTCGAGGCGCATCGCATCGTCCAGGTCGGTGCGGATGCGTTTGAACTGTGCCGACCAGGCAGTGAGCGGATAAGGTTCGTCGTTGTCGATCATATCCCGCATGGCGACCGCGAGCAGATTTAAATCGTTCTGGATGCGCAGCAACTGCAGGGAATCCTTGCGATTGCGGTCGATCAGCTCCGCCTGCAGCTTGCGCAAGCCCGCCACTTGCCAGGTGATATAAGCGGAGTAGGCTACTACAGCCGCGAGCGTGACGATCAGTCCGAGCAGCAGGCCCAGGGTTGGAGAACGCTCCGGCGAAGGCGGACGTGGCACGCCCCGAGGATACAACGGCCGGCCCAAGCGTGTCACAATGCAGTAATAATGAAGCCAATGCAGGTCTGGCGGAGTCCAATTACAGATTGAGCACCGATCCAAAACAGCCGCCGAAGCCCCCGAAAGTAGAAAGACTAAGGGCAGTTCTGCCGGAAGTCTGGAAGCTGATGCGTCCCCGGCGTTGGCTGCTGGCGCTCGGCTTCGTGTTGATGATCATCAACCGTGTCGCGGCGCTGGTGTTGCCTTATTCCACCAAGTTCCTGATCGACACCGTCATCAACAAGCATCACATGGACAAGTTGGAGCCGCTCGTTTTGGTCGTGTTGGGGGCTACTCTCGTCCAGGGCGTCACCTCGTTTTCGCTGACCCAGTCGTTATCGAAGGCGGCGCAGCGTCTGATCACGGAGTTGCGTCAACAAGTCCAGGTTCACATCTCCCGCCTGCCCGTTGCTTTTTACGACGTGAATAAGACCGGCAGTCTGGTGTCCCGCATCATGAGCGACGTGGAGGGCGTGCGTAACCTGCTGGGCACGGGCCTGGTGGATTTTGCCGGAGGCCTGGTCACTTCCGGGATTGCGCTGGTTTTGTTGCTTCGAACCAGCGTGCAGATGACGCTGATTGCGGTCGGATCGCTGGTGTGTTTTGGCGTTGTACTGAATAAAGCATTCGCGACCATCAGGCCGATTTTTCGTGAGCGCGGCAAAATTAATGCCGAGGTCACGGGCCGGCTCACCGAATCGCTGGGTGGAGTGCGCGTGATCAAGGGGTATCACGCTGAACAGCGCGAAGAAGCGATTTTTGCCACTGGTGTGCGCCGCCTTCTGGACAATGTGATGCGCACTCTGACTGCAACTTCAGTCATGAGCCTTTCCGCCAGCGTTCTGCTGGGGTGCGTGGGCGCGGTCACCATGTATGTGGGCGCGCATCAGATTGCTTCGGGCACTCTGACGGTGGGCGGGTTTGTTTCCTACACCTTGCTGCTAGGTTTTCTGGTTGCGCCCATCATGCAGATCGTTTCCATCGGAACCCAGCTCACCGAGGCGTTAGCTGGACTCGAGCGGACGCAGGAGATTATGCGTGAGCGGCCGGAAGATCAGGATCCCAAGCGTGCCGTGGCGCTGGGCGACATTCGCGGCATCGTTGAGTTTGCCGATGTGAGTTTCAGCTATGACGGAATTCACGAAGTGCTGCGCGACATTTCTTTTCGCGCAGAGCCCGGCACAGTGACAGCATTGGTTGGCTCATCGGGCTCGGGAAAATCCACAACCATCGGACTGATCTCGGCTTTCTACGTTCCAACTAAAGGCAGAATCCTGGTGGACGGCACGGACTTGAGCACGGTACGGCTCGACTCCTACCGCACGCGTCTTGGAGTTGTGTTGCAGGAATCATTTCTGTTTGACGGAACGATTCGCGAGAATGTGGCGTTTTCGCGTCCCGGCGCGAGCGAAGAAGAAATCTTGCGCGCCTGCCGGATCGCGCGTGTGGATGAGTTCGCCGAATCCTTCGCCGACAAATATGATACTGTGGTCGGCGAACGCGGCGTGAAGCTCTCAGGCGGGCAGCGGCAACGGATTTCGATCGCCCGCGCCATTCTGGCCGAGCCACGCATCCTGATCCTCGACGAAGCAACTTCCAGCCTCGACTCCGAATCGGAGCAAATGATCCAGCACGGACTTTCTTATCTGATGCAGGGCCGCACCACGTTTGTGATTGCGCACCGGCTTTCAACCATCCGCCGTGCCGACCAGATTCTGGTGATGGAGCAGGGGCAAATCGTGGAGCGTGGCACTCATGAGCAACTCTACGCCGCGCAAGGCCGCTACTACGATCTGTACACCAGACAGCACGGGGTGGAAGATAACCTGTTTCTCGCGCCCGGTGAGGGCGATAAGCCTGAGGGGAACGAGAACGGCAACGGCAGCTCCGCCCCGGCGCGCAACGGCGACGCCAAGTCGGCGGACGCATTGCGTGTGCTCAGAGGAGAGGTCCGCTAGGACATGAGTAGTTCGGACATATCCCCACAGAACAGCGCTCCTGCAATTCATGCGAAACAACTTTGCCGCCATTACCGCATGGGCGAGACTCTCATCCGAGCCGTGGACGGCGTGACTCTTAAAGTGAAAACGGGCGAGTTCGTTGCTCTTCTGGGCAGCTCCGGCTCAGGAAAGTCGTCAGTATTGAATCTGATCGCTGGCCTGGACCGTCCTACTTCGGGCAGTGTGATTGTGCAGGAACACGATCTGGCGCAACTTTCCCGCGAGGAACTCGCCCGATATCGCCTCCGTACGGTGGGAATGGTTTTCCAATCGTTTAACCTGATTGCCAGTATGACGCTCGCAGAAAATGTGGAGCTACCCATGCGCTTTGCCGAGGTCGAGCGCCGAAAGCGCGACAGTCTGGCGCGCGAAGCCCTTGCACGAGTTGGCTTACAGGCGCGGATGAACCATCGGCCGAGCGAACTCTCCGGCGGAGAACAACAACGGGCGGCTCTGGCCCGCGCGCTCATCAACCGCCCTCAACTCTTGCTCGCCGACGAGCCCACCGGCAACCTCGACAGCCATACCGGAACTGAGATCATGAATATGGTCCGCGAGTTCAACCAGCAATTGGGAATGACAGTGATTATGGTAACGCACGAGCGTGCCTTGGCCGAGCGCTACGCCCAGCGCCTCATCTTCCTGGCGGATGGGAAACTGGTCGGCGATGAATCGAATGCATTGGGGATTGCTAATACTATGGCGAGCGATGCTGCGGCGAATGGAGAGCGTTTATGAAGCTTCCCGACCTCGCAGAACTCGCATTGCGCAATTTGCGCGAGTCCTTTCTGCGAAATTCGCTGACTACCATCGGCATCTCGGTGGGCGTGGCGTCCCTGGTCGCTATGCTTTCGCTGGGAATCGGGCTGCAGCAGCTTGCGTCGCGACGTTTGATGAAGTCCGGTTTGTTCGACACAGTTGTTGTCACCTCCCGGCGCGATCTACGCAACTTCGGTCGCGAAGAAGAGCGTGGCGCACCGGCCCCAGGCGAAAGCCGCATCCTGGACGAGCCTACGCGGGTCGAAATCGAACATCTGCCGAATGTGCTGGAAGCCTACCCTGACATTCGCTTTATCACCGAGCTTCGCTATGAAGACAAGCCTCACTTGACAATGATCGCCGCGCTGCCTCCGTCCGCAAAGTCGAACGACGCATTTGACACAGTGCAAGGACAATTTTTCTCGTCCGACATCGCGCCCGAAGCGATTCTTCAAAAGACCTTCGCCGAAGAGCTGCTGGGAAGGACTCGAACGCCGGGCGTTGACGAGACCAACGTGACGGAACTGGCCGCCCCCCTTCTGGGCAAGGAATTGACCATGCGCTATGCGCAGCGCGAGACGACGCCTTCGGCGACTGCGCACGACGATACCACGACTCCTGGCGGCGAGAATCTCTTTGATGCCGCCTATTCTGTTGTTTCGCGCGAACTGAAGCTGAAGATTGTCGGCGTCGCAGATCTCGATCCTGAGAGCATGCGCGGGCCAACCCGGGCGCGGGTGTTTCTTCCGCTCAAGCTGGCCGAGAGTCTGCACGTAATGCAGCCCACCGACCTGCGTGAGATTTCCCGCGCCGCCACCGATCAGCCGGTTTATTCGTCGGTGAGTGCGCGAGTGAAAAACCCCAGCCAGGTGCAGACGGTGGAAAGCGCCATCAAGAAGATGGGCTTCAACACCTTCTCGATCCTTGACGCGAGCCGTAGCGTGCAGCAGTTCTTTAAGGTGCTGGACGTGTTTCTCGGAATTTTTGGCAGTCTCGCACTGGCTGTCGCATGCATCGGAATCGTAAATACGCTGGTGATGGCTATTCTTGAGCGCCGCCGCGAAATCGGCATTATGAAAGCCATCGGTGCTAGCGACGGTGACGTGAAGAAACTCTTCTTCGCGGAAGCGGGCGCCATGGGCATTCTCGGCGGCGTTGTGGGAGTCGCTCTGGGCTGGGCTATCGGCCAGGTCATCAACTTGGGAACCAATATTTATCTCAAGCGTCAATCTTTTCCGCCAGAACATTTCTGGTCGGTACCGTGGTGGCTGGTGGCGTTCGCCATCTTGTTTTCCTTCCTGGTAAGCCTCGCAGCGGGGCTTTACCCGGCAGGACGCGCGGCCCGCCTCGATCCCGTGCAGGCCTTACGCTACGAGTAAACTGAAAGCGATGGATCGTTGTCTCCGAATCGCCCTCTTATTCGCGGTCTTTACCGTTTCGTTTCCGCTTCACGCTCAGAGCCGGATTGACTGTAGCGCGCTGAACAGCCGGATCCTGAAATCTCCGGTTCACTATTGCGTCTATCTCCCCGCCAACTATGACGCGGGCGCAACCAGGCATCCGGTCCAAACCTATCCCGTGCTGTATTTCCTCCACGGCCTGGGCGACAACGAGCGAACCCTGTTTAACAGTGGTGGGTGGACTCTGCTCGACGATCTGCGCCGGCAGCACAAGATGGGAGAATTCCTCATTGTCGCCCCGGAGGGCGGTCGAACGTTCTACGTCAATTCCGCCGACGGGTCGGTTCTCTACAGTGACTTTTTTCTGCAGGAATTCATCCCCCTCATCGAAACCAAGTATCGCATCAGCAAAGGGCCCGATAATCGGGCGATCAGCGGCATCTCCATGGGCGGCTACGGTGCCCTTCGTTTCGCTTTTTCTCGTCCCGAGATGTTTTCGGCCGTGAGCGCGCAAAGTGCTGCGCTGATTACTGAATCTCCGCAGGAACTGGACACTGCGGCCCGCTCCGGGGCTCCACTCGGGAAGTTGTTGTCGACAGTCTTCGGAAGCCCGATTACGGTGCAACACTGGAAAGACAATAGTCCGTTCATTCTGGCGGGCAGAAACCAGGTCGCCCTGCGACGACAGGCCATTTATTTCAACTGCGGTCAGGATGATAACTACGGTTTTGAAAAAGGTGCGGCCGCGCTACACGAGCAACTGCAAAAGGAAGGAGTGAAGCACGAGTATCATCCGTATCCCGGCGACCACAGCCTATCCTATTTTCTGGCTCACTTCACCGAGGTCATGGAGTTTCACTCGCGGGCATTCGGCCTCATTCAATGAGTGGTCGAAGGCTGGTTTCCCAGTTAACTAGCTGATTCCCCGCCGGGTCGAGTGTAAAATATCAAATGGGTTCCGCTTACCGGTCCGGAGGGATGTGTGAGTGGTTGAAACAGGCGGTCTTGAAAACCGCTGTACGGGAAACCGTACCGGGGGTTCGAATCCCTCTCCCTCCGCCACGCAGTCTGAACCGCAGAGAATGTCTGCTGTTCTTGCATTGAAATACGCGAATAATGCCCGTATTTGGGGACATTTCCCAAACAAATCGGGTTGGAGAGACCGGACTACTGGCCCCGTCCATGCTGGCTTTTGCGCCTTTTTCTCTTGGAAATTGACAGCTTTCTTTTTCGCCGAGCTCAGGCAAGGTCGTAGCGATCAAGGTTCATAACCTTGGTCCACGCCGCCACGAAGTCTTTCACAAACTTCTCCTTTGAATCCGCGCACGCATAGACTTCCGCGACAGCACGCAACTGCGACTGCGAACCGAAGATCAGGTCTACGCGTGTAGCGGTCCACTTGACCTCATTCGTCTTCTGGTCGCACCCTTCGTACAGGCCTTCGGAAACGCCCTCGACTGTAGTGGAGGGCTGCCATTGCGTATGCATGTCGAGTAGGTTGACGAAGAAATCGTTCGTCAGCGTCTCGGGCCGCTTGGTGAAGACGCCGTGTGTCGACTTCCCGGCATTTGCACCCAACACACGCAGGCCTCCAACCAGAACCGTCATCTCAGGAGCAGTCAGCTTCAACAATTGCGCCCGATCCACCAGCATCTCCTCAGCCGAGAGGCGCTGCTTGCCGCGGCGATAGTTGCGGAACCCATCGGCTTTCGGTTCGAGCGGCGCGAAGGACTCGACGTCTGTTTGCTCTTGCGACGCGTCCATGCGCCCCGGTGTGAATGGGATTTTCACGTCGTGTCCGGCAGCCTTCGCGGCTTTCTCGATCGCCGCATCGCCGCCGAGAATGATCAAGTCAGCAAGCGAGACCTTCTTTCCCATACTGCCGTTCGTCTGGGCGCTGTTGAACTCCTTTTGAAGCGCTTCGAGCTTCTGCAGCACCTTCGCCAGTTCAGTCGACTGGTTGATTTCCCAGTCCTTTTGCGGCGCGAGGCGAATGCGCGCGCCGTTCGCTCCGCCGCGCTTGTCCGAGCCGCGGAACGTCGACGCCGACGCCCAAGCCGTCGAGACCAGCTGCGA
>Ga0182015_10002652_pt1 | contig 21190 bp, 16 predicted proteins | sample 712P3MmetaG_FD_120478 | JGI IMG/M metagenome (GOLD analysis project Ga0182015, IMG submission 120478) | Permafrost microbial communities from Stordalen Mire, Sweden - 712P3M metaG | ecosystem: Environmental > Terrestrial > Soil > Wetlands > Permafrost | place: Sweden: Stordalen | collected...
ATCATCCCACTTCGGATTCGCGGATTCAATTAGCGCCACTCGCTCCGCGCGAGTCCAAGTCTTTACTTGTTTCTCACGTTCGATCGCATTTCGGACGTCTTCGAAACTCTCGAGATAGACCAGCGGGGTGATGTTGTATTGTACTTGGCCGCAAAACCGGGCGTGAGTTTCAGTTTGTGCTCTGTCACTCTGCGGCGAGGGCTGGTGAGCCCGGTATAATAACTTTATCCCGAGCGCAGCGAGGGACCTAGGTTTCTGCCTGCAGCGGCAGCACCGCCGCAACAAGCAACAACCTAGGTCCCTCGCTGCGCTCGCGATGACAATCCCCAATTACAGTCTCAGCGCTTGGCTGCCACCGGCACCTTCACCGCCTCCGGCGGCACGCTCGGCATCGTCGTGACGCGGCTCATCGCACCATTCGTCGGGCCGGAAGCCGACGACTGGGGTGCGCTCTGGGTCAATCCCAGCGCCTTCCGCACTTCGGTATCCAGCTTTGCCATCACGTCCTTATTGTCTTTCAAGAACTGGCGCGCATTCTCGCGTCCCTGGCCAATGCGCTCGCCTTTATAGCTGAACCATGACCCGGACTTCTCCAGAATATTGTTATTCACGGCAATGTCGAGCAGGTCGCCTTCCCGCGAAATGCCTTCTCCGTAGAGAATGTCGAACTCTGCTTCGCGAAACGGGGCCGCTACTTTGTTCTTCACTACCTTCACTTTGGTCCGCGACCCGGTCACCACGTCACCTTCTTTAATCGCGGCAATGCGTCGGATATCGACCCGTACCGAAGAATAAAACTTGAGCGCGCGTCCGCCGGTCGTCGTTTCCGGATTGCCAAACATCACGCCAATCTTCTCGCGAATCTGGTTAATAAAAATCAAACATGTTCTCGACTTCGAAACCGTTCCCGTCAGCTTGCGCAGCGCCTGCGACATCAACCGCGCCTGCAACCCCATGTGGCTGTCGCCCATTTCGCCATCAAGTTCGGCCTTAGGCACCAGAGCGGCGACCGAATCCACCACCAGCACGTCAATCGCGTTCGAGCGCACCAGCGCCTCCGTGATCTCCAACGCCTGTTCACCATAGTCCGGCTGCGAGACCAGCAGATTATCCACGTCGACGCCCAACTTCTTCGCGTAACCGGGATCGAGCGCATGCTCGGCATCCACAAACGCGGCCATGCCACCGGCTTTCTGAGCCTCGGCAATCACCTGCAAAGTGATCGTGGTTTTGCCCGATGACTCCGGCCCAAACACTTCCACCACGCGCCCGCGGGGAAATCCGCCCACGCCCAAGGCCGCGTCAAATGAAATCGACCCGGTCGGAATCACCGCGATGGGCACGATCGCTTCCTTCGACCCCAACCGCATGATCGAGCCCTTGCCAAACTGCTTTTCAATCTGTGAGACCGCCAGTTCAATCGCCTTGCCCCGTTCGTCCGCCATGGGAGTGGCTCCTTTAGAAATGCCTCATGAAATGAATCTGGCCGGATTATACATACACATTGAAGCGAATAAAAGGCGAATCAAATAAATAACGGTGGATATCGTTCCGAAAGGGGCACACGTGTACCGTTTTGTGGGTCGTCATCCCGACCGGCATGAGTGGCTCTTGCTCAGATTCTAGTTACATCGTGCACCCGACATACTTGGCCAGCGCCGGATACCGCGCCACTGCCGGTTACAAGCCCTCCGGCTTCAGCCCGGTGTATTTCGCAATCTTCTTCAACGCCACAGGCCCAAGTGCCTCGCTGTCATGCCATGCCCACGTGGAATTGGGGAATCCGTCTCGTTGAAGTTGCAGGTGCGAACCCTTCTTCTCTGTTCTCAGTTTTCAGCCGATGCGGAGCAAGGCCCGGTATACGCGGATTGCTTTACCGCTCGGCCACGCATTCACAAAAAGCGGATAGATTTCGGGGACTTTCTGATTTGCTCGGTCCGGTCGGCAATGACTCGAAGAGCCAGGGCGGTCACATTCACTTCAGCATCCTGTTCGCTGGTCCCATAGGCCACGACGCCTGGAAGCTCCGGCACCTCGGCCAGCCATCAACCATCATTTTCTCTTTCAAAAACAATGCTGAAAGATTCGCCATCGGGAGGATGGGGAACGGTTGCCATGGGACCTCCTGCCGCACTGCGGAACGGCAAGTGCCGCCGGGGATTATCTCTGCAGCAAATCCAGCGGCGCCGTCACGTCGTGCACCCTGAAATACTTAGCCAGCGCAGGATACTTCCGCGCCACCGCCTCATACATCGCGTAAGCCACATTGCGATAAGAAACATGCCCCGCCGGCGTGGTCCGCAGCTCGGAAATATAGGCCGCCTCGGCAAAATCCATCTTGAAGAGCGCCCGCTTGCGAAAGGCCAGCGGAATTGCGTACTGCGAATTCTCTTCCGCCTCAGAAGTCTTGCGCGCAGCCAACTTCTCTACCGCCGTCTGCACACGCCGCATCGCCGCATCGAAACGTCCCCGCATGCCGGCATCTTCCACATCGAGCAGCATTTCGTAACCATGCTGCGTGGTAAATCCCTGCATCACCTGGATGCACCGCCGATGCCGGTGCATGTCGCGAAAGCCGCCTGTATCCATGAGGATGTCGAAGCGAAACTGCTGCCCCGCGCGGAATCCGCGCAGCATCTCATCGTGCCTGCCGCGATGCCTCAGCCCCAGGTCGATGATCTCCCGCCGCCGTCGTTCCCCCGCCACCTGCACGGCCTGCCGAATCTGCCGATAAGAATGGTGGCAATGCTCATAGAGGAGCGTAGTCGCAATCTCCACTTCGAGGGGCTCTTCATCGAGCAAGTCCACAATCGCCTTTGACGGCGCTAGGGGCTCGCGTGCCATCAACTCGCGCGCCGCCTGCCGCAACTCCCGCCGCGTCTCCATCTCATACGTGTTCGGGTCTGCATACTTCACCAGCGTCGGCGCCACTCGTACTTCTTTGAGCAATTCCTGCTCGGCCCGCGCGCCCAGTTCAGGGTCCGCCGCACGAATCGCATCCACCAGATCGCGCAAAGAATCTGCGTTGACGTTGTAAGCTGCACCGGTCGCGGCCTTCTTCAGCGACGCGCCCAGCCCGCGCACTTCCTTATGGGTATGCGACAACAGATGCGCCACCTGGGTCTCCAGCGTGCGCGCATTCACAATCTCGCCCAGCGAAGTATTGGTCGCCAGCGGCAGCAGATAGCGCGTAATGTCAAACGCCCGCGCCTTTAGCGTGCGCTCGTACGCTTCCTGTTTCATCTCGCCAGGCTTCGGTGTGATGCTGATCAGATGCCCCGTCATGTGCGCCGAAAGCGCTTCATATTCGGCGAACAGGAAATCCAGCGTCTCGCGATAGAGCTTGCGCGCGTCGTCATCCGCGGCGAAGTCCGGTGTGTAATAACCGCTCTTCTTGAAATCCTGATATCGCGTCGACCGCTCCTGCCCGTCCCAGCGCTGCTCATCCGCCAGTTCGATCGCGGCAAGAATCGACAGCCTCTCGACCGCCAGCGCAATATGCGCCAGGTCCGCAATGGAGCGGTGCCCATACTGAAAATAAAACGTGTTAAGAAACTTCTCCGCCTTCTGCGTGCTGATCTCCCGCAGCGACTCCTTCATCGAAAGCGACGACCGGGAATACTTGGCCATGGCATAGGCTTGGATCTCGGGCTCAACCCCAAATACTGCGAACACTTCGGTCGAGGGCGCGTCGGCAGCGGCCAAGAGAATTGACTGCTCCGCAGCCGAAGCCCTCTGCGTCGAGCGATGTCCCGAACCAGCGGAACTCGCCGCGGCGGTTGACAGATTCTTGTTGGAGGGCTCGGGCATCACAATCACATTGTTGGCAAGAGTCTGAGGCATGAGTGGGTGAATGTTACCCGTCGCCCTTGTGGATTAGCAATGTGATTCGTTAATGCCAGTTTTGTGCAGATCACATATAGAGACAGCCGCTCTCGGCTGTCCCGTCGAGCAACTCATGTGGGGACAGCCGCCCCCGGCTGTCCGGGTCGAGCGAAGCTCGACAGCGCCCTCCCTTACGGCAGGTATAATTCTGCGTTCCATCGCATTCGTCACCCAACGAATCGGGAGAACCCTAAAAATGTCTCTTTCCACACGCGTAGCGCTCGTCACCGGAGCCTCGCAAGGCATTGGACGCACCTGCGCCCTGCGCCTCGCCAAAGACGGCGCAACCGTGGCCGTAGCCGCACGCAATCAGGAAAAGCTGAATGAACTGGTCAACGAAATCACCACTGCCGGCGGCAAGGCGTCCGCATTCGCTCTCGACGTCGGCGACGAAGAGCACGTCAAGTCCACCATTAAGTCCGCCATCGCTCAGCTCGGCAAAATCGACATCCTGGTCAATAACGCTGGCATCACTCGCGATCAACTGGTCATGCGCATGAAGCGCGCCGACTGGGACGCCGTCCTGCAAACCAACCTCACCTCCGCCTATCTCTGCATCCAGCAGGTCATCGGCTCCATGCTCAAACAGCGCTGGGGACGCATCCTCAACATCACCAGCGTCTTCGGCCAGATGGGCCAGGCCGGACAAGCGAACTATGCCGCCTCCAAAGCCGGATTGATCGGCCTCACCATGGCCATCGCACGCGAAGTCGGCTCCCGCAACATTACTTGCAACGCCGTCGCTCCCGGTTTCATCGAAACCGCCATGACCGCGGGCCTAAGCGAAGAATTCAAACAGACAGCCGTGAAACAGATTCCGCTCGGCCGCGTCGGATCTCCCGAAGACGTAGCCAGTGCCGTGGCCTTCCTCGCGTCAGACGAAGCTTCCTATATCACCGGCCACGTCCTGAACGTAAACGGCGGCATGCTGATGGGATAGTCAAGCCCTTAATCACAAGAGGACACCGAAGCCCAGAGGAAATGACGGCCAAACATCCAATTTCTCGGAGCTCCTCCGTATTCCCTGTGTCCGGAGCCTGCCCTGAGCAAGACCGAAGCGTGGTCAAGGGTCTTTCGCTGACGCGAGCAGAAACGGCGTCACAAATCGCCCAAGCCCGCGAACTCTTCCTCGAATACGCGCAATCCCTTGGCTTCAGCCTATGCTTTCAAAACTTCGACCAGGAACTCGCGGCTCTTCCCGGCGACTACGCTCCGCCCGAAGGGCGCCTTCTGCTGGCAACGTACGAAGGACAACTCGCTGGATGCGTCGCCCTGCACAAACTTGAGCCGGGCATCTGCGAAATGAAGCGCCTCTATCTGCGCCCGCAGTTTCGCGGCAAAGGATTAGGCCGCGCACTCGCGAACCAGATCATCGCAGAGGGTCGCCAGATCGGCTACCAGCGCATGCGCCTCGACACCGTGGAACCGGTGATGAAAGATGCGGTTGCGATGTACCACAAAATCGGCTTCCAGGAAGTCGCACCTTACCGCACGAATCCCATCGCAGGCGCTCTGTACATGGAACTTCATTTGTAATTTCGCCGCCACTTCGGCAAGAATATCCGCTGCTTGATAATGGAGAACAAACTTATGCAGAGACTCCTGATCCTTGCACTAGCTCTTATACTCGCCGCCACTCCCGCCTTCGCCGCCAACGGCAAGCCCGTCTCTTACAAGAGCGGCGACGAAACAGTGCAAGGCATTCTCTACACGCCGAGCGGCAAAGGTCCATTCCCCGCGCTGGTGGTCATACACGAATTCTGGGGGCTCAACGATTGGGTGAAAGAGCAAGCCTCGAAGTTGGCCGACCAGGGCTATGTCTCGCTCGCCATCGATCTTTATCGCGGCAAGGTGGCCACCACGCCCGACATGGCGCATGAAATCATGCGAGGTGTGCCTGAAGACCGCGCCAAACGCGATCTTCACGCCGCCGTGGAGTTCCTCAAGTCGCAGCCCAACGTAAGCAAGGACCGCCTCGGCACGATCGGCTGGTGCATGGGCGGAGGTTATGCTCTCGACGTGGCCTTGCAGGAACCGGACCTCGCCGCGCTCGTGATCAACTACGGCCACCTGGCCACGGACCCGGAAACTTTGAAAAAAATCAATGCTTCCACCCTGGGCCTGTTCGGCGCACAGGATCGCGGCATCACACCTGACGACGTAAAAAAGTTCGGAGCCGCAATGGATCAATTGGGGAAAAAGGTCGAGGTAAAGATCTACGATGACGCCGGCCACGCTTTCGAAAATCCCAATAACAAAGACGGGTACCGCGCCGCCGACGCCGCCGATGCATGGAACCGTACCGTCGACTTTCTGGCGATGACACTGAAAAAATAGGATGAAAAACGCAAGCCGCCCCAAAACACGCGCCGGACGCTGGATTCTGTTTGCCCGGATTATTGATTTTACATCGTATAAGAAATACGTTTTCGGATGAATGGCAGGCGTATTTTCTGATGGCACTCATGTCCGGCTCATGGCACGAATTTCCCACTTGCCAGAAGATACTGATCTGGTTACTATGACCCATCCTGTCATGCTCCCTACCATGAATATCGGCGAGACCATCCGCAACTACCGGCTCCAGAAAGGCATGTCCCAGGGCGATATCGAAAAACGAACCGGCCTGCTGCGCTGCTACCTGTCGCGCGTCGAAAACGGCCATACCATTCCATCGCTCGACACGCTCTCCAAAATCGCCGGCGCCATGGAACTTCCACTGTCGCAGTTTTTCGCCGAACCCGGCCACCACAACGGCTCCAAGGGACTGCCGCAACTTTCCGACGACGAAGTCCGATTCCTCAGCCAGATCCGCCGCTACTCCACCAGTCTGAATGACAGCGACCGCAAACTGGTTCTTGCCATGGTCAAAAAAATGGCGTCGAATTCCGGAAAGTAGCGGTTAGCCGTTGGCTCTTCGCTCTCCGCTAAACCAAATCGATTCATCGCAGTGCGTTGCCTGGCGGCCACTCCGGCTATCTCACGGAGCTTCCGATTTGGCTGAAAGCTGACAGCTTACTTTCGTTCCATGTCCCTGGGTGACCCACTGGCACCTCGCTCCGCCCTCACGTTCCCACTACACTGTGCATGGAGACACGTGTGACCACCGACGAGGAACTGAACACTCTCGACTCGCAACTGCGCCGATTGAAAATCGAGTACGAGATCTACTTCAGCAATCCGACCAAGCGGCCTCCCACCGACGTTGAGTGGAAGGTTTTAAGCCTTTTGCGTAAATTTTCCGACGGCGGCCGCATGAGCTTCTCCCAGCGCTACCGCTACAACGAAATGGCCCAGCGCTATGCGGTTTATAGCGACTTATGGCGGAAGAAGTCCCGCATCCGCGAAGAAGGTTATCGCCGTCCGCAGGATGCTTTACTTTCGGTTCAGGGAGTTCGCACCACCGAAGAAGATCACAAGCAGCACCATCCGGTGTATGGCGTGAGTCATGCATCCGCGGCTGCCGCCGGCGCGGTTTCGTCCCCCCGCTTCACCTTGCGCAGCGTCGACCCGGGGGAGCGCGAGCAAGTCGAACGTCTCTACAACACTCTGGTCGCCGCCAAGAAGAAGGCCGGCGAAAGCGTCTCCGGCAACTTCGCTTCTTTTACCGTCTTCGTTCAGAAGAAGACGGAAGAAATCCGCAAGCAATACCAGTGCGCCGACGTCGAATACTCCGTCGAACTCGCCAACGGCCACGTCAAACTCAAAGCCAAAGCCAAGACGTAAGAAGCCCACGGACGATTGGTTTGCTTCAACTCGCAATCAGCCGAGACAATCAGACACTCTCGAACTTTGCCCCATTGCTCGCGCTAGCGCCGATTTGGGATGCTGAATATGGGTATCTCCGGGGCTAATTGCCAAGCGGGTATTCGGGAAGCAACCCTCACTACAAGGGCCGAGAACCCTGCTATTAGACGCGGCAGGCGTTCATTTACGATGAGGCGGGGGTGCCATCGACCTTGGGTGGAGTAATTTCATCCGGCGGTTGGAGGATAGGAATCAATTTCTTATCTACCCGTGGCCTGTGTTCTTCACGGTCGTTCCGAAGCGCGCATTTACGCCAGATCAGCTACGCGAATTTCGCACCATCCTCGCGCAAAATATTCCAAAGAATTGATGACCACAGTATCCCAGGACCGATTGATCGTTGGCGAAAGATCGCAATTCCATCGGGCATCTCAGATTTATGAATGAGCTGCAAGCAAAACTGCCAGGGCCTGATTGCTGATAAAATCTTCGGTCGCTCCGCACTTATCGTTCACACCATGAGGTCGAATATGTCCCCCAGCGGTTCCCGCATTCAGCGCGCCCTTCTCAGCGTCACCGACAAAACCGGCCTCGTAGATTTCGCCCGCAAGCTCACCGTACTCGGCGTCGAACTCATCTCCACCGGCGGCACCGCCAAACTTCTGCGCGAATCCGGAGTGAACGTCAAAGACATCTCCGAACTCACCGGCTTCCCCGAAATGCTGGACGGTCGCGTCAAAACGCTGCACCCCAAGGTGCATGGCGGAATCCTGCATCGCCGCGAAGACCCGAAGCACGTGGCCGCCGTCGCCGAGCACGGCATCGCTCCCATCGACATGGTGGTCGTAAATCTCTACGCCTTCGAGAAAACCGCAGCCAATCCCGGAGTTGCGTTCGAGGAATTAATCGAGAACATCGACATCGGCGGTCCGTCGATGATCCGCTCCGCCGCCAAGAATTTTCACGACGTCGCCGTCGTGACTTCCCCCGCAGACTACGACTCCATCGCCGATGAGCTCTCTGGTTCCGCCGGCGCGCTCTCGCAACAGACGAAGTGGCGCCTCGCGCAAAAAGCCTTCGCCACCACAGCCGCGTACGATTCCGCAATCGCCTCTACCCTCGATCGCATCTCCACAGACTCGTTTCAGCTGCAGCCGGAAGCAACCGCGTTTCCAAGTACCCTGCGTTTGACGTTTCACAAAAAGCTCGACCTGCGCTACGGCGAAAATCCGCACCAGAAGGCCGCGATGTACTCTGACGGCTCGGATACGGGCGTTGCCAATGCCCTTCAACTGCAAGGCAAGGAACTCTCCTACAACAACATCGTCGACCTGCAAGCCGCCTGGGATCTCGCACAGGAATTCGACGAGCCGGGCTTCCATGCTCCTGTCTGCGCCATCATCAAACACACCAACCCCTGCGGCATCGCCACCGGCAACACTCTCGTCGAAGCCTATAGGCGCGCCCTGGAATGTGATCCAGTCTCCGCCTTCGGCGGCGTGATCGGCGTGAATCGCCCCATCGACGCCGAAGCCGCCGAAGAAATGCACAAACTCTTCCTCGAAGTCATCGCCGCCCCCAGCTTCGATGAAGCGGCAAAGAAAAAGTTCGCCACGAAGAAAAATCTCCGCCTCGTACAAGTGACTCCGTCCAACGAGAAGTGGGTCTTAAAAAATGTTTCCGGCGGCCTCCTCGTGCAGGACGCCGACGCCCGCCCGCTGCAAGACGTCGATCTTAAAGTTGTCACCAAACGCGCCCCCACTCCGGAAGAAACCCGTGCTCTGCTCTTTGCCTGGAAAGTTTGCAAGCACGTGAAATCCAACGCCATCGTCTACGCGCGTGAGGGGCAGACCGTGGGCGTCGGCGCCGGTCAGATGAGCCGCGTGGACGCCGCCAAAATCGGCGCCATGAAGGCCCAACTCCCGCTTCAAGGCACCGTCGCAGCCTCCGACGCCTTCTTTCCGTTCCCCGACGGCGTCGAAGAAATCGCCAAGGCCGGCGCGACCGCCATCATTCAACCCGGCGGCTCGCAGCGCGATCCCGAAGTAATCGCCGCCGCCGACCGTCTGGGCTTGGCCATGCTATTCACAGGAGTCCGCCACTTCCGCCATTAATAAATTGTTGATTTGCGAATTGTTGATTGCTGATTGTAAAGATATCCATCGGAGCAGCCTGCCAGGCCTCAGGTGTCAATCAGCAATTCCTGCAGTCCCTGACCTTCTGGTTGCGCCACAGTCCCCGTCCATGCCAGTGTTTTTTCCATCCCGCCGTTCCGCAGGTTAGAATAAAAGCACCTTTTCCCCGGCGGCTTTGCATCCAAACAAGCTGAGGTTTCGGAAACGCGCTTCCAGCGCAGTCAGGTCGAGCATGAATCGAATTTTTCGCCTTTTTTTTATGATACTGATCTCGGTGGCCGCAACCGCCGCCGTGAGCCAAACTAGCCCGTCCTCACCGTCGGAATCGAAGCCCGCCGACGCCCAGACTCAATCCTCGCCGCCATCCCCGCAATCGTCGCCGCAGGCTTCGCCGCGCAAAGTCGATCATGCCGCGTCCTATTACCACTACACCATGGCGCACATGTATGAGGAAATGGTCACAGCCTATGGCCGCAGCGACCTGGCCACCAAGGCGACCGAGGAATACCGCCTCGCCATCGAAGCCGATCCCTCGTCCGAATTCCTGACCTCTGGTCTGGCTGAACTCTATGTAAAGACCGGCCGCATCGCAGACGCCGTCAAAGAAGCGCAAGACATCCTCAAGCGCGATCCCAAGAATCTTGAAGCCCACAAACTGCTCGGCCGCATTTATCTTCGCTCTCTAGGCGATATGCCCGGCGGCTCTGGCTCCGACAACATCCTGAAGCTAGCCATCGACCAGTACGAGCAAATTGTCAAGCTCGATCCCCAGAGCGTCGACGATCATCTGCTGCTGGGCCGCCTCTACCGCTTGAACAACGATATGCAAAAAGCGGAAGGCGAACTCAAGACCGCCATCAAAATCGATCCCAGTTCGGAAGAAGCCGTGACCACGCTCGCCATGCTCTACACCGACGAAGGCGACACGGCCCACGCGTTAAAAGTTCTGGCCTCCATCCCTGACTCCGCGCGCTCCGCCAAACTCTACGCCGCTCTCGGCGCAGCGTATGAACAGCGCAAGGATTTCAAGGCCGCCATTGACGCTTACAAGCACGCCATCGTTCTCGATCGCGACAACCTCGACGCCATCCGCGGGCTGGCCGAAAATTACTTGAATGATGGCCAACTCGAAGCCGCACTTGAACAGTACAAAGTGATCGCCGACTCCAATCCCGAAGATGCACAAACCTACGTCCGCATGGCCGAAATCTATCGTCGCCAGGCCAAGTACGATCTGGCCCTCGAGGATTTGAAACGCGCCGACACTCTGGTTCCCGACACCATGGACGTTCCCTACAGCATGGCTGCGGTTTACCAGGCGCAGGGCCGCTACGACGAGGCGATTCAGCTCTTGCAGGGTCTGCTGAAGAAAACGGAAAAAAGCGAAACTGGATCGAGTCAGGCCGACCGCAACAATCGCGCCATCTTCATCGAGCGCCTTGGCATGGTCTATCGCGAACAGCAAAACTACAGCGCCGCAGTCGACACCTTCCACAAAATGTTGCCCCTCGGCGATGAAAACGCCCGCAGCGGCTATCAGGAGATTATCGACACCTACCGTGAGGCTAAGCAGTGGCCCCAAGCCACCGCCGTCGCCAAAGAAGCGGTGCAAAAGATGCCCGACGATCGCGACCTTCGCATGGTGCTCGACGCGCAACTGGCCGACACGGGCGAATTCGACAAGGCCGTCGCCGACATTCGCTCCATGCTGAAAGGCGTCCCCGAAGATCGCGAAGTCTATCTCCGCCTGGGCATCATCTATACCCGGACCAAGCGCTGGAACGACGCCCTCGAAGCCCTCTCCAAAGCCGAGCAGCTATCCACCAAGTCTGACGACAAGGCCTATGTCGAGTTCCTTCGCGGCGATCTGTATCAGCGCCAGAAGATGTTTGACCAGGCCGAAGCCGAATTCAAAAAAGTTCTGGCCGTAACCACACCCACCGATCCGCAGGCCGCAGCCACGCTCAACTATCTCGGTTACATGAATGCCGATCGCGGCGTGAAGCTCGATGAGTCGCTCAACTTCATCAAGCAAGCTTTGACGTTCGAGCCCAACAACGGCGCCTATCTCGACTCCCTCGGCTGGGTCTACTTCAAGCTGGGCAAATACGATCTGGCGGAAGAAAATCTGACCAAGGCCGAAGCCCACATGGGAAGCGATCCCACCGTGCAGGAACATCTCGGCGACCTCTACCAGAAAACCGGCCGCCTGAAACTAGCCGCCGCTCACTGGGACCGCGCCGTCCAGGAATGGAGCAAAACCGTTCCCGCGGAACAGGACACCGAAGCCTTCGCCAAGGTCCAGCAAAAACTCGACGCCGCGAAAGTAAAGCTGGCCAAAGAAGAATCCGACAAGCGCTAACGTTTGCCCTGTGAAGACGAACGTCTGAGGAAAACACACCGGAAACGGGAAGCGCGACTTCAAAGGTGCGGAAAAAATCCACCTTTGAGTTTGTTTTGAAAGGGCGCGGCCCCTAGCCGCGGCGCGAGCTGTGCAAACCGGGCGCGGGCTTTGCCGCTGAGGTTCGCTACTCCATCCGCTACGCCGAACTCTCTGATTGCACCTGCCCGGCCAAGGCCCCTTTGCTAGACTCCCTCCATGCCCGGCCGCAATCACCTCGTCAACCTCACCATCCGCGAAGCTAGGGCAACTGACATCCCCGAAATCCTGCGCCAGCGCCGCCGGATGTATGAAGACATGGACTATAACGAAGCCACCGCCTTGGACACGATGGCGTCACTGTCCTCTGTCTATCTGACGACTGCCATTGCCGACCGCTCTTTCCGCGCGTGGCTTGCCGCGGACGGTGACCGCGTCGTCGCAGGAGGCGCGGTAGTCGTCTCTCCCTGGCCGGCTCACCCGTACGACCTGCAATGCGGGCGCGCCACCATCCTCAACGTCTACACCGATCCCGAATACCGCCGCCGCGGCATCGCCCACAAACTCCTGCAGGCCATGATCGCCTGGTGCCAGCGCGAAGGCTTCGCCCGCGTGACTCTCCATGCCAGCGACCACGGCCGCCATCTCTACGAATCTCTCGGCTTCGAGGCCAGCAACGAAATGAGCCTTAGGTTGCGCTGAATTCACTGCCGCTGCTGACAGCAGATTTGAAAGATGCCGCGATTTTCAATTCGCAATCAAAAATCATTCCTCAACAATCAAGAATGCTAGACTCCAAACATGCTGGCCGCCTATGCGGTGCACGTCGAGCACTCCCGCGGACGCCGCTTCCCCGAACCCCCTCACTCTTACCGCAACGACTTTCAGCGCGATCGTGACCGCGTCATCCACGCCCGGGCCTTCCGCCGTCTGGAAGCCAAGACACAAGTCTTTACCCGCCGCTACTCCGACCACTTCCGCAACCGCCTCACCCACACCCTGGAAGTCTCCCAAGTCTCGCGCACCATCGCCGGGGCGCTAGGCCTCAACGTCGACCTCGCCGAGGCGCTAGCCCTGGTCCACGACATCGGCCACCCACCCTTCGGCCATGCCGGCGAAAAAGCGCTCAACATCGCCATGCGCGAGCATGGCTTACTTTTCGACCACAACCTCCATGCCCTCCGCATCGTCGAAGATTTCGAACAGCGCTACGCTGCCTTCCGCGGTCTGAACCTAACCTTCGAAGTGCGCGAAGGCATCATCAAGCATTCGCACGATTACCGTGCGAAAGAACATCCCGAGCTCGCAGAATATCTGTTAGACCAGCGCCCGCCACTCGAAGCCCAGCTCATCGATCTGACCGACGAAATCGCCTATAACACCGCCGACCTCGACGACGGCTACGAAGCCCATCTTCTCTCGCTCGAACAAATCCGCGAAGGCGTTCCGCTCTTCGGGCGCTTTTATCGTGAAGTCGAGCAAATCTATCCCGACGCGCCCGACAAACTGAAATTTAACGAGGCCGTGAAGCAGGTGCTGAATCTTTTCGTCGACGATCTGATCACCAACACGCGCGCCCGCCGGAATGCATCCAAAGTCCAAACCCTCGATGACGTTCGCAAACATCCCGAACGGCTCGTCGCCTTCAGCCCGGCGATCGAAGCCGAGCGGAAGCAGAACAGAGATTTCCTCTACGAAAATCTCTATTACAGTCCATCTCTGGCGGAAGAAAAAGAGGACGCGGAACGAGTAGTCAACGAACTCTTCACTTTCTGGATGACCCACCCCGAGACTCTTCCGCAAAACTACCAGCAGAAAGCCAAGGAAGACTCTCTCCCGAGAGTAGTCTGCGACTACATTGCCGGCATGACCGACAATTTCATCTTCGAACAATACGAAAAGCACTGCGGCGCGGGCTAAGCTAGGTCCAGGCGGTTGGTTTATGTGGGGACAGCCGCCCCCGGCTGTCTGCCCGGGCGAAGCTCGGCTTCCTGCGACGGAAAATACCCTCCCGCAATGAGTAAACCCGGCGCTTCGAGGACTGCACCTGTTCAAGTCTTCTTGCTGCCGCTTCTGTGTGGCGCAGCGCTTCAGCGCTGCGATAAGTCGATGAGTGGCCCGCGTTTCGAGCTACTGGAAGCCAGCCGTCAGGCAGCGTTAGTGACACTTCTCAGGAGTCTTAGCTTCTGAGAACCTGCTAGGCTACCGCCCCGCCACCGCCGCCACCACGTCCAACAACACCCGCGGCCCCCGCCGCACTTCCTCCACACGGATCCGCTCATCGTTCCCGTGCTCTGTGTTCCCTTCTTCCTCCGTCGCCGTATACGGATTGAATCCGTACGCATTAATCCCCAGCGGCCGGTAGCGCTGATTCTCCGTGTAACCGCTGGTAATGTGCGGCACCACCGGCGCTCCCGGAAAATATTTCGCCGCCGTTTGCCGAATGGCTGCGAACAGTGCATTATCCGTCCCGGAATAATTCGCCACGCGAAACTCAGCATTCATCGGATCGACGGTAACATTCGGATCATCCACCACCCGCCGCACCGCCTCCAGCACGGCTTTCGGATCGCCGCCCGGCAGAATCCGAACATCCAGATTCGCCCAAGCCTCCGGAGGAATCACATTCGTCTGCTCCGATCCTCCCATCATGGTCAGCGAAATCGTGTCCCGCAGAAGAAAGTTCAGCGACTCGTCCTTCTCCACTTTCTCCTGAAATTTCTTGTCCTCAATCGCCTTCTGGATATTACGAAACTCCGCCGCCCGGTCGGCCGACTCTTGCGGCGCCATGTCGCGCAAAAATTCCTCCACTACCGGCAACACTCGCAGCGGCGTCCGGTAGGCAATGATCCGATCCAGCGCCCGCACCAGCCGGTTCGGCGCCGAATCCGGATTCGGCCGCGACCCGTGCCCCGGTCTTCCATGCGCCACCACGCGCAACCAGTACGTAGTTTTCTCGCCCACGTCGACGCCCACGTACTTCACTTTGCCGTTTTCCAGCAAATTCTCTCCACCTTCATTGATCAGAAACTCCGCGTTCTCCAGCAGATCGCGCTGGTGTGCGATGAACCAATCCGTTCCGGTTCCCTCGGCCTCTTCATCGGCGACGGCCAGAAAAATCACGTCGCGATCCAGCGCCACCTCCTCGCGTTTCAGCATCACCATAGTTACAAGTTGCGCCAGGCCTTCATCCTTCATGTCTTGCGCACCGCGCCCCCACAGGTAGCCGTCTTTAATCTCCCCGCTGAACGGAGGAACTTTCCAGTGCGCTGCATCGCTGGTCACCACATCCATATGGTTGAGCAGGATGATTGGCCGCTTCGCTTCGCTCGCAGAAGTCGTATGCGGAATCCGCGCCCAAAGATCTCCGCGCCCCAGAGTGTATTCGAACACGCGATTCTCAATCCCTTCCTGATCGAGAATCCTCTTATAGAACGCCACCGTCCGCATCTCGTTTCCCGGGGGATTCGTCGTATCAATCCGCAGATACTCCTGCAGCCACGTCACTGCCAAGTCGGAATACTGTTGTAGATGGTCCGCTGGAATACGCGAAGAAGCCATCTCCGCCCCCTGGCCCCACGTCACTCCACAAAAAATCATCCCCAGCCATACTCCACCCCAAACCACTCTCCATCCCCCGCGTCCTACCCCGATAGCTGCCAATCATCCCTCCCGCAAAGTAGATTCCACGCAGTTTTTATATCAGGTTTGCCAAAATTACCCTGCCTGCCGTCCCAAACCTATCTTCCCCCCCAGCGCCAGGCTACAATGTCTATAGCTATCAAGCCTTTAGCCGTTCAACCTTAAGGCCCGATTTGGCATCCCACCTGTAATAGGAACAACAGGCGCCGCAGTGGGCGCCACTGTTCAAGGCAAGCGTTGCGTCTGCGCTGGCCGGCTCAGCGAAATCGCTGGCTTTCTTTCTCGTCACAGGGACGCAATCGAATTCACGCACGCACCGGCGTGCCGGAGTGGAGCTCAAAATGCTCCCCCCAACTTGGAGGAAGTCCTTTATGAACAACCGCCTACTCTTCGCCCTGCCCTTGGCCGCCGTTCTTGCGTTCCCCGCCATCGCGCAGACCACCTCGTCTACCTCCGATCAGACTCAGCCTGCCGCCACCCAGCAGACTCAGTCGACCTCGACCGACAACAGTACCGCAAGCGGCAAAGCGCCTCTGGCAGCGCCGTCCCGCGAAGGCTTCTGGGGACGCGTCAATCCCTTTGCGCGCAAGAAATATGTGCAGCGCCAGACCGAGCCAATTCGCGACCGGGTCAACGAACTCGATGAACTGACCTCCTCCAACGGCAAGGCGATCAAAGACACCGACGCCCGTGCCCAGGCTGGCATTAAGCTCGCCTCCGACAAGGCCAACGAAGCCGACCAGCACGCCGTTGATGCTGGCAACAAGGCGACCGCGGCTCAGCAGAGCGCCCAACAGGTCACAACCCGCGTCCAGACCGTTGAAAACGTTGTTGGCAACATCGATCAGTACAAGGCCTCGAACCAGACCGAGATCCGCTTCCGTCCCGGCCAGACCATGTTGAGCAAGAACGCCAAGGATGCTCTCGACACCATGGCCGAAGGCGTCAAGGGCCAGCGCGGCTACATCATCGAAGTTCAGGGCTTCTCGTCCGGCAGAGCTCAGACCGCAATCACTAACTCGCAGAAGATGGCCGAGTCGGTGGTGCGTTACCTCGTCCTCAACCATGAGATTCCCGTCTATCGCATCTATCTGGTCGGCATGGGCAACGCCCCCGCTCCCACGACAGATGAAACCGCCAAGGGCAAGCGCGTCAGCGGCGGCCGCGTTGAAATCAGCTTGCTGAAGAACGACCTGGAGCAGCTCTCCGTCAATACCGGAGCCCCTGCCACCACCGCCGACCAACAGCAGCAGCCAAAATAAGTTTTGTGGAGCGCGGCCTTTAGGCCGCGCTCAGTTGCTGCAATCGATGGGGATTTAGCCCCTGAGGTTGTCGGCGACAATGTTTGGGACCACGGGCGCCTCGCCCGCAAGTCCCTCCCCCGGAGAAAGCCTCTCGCGCAAGCGAGGGGCTTTTTCTCGTTCGTAATGGCCCTCGTCTATCTGCAACGTTTAGCTGCAACCTCTATTTGCCTCAGTTGACGCGAACAGGCGATAGATGGGATGTTCTCAACAGTTATGCTTCTGCGCTGCTGATTTCGTGGTCCGTATTCGGATGAGGCAGAGTTCAGCGAAACTCGAATCCGAGGCACGAAAACCGACCTCAAATGAGGTAAACAAGCAATCGGGACCGGACGTTCTCGTCGCACAAAACTAACTGGATAGGGGGGAGTTCACCATGCCTAAACCCGTATGAACGTTGCGTCTGTACGCAATGAGATTCGTTTACCTGCTTAACTTCGTGCTGCTCGGATTGGACGTATGGCCGGAGGTTCTTAGGCACCAAGGAGAGCTAGGGGAACAGCAGGGACGGCCTGTTGCTTCTGACCATCTCGAATTCTTCGATGGAAGATCAATCTTCCTAGTGTTCTTCCAAGTGCCGGGAGGAAGAGCAAAGACGCTGGAGTATTTGGCAAAACTCCGAGATGTCCCGAAGACATGGAGGCCGAACCCTGACATGCTCCCGTTCCTCCGCGACGGGCAGTCTGATCTCGCCGGGTTGGTTTCGTATCCTGAACCTCCGCAGTTTCCGATAGGAACGAGGATGGCATTGGTTCGTCAGATCGTTCTTATCAGCAGCAGCGGCAATCCAATGCGAACGCACTTAACCGAAAGTGTGCAGACGCGAGTGTATCGAGCGATACACTTCGATCTGGGCGAAACTGGAACGCACTCTCAGGATTTCTTCGAGTTCAGGATAAGCCGCGAGGGGCTGTTGTCAGGGCATGGGGGCGGGCTGCGTGCTATTGCTCCGGGTGAAAAAGAATTCGCATTTTTCAGGGCGCACGGAAAGGACGTGTTCGAGAGTGAGGGGGAGAAGCCGGAGAGCGAGGAGGGTATTGTTTTGCTCACTTGTTCTAGCTGTCACGAATTCGCCGGGATGCACTCATTCATAAGCTATTCTCGGCATCGGTTCGGCGCAGGAATAGGCATGCCCCCCAAGTTGATCGAGTCGAATCCAGATCGAGAAGCTGCTGTCCAGAATGGATGGATCGCGCAGCACCACAAACTTGCCTTAGCCAGTCAGTAAGCTGGTTGGAAGACAATTCCACTCACGCAGCCGTTAGTCGCCGCACTCCGATTGGTGTGCGCAGACATGAATCTTTCCGCCCCAGTGGAAGGTTGAGACTGAACTTGGAGTATTCGAATTCTGGTGGAACTCTAGCTTTCGATTTCCCCGAGCCGGATTGCTGGGGACTCGCCTCGGCAGCAGAGACCATACCGTTGCCAAATTCGGAACCACGGGCTGTGCGCGAGCATTTCGTCGTGCCTTCGATTCGCAGCAGAGATGTCGCTTGCGCTGAGTGGCCTAATATCCGGCGCTTCGAACATTTCCTGGAGCTGCTGAATCTCGTCAATGATGCGTTCAACGTCCATGCGTCACAATCATCTAAGAAAAGGCACGGAGCGGTCAACCTGAAGCGGCAACTAGCCTGAAATCCCTCGCTTCGTGACCAGATAGACGGCAAAGCTCCCCAGCCAATGACCACCTTCGTAATGCTTGCCAGTGACGGCCGCCAGTCCCGCATTCTTGTGCTCCTCAGCCGCCGCCATGATCATCGGTAGGCGCTTGTCGTCTTTAGGCAAACCCGCTGCGATGCTTTCTAGCATCCATGCGCGACTCAGGTTCAGCCCATCCAAGTGCGCCAACTTGGGGTCACTGGGATCGGGCGACACCACTGGCTGTAGCCAAGAGCCATTCTTTGCGCGGGAAATTTGAGGCAGAAACGTGCGGAGCCAGCGAGCAAACTCAGGACCCGGCAGCACGCGCCGCATCACGTCAGCCTCGCCGAGACATGGCGAAAGAAAGTCCTCGCCAGAAGGTTCATATGCCAGCGAACAATCCTTGTCTTCGAGATAGAACTGCCGGGCTTTCGATGCCAGCAGGTCGGCAAATTTTGGGTCTCCATCGGCGCGGGCGTAGTCCAGCATCAAGCCAAGAGCGAATGCGGTCTGGTCATGCTCTCCGATTCGCACCGGATGGGAAAGCTTGGGCAGCCAACCGTTCACCCGTTCCAGCACTGCCTGTTCCAGCGGACGCAGGTTCGCGGCCATCTCGCGAGCCTGAGGGTCATCCCACCCCCGAAGTTCCGCAACCAGTTGCAGCAGCCACGCCAGCCCATAGGGACGCTCAAAGCTGGCGCGTCCCTCAGCCCGGAGGTACGCCGCCTCCTGCGCGATGTTGTCCGAGGTCAGGCTTTGTCGCAGTGCTTCTCGTGCAGCGGGCGCAAAGGTGGCATCGGGAAAGGTCCTGATCAGCCGGACCAGCAGCCAATGTCCGTGCACCGAGGAATGCCAGTCGTAGCAGCCATAGAATGCGGGCGTCAGCTTTCTCGGCGGGGCCACATCCGCATCGCTGTTCAAGCTGTGACTGAGTTTGTTCGGATATTCCTTGTGGACGCACGCGAGTGCGAGATTGGCAAACCGTTCCGCAGCGTTGATGTCAAAACCGGAGGGCATAGCGGTCGTCTGAGCACTCGCAGCGTTCGCGGCAAGAAGGAGAGAGACAGCCCAAAATGTGGACCTCATCGCGTTGCCACTCTAAACGAAATGTCAGCGCGATTGAAGCCGCTTTTAGAACTTGGCAGAACAGAAGCGTGCCCGATGTACCTAAGGGTTTCGCTATACCGCTCCCACTCGAACAGTTCCACCAGAGCGACCCGATCTCTACAAAGTGGCGATGCGCTCCCCGGCTGGTGTGGGAGTTCTATTCCATGCGTCGGCGTGTCGCTTCGGCTGCCAAGCCGAACCCTGCGCACTTCGCCCTCGCGAAACTTGAAAACACCCTGCAAGATCGTCTCTTCGTCTGTGCGCAGAACGTTGACCCTTCATCGGGCACGTTACGGGGGCGGATCATTGGGCGATGGAATCGGCCCACTTTCCCCGAGTTTCACTTCGATCACTACCTGCGCGTTACACTGATTGCGCACTACCTTGCTTTTCTCAATGCGAACAACCCAATCAGAATTTGACTTCCGCCGGAAATCAATTTTCCGCGCAGTCAAGCCGGACCACTGCACGGCAGCACACCTACTGCCGCAGCCGTCGCCAACAATGTACCCGAGGTTATAACGGCCGTTCCCCCGAGCCGTAGGGCCAGCGGATTACGGCCCAGCGATCCCAACAGCCAGAGTGCAGACCCGAACACCGCGGGTCCAGTCAAGATCCATACTGCTCCGCACGCAATAAGCGCGGCTCGTTCCGAGCGCCATTCACTAAGAGCGAAGTAGCCGAACAAGAACATCAAAGATCCGAACAATAACATGAGCAGCGCCAGCACCATCGCGCCAACGCTCAGCTTTCGAATCGTCGTTTCCATAGTGCCGCATTTTACGTCAGTTTCCGCCCCGTAGTTGAGATAAGCGCCATCGGCACCGCGCGGTAACCGTTGAGCATGGCAGGGACAACCATTTCCGGTTGCCCCCCGTACAGACCCGGACGGGCGCTGATTAGCGCATCCGGTTCTTATCTCGGATGAGTGGCGGCGAAGCGAACATCCGGGAAGGGATGGAGCGCACGCGGTTGAGGAAGCCATCGCGTAGCCAATACAAGGGTACGCGTTCAGTTGATCCGCTGCTTCTGGCTCCGGCGGCGAAGAGTACGCCACCAGAGCACGAGCACCCGATTCCGACGGTTTCCGTTCACCGTTGAGATCAATCCGCTACCGAGGTTGACCTCTCGCAGGTACTCGCTCATTTCACCGATGAAAAGATTCCCGTATGCGTCCACTGCCAGCGAAGACGGATATTGCGGGCAGGATTTCGTAGCTTCGATACCATCCCGATGGATGCAATCTTTTTCAGGTTTCCTCCCGTAGCCAGCTACGACAGAAATCGTTCCATCACTTAGATCAATACCGTCGATTCTGTCTTCCTCCTCCTCGAATCCCAAACAAGTGTCCA
>Ga0182015_10002653_pt1 | contig 21183 bp, 17 predicted proteins | sample 712P3MmetaG_FD_120478 | JGI IMG/M metagenome (GOLD analysis project Ga0182015, IMG submission 120478) | Permafrost microbial communities from Stordalen Mire, Sweden - 712P3M metaG | ecosystem: Environmental > Terrestrial > Soil > Wetlands > Permafrost | place: Sweden: Stordalen | collected...
CAGGTGATTAGCGTGAGATTTCCAGAGTCTTGGTCCTCAACCTCTCTGGCAAAAAAGCGGTGCCAAACACCGACAGGATACTTTTGTCCTTGACACCGCCTTCACTCTTATCGAGGGCCACCCCGCGGATTCGAGCCCAAAGTAGAACTGGCTGCCCTATTTTTGGGTGTTAGGGATACCCGGTTGTTACCTTTCGCTATTTGTGCTATAACTCCTCGAACTTGGGCACCTTAAGGAGTTCCTATGGGCCGTTTTCTACTGATCTGCGCCGGGGCCCTGTTGGCGTTTCCGTGCTCCGCTCAGGTTGACCAGGTTTCTGCCCAGCCAGCGCGTCCCGGCAGCATCGTTGGCACGGTTGTGGATGAGGATGGCAAGCCGGTACTCGGGCCAATGGTCACCTACTCGGTTTTGACGGCTAGTGGCGGGAGCACAAGCGCCACGAGTTCAAACGCTCCGAACGGAGAGTTCGAGATAACTCAGGTACCCCTCGGAAAAGTTGAACTGAACGCTGCCGCGCCCTTATCAGGTTACTGGCATAACGACGCCAGCCCATACAAGCAGACGGTCGTCCTGACCGCAACGAACCCCACTGCCCATGTTCGGCTGAAGGTGGGGCCTAAACCAGCCGTGTTGGTACTTATCGTAAGCGACCGCATCACCGGCAAAGCCATCGACGGCTTTATGATCAGGACGATTGGTGCCGATGGCGGCGGCGCTGGAACAGCCGGCTTGGCATATTTCCCGCAAACCGACGAAGGCGGCAGGGAAGTTGCGATTAGCCCGCTCTTCGACGTCCTCCTTGGAGTAACCGCCAAGGGTTATAAGAATTGGTTCTATTCGAACCCGACCGATCCATCCGATCCAACCTTGCATCTTGAATCTGGTGAGCGAAAGACTGTGCAAGTCACCATGCAACCCAAATAGTGTCATCGTGCTTTGCTCCTCTATACCCGCGTGAGGGGCCAGATGATATTGCGATGGGGGGGGGGCCGGCCCAGCTTTGATTCTTGCCGGCAGCATAATAACTGAGGCTGCCCCACCCTTCGCGTTTTTCGAAGGTGAGCACCACGGATCTCGACTTAGGATATGCAGTCGCCGCATCCAATGGCCACCTTCTACGGACGGCCAAGTTCGGCGTACTCCAACTCTCTTCATTTCCATCGTCCGTGGTGCCCACCTTCCGAAAACCGCGGAAGGTGGGGCAGCCTCGGCCGTGATAGTGCAAACAATAAAAACCATAAACGTGGGCCAGCCCCCGTTATCGAGGGCCACCCACAATGTAGGGTCGGAAAATGACTTGTTTTTTTGGCGGCTCCCAGAGTAACTTTGGCGTGAGCGTCGAGATAGTCTCTTGAAAATTAAATGGGCCGATGGCGAAAAACGGAAAGATAAATTCTCGGAGGAGTTAAGCTCCCGGACTCGGGCCGTCAACCTGGGTGTGCTCGCGGTGACATGGAGCATCCTCGCCGCAAGGGATTCTTTGTCAGCAGCGACTCAGTATAAGACCCCGCTATTGGAGGCCGATGTCTTAGCGGTGACCGCAATATTGCTCGACTTCGTCCAGTACCTTGCGGGTTTTGTAACGATGAGCCGATTCCTAACCAACCTGCAGATTGGGCAGGAGGACGAGGGCTACCTGAATCCGAACGACCCTGTGTATAGAGCGAGCCACATCGCATTCTGGGCCAAGTTGGTGCTTTCCGCGGTCGGCTCTGTTTGGCTGCTAGCAACGCTCGCGAGGATCATAAGGCACCTGTAAACACCGCATTCGCTTCTAGGGAGGTAATGATGCGGCTGAGTTCAAGATCGTTGAATAGGACCCTCTCCGTAGGGCTTTTATTTTTCTTCTGCCTGGGGCGCCATTAGTCCAGGACGCTCCTGCCGAGCGGGCGAAGGCGTCGACATGCTGGGAGGGAAAGGTTCGTTACACAAACCCTAACCGCGACCCGGAGGTCCTTCTTTCGATAGGAGACGAGAAGTCGAGCGACGAATTCAAGTGCATCATAAACCACGACCCATGCACCCTTTCCTATCCCTCCGGTGGTGGTGACGATGAGTTCAACATAGAACCAGATAGTCTAGACGCCTATCTGGTCGGGCACATCGATCCCTCCGACGGGAAGATCGCTGGTACCTGGAGGGAACCGAGGGAGGGAGAAGGAGCGGAAGAATACGGCTACGAGTTGAGCCCAATAACCGGATGCACACCGAACTACTAGCTCCGGGCGGGCCAGTCTTCGAAAACTGCGAAGACTGGCCGATCCTCACTAAGGATGGTGTCGGCAAAAAGCAAAGGGGGGCTGGGCCAGCCCCCCAGGTTAAGGTGGCGGCGAGTTGCATAGGTCCTTCGTCGGGAGTCGCTCGCATTTGCGAGCGACTCCGCTTCCTCAGGATGACAGCGGAAGTCAAAGGCAAAGGCAAAGGCAAAATCAAAGGCAAAATCAGAACCAAGTTCAAAGTCAAAAGCAACGGACAGGAGTGTCCGTTCCACACGAGCAAAATCGAAAGCAGTGTTTATTGCAGGGTGTGGCTGGACGATTCGGAACCCGGCGTACCACTGATGTTGTAGCGCTTGAGTTTGCGGTAAAGCGTGGCGCGGCTGATGCCGAGCATGCGTCCGGCGAGGGCTTTGTCGCCTTTGACTTGCTCGAAGACGCGCTGGATGGTGGCGCGTTCGATGTCTTCCAGATCAGTGGTGGAGAGTGGAGTTGAAACCGAGCCCTCGCCGGAACTCACAGCAGCGGCGAGATCGGCGACTGATTCGGGCGCGGATTCCGAAGCGCGAGGAGAAGCGGAGGAATCCCCGGCGGCGATGGAAGCGGGCAGATCGCCGAGGTCGATCAGGTTTCCGTTGCCCAAAGCGACGGCGCGTTCCACGCAGTTTTCCAGTTCGCGTACGTTGCCGGGCCAGTCGTAGCCCATAAGGGCTTTCATGGCGGCATTGGAGACGTGCAGATCCGTCCCGGGAGAGTAACGCTCGCAAAACCAGTTCACCAGCATGGGAATATCGCTGCGGCGTTCGCGCAGGGCGGGCACGTTTACGGTGACAACATTGAGGCGGAAGTAAAGATCTTTGCGGAAGGTTCCGTTCTTGTAGGCGGCTTCGAGATCGCGGTTGGTGGCGGCGATGACACGCACGTCCACTTTGACGCGCTGATTGCTGCCCACCGGACGCACTTCCTTTTCCTGCAGCACGCGCAGCAGCTTAGCTTGCAATTCGAGCGGCAACTCGCCGATTTCATCCAGGAAAACCGAGCCGGTGTCGGCGGCTTGAAATAGTCCCTGCTTGGATCTCAGGGCCCCGGTGAAGGCACCTTTTTCGTAGCCGAAGAGTTCGCTCTCGATGAGCGTAGGCACGAGTGAACCGCAATCCACGGCGACGAAGGGACGGTTGGCGAAGGCGCCGCGAAAATGAATGGCGCGGGCGATCAGCTCTTTGCCGGTGCCGCTTTCGCCGGAGATAAGTACGGAGGTGCGCGTGTCCTTGAGCCGCGAGGCCACGCGCAGCACTTCCTGAATCTTGGCGGAGGAGCCGATGATGCCGTGGACCGCGGTTTCGGAATCGGTGCGCTGGCGCAGGAATTCGTTCTCCTCAACGAGGCGGACTTTCTCGGCCATGCGGCGCAAGAACAATCGCAATTCTTCGAGCGGAGAAAACGGTTTGGTGATGTAGTCATAGGCGCCCAGCTTCATGGACTGCACGGCGGTTTCGATGGAGCCGTGTCCGGTCATGAGCGCGACTTCGGTGCGAGGCACAAGCTTCTTCACCTTCTCCAGGAACTCGAGCCCTGACATGTGAGGCATGACCATGTCGCTGAGAATCATGTGGACGGGTTGCTCTTCGAGAAGAGCCAGAGCAGACTCGCCGCTCTCGGCTTCGAGGCAGATGAAGCCCAAAGCCTCGCCCACGGTAATGCAGAGTTTGCGGATACTCTGTTCGTCGTCGACGATGAGCAGACGGATGCGAAGCTCTTCTCTGCTCACTTCTCTGCTCAGATCTCTGCTCGGATCGGTCTTGCCCAGAGGCGGCCTGCCGGGGGTAGGGATCACCGGGCTTTCCCCATGGTTTTTTCGACGGCTGAGATAAGGTCCTGCACGCGGAACGGCTTCTCCAGATAGAGTGCGCCGATTTTGCGCAAGGTGGTGACGGTCTCTTCGTTGGCGTAGTCGCCGGTAATGATGACGACCTTGTCAACGAGATCGGGACGATTGGCGGAAATCCAGGAATGGACCTGGGCACCGTCGACGCCGCCGGGCGTCCGCATGTCGGAGACCACGCCCAGGAATTGACCCTTCTCCAGCAGGTGAAGGGCTTCGGCGCCGGATTCGATGCACATCACATCGTAGCCGTTGCGCTCGAGGGTGGCGCTCACCAGAGCCATGATGGAAGGCTCGTCTTCGATGAGCAGAACAGGCAAAAGAGACCGTTGAATGGCTGGGGTGGTCATGGCTGATTGACTCCTGCGGCCACACTCAGGGAGGCAGTGTGGGACGCTGCGGGAAAGCGGACGATGAAAGTGGCGCCCTGCCCATCGATGTTGTTGTGGCAGAGAATCTCGCCTCCGTGCTCCTTCACGATGCCATAGCAGATGCTGAGGCCGAGGCCGGTTCCCTTGCCGACCTCCTTGGTGGTGAAGAAGGGATCGAAAATGCGGTCGGGATGGGAAATGCCGTAGCCGTTGTCACAGAAGGACACTTCGACGGCATCGCCGGCCTTGGTGGTCATGATCTCAATGCGTGCAGGGCGGCCGACTTCGTGCACCGCATCGTAGGCATTGTTCAGGATGTTGAGAAAAACCTGCTGCAGTTGGTGGGCGTCGCCAATTACCTCGGGGAGGTCCTCGTCGAGGTGTACGACGATGTCCACTCCGTGGCTGTTGAAGTCGTAGGAACGCAACTGGATGGTGCGGCGCAGGATGAGGTTGAGCTGAACGGCATTGCGCTGCGGCGGCATCTGGCGCGCGAAGCTGAGCAGGTTCTGCACGATCTGCTTGGTGCGCTGCGCTTCCTGCAAAATCACCCGCAGATCTTTTCGCGCACTCTCCGGAATCTCAGGATTTTCCATGAGGAGATCGGCGAATCCGAGAATCGCCGTCAACGGATTATTTACTTCGTGCGCGACGCCGGAGACGAGCTGTCCGACCGCCGCCATCTTCTCGGCGTGAACCAGTTTGCCGCGCAGTTCCGCCGAGTCGGTAATGTCGGTCATGACCACCACGATGCTGTTGATGTTTTCCTGCTCGTCGCGCATGGGACTGAGGTTGACGGAGAACTGGCCAGCATGACCATTGCCGCGCATGATCTGCAGCTCCAGATTATCGACTTGCACGCCGCGCAGAGTGGCCTGCAGCGCATCCGCCAGCGGACGGACATAGCCGGGTGCGGCCAGTTCCAGCAGGGGACGCCCCAGAAGTTCGCGCTGCTCGAATCCGGCTTCATACCAGCGGCGGTTGGCATAGCTGACCAGCCCCGCAGTGTCGGAGACCAGGATGAGGCTCTGCGTATTGCTGAGAATCTTGCCCGAGAAGTCGCGCTCCCGTTGCAGCTCCGATTGAAAGGTATGGAGGCCGGTAACATCCAGCATCAAGCCGCGAATCTGCAGCAAGCGCCCCAGATGGTCATACATGCCGAAGGCGTTGATGAGGACGTAGATGGGGGAGCCGTTCTTGCGGCGCAGCGTGGCCTCAAAGTTACGCATGTGGCCATCTTTTTCCATGGCCTCGGAGTGGCGCTCACGCTGCTCGGGAGAAAAATAAACCTGGGTGGGGATATCGACCTGCAAGAGTTCTTCGCGGCTGGAGTAGCCCAGCATGGCCACCAGGGCATCGTTCACTTCGATAAAACGGCCCTCGGGTGTGCTGAAGAACAATCCTTCCTGGATGTTGTCGAACAGTTCGCGATAACGGCGTTCGGCCTCGCGGCGGTCGGTGATGTCCTTGAGCACGTGAATGGTTTGCAGGCCTTCGCCGGAAGCGCCGTGCACGCGAGAAGTGGAAACCAGAAAGGTGCGATCCAAGGCGGGATGAACGAACTCGTCGCTGTCTTCACCCATGGCACGGCAGAAGGGGCAGGAATAAAGAGCGGCTTCGCTGGTGAGAGCCAGGAGCGCGCGCATATTGACGCCGATGAGTTCACTCGGGGCAACGCCGATCATGGTCGCCAGAGAACGGTTGACCCGCAGGACTTTGTCGGTTTCGTCATGGACTACGATCAAGTCGGTGATGGCATCGAAAATTTCCAGCCAGTGGCGGTTGGCCCGTTCGATGCGAGTGAACAGGCGCGAGTTTTCCAGGGCCATCGCCGCGTGCACGGCAATCGCCTCCAGCAAGTCGCGATCTGCGGGCGCAAGAGGCCGGGAACGACCGGAAAGGCAGAGCAAGCCGGCAAGTTCTCCGTTGGAACCAGGCATACGCGCTACCACGCAATCGTTCCAACCTAAGCTCGAGGCCAGCTCCGAACCCAGCAGATCAGTGGCGGAGCCGGAGACGATTGCATCCTGGCGATGAGCGACCAGTTCGGAAAGCGCGGTGGCGAATTTCTGCTGCAAGGCGCGATCTTCACCATTGCTGCGGGTAGAGGCCTCGACGCGATTCTGGCTCGGGAGGCCGGAATTCGACACCCCGGCACTCAGAGGATCGTCGCGGTAGGCCGGCGCGGGATGACTCTCCAGTTTGCGATGGTCGCCCGATCCGGGCGAATGATCGGCCGGCGCGGGTAGCGGATGCAGCGCCACGGTCTGGAACCGTCCATCCTGAAACAGAGCGAAGGCGCCGGCGTGAGCTCCGCACAATTCGACGGCGCGCTCGACAAACTTACGCGCGAAATCCGGCAAGCGCAGCAGGCCATCAATCTCGCGCGCCAGTTGAATCAGCACGTCGGAGCGATGGCGGTTCACCTCGGACTGGTGCAGGTTGTGGGCGACTTCGAGAACCACCGAAACCTGGGCGGCCAGGGCGCGGGCGCGGCGAATATCCTCCTGGGAGATGCCGGTATCGTCGCGGCGGTCGAGGACACCGAACATGCCCAGCACCCTTCCGTCAGCCCCCAATAAAGGCACGGTGAGCAACTGCCGGGCTTTGTATTGAGCGAGAATCTCAGGATCCACCTCGGGAACCTGGTTGAGATTATCGGACCAGAAGACTTCTTTCGCGCGCAGGGCGCGTGTCGCAACTCCCTCGGGGAAAATGGTATCGACGCGTCGCGGCTCGCCGCGGCTGACGCCATAGCGCACATGGAACTGCCCGTCTTCGAGCAGGGCGATGAAGCAGCGCCCAAAGCCGAGAAAATCAGACGCACGGACGACGAAGGCCTGCAGAAAATGCTCGAGGTCGCCGCTGGAGCTGAGCTCGGAAGAGATCTCCAGCAGTTGATGCAGTTCCTGGGCCTGGCCTTGAGCGGTGGCGGAAAGTTCGGCGTGCGCCACGGCGACCGCGCCGAAGCCGGCAATCGCAGAGAGCAGGGATTTCTCCTCAGCGTTGAAAGCCCCGTCGTCACGCGGATAAACCAGAATTGCTCCCTGCGTGTGCGAGGTGCGGAATGGGGCGGCAATCACCGTTCCGGGAGGAAACAGGTTGCCGAGCGAGTGCTGATCGGTGCTGATGGAAACGGTGATGACCTCCCCGGCGGCAACGGCTCGTTGCGCGAGATCGGCGGCAAAGCGAATGGTCTGGCGGTCGTGCGCAGCCCGGAAAGAATTGGCCAACTGGGGGGTTTCGGCGGACACGGCCCGCAATTCGAAGGGTCCCTCGCGGCGCAAAAGGACGGAGACCAGACGCGTGCGCAACAGCAGCCGGAGACGGTCGGCCAGCGCCTCAATGACTGCGGCCACGTCCGGAGTTCCGTGCAGTGTCGTGGCCACCTCGGCCAGGATTTCTGCCCGGCGGTGCTCCTCGCGCGATACTTCGCCGAGCCGGGTCGCTTCCAGCAAGCTGCCCAGTTGTCCGGCCAGGATGGTGGCCTTGGCGGCAAGGTCCTCATTGAAAAACTCGTCGTCGGAATCATGTAAAAACGTCACCGCGCCGATTACTTCATCGAAGACCACGAGTGGAGCGGCCATCAGGGAACGGGCGTTGAATTGTCGCGCTAACGGGAAGATCGTGGACTGCACCCGATTGACGACGATGGTCCGCCGGGAGCGCACGGCATTGGCGGTAACTGCGCTGTGTTGGGGAAGCAGGCGCAGGCCGATGAAACCCTCGACCAGCTTGCCCTCGGCCTGTTCACCGACCAGTTCGTCGCCCGGGTGGCGCCGCCAGAAATAGACGCCGGTGACCTGAAAAAACTCGCGGGTAGCGTGGCAGAAGAGCTGGATCAGCGCGGTGGGATCGGAACGTTCCGCGGCCTTAGCGGCAAATTGCAGGAGGAGCTTCTGAAAAGCCTCGTCGGAATTGGGCAAGAGGTGGCCGTCGATCGAGGGCGTCGAATTGCCTCCGGCCATGTTCAGAATGTCACCCGCCGACACAGGATTTTCGCAATTCTCACAAGTGATTGAATCTAATGGAAAAGTATCCCGCCATCTCAATTTGAGTCAAGAGAAATGGAGAGGTGGGGTGCCTAGGTGTGAAATCCCGAGAATTAGGGGAATACGGCCTCTCACTTTGAGAATGGCCCGCCTGCGATGCTGAAGATGAGACGGGGCTAATGGTGGAATGGAATCGAGAAAAGAGGTGAGAAATCGAGTTAAGTCTTTATTTTTGCAGGGACATGCGACGAGTGACTTTGGTTTTTTCGAAAGACGAGGCATGGCCCCGGCGTTGCTCCAACAGGATCACCAGGTCTATTGCCAGGGAGGAACTGTGTCTTTGCGACGGATGGGGACGTTGTTGGCAGTGATCGCGACAATGGTTGGGACGGAGGTAGTAGCGCTGCCAGCACAGGAAGCGCCAAGCGAAATCGTGCGCCGCGCGAAGAGCAAAGTGCAGCCGGCTTATCCCGAACTAGCCAGGAAGATGAATATCACGGGCACGGTAAGGATTGAAGTGGTGGTCTCCCCGAACGGAACGGTGAAGGACGCAAAGATAGTGGGCGGGCATCCGGTACTGGCTACGGCGGCGCTGGAAGCCGCCAAGAAGTGGCGCTTTGAGCCCGCACCGGCGGAAAGCTCGGGAGTAGTGGATTTCAAGTTCGAAGGTCATCAGTGAGCGAGACGCAGAGGGGCGGCCGGGAGGAAATCGCATGACGATCGGCAAGAAGCTTTACTTAAATTTCGGAATCATCCTCAGCATGGTGGTGGTGCTGTTCCTGGTGAACCTGCTGGCGGTGCAGCGGGAGCATGCCGCCAAGGCCGCGGCCACAGCCTCGATCGAGCTGACGGATGCCACCAACGAAGTGCGTTTTCAGATGATGCAGAACCGCCTCTACCTGAGCAATTACCTGCTCAGTGGCGACACCCGTGAAGTGGACCGGATGAATGACGGTCTGCACACGCTGGCTGACAAATTGCAGCAGGGCACCTCCCTGGCCAACTCCGAGCAGGAGCGAACCGCACTGAACAAAGTGGAACAACTGGAACAGGCGTGGGGCAAAGAGTTCGCCCAGCCCCTGATCGAGAAGCGCAAGGACGTGGACTCGGGAAACGCGACCGTCGCGGAATTGCAGATTTACTACTTGCAGAAGGACGCTTCTTCCTGGGTGAAGAACTCAACGGACGCGCTCGATCTGGCCGATGGGGAAAACCGCAAGCTGGTGGAAGCGCGGCGGAAATCGGATGAAACAGCCAGCACGTGGACGATCCTGGCCTCTGTGGTAAGCACCTTGTTTGCTTTAGGCTTGGGCGCGGTGGTTGCTTTCACCACGGCGAAGTCGATCACCGGGCCGCTGACCAATCTTATGATCGTGTCCCGGCAGATCGGCGACACCGGCGATCTGGAACACAACATCGACGTGCAGCGCGAAGACGAGATTGGGGAACTGGCGCGGGGCTTCGCCAAGATGGTCATCTATCTCAAAGAGATGGCGGGGGTTTCCGAAGCCATTGCCGGAGGAGATCTTACGGTTGAAGTCAAACCGCGTTCGCCGCACGATACCCTGGGCAACGCCTTCGCGCGGATGGTGGAGGGTCTGGGCCGGCTGGTGAGCAGCGTGCGCGACGCTTCGTCACAAGTGGCCAGCGCCAGCGGGCAGGTGGCAAACGCCTCTGACGATTCGGCCAAGGTCGGTCTGCAGGCTTCCTCGGCCATCGATGAAGTCACCAGCACCATGCACGAGATGAGTGTGAACGTGCAGAACATGGTGAAGAGCACGCAGGTGCAGGCTTCCAGCGTGAGCGAAACCTCGGCGTCCATCGATCAGATGGTGGCTTCCATTCAGCGCGTAGCCGATACGGCTAAGGTGCTGCTCGACATCTCGAACCGCTCACGCGAAGAGGTGCACAGTGGAATTTCCACCATGGAGAAGGCCACCGACGGCCTGAACCGGATCAACGCGACCATCAACAGCTCGGGAGAAATCATTGGCGCACTGGGACAGCGGGCCGATGATATCGGGAAGATCATCGAGGTCATCGACGATCTGGCCGAACAAACCAACCTGCTGGCGCTGAACGCGGCCATTGAAGCAGCGCGTGCCGGCGAGCACGGACTGGGCTTTGCAGTGGTGGCGGATGAAGTGCGCAAGCTGGCGGAAAAGTCGGCGCAATCGACCAAGGAAATCTCCGAACTGATTCAAAGCATTCAAAAGGAAGCGCGCAAGGCCGTGGAAAACATGGATCGCTCGACCGGCATCGTGAACGAAGGCCTGGACCTGGGCGGCGAGCTGAACGCGGCGCTGCGTAAGATTTCGAACGTGGTCACCGAAGTCTACAAGTTCGCGCAGGAGATTGGCGCGGCCACCAACGAACAATCGCATGGTTCGTCACAGATCGCCCGCGCCACCACCCGGCTCAACGAAATCACCCACGAAATCAATTCGGCGGTGGAAGAACAGGCTTCCGGAGCGCAAGCCGTCGTGAAAGCCATGGAGCGGATGCGAGAACTGGTACAGCAATCGACTTCGGGATCGACCGAACTGGCGGCTTCGGCTGAGCAGATGTCGAAGATGTCGCGCGGGCTGCTCGAATTCATGGATCGCTTCACTCTGGGTGAGTCCTCGTCCTCACGGTTCGCTGAGCCCGACGAGAGGCCGCAGCAGGCGCGGCGCGCCAGCGCGGGATCCCGCAGCTAGTGGGAATACCTGCGGGAATACTTTAAGGACCAGCGATGAATGACGAATTCCATATCGTGGGCTTCCAGATCGGGCGCGAGACTTATGGCGTGCCCATCACTTCGCTGCACGAAATCGTGCGGGTGCCGGAGATCACCGCCGTGCCCGACGCGCCCGACTACCTGGAGGGCGTGATCAACCTGCGGGGCAAGATCGTTTCGGTTATGGACCTGCGCAAGCGCTTCGGCGAGAAGCAGGCCACGCTCAAGAAGCGGAACCGGATTCTGGTGGTGGAACACTCCGGCAGGCTGGCCGGCCTGATCGTGGACTCGGCGACCGAAGTATTGAAGATTCCCAGCAAAGACGTGGAACCCCCTCCCGCTGCATTCCAGGAGGGCGGGCTGAACTGCGTCACGGGGCTGGGCAAGGTTGGCGGGCGTCTGATCGTATTGCTGGACATGACCAAGTTGCTGGCTCCGGCCAGTCTGCTGCAGGAGAGCGCAAAGGCGGACAGCAAGACCACAAAAGCGGAGGCGCGGGCAGCCGCGGCCACCAAGTAGTTTCGTCTGGGTCTGACTATGGCTGTGGGAGCGGAATGAGCTACAGGCGCGAGGAACGAGACAACGCATGAGTACATCCGGAGCGGCACCGGCTCCTATCCTGACAGAAGCGGAACTTAAACTTCTGCAGGCGCTGGTGTATCAGGAGTGCGGCATGCACTTCGACGAACGCCGCACGCACTTCCTGCAGGACCGACTGTTGCGGCGGCTCAGGGAATGCCGTGTCGATTCCTTCTACTCGTATTACCGGCTGCTGATCAGCCAGGAAGGCAAGGCGGAACTGGCCAAGCTGCTGGAGAACCTTACGGTCAACGAAACCAGCTTTTTCCGGCACAAGGCCCAGCTCGATCTGTTCCAGAAATACGTGTTAGAGAACATGCTGAAACACAAACAGGCGCACCGCGAATATTCCCTGCGAGTGTGGAGCGCGGGCTGCTCGACCGGGCAGGAGGCCTACACGCTCGGCATGATGGCCGCCGACACGCTGGCCTACTACTACCTGCGAAATCCGCTGCCGGTTGAGATAGCGCTGCCCAAACCACTGATTCCGCCGCCGTGGCGGGTGGAAATCCTGGCCAGCGATATCAGTTACTCGGTGCTCCGCACCGGGCAGGAGGGTGCTTACAGCGAGCACCAGATGGCGGCGGTGGATTACACCTTCCGGCTGCGTTACTTCGACAAGGTCGGCGACCGCTACGCGGTCAAGAAGACGCTGAAAGAAATGGTCCATTTCGACTTTCACAATTTGAAGACGGAGTACCTGCCGCAGCGCAACGACGTAATTTTCTGCCGCAACGTGATGATGTACTTCGACGAGGCGGAACAGAAGCGGCTGATCGAAAAATTTTACCGCTGCCTGAATCCCGGCGGCTACCTGTTCGTAGGCCACGCGGAAAGCCTGCTGGGACTGACCGAGAAATTTCACATGGTGCACCGCGATAGCGGTACGGCCTATCAACGGATTGAGGTGCGAGAGTGACGAATCCCCCCGATGAACGCGGAGCTGAACTGCAGGAGTTGTTCTTTGAGACCTCGCAGGAACTGCTGCAGGCGCTGAACGAAGAATCCCTGAAGCTGGAGAAAAATCCCGGCGATGAGGAGATCGTGCGTTCGATCCGGCGGACCGTGCACACGTTAAAGGGCGACTCGGCGGCTTGCGGGCTGCGTGAGTTGAGCGAACTGGCGCACCAGTTCGAGGATGCGCTCTCCCTCGATTCCGCCGCCAGCCATGCCGCGCTGGCAGAGATTGCTTTTGCGGCGGCGGACGTATTCGGGGGAATGATTGCGGCCTATCATGGCGGAGGCGCGATGCCCGCCACGGAAGCTCTTCGGCAAAGAATCAACGAACTGACGTCGGCCCCGGCAGCCAAGAAATTGGGGCGCAAGAAAAAGTCCGCAGAGGCTGTTTCGCAATCGGGCAAAGACTGGACCGAGACGGAGAAGCGCGCTCTGGCCGAGGCCCAAGCTGCCGGCCTGGCCATCTACGACATCGCGGTGAAGATCGACCCCCACTGCACCATGCCGATCGCGGCGCGGCAACTGATTCAGAACGCGATCAGCAGGATCGGTAATGTCCTGGTGGCGCGGCCGGACGCCAAATCGCCAGCCGCATCGAAGCAGGTCGAGTTTGTGGTGGCCAGTTCGCAGACGGAAGAACAGATCGCCGCCAAGAGCCGCATCCCGACGATAACGGGCGAAGTCAGCATTACGTTGATCGCCGCCGCATCGCCGTCGAAAAGCTCCGCAATCACCGCCCCGGCGGCAGTTCCTCAATCTCCAGCCTCCGCGCCTGAGGCTTCGGCGGCGCCCGCTTCGCCGGCGCCAGCGCCGGTTGAGCCGGCTCGGGTCGAAGCGCAAGCCGCGGCGCCGGAATCCGCGCCGCAGGCGATGATGGAAAACATCTTACGGGTGGAAGCGGGCCGGATCGACAACGTTTTGAACCTGGTTGGAGAGCTCATCATCGGCAAGTCGATGTTCCAGCAGGCGCTCAACGAGTTTGGCAAGCGCTACCCCAAGGAGCTGTTGCGCGGCAAGTTTGCCGACGTCATGGCCTTCCAGGCGCGGGTGCTGAACGACCTGCAGCGCTCGGTGATGAAGATTCGCATGGTGCCCGTGGACCAGCTGTTCCGGCGCTTTCCGCGCATCGTGCGCGATGTGGCGCGGCAGTGCGGCCGCGAAGTGGATCTGGAGCTCAGCGGACAGGAAACCGACCTCGACAAAGGAATTCTCGACGCGATCGCCGAGCCGCTCACTCATCTGGTGCGGAACGCGGTCAGCCACGGCATTGAATCCCCCGAAGAACGCCGGCGTCTGGGCAAATCTCCGCGGGGACATATCCGGCTGAATGCGTTTCACCAGGGCAATCAAGTGGTGGTCGAGGTTAGTGACGATGGGCGCGGCATCGACGCGCAGAAGATTCGCGCCAAGGCCCTGGAAATGAGGATGGTCTCGGTGGAAGAAACGGCGCGCCTGAGCGAATCCGAGACCCTGGAACTCATCTTCCGGCCGGGATTCAGTACGGCGGAGGAAGTCACGGAAGTTTCCGGGCGCGGGGTGGGCATGGACGTGGTGCAAAGCGTGCTTCACCGCTTGAAAGCCACGATTCACATTGAGACTCGTCCCGGGCAGGGCACCACATTCCGAATGAAGCTGCCACTCACCCTGGCCATCATCAAGGCGCTGATGTTCTGGGTGGAGCGACGCCTGTATGCCATCCCGCTGAACGCGGTGAGTCAGATTGCGCGCACCACCGAATCCGAAGTTCACCAGGTCGACAACTACGAAGTTCTGCAATTGCGTAACCAAGTGCTTCCCCTGCTGCGCCTGGGACGCCGTAGCGCGATCGAGGGAGACGGGAAATCGACCAAGCTGTTTGTGCTGGTCATCACGGTCGGCGAAAGGAAATATGGGCTGATCGTCGATGCCCTGGAAGGCGAAGAAGAGCTGGTCATCAAAGCGCTGGACGATCAGACTTTCTCAACCGATCTGGTGAACGGAGCTTCCATCCTCGGGGATGGCAAGGTGGTGCTGATTTTGAATCTACCCGCCGTCGTGGAGCACGTCGCACTGTCGCGTCCGGAACAATCCGGCCTCACTAATTGTGGAATACTGCTGAACCATGCCGATCGCGCGCGGCTGGCTCTCGGCGCCGCGGGAGGCCAAGCATGAGCGTGAATAAGGTTCGCGTACTGGTGGTAGACGATTCCGCTTTAATGCGGAAGATGATCCCGCAAATGCTCGAGGCCGACCATTCGATCGAAGTGGTGGGCACCGCGATGGACGGAACTTTTTGTCTAAAGAAAATCGAGGAGCTGCGCCCCAACGTGGTCACACTCGATCTGCAAATGCCGGGTATGAACGGCATCGATACTTTGAAAGAGATCGTGCGCCGGCATCCGGTGCCGGTTATCGTGGTCAGTTCCCACAGTACGGAAGGCGCTTCGGTCACCTTGAAGGCGTTGGGGCTGGGCGCCTTCGACTTTGTCACCAAGCCGCAGGACGCTTCGGGGCACATGGCCGACACCACCCGGGAGCTGATCGCAAAAATCAAGGCGGCAGCGAATTGCAAGGTGGTTCGCCCCGGAATTTTGCGGGGGACGCCGGCGCCTCTGGAAAAGATTTCGGCCGGCAAATCCGCACCTGCACCCACCAAGATGGTCGCCATTGGAATTTCCACCGGAGGTCCGCAAGCCCTCGAATTCCTCCTGGCGCAACTGCCGCCGGACTTTGCAGGAACGATCCTGGTCGTGCAACACATGCCCGAGGGCTTTACCGAGATGTTTGCCCGCCGCCTGAATGAGTTGAGCGGGCTGCGGGTGAAGGAAGCCCAATCGGGCGACGTCCTGCAGGCTGGGCGCGTGCTGATTTCCCCCGGGAGCCGGCATATGAAAGTGAAGCGGCTTCCCATGGGCGACGTGGTTGTGCTCAGTGACGACGCCCCGGTCAATGGCCACCGTCCCAGCGTGGACGTATTGTTCCACAGCGTGGCCGAGGAATTTGGCCCGCTCGCCATCGGCGTTTTAATGACCGGGATGGGCGAGGATGGCGCCCTGGGTCTGGGAGCGATGAAGAAAGCCGGCAGTATGACCATCGCCCAGAGCGAGGAGTCTTGCGTGGTTTTCGGCATGCCCAAAGCCGCCATCGAACGCGGCTATGCCACGCGGGTGGTGGGTTTGGATGTGCTTTCGTCGACCTTGCAAGCGCTATGTGGCCGCAATAATGGCCACGGGGAGAGTGGCGGGGCGGAAAAAACACTCCGCGCCGGACGCTGAAACGAGTTGCTGACACAGGGTCTGTGACCTGCGTCATCTGGCCGGCGGGAGACCGCCGTGATGGAATCTAGAAGGGGAGGTTGTTATGGAGCAGTTTGCACCAGTTAAACGCAGCAAGGACGGCCAGCCGATCCGCTACTTGATCGTGGACGATTCCGTGTTTGCGCGCAAGAATCTGGCCCGCATGATCGAAAGTTTTGGCGGGCAGGTAGCGGCCGAGGCCGGCGACGGGTTGACGGCGATCAGCGAGTTCGATCGCACCCATCCCGACATCGTACTCATGGACATCACCATGCCACAGATGGAGGGCATCGAGGCTGCCGAGAAGATCGTGCAGGCTCACCCCGAGGCCCGTGTGGTCATGGTGTCTTCCGTGGGCTATCAGGAAAACATCGTGGCCGCGTTGCAGCGCGGGGCACGCCATTTCGTGCAGAAGCCGGTAAAGCCGGAAGTGCTGTACGAGGTCATCAAATACGTGCTCGGAGAAGACGGAGTTGTGGCGACTGCGGCCGGCGCGGGGGTCTAATCCCATGAAGATGGATCTGATTCAGCCTTTCATCAACTCGGCCGACGCCGTGTTGTCACAAGGTCTGTCGGGTACCACGAAGGTGGGCAGTCTCTCGATGGAAGAGGATGGCTACCGCCGCAAAGGTGTGGCCGGCATGGTGGCGCTCTCTGGCGACATCGAGGGCCGCATCATTCTGGACCTCGAACCGCAGACCGCCGTGCGCGTGGCCAGCCACTATGCGGGTGCGGAATTGCCCGAATCCGACGCGCTGATCAAAGAGACTATCTTCGAACTCGCGAACCAGGTCGTCGGTAACGCGGTCTGCGCCCTGAACGATCAAGGGTTCCACTTCCGCGTGCACCCTCCGCTGCTGCTCACGTCGGACGAAGGCGACAAGACCAGCGAAGATGTGGAAGCGTTGATGATCTGCTTTGAAACTTCCCTGGGAAATGTATTCATGAATGTCGCTCTGCGCCACAACAAACGGCGCATGGCGGACCACGCGGCCGCGAGCAGGTAAGAAGCCAGCTGGCGAGTGGCAGGCTTGCGCCTCCTTAGATACAAGGGTTCATTTCAAAATCCCTAAAATCGATCCCTTCGAAACATCACCCTCCGAAGCATCTTGGGCGCAACGGACTTCAGTCGCGTCCTGCAGTCGCCGCCGCACCTAGCGCTCAGGCCCACATCGGCGCCTCCTGCGGCGGGATCCGTTTCCGTAAGGTAACCCCATTATGCAAAGTGCATTCTTGCTTTTTTGCCCTGGCTGCGCGAGTCTGCTGCCAGAGGGTTCGAATGATCATCGAAATGCGCACCTATAAAACCAAGCCCGGCACACGCACCAAGTTCCTCGAGATATTTCGCTCGGAGTCTATTCCGGCGCATAGAGAAATCGGGATGAAAATTCTGGGTCCATTTCTGTCGATCGAAGATCCTGACACCTTCTTTTTCATGCGCGGCTTTCCCGACCTCGCCTCGCGCGAGCCAATGAAAGCAAAGTTCTACAAAGGGGATCTTTGGAAAAGCGAGCTGGAAACAATCCTGATGCCCATGCTGGAAAAGTATGAAGTCGTGCTGGTGGAAGACTCTGAAGACCTGATCCACTGGGAAACTGAATAAGCAACGCACCCAGCCGTCCTTCGCTGGCAATTGCGTCGAGCCCTTCGCGAGTGTGCGCTTCGTCTTCTCAGCAGCCGGCGCGCAAGAGCGTCCCCGTGTCAGTGCAAGCGGGTCCGCACTCCGCGGAGGCATGCGCTTGGTTGACTTGACTTCTACGCGCACCTAAGATGCCCCCATAGTCGCTGCCGTTCCCATGGCGAAACATGATTGGTGAAACCATCTCGCACTACCGAATCCTGGAAAAAATTGGCGGCGGTGGGATGGGTGTCGTCTACAAGGCCGAGGATACGCGGCTGCACCGCTTCGTCGCGCTCAAGTTCCTGCCAGAAGACGTAGCGCGCGACGCGCAAGCGTTGGCCCGGTTCCGGCGGGAAGCGCAGGCGGCCTCTGCTCTCAATCATCCCAACATCTGCACCATCTACGACATTGGCGAAGAAGGCGGAAAAGCTTTCATCGCGATGGAGTTTCTGGAAGGCCAGACGCTGAAGCATCGCATCGCGGGATCGCCCATGGAGCTGGAGGTCCTGCTATCACTCGGCATCGAGATCGCCGATGCGCTGGATGCGGCGCACACCAAAGGAATCGTTCACCGTGACATCAAGCCGGCGAATATCTTCGTGACCGCTCGGGGGCACGCGAAGGTTCTGGATTTTGGGCTCGCGAAGGTTGCACCCGCCGCGCGCCCGTCGAGCCAGAGCAGCATCGACAATAACGAGCAGACTCGCACGATCGATGATGAGTTCCTCACGAGTCCAGGCGCGGCCATCGGGACCGTTGCATACATGTCGCCGGAGCAGGCGAAAGGAAAAGAGCTGGATACACGCACGGACCTCTTCTCGTTTGGAGCCGTGCTGTATGAGATGGCAACGGGCGCTTTGCCGTTTCGCGGAGACACCTCCGCCCTGATCTTCCAGGCAATTCTGGATCGCTCGCCGGTGCCTCCGGTCCGCCTCAATCCCGATCTGCCTCAGCAACTGGAAGACATCATCAACAAGGCGCTGGAGAAGGATCGCAACCTGCGGTACCAACATGCTTCCGACATGGGCGCCGACCTGCAGCGACTGCAGCGCGACACCAGTTCGGGAAGGACGGCAGCGTACACAATCCCAGCCGTGACCATCCCGAAAAGTCGCCGATCCATCTATGCCGCCATAGTCGTCGTGGTTCTGGCGGTCATCGCTGCAGGAGTCTATTTCTGGAGCGCCCGGCCGAAAGGATTCAACCTGCAGAAAATGAAGATTGTGCAAGTAACGAACACGGGCAACGCAGGTGCAGCCGCGTTGTCGCCCGACCGGCGCTATATCGTCTACGTGTTGCATGATGGCGCTGAGCAGAGCTTGTGGGTACAACAGTTGGCCACCGGCAGCAATTTGCAGATCCTCGCCCCTGACCAGGTTCAATTCGGTGCCGTTAGTTTTACGCCCGACGGCAACTACGTGATGTTCGTGCGCTCCGACAAGTCAACCACAAATTTCCGCTATCTCTATCAAATGCCTGCGCTGGGTGGAACGCCCAAGCAGCTCATTCGGGATGTCGATTCGTCCGCGGCGTTCTCCCCGGACGGTCAGGAGTTTGCCTTTGTCCGCGGCATTCTGAGCCTGCCTGGGAATCAGATACTAGTTGCGAAAGTGGACGGCAGCGACGAACACATACTGTTCGAACGCAAAGGCTTCGGTCCAGGAACAATCCACGTGGTCTGGTCGGACGACGGCAAGACGCTGGCGACGGTTTCCGCCGAAACGCGCGAAGGCGCCAGTCGCTGGGTTTTGGAAACTATCTCCAGAAAAACCGGCGAAGTGCGCGACCTTCACTCCTTCTCCTTGCCGACGGTGGCGCTTGACTGGCTGCCGGACGGCAGTGGCTTGCTGGTCGTGGGCACCGATCCGCAGAGCAGCCGAGGCCAGATTTGGTTTGTCAGCTATCCCCAGGGTGAAGCCAGCCGCTTTACCAACGACCTGACCAACTATGCCACCTGCTGTCTGGCGGTTACGCGGGATGGCGACTCGTTGGTCGCACTGCAGAATACAATCTTGAGCGATGTCTGGGTGGCCAAGGCAGACGGATCCGAGGCCACGCAAATCACCACTGGCGAAGCTCTTGGATTCGGACTGGACTGGGTGGGCGATCGAATCGCTGCGGGAAGTGCGTTAGGCCGCTGGTCTCTGATGAATCCCGATGGAAGCAACGAAGTCCCACTCACTAACGACCGCGATCCACATCTCCAGCTTTCCCCGTGCAGCGACGGCAAGCGCGTGATTTACAGCACTTGGCACGATGGATCGTATTCCCTTTGGCGCAGTGACGTTGATGGCTCGAACGCAGCGAAGTTGACCTCGCTGGCCCTGGCCGGGACGGGCTTCTGCACGCCCGATTCAAAATCGGTGGTATATGCGACGGACAGCGGTCTTTGGCGCCTCCCGATCGATGGAGGAACTCCCGAACGGCTCGATCTCCCTCTGTCCGAGCTGCGCTATTCCGAAGATGGCAAGCTGCTGTTCTATACGCTCTTCAAAATCGAAGGCGGCGCCATGCAGTCCAAGTTTATAGTTACGCCCGCCGGCGGTGGCGCGCCCTTGCACACATTCGAGATTCCCTACGGAATGCGATCGCCCCGCTTCACTCCGGATGGCAAAGCCATCGCTTTCATCCTCTCGCGCAACCGCGCCGCGAACATTTGGGAAATTCCTTTGGCGGGGACAGGTTCTCCGGTGCAACTCACCAAATTCACCAACGGGGAGATGTTCGCCTTTGCCTGGTCGAGAGACGGCAAGCGGTTGGCGTTCTCGCGGGGACAGACCAAGACGGACGTGGTGATGATGAGCGGGTTTCACTAGCGAAATGGAAGGCCAAACGGGAGCGTATATTTACGCTTTACGTAACGCGTAACTTACCTTATAATTAAGTTGTGATTCTCAGTTACCGCGACAAGCGGACCGGGGATTTCGCCCTTGGCAAATGGGTCAAGGCTTTCTCAGGCATTGATCGCCCCGCCCGTCTAAAGTTGGACCGCTTGGAAGCGGCTGTGACTCTGAAGGATCTTGTCGTATTGCCCGGCAACCGTTTTGAAGCGTTGAAGGGAAACAGAAAGGGGCAATACAGCATACGCATCAACGACCAGTGGCGAATTTGTTTTACTGGACGGAGAGTGCGTCCGGTCCATCAAACGTGGAGATTGTTGATTACCATTAGGAGAAGCTATGCCCGTAACTGCAATTCACCCCGGAGAACATTTAGCCGAGGAGCTTAGCGAACTGGGAATGAGCGCCGCCGAACTGGCACGGCAACTCGAAGTTCCGACCAACCGCATCACCGAAATCCTGAATGGACGGCGCGCCATCACTGGCGACACAGCGTTGCGCCTGGCCCATTTCTTTGGCACGACTGCGGAATTCTGGCTCAATCTACAGAGCCTGTATGAGATCCGGCTCGCCCAGCAAAAATCAGGGAAATCCATCAAGGGATTGCCCACGTTGAAGCGCCTCGAACAGGTTCACGTCTAGGATGTGATTCCGCTTCAGTCCAGCGACAGCACCACCCAATACACGCCCGTAGGATACGTCTCGGTGCGCGCATAGCAGGCGCCTACCGA
>Ga0182015_10002654_pt1 | contig 21174 bp, 22 predicted proteins | sample 712P3MmetaG_FD_120478 | JGI IMG/M metagenome (GOLD analysis project Ga0182015, IMG submission 120478) | Permafrost microbial communities from Stordalen Mire, Sweden - 712P3M metaG | ecosystem: Environmental > Terrestrial > Soil > Wetlands > Permafrost | place: Sweden: Stordalen | collected...
CGGGACCGGACTCGTGACCTTCGCCGCCCCTGCGGGCACCTGCGTCATCGACGCCAACGAGGCCGGCAACGACAGCTACGACGCCGCGCCACAGCTCCAGCAGACGATCACCGTCGGCAAGAGAACCCAGACCGTCACCTTTACCGGCACGGGTTCCGCCTCTGCGGTGGTCGGTCATACCTACACCCCGACGGCCACCGGCGGCGGATCGGGCAATCCGGTCACCTTCTCCATCGACCCGTCCTCGACCTCCGGCTGCACGCATGACTCGCGGACCGGTGTCGTGACCTTCGCCGCCCCGGCGGGCACCTGCGTCATCGAGGCCAACCAGGCCGGCAACGACAGCTACGACGCCGCGCCCCAGGTTCGGCGGAACGTCATCGTCGGCAAGAGGCACCAGACTGTCGCCTTCACGAGAAAGTTTCCCACCTCCCCCGTGGTCGGCGACACCTTCTCCCCGGCAGCCTCGGCGTCATCGGGGCTCCCCGTGAAGATCACCCTCCACCCTGGCTCCTCATCCGTCTGCACCATGAACGACCGGGGTATCGTCTCCTTCGTCGGTGTGGGCAGGTGCCACCTCGACGCCAACCAGGCCGGCAACGACAGCTTCGACGCGGCTCGTCAGGCACGGCGGGTCATCATCGTCGGCAAGAGAACCCAGACCCTCACGTTCAGCGGGCATCGCCCCGAACTTCCCCGTGTCGGTGACTCCTACACCGCTGTGGCATCGGCGTCATCGGGGCTCCACGTGAGGATTACGATCGACTCCTACTCCTCGTCGGTCTGCGTCATCGACAACCGGGGTGTCGTCGCCTTCGTCGGTGCCGGCAGGTGCATCATCGACGCCAACCAGGCGGGCAACGACGACTTCGACGCGGCGCGCCAGGCCCGGAGGGTCGTCACGGTTGGCAAGCGGCCCCAGACCGTCCGATTCACGAGAAACGCCCCAACCTCCCGAATAGTCGGTGACACCTACAGCCCCGTCGCATCGGCGTCATCGGGGCTCCACGTGAGGATCACGATCGGCTCCGGTTCCTCGTCGGTCTGCACCGTCAACGACCGCGGTGTCGTCTCCTTCGTCGGTGCGGGCAGGTGCGTCATCGACGCCAACCAGGCGGGTAACGGCAGCTACGACGCGGCGCATGTCGCCCGGCGGGTCGTCACTGTTGGCGTGGCGATCACTTTGCACTACCCCAACGCCGCATCGGCCTTGACCGCTGCCGCGAAGACGCAACTCAAGGGCCTGGCCAACGAGATCAGGATTGGCGGCCTCACACACGTGGACGTCACCGGGTACTGCAGTTCCACCGGTTCGGCCGCCTATAACCGGATCTTGAGCCTCGAGCGCGCGGGCGTGGCAGCAGCATTCCTGAAGACTCTCTTGGCCGCTCTCGGCGCGCACGGGGTGGAGATATCGGTCTCGAGCAAGGGCGCTTCCCACTTCGTCGACAAGCCCACGTCGGCGCCGGGCAACCGCCGAGTCGTGATCACCGCCAGCTGACACGACCTCCGGCGATTGCAGGCTGTCGTGCCGCGAGCGCAGGTTCCGGATCGGGTCCATCTGCTGAGCTGCGCCCCGGCACCCTACGGCTGGAGCCTTTCCAGCCGCCAAGCCGGGGCTCCGTCGGCGCTGGCGCCCTCTCTCGTGTAGCGGAGCCGGTCATGGAGACGGTCGTCGCGGTTCTGCCAGAACTCGAACACCTCGGGCCCGAGCCGGAATCCCCCCCACGACGGGGGCCTTTGCAGACCACCGACGCTCGAGCTTGCTACTGCTCGTCGCATCCGGTCGTCAAGTTCCTCCCGGCTCTCGATGACGCGGCTCTGATTCGAAGCGCGCGCCGCGGCTTGGGCGCCGAGAGGCCGAGAGGCGAAGTACTCGTTCGATTCGGCATCCCTCACCCGGGTCACCGGACCCTCGATGCGAACCTGTCGACCAAGCTGGTCCCAGTGGAACAGGAGAGCGCCGACCGGATTCTCGGCCAGCTCGAGCCCCTTTCGGCTCTCGCCACTCGAGTAGAAGACGAATCCCCTCTCGTCCCACGCCTTCATCAGCACCATCCGGACTGAGGGACGCGCGTCGAGCGAGGCTGTCGCCACTGCGACTGCCTCCGGTACCCGCGTGACCTGGCCGGCGTCACGGTACCAGCGCCCGAATTGCTCGAACGGATCGGCGGCGACGTCGCTTTCCAGCAATGGCTGTGAGTGTTGCGGCATCCACAAACCGTAGGGCACCCACACCGTTCGCTCCTGGTCAATTCGAGCACGGCGGATCGCCCCCTTCGGCGTTCCCGCGGGCCGATTCCTGGCCACCCGGCGCCGTCGCTGCAGTGGCATTGTTGCCCGATGCCGTTCAGTGCTGAGGAGCTGACGTGGGCGACCGGGGTCGTCGCAAGGTGGGTGCCGCCGACGCCGCAGTACGTGTGGCCGTTGCTCGGGCGCAAGGTCGGCGCCGAGGTGTGGGTGAAGCACGAGAATCACACACCTACCGGAGCATTCAAGGTTCGCGGTGGGCTCGTCTATGCCCATCGGATGCGCGCCGAGCGACCGGGGGTCGAGGGGATCGTCTCGGCTACTCGCGGCAATCACGGCCAGAGCCTGGCGTTTGCGGGGCAGGTTGTGGGCGTCGGCGTCACGATTGTCGTCCCTCACGGCAACAGCCCGGACAAGAACGCCGCCATGGAGGGGTTCGGGGCCGAGTTGATCGAGCATGGCCACGACTTCCAAGCCGCCCGCGAGCACGCGAGCGCGGTCGGGGCGCAACGCGGGTTGGAGACGGTCCCCTCCTACCACCCGGATCTGGTCCTCGGTGTAGCGACGTACGCTCGAGAGCTCTTTGCCGCCGCCCCGGAGCTCGATGCCGTTTACGTCCCGGTCGGGATGGGTTCCGGCATCAGCGGCCTGATCGGCGTTCGAGATCTTCTCGGCTTACGTACCGAGATCATCGGTGTCGTGGCGGAGCAGGCACCCGCTACGGCGCGTTCGGTGGCGGCCGGGAAGGTCGTCACAACCGAGATGGCGAAGACCTTCGTTGACGGAGTGGCTTGCCGGGTTCCGGACCAGGATGCCATCTCGGTCATCTCGGCCGGCGCCGCACGCGTGCTGACTGTCAGCGAGGACGCCGCGGCCGAGGCGATGCGCGTCCTCTTCGCCACCACCCACAACATCCCCGAGCCCGCCGGCGCCCTTGCACTGGCCGGTTTGCTGGCCGAGCGTTCCTGGGCCGCCGGCAAGAGCGTCGCCGTTATCCAAACCGGCGGCAACGTCGACGCCGAGGTGCTCGGACAGGTCCTTGCCGGGCATACTCCCAAGGTGTGAGACCGCTCGGTTCCGGGCCCGGCACACCCTCGAGGCGTGAGACCGCTCGGTTCCGGGCCCGGGCCGCACCGCCGTAGGCGCGGGCATCTTGCACGTATAACGTTGAGTCGGCCCGCACGCTGCATTTCAGGGAGCACATCTCGAGCAGCCATCATGGGTACGGATACGTGACAAGCCTTTCTTGCAGGCGTTGTCTACCGGAGGAGAAGCGCATATGGACATCGTTCGCAACACTGATGGCACCCTCGTCGTTCCCGTGCGGCAGGAACGGCAGCACGATACCGATGACAGCTCGGGTACCTCGTCTAGTGGTGCTGATGAGGCAGCGGCGCCGGCGGATACGGCGCCCGGGACCCGGCTGCTCCACCCGGGCGAGGGCGGATACGACGAGGCACTGGCCGAATGGGACCTTCAGCAGCACCCCGATCGCGCACCCGTCGTCTCGACAGCCAGCGGCAGACAGGAAGCCATGACATTGGTGCACGCCGTGGCGAGCTCACCCGATCATGCCGTCGCGCCGGCGGTGGAGGTGCTCGAGGACTCCGAAGCGACTGGAGAAGCGTTGCGTCACGTCCTCGTCGGTGGCGTTCACTCAGTCGAAGACTTTGCCGCCGAAGTCGCAGAGGCGGAAGGTGGCGACCCCCTGACTGCTCACGAGACGACGAAGATTATCGGTGAGGTGCTCGCCGAGCTCGAATGACTCCGTCAAGAGACCGGCTCCCCAGGGGAGCTCGGCTTTTGCGTCGCAGGCGACGTTCGCCTGGCCGCGAGCTTGTGGATCACAGGATGAGCACGTGACTTAGGCTCGACCGGGTGGAGAGTCGATTCGATCTCGTGATTTTCGACTGCGACGGCGTGCTCGTCGACAGCGAGCGTCTTGCGGTCCGCCTCGAATCGGAGATCTGCTCGGAGCTCGGCTGGCCGCTCAGCGAGGCCGACATCGTCGAGCGCTTCGTGGGCCGTTCTGACGCCTACATGAAGGCCGAAATCGAGCGGCACATCGGTCGGTCCGTCGACTTCGAGCACGAATTCGATCCGCGGTACCGCGAGTTGTTCGAACGCGAGCTGGCGCCGGTGGCCGGGGTGGTCGAGGCGCTTGAGGAGATCACGGTTCCGTTTTGTGTCGCTTCGAGCGGAAGTCACGAGAAGCTGCAATTCACGCTGGGCCTGACCGGGCTCTACGATCGCTTCGCCGGCCGTATCTTCAGCGCGAGCGAGGTCGCCAACGCCAAGCCGGCGCCGGACGTGTTCCTCCACGCCGCGAAGCAGCTCGGTGTCGAGCCGCGACGATGCGCCGTCGTAGAGGACAGTGTCTCGGGAGTGGCAGCCGGGCTGAGCGCCCAGATGGCGGTCTTCGCCTTCGCCGGCAGCGTGACGGATGCGTCGAAGCTCTGCGGCCCCGACGTGACCGTTTTCGACGACATGCGAAAGCTTCCGGATCTGCTGACGACCTGATTGCGCACAGCCGAGGCGCCTGGGCGTCAAAGCCGCTCGTTGAGCTTCAGAACTCTCAGCGCGTCGACGGTGACGTATCCGCGCCATTCGATCTCCGCCGGCATCGACCAGACGAACCAGTTGAACGTCCAGCCGCCGTCCGCAGCCTGGCCGCCGGCGAGGTGGTCGAGGTGAGCCCCGATCGTCTGCGAGTCGAACAACCGGCGGGCGAGGGACGTGGGTTCGGGCGCGAAGTTGAGTGGCGTGTGGACCTCACCGGCCGCCGCGGGGTCCAGCGCCACCAGGCCCTGTTCGAGCAGAACTCTTCCCACCCGGTCGAAGGCTTCTTCAGCCCGGGCCCGGTCCGGCACGTGCTGAAGGAAGGCCAACGCCCCGCGCATCTCGTAGGCATCCGGTCGGGAGAGGTCCCCGACGAGGGACCAGAGCAGCTCGGTTGCCCGCTCGAGCCAGGGGTGCACGACGCCGCGGGCGTGCAGGGTGCCGGCGACCTGCCCGGTCGTGGCAAGTGACGCGCCCTGGCCCTCCTGGGGCGACCACCACGGTGCGTGCGGCCAGCCCTCCACAGTGGGTTCGACAAACGATGCGCCGCCGGCGGCCGGAGAGTTGGCGAGGAGCCAGTCGCAGGCTCCCGTGACGAGCTCCTCTTCCCATGCGTCGGTCTCGTTGAGGATGCGCAGGGCCAACTCCACCGCCGGCGGCTGGCTGGCGGGGGTGCGGCCGTCCGGCTCGAGGCCGTGGCCGAAGCCCCCATCGGAGTTGCGGTAGGCGGCTACAGCGTCGCGCACCGGTTGAGCGGCTCCACCCGAGAGGAGCCGTTCGTAACAGCGCCGCTCGAGCACCCGGCCAGATCCCGCCAGGAACCGGGCTGCGGCGTCAAGGTCTGGAGTCTTCATGACCTGTACTCGACCATCACCGATCCTCGTCGTCTTGAACGAATCGGCCACCTGCGCGCGACACTGACACGGTGACGAGACCGGTCGGGTACCGACAGTGGGCGCCGCCGGCCGCCTTGGCGGCGGCACTCGACTGCTTCTGGGTCCGGCTCGGTTCCCCGGCCGGCGCCCTGCTCAACCCGGTGCTGCCCGACGGATGCGTCGACCTGATCTGGCAGGAGGGGCGGGGCGCGTTCATCGCGGGTCCGGACACCGGCCCGGTGCCATCGGCCCTCGCGCCGGAAACCGTCCTGGTTGGCGCCCGATTCCGGCCCGGCGCAGGCGGCCCCGCCCTCGGCGTGCCGCTCGCCGCATTGCGTGACCGGAGAGTCGACTTCTGCGAGATTCAGCCCGCCCTGTCCCGACGAGTCCCGTCCGTGCTCGATGCGCACGAGGCGCTTCGGCGGGTGAGTGCGGTCGCGGCTGAGCTGGTGACTGCCAGCCCGCCTGACGCTGTGGTCCTCGAGGCCGTCCGCCTCCTCGTCCGGCCGCGGACGCAGCTTTCCGAGCTCGTCGCGGTCCTCGGCGTCAGCGAGCGCCAGCTGCGGCGACGTTTCGACCTCACCGTGGGATACGGGCCGAAGACCCTTCAGCGCGTGCTGCGCTTCCGCCGTGTCGTGGACCGGCTCAGCGCCAGTCACGGCGCGTGCGACCTTGCCACCTTGGCGGTCCGGACGGGGTATGCGGACCAGGCTCACCTGACTCGGGAGACCTCGCGGCTCGCGGGACTGCCCCCGGCGCTGCTCGCCAGGAGGTTCGAGTCACCACGAAGGAACGGTCCGATCGATCCTCGGTGACGAACGCGGAGGATGCGGCACCCGAGGAGATGAGCGCAACGCCATCACGCGGGGGGATCTTTCGTGCCCTGCGAGAACGCGATTTCGCACTCCTGTGGTCGGGGCAGAGCGTCTCGTCGATCGGCGACGGCGTCTTCACGATCGCCCTCGCCCTCGAGGCGCTCCACATCGATCGCAGCCCGACCGGGCTCGCGTTCGTCCTGGCGGCGCGGGCGGTTCCCTCGGTGTGCTTCTCACTGGTTGGCGGCGTGGTGGTGGACCGCGTGCCGAAGCGGGTCGCGATGCTCGTCTCCGACCTCGTCCGCGGCCTTGCGGTTGGAGCCATCGCCCTGCTCGTCGGCCACGGATCGCTCCGGCTCTGGGAGCTCATCGTCATGTCTGCGGTATTCGGGACCGCCGACGCGTTCTTCTCTCCCGCCTCGATGGCCTTCCTGCCCGAGCTGCTGCCTGCCGAGCTGCTTGTTCAAGGCAACGCCTTGAGCCAGACGAGCAGCCAATTCGCGCAAGGTCTCCTCGGGCCGGCGGCGGGCGGGATCGTCGTCGCGGCCGTCGGCTCGGCATGGTCGTTCGGGATCGACGCGGCGAGCTTCGCCGTGTCGTCGGTTTGCCTGCTCGCGATGCGGGCCCGCAGCCGGCCGCAACCGAGCGGCCGCTCGGCTGTTGCCGAAGCGCGTGAGGGACTTCACTACGTCCGATCGCGGCGCTGGCTGATGGTGTCCATCCCCGCAGCGGCACTGGCGAACTTCTTCGGCATCTCCCCGCTGAGCGTCCTGCTCCCACTTCTTGTCCGCCATGTGCTGCACAGCGGCCCCCTCGCACTGGGCCTGGTCTTCGCGGCCGGCGGAGCGGCGGGCGTCGTCGCCTCCCTCGTCGTCGCCCGCCTGGGCGCGCCGCGGCACCGAGTCACCGTGCTGTGGACGGCGTACGGCGTAGGCGGCCTTGCGATCGGGGGCATGGCGTTTGCGCACAGTGTCTGGGTCGTCGGGGCGTTGAGCTCCGCCGAGATCGGGCTCATCCTCTACGGCTACGTCCTCTGGGTGGCGATGATGCAGGAGCTCGTTCCGAAAGAGATGCTCGGTCGGGTCTTCTCGCTCGTCTACCTCTTCGCCTTCGCACTCGGCCCGCTCGGCATCCTCGCCGGTGGCGGTGTCGCGGCTTCGATCGGCACACGGCCGGCGCTGCTCCTCAGTGGCGCCGTCTCCGGCGGGATCTGCCTGCTGGTGGTGTTCGTCCCCGGAGTGAGGGACCCAGAGCGGACGCTCAGCGCCGCAGCGAGCGACAGCAGCTCCTCCGGCGACAGCAACGACGGCGGCGACGCCGGACCCGGTCCCGCAGCCGCGACGTGACGGAACCCGAGAGGCCGAGCCTCCCGCCTCAGGCGGTCGTCGGCCAGGTCGGCGGGCGGGCGCCGACCTGGCCGACGACGCGCGCGGCCGCTTCCGCAGCAGCGGCGGCACAGTCCTGCAGCCGGCCGCCACCAATCCGGCGCGCCAGGAACCCGGCGCAGAAGGCGTCTCCCGCGCCGGTCGAGTCCACGACCTCCGCCGGGTGGGGGGGCACGAGGATACGGCTCCCGTCGCCGGCGCCGACGAGCGCGCCTGCCGGTCCGAGCTTGAGCGCGACCACCGGATAGAAGTCGAGCAGCCTGGCGACGATCGCTTCCGGCTCGTCGCGTTCGCTCAGGAGACGTCCCTCGTCGAGATTGGGGAACACGATCTGGGCGCCGGAGGTCCACTCCAGGAACAGCCGTGATCCAATCTCCCGCAGACCGGCGACCGAGGCAGGGTCGACAGAAGTCGCTACGCCCGCGTCGCGGGCGGCCGCCCACAGAGGTCCGGCGGCGGCTCTTGTCGCCGGCTCGAAGAGTTGATACGCGGAGAGGTGGACGAGCCCGGCATCGGCGAGCAGGTGAACCGGCAGGTCGGCAGCCCGAAGCGCCCGATTGGCGCCGCGGTCGGTGAACATCGAGCGCTCGCCGTCGGGGGACACCAGCACGACGATGGTGCCGGTCGCGAGATTGTGATCCTCCGCGATCCAGGTCTCGACGCCGAGTCGTTCCAGGGTTGCGCGGTGGTAGGCGGCGTCCCGCGCGCCGGCTCGGCCGGCGAAACGGGTTGGCGCGCCCAAGGCGCCGAGCCAGGCCGCCTGGTTGGCCCCCGAGCCGCCGGGAGACCGCTCGATCCGAGACGGCGTGTCGGTCCCGGCTTCGAGCGGTGCCTGGGGCCGAACGATGACGTCATTGATGACATCGCCGACGACCACGACCCACGACGGGGTCATTCCCCTGTCTCGGCCCACGCCCGGGCGACTCGTGCCGCCAACGCGACGTTGCTCCGCACCGCCCAGATGTTGGCCTCCAGGCTGGCGCCTCCCGAGGCAAGGTAGACGTGGTCGAGCAGGAAGGGCGTCACCGCTTTGCCGCGGACGCCTTCGCGGTCAGCCGCCGCCAACGCCTGAGCCAGCAGGTCCTCGTGTGTCGCCGGGTCGAGCTGGTGCTCGAGCGGCACTGGGTTGGCGACCACGATGGCGTTGACCAGGCCGAGGCGGTCGGCAGCCCGCATCACTTCGGCGACCTCGTTCGGGTCGGAGACGGCCCAGTCGAGGTCGTTGCCCGAGTCCGCGACATAAAAGCCGGGAAACCTCGACGTCCGGTAGCCGACAACGGTGACGCCGAGCGTCTCGAGGCGCTCCAGGGTTGCCGGCACGTCGAGGATCGACTTCACCCCGGCACAGACGACGGTGATGGGCGTCCGGGCCAGGGTCGCGAGGTCGGCCGACTCGTCGAACGTCTCGGCGGCGCCGCGGTGCACGCCCCCGAGCCCGCCGGTGGCGAGGACACGGATCCCGACGAACCGGGCGAGTGCCGCCGTCGAGGCGACCGTCGTCGCCGCGTGCCGCCTGGCGGCAATGGCGAGCGGCAGCTCGCGGACGCCCACCTTGGCGACGTCCGCGGCCGTCGCGAGAGTCTGGAGCTGACCCGGGTCGAGGCCCACACATGGCCGGCCGCCGGTCACTCCGACGGTCGCCGGGACGACCCCGGCATCGCGCAGTATCGCCTCGAGCTCGAAGGCGACCTCCAGGTTGCGAGGCCGGGGCAGGCCGTGGCTGATGATCGTCGACTCGAGCGCCACGACGGGCTGCCCGGAGGCGAGCGCCGCCTGGACCTGCGGTGCAACCGTCACGGCGTGAGGGGTCATGCCAACCATGATCTCGCGCGGGACGGCGGTAGCGTCGGGAGGGTGCCGGGAGATCGCTGGGCTTCGGAGGTCACCGTCGTCGGATTCGACGGTGACGACACGCTATGGCACAGCGAGGACGCTTTCGCGCGGGCGCAGGAACGGCTTGTGGACCTGCTCGGCGTGCATGCATCGGACGCGGACGTCCTGGCCCGGCTACAGGCGATCGAGCGCCGCAACCTCGAGCTGTTCGGCTACGGCATCAAGGGGTTCACACTCTCCATGATCGAGACGGCCATCCAGGTCAGCGACGGCACGGTGCCGGTCGCTCACATCGAGCGCATCCTCGAGACCGGTCGGGAGATGCTCGCCCGTCCGGTCGAGCTGTTGGCGGGAGTAGCCGAGACGGTTCCGCTCGTTGCCGCCAGCTATCGGATCGTCCTCGTGACCAAGGGCGACCTTCTCAATCAGGAGAGCAAGATCGCCCGCTCCGGGCTGGCGGAGCTGTTCGAGAGCATCAGCATCCTGAGCGAGAAGAGCACCGCCTCCTACTCGGGGATCCTTCGCCGTCTCGACGTCGCGCCCGAGCAGTTCGTGATGGTCGGCAACAGCGAGCTCTCCGACGCGCAGCCCGTCGTCGAGATCGGGGCCCGGGCGGTTCTGGTGCCGTACGGGATCACGTCGCTTCACGAGCTCGGGCACAGCGCCGACCGGTCATCGCCCCGATTGAGGATCCTGCAACGCATCGACGAGCTGCCCGCCCTCCTCGAGGGCCGGAAGGAAGCGGGTCCCTCACCCGCGATTTAGGCCGGGCTGCGTACGCGAGGCGCCGGATCGGAGATCGCACGTGGGGACCCGAGCTCGGCGGCGGTCCAGAAGCCGGCGAGCGGGCGGGACCGGTGACCGCCTGCGGCATAGACGGCCAACCTCTGGCGGTCGGCCGGGTCGAGCATGCCGATGACGTCGTGGATCGCCGCCGGACCGACGGCGTGCAGTGCGTGATCTCCGCTGCTGCGCCGAGCAGGCAGATGGGAGGAGACGACCACGAGCGGCGCGACGAGGCGGGTCGCCAGCACGCTGGCGCGCCCGAGGCACTTCCATAGGGTGTCGGTCCGCTGCAACCCGCTCGGAATCGACGTGAAAGCGCCGGTCACGTCGAAGTACCACGAAGCCCCCTCGCGGTCGGTGGCGACGAGGCTCACGCTCAAGCCGAGGCCCGAGATCTTGTAGTTCTTGTCGACGACGTCGAACCCTGCGTCTCGGAGCATGTCGGCGGCGAAACTCCGAGCAGCCCGGCCGTCTGCCGCTGCGGCGGATCGGAGGTTGCCCTCGTCGGCATGAACGGGCCCGAAGAGCGCGCCGGAGCTGAACGGGGGCGGGCCGGCGCGCTGGTGCGCCGCCAGCGCGTTCTCGACCCGCTCGTGGGCAAGCTCGACGTAGGCGGCATCAGTGTCGTAACCCGCGTAGCGGCGCCCGGTCCTGACCGCGGCTACCGCGGTGCTGCCCGATCCGAGGAACGGATCCAGCACGAGGTCGTTCCTGAAGGTGTAGAGCTCGATGAGCCGTTGCGGCAGTTCGACAGGAAACGGTGCCGGGTGCCCAACTCGCCGCGCGGACTCCGTCGGTATCCGCCACAGGTCGAGCGTGGCCTCGAGGAACTCGTCGGTGGAGATGGTCGCCTCGCACGGCAGGCCCCGGGCACGGCGGTCTTCCACATCCACGGCCCGGTTGAAACGGCCCTTCGAGGCGATGACGACTCGTTCGGTCACGTCGCGCAGGACCGGGTTCGCAGGCGAGCGGTAAGAGCCCCAGGCACAAGAGCCGGAGGCGCCTTCGGCCTTCACCCAGACGACCTCACCCCGCAGCAACAGGCCGAGGTCGTCCTCCAGGATCCGGACCACGTCGCCCGCCAGGGAGCGGTAGGGGCGCCGCCCCAGGTTCGCGATGTTGACCGCGATGCGACCCCCGGGCTCGAGGACGCGCGCGCACTCCGAGAACACGTCGCGCAGCATCTCGAGATAGTCCGCATAGGAGGCGGGGATGAGGCCCTGGCCGAGCGCCGTTTCGTACTCCTTGCCGGCGAAGTACGGCGGCGACGTCACGACGAGGGCGACGGAGCTGTCGGGCAGCTTCATGTCGCGTGAATCGCCGCACACGAGCGGCTCCTGCAGCTCGAAGGGGTCCGCAACGGTCTCGTCATCGGAAAGCTGCTTTGGGGGGAACCTGGCGTAGAAGCTGCTGGCGTCGTGACTCTCGCGACGTCCTACACCGAAGCTGCTGGTGGAGGTTCCTCGTTCCCGGCGGCGGTTCACCTGCATCCTCGAAGCAAGGTAGACCGGGGTCCCTGCTGATCGGTGGATGGTGCCCCGGCCTCGACACGGAATTTTCGGTTGCTTGTAGCGTTGCCACATGCCCATAGCGGTCGCCTCTTTTGTTCTCGACTCCTTCGACGAGGAATCTCCTTACCTGGAGGATCCCGGTGTCGGCTACGCGCGACTGCACATCGCCAAGACGTTCCGTGGCGACATCGAGGCACAGAGCACCGTGGAGATGCTGTCGGTGCGTGCCGAGAACGGTGGGGCCGGCTATGTGGCCGTGGAACGGATTGCGGGAACGGTTCATGGCCGGTCCGGCAGCTTCGCCGTGCTGCACATCGGGACGATGACCGGCGGGAGCCAATGGGCACGATGGCCGCTCGTCGCAGGCTCGGGTACCGGCGAGCTCGCGCGGATCGGCGGCGAGGGCCGAATCGAGATCTCGCGGGAGGGCGCGCACGAGTTCCACCTGGACTACGAGCTCTCCTGAGCCTGGGCCAGGGCTGGGAACGAGCCGAGAGCAGAGACGCCGCGCGCGACTTCGTCGGTGCCCTCGAACGGTCCGTGCGGGCTTTCGCGCATTGACCGGGGCACGCGACACTGATGAGCTGGATCTCGAAACGACGAGCGACACGAAACCGAAGGAAGGACCCATATGACGGACTCGCTGCGAGCGGAGACAATTCGCATCACCGGCCACGGCGGCGACGACCTCGAGGCGTACCTCGCCCAGCCGCTCGACGAGGGTCGCTTCGGCGGCGTCGTCGTGATCCACCACATGCCCGGCTACGACGAGTCGACGAAGGAGATCACGCGGAAGTTCGCAGCGAACGGCTACCTCGCCGTTTGCCCGAATCTCTACAGCCGGGAGGCTCCGGGAGCGTCCCCCGACGACGCTTCGGCCGTCGTCCGCGCCCTCGGAGGAGTCCCCGACGACCGCCTCGTGGGCGACGTCGGCGGCGCTATCAGCCACCTCAGGTCGCTCGAGTCCTCGAACGGCCGCTTTGGCACGATCGGCTATTGCTCGGGCGGCCGGCAGTCGTTCCTGGCCGCGTGCAGCCTGCCGCTCGACGCAGCGGTCGACTGCTACGGCGCGTTCGTGGTCGGCACGCCGCCGGCCGGCATGCCCCTCAAGGTCGGCCCGATCGTCCACATGGCGAAGGATCTTTCCTGCCCGCTGCTCGGCCTGTTCGGCGACGACGACCAGTACCCGACCCCGGAGCAGGTCGCGGAGCTGGAGGAGGCCCTGAAGGAGGCCGGGAAGACCTACGAGTTCCACAGCTATGAAGGCGCCGGCCACGCCTTTTTCTCCAACGACCGTCCGAGCTACCGGCCGGAGGCTGCCAACGACGGCTGGCAGAAGATCTGGGCGTTCTTCGGCCGGTACCTGGCCTCCCGGGACGAGTGAGGAAGCCGACGATGTGCACCTACCAAACCGAGAGGCTCGACATCAGTGGGTCAGGCAAGGGACCCCAGGGCTGGTTCTCCCTCTCCAGCGCCTCGGTCTACCTCGATCACCCGACGCACTATCCCGCCGAGCACAGTTTGAACATCGACTTCCTGAAGCTCGACGCGGGCGCGCCCTCCAGGGTCGCGGTGGAACTCGATCCGACCTCCGCGCTCGCGCTGGCCAACGCGATTCTGCTGGCGCTCGAGGCCGTCCCGCTCCCTCAGCCTTCCCAGCCCTCGTCGGTGGGAGGAGCCAGGTGATCGCGGCAAGAGCGGTGGCTCACGGCTTGCCGTAACCTGCTGGGGCCGCCTCGGACGGGGCGGTCGACCGACCCACGAGAGGTGCAGGCCATGAGCGTGACCGTGACCATTCGCTTCCCTGTTTCTGACGTCGCCAAGGCGATCGATGGCCTCCAGGGCAACGCCGAGTTCCTCGAGGAGATCACCGAGTCCACCAAGGGGGCTGGGATGCTTCACCACCGTTTCGTCGCTGGAGAGGGCGAGCTCATGGTCATCGACGAATGGGAAACCGCAGCACAGTTCCAGAGCTTCTTCGAGGGAAACCCCAAGGTCGCAGAGGTCATGGCTTCGATCGGAATGACCGGGCCCCCGGCAATCTCGGTCTTCGAATCGATCGACGCCCCGGGCTCGGTCTAGGGCTAGGAGAGCGCCGCTCGCAGATCGGCTCTCCCCTGCGTGGCCGTCGCGAAGTAATGCGTCGTCCCCTCGTGCAGGAACTCCCTCGCCGCCGAGGCGCCGGCGCCGAGCGCCACGTAGGCAAAGGCGCTGCCGACCGAGACGCGGGCAACACCCACCGCGGCCAGTTCGTCAACGCTCGGGACCCCCGGCAGGGCGAGGACGTTCACCGGACGGTCGAGCGAGCTCACGACCTGACGGATGTCCTCCAGCTGCGTGAGCCCAGGCGCGTAGAGCACGTCTGCGCCGGCCTGCTGGAATGCCTGCAGTCGGGCGATCGTATCGGCAAGGTCGGGCCGGTGGTGAAGGAAATTCTCCGCTCGTGCGGTCAGCACGAGCCGTATCGGGCCGTGTGCGGCCTCGGCGGCTGCTGCGACGCGTTCTGCCGCCAGCCCCCGGTCGTAGATGGGGGCATCGGCGTTGCCGGTGCTGTCCTCGACCGAGCAGCCGGCGAGCCCGGCGGCGACCGCACCGACGATCGTCGTCACCACACCTTCAGGAGAATCGGCGAAGCAGTTCTCGAGGTCCGCCGACACCGGCAGGTGCGTCGCTTCGACCACCGAGGCCGCGTGAGCGAGGCTTTCCTCGCGGCTCGCGGTGCCGTCGAGGCGTCCCAGCGTTGCGGCATGACCGCCGCTTGTCGTCGCCAGGGCTTGAAAGCCCAGCGATGCGAAGAGCTTCGCCGAACCCTGGTCCCAGGCGTTCGCCATGCGCAATGGGCGCCCGGGCTGATGGAGGGACCGGAAGAGGTCGGCCTTTTCCTGTTGATTGGGCATGTCGGCCACGCTAGCCATGAGCCGAGGTGGCGAGAGGCGAGAGGCGAGGGAGCGAGGCAAGCCCGGACCGGGCCTGCCGCAGACCGGTGGTGCCTCAGGTGGTGTTGACGATGAGGACGGCGCACGGTGCGGAGTGGGCGACGGCGTTCGGGACGCTGCCAAGGATCCGCTTGGCCCCCTTCATACCTTTGTTGCCGACGACGATCAGCTCGACCTGCTGCTCCTCGGCTACCGACACGATTCGATCCGCGACCGTCCCCGATGTCGCGTAGGTCTCCGTCTCGACGCCCTGGGTGTGTGCGTTCGCGGCGATGCCCTCGAGCAGCGTGTCGGCGATGCTCAGCGAGTCGACCGACCCGGGGTAGGCGCCGGTCATCTCCGAGATTCGGCGGGCGCCCTTCGTGCCTGCCTGGTACACGGACACGACGTGCAACTTCGCGCCGAACGTCTTCGCGAGCTCCAGGGCGATCCGGACCGCCTCACCTGCAGTCTCGGAGCCATCGGTCGCGACGAGCACCGACTTGTACATTCCTAGCTCCCGTCGTCGATGATGCGACGATGGTAGTGCGATGCGCTGCCGCGGCGCGGCAAGGGCGCGACAATTGCTCGCTCCGGCGCAACTAACTCCCTCCGGCGATCGTGAAGGGATCAGCTCGTGGATCTGACCGTGTTAGCCACGCCCGGGTACTTCGCGACGATGGGGGCTGAATACGTCTATCTGGAAAACCGTGCGGCGGAACGCGGGCCAACCGCCGCTGACTATGAGCGCCGAGACACCGTCGCCAGCCTGTCGATGGGTCTCGGCAGTCTCGTGGCCCCGCTCGTCCTTCCGCGGCTTCTCCGGCCACTCACTCCTGGCAGGGGCCGTTACGGCAAGGCACTCCTGGTCGGGGTCGCCGGCGCCGCGGCGCTCACTACGATCGCCGACCTCCTGGGTCGACTCGACGACGGCGACGCCGCCGGCGTGTGTGGCGCCGGCGCCGCGACCGTTGACAAGGTGCTGCGCCCGGTCGCCAGCCGGCGGGCCCGCCGGCGGATCGCCCGGTCGGCACGCAGGATCGCCGGGCTGAGTGGAGTGGCCGCGATCGTCGGTGGCGGCGTCGCCGTGTGCTCGACGTGGGCTTCGCGCACGACCCTCTCGAAGATGTGGGACCGCCGGCTCGTGCGCGATCTCGGTACCGGGCCCCTTGCGCTCGCGGCTGCGGTGCTCGGCTGGGACTTCATCTACTACTGGAACCACCGGCTCATGCACGAGAGCCGCTTCATGTGGGCGATCCACGTCGTGCACCACTCGAGCGAGCGCTACAACCTGTCCACGGCGCTTCGCCAGCCCGTGGCCGAGGCGCTCGGCACCTTCGTGCCCTACAGCTCGCTCGCGCTCGTCGGTGTCCGGCCGGTGCTCATCGGCTCCGCCCGGAGCATCAATCTTCTCTACCAGTACTGGATCCACACCGACGTCATCAACCGGCTCGGTCCTGCCGAAGGCATACTGAACACGCCATCGGCTCACCGAGTCCACCACGGGAGAAACGGCCGGTACATCGACCGGAACCACGGGAGCATCCTCATCGTCTGGGACCGGCTCTTCGGCACCTTCGAAGAGGAGGACGAGCCCGTCGTCTACGGGCTGACGCGGAACATCGACACCTTCAACCCCGCTCGCATCGCCTCCCACGAGCACATCGAGATGCTGCGTGACGTGGCACTCGCACGCACCTGGCGGGACCGGATCTCCTACGTCGTGCGTAGTCCGGGCTGGTCCGACCGCCGCAATGCGGGGCGGGACCAGGCGGCCTCAGAGATCGACGTAGATGTCGATGCCGTTGAACTCTTCGAAACCGAGCCTCGCGTACACACGCCCAGCCGCCTCCGTATCGGCCTGTAGATGGGCGAGCCCGGCGCCTTGGTTGAAACCACGCGCCAGTAGCCAGCTCGACAGCGCCGCTGCGATCCCTCTCCGCCGAGCGGCGGGGAGCACCGCGATACCGCCGAGATACAGCGTCTTTCCGGCATCGCCGTCACAGATCAGCGTGTATCCGGTCGCGACCGGGATGCCGTCGAGCTCGCCGATGGCCACCTCCGCCTCGTCGAAGCCGAAGTGAGGCTCCATCCAGGCACGCGAAGCGTCCGATTCGGTGCCGAACGCCTCTGCATCGATGAGGGCCGCAGCAACCGCGTCATCGGCGCCGGCCTTCCGCAGCACCAGCCCAGGAGGGGCCTGCGCCTCCGAGAAGGTCGTGGCCTCCACGGCCATGACCTGATGGGTAACCAGCAAGCGCCCGTGCGGCCAAGGTGACCCGGACGGCAGGATCGCGCCCCAGGCAACGCCGCGGGAGCGATACCACGCCTTGGCCTCGGCGACGTCGGCGCGCACCGGATCGGTCACGCAGCCCGCGTTCAGGTACGCGAACGGGAGGCCGCTCGCCATCAGCCGCCATCCGTCGAGGGTCGCGGCGCCGCCGCCGAACCGCTCTCGCAGCCGGCCTTGCGCCTGCCAAGAGTCCGCGTGCGCCGTGAATACCAGGGAGGAGTCGGTCAGGTTCTTCCAGCCTTTACGAGGGGGTGTCGATGACGTAGGTGAAGTTCGGACGTACGAGCGTAACCAGACGGGGCTGGTCGACCGCGACCTACTGGCCGGCAGGGAAGGCCTTCACGCGGAGCCGGTCGACTGGTACCGGCGGCGTCCGGGCGATCAGGTCGAGGAGCCGGAGCTTCGCGGTGTCTCCGCCGTAGGTCTGCACCGATGCCGCTGCGATCTCCGCACCCGGGTAGCAGTGGTCCTCGAGCAGCGCCAGCGTCCGGGTCTCGAGATCGATAATGCCAGAGCGATATTGCGGCCTGCCGTTGACGAGTGAATGCAGAGTGACGGCACCTGGATCGGCCAGGCCGATCGTCGTGAACCATCCGGGGGCCAAGAGGGGAGCGGGCGCTAAGACCGGTATCTGTTCGAGTAACTCGGCGAGAAGAACGACCTTGTCGGAGTGCCCATCGTCAAGACTCGCTGTCCAATCGCCCATCTCATGGTGGACCTCCGGACCAGCGCCGTGCCCCCGCAGCCGCATGAAGCCACAGGGTTCGATCGAGACCGACTCGAGCCAGCTCTCCTGGACTTCAACTGCGATCGAGACTTCGATACCGTTTCGAAGCCACAAGGGGACGACGAGGCGTCCGCCGGGACTGAGCTGGTTCACCCAAGCCGTCGACAGATCCCACACACCGACGGTGGCCTCGATGCGGTCGTAGGGACCGTGCTCGGGCTCTCCTGCCCAGCCATCGGCAGTGACCACGATCACGTTCGTGGCGCCGACAGCGGCCAGATGCCTTCTCGCGTCGGCGGTGATGTCAGCATCGATGTCGGCGGTCACGACCGAGCCCTGCGGGCCGGCGAGGTGGGCGAGCAACGCCGCGTTGTAGCCCGTCCCGGCCCCGATCTCGAGCACGCGATGGCCGATGTGGACGTCAAGTTGCTCGAGCATGAGGGCCATGATGGACGGCTCGCTGGATGAGCTGATCGGGCCGCGAGGACCGAACCGGGTGGGAATCGCATGGCCGCTGTAAACCTCGGCGAGCGGCGATTCGGGGAGGAAGTCGTGGCGGAGCACTGCCTGGAAGGCCGTCTCAATCGCTCTTGTCCGGATGCCGAGGCTCTCGACGAGCGCAGCAACCATCTGGCGGTTCCGTTCGCGGGCGTCGGGTAACCAATCGATGAAACAGGGTAGAGGAGGCGCGGAACAGGCTCGGCCGAGCCGGAGTAGCGCCGGTTCCGTTTCGGATCGGGGGCCGTAGAGCCGCGGTACAGGCGGGCGCCATTTGTGCATTCAATCGATGAAATAGCGTAGATTGCGAGCATGCATGTCGGAACAGGCGCCGTTGCAGCCGGCGCGACCGTGGGTCTCATAGTGGGCATGACCGGGGCGGGTGGGGGCGCGTTGCTTACCCCGATACTGATCTTGTTTCTCGGGGTGAAGGCGAAGGCGGCGGTCTCGACGGACCTTGTCGCCACGCTCTTCATGCGTCCGGTGGCGGGTGCGCTTCACGCCCGGCGGGGAACCGTGGTGCCGCGGATCGTCCTTTGGCTCAGCGTCGGCTCGGTACCGGCCGGCTTCCTCGCCGGCTGGACGGCGCACCTGATCGGCTCGGCCAATCAGACCAAGGACACGCTCTCGCCCTACATCGCCGTCGCGCTCTTGATCAGCGGCGTGCTCGCCCTCGGCCGGCGCCTGTGGGTCGCCCGCCACCCCACCAAGGCGACGACCGGTGAGCTCGTGATCCGGCCAGTCCTCACGGTGCTCATCGGCGTCGTCGGTGGAGCCGTCGTCGGGATCACCTCGGTGGGCAGCGGCACGCTGATGCTCGTGGCGCTTGCCGCGCTCTATCCCCAGCTCAAGACCTCGCAGCTGGTCGGGACCGATCTCATCCAGGCGATCCCGCTCGTCGGGGCAGCGGCGCTCGGGCACTTCGCGGCCAGCGACCTCCACTTGGCCCTCACCGCATCGGTGGTCATCGGCGGCGTGCCGGGCGCCTTCATCGGTGCGCTCCTGTCGCGGCGCGTGCCGGAAGCACCACTCGCCACGATCGTTTCGATCGTCATCCTCCTCTCGGGTGCTGCACTGCTCGGATGGAGAGTCGGTCTCCCGGTGGCCGGGGCGCTCGCCGTGGCGATTATCGGCGTCCTGCTCGTCGAACGGCGGTCGCAGGCCCGGTTGGCGGCAGTTGCCGAGCAGCATGAGCAGGCAGAGTTACCACGGCCCGTCGAGGTTCAGAGGACTCACTGAGTGCGCCGCTCAGGCGCCTAGTGGTCCGTCGGGCAAATAGTCTGGCAGACTAGCCTGGCATCATGTTGCTGATGGCTGCGCTGCCGCTGGAGGTTTCTGACGAGGACCGTCGTGAGCTCGAGCGCATGGCACGCTCGACGACGTTGGCCCACCGAGTCGTCAAGCAGGCAAACGCCTTGCTTTTGGCGGCAGATGGGGTCGCAAACGAGGAGATCGCCAGGCGTTCCGGCGTGGACGCGGACGCCGTCAGGCGCTGGCGCCGTCGCTTCGCCGAGACCGGGGTGGACGGGGTGGGCAGGATCGCCGCCGGCCGAGGTCGCAAGCCAATCCTGGAAGAGGGCACGGTCACCGAGGTAGTGAGGGTGACCTGCAACGAGCCGCCCGCGGACGGCTCCACGCAGTGGAGCACGCGGACGCTCGCCAAGCGTTTCGGGATCGGCAAGGACACGGTCGCCCAGATCTGGCGGGACCACAACTTGAAGCCGTGGAAACAGGCGACTTTCAAGCTGTCCGACGACCCCGACTTCGAGGACAAGCTCGTCGACGTCGTCGGGCTCTACATGGAACCTCCCAAGCGGGCGGTCGTCTTCAGCTTCGACGAGAAGACTCAATGCCAGGCGATGGACCGCACTCAGCCGTCTCTGCCGATGAAGCCCGGTCGGGCGGGCACGATGACTCACGACTACAAGCGCCGCGGGACCGTCGATCTCTTCGCCGCCTTGAACGTCGGCACCGGCGAGGTGATAACCGACACCCGCAACAGCCACGCAGCGGCCGACGTGCTGGATTTCTTCAAGCAGATCGACCGCTCCGTTCCCCGACGCCTCGACATCCACGTCGTTCTGGACAACCTCTCGGCCCACAAGGCACCCGAGATACGGGACTGGCTGGCAAAGCCGCGGCAGAAGCGCTGGCACCTCCACTACACGCCGACCTCGAGCTCGTGGGTCAACTTGGTCGAGCGCTGGTTCAAGGAACTCACCGACAAACGCCTACGCCGGGGAGCCTTCTCGAGCGTGTCGTCACTCGTGGAAGCAATCGAGATCTGGGCCTCGCACTGGAACAAGGACCGGAAGCCGTTCATCTGGCACGCGAGCGCCGAAGAGATCATCGAGAAGGTATCTCGGGGCAGAGCCGCCCTCTACGACGCCAAGCGCCAGAGGTCAGGCCGCCAGATCAAATCCGCGACGCGGCACTAGCTGCTAGTGCCCAGTGGCTCGACCGACCAGCTACTCGTCTCCACGATGGTGATCAGGCGAGCTGAAAGGGCTGGCGGGGTGCCGGCCGTCATAGCGTCGCGGCAAGATTGCGCCATGCTCGCCGGCGGACCCTTCCTCAGGTGCGCTCGTGGGCCATTGCCATGAACGGAATTGAAGCTTCGACCTCTCCCCCTCCCTTGCCGCGCTGGTTCGGACCTAGAGCCAGCCCAGATGACCCGGCCGTCTCGGCCCTGATCGCCCGCGTCGCGCGAGGGGCCGGATGGGCAGA
>Ga0182015_10002655_pt1 | contig 21172 bp, 18 predicted proteins | sample 712P3MmetaG_FD_120478 | JGI IMG/M metagenome (GOLD analysis project Ga0182015, IMG submission 120478) | Permafrost microbial communities from Stordalen Mire, Sweden - 712P3M metaG | ecosystem: Environmental > Terrestrial > Soil > Wetlands > Permafrost | place: Sweden: Stordalen | collected...
AGACCGCGTCCGCCGCACCCGCGAGCGGCTTCCTTCTGACGGCTTTATCGAACGCGCGCCCCAACCCTCTGTTTTTGTCCCGCTTCTTGTGAGGGCGCGCCTCCGATAAAGCACTAGCGTAACTCGGACACAATCGCGGGACACAACTGCCGATCACCTGGGTAGAAGGTTAGGTCTAACACGGGGCGGGTCAGAGGAGGAGAAAGTCTCATTATCACTGGACTAAAGATGGGGGGAAGGTCAGTCGGTGTCTCTCTCTCCCAACTACGATGCACTCGTCGCTGATGGCAAAGACGATGTCCTGATCGCAATCACTGGGAACGGGGATGGCATCGCCATGGTGGATCTAACGTCGATTATGGATCCGCCGCCATTGCCGTATGCGAGGAAGCTGGGGTCTAAGTCTAGCCCGGCTATCAATTGGAACCGCACACGCTCGGATTCCAGCATCCAGAACCAAACTAATAGACGAACGAATACGTTACCTTCGATCGATCGTAAAGTTCCGCGCGTCACAAAATCGATCTTCTCGGCCTCTCGCCCAAGATCAGCTCGTGAAAAGTAGCCATACATATACTCGTTGATTTCTCGGGGCTTTTTGTTCGATCTAGACACTGATTCGACACTCGTCTTGACAATAGTCGTTATAACGGATAATATTCTGCGTGGACATGAAAAAAGGGGAGACAGAGAAGAAAGGTCCGCGCGTCGCCTGTCACGAGGAGGCGTTATTTTTGGAGCTGATGCGCACGACTGACATGCTGTCTCGGGGACTAGTCAAGGTTCTCAAGACGGAGGACCTCTCCTCGACACAATACAACGTGCTCAGAATCCTACGGGGCTCGCCGCAAGGGCTGCCTTGTGGGGAGATCGCGAGCCGCATGATTACACGCGATCCAGACATCACTCGCCTGCTCGACCGGCTGGAGAAGCGCGGCCTGATCTCTCGTTGCCGGGAAACCGACGACCGCCGAATGGTGATGGCCCGGATCACTCCCGCGGGCATGAAGCTGCTCGGCCGGCTCGACGAACCGGTGCAAGAATCCCATCGCAAGCAATTAGGCCATTTGGGCCGGGAGCGGCTTCGGGCTTTGGCCGAGCTGCTGCACGCCGCCCGCACCGAAGTGAGTTGATTTTTATGGAATGTTATACGTTGCAACGAATATCGTTATGACGCATCTAAGACGGATAGAAAGGGGTAAACACCATGAGTACACTTGCTGCATCGCAAACCACTACGACGACCTGGAACATCGACCCGGCTCACTCCGTGGCCGAGTTCAAGGTCAAGCACATGATGATCTCTTACGTAAAAGGGCATTTCGCCAAGGTTTCTGGAGCATTGACTCTTGACGAATCCGACCTAGCAAAATCCCGGGTCGAAGCTGTGATCGAAGCGGCGTCGATTGAAACGCGTGACGCCCAGCGTGATGCGCACCTGAAGAGTGCCGACTTCCTCGATGTAGAGAAATTCCCGACGCTGTCGTTCAAGTCCACGCGCATCAGCCTAGTCCGGGATGGAGAACTCGCGGTCGAGGGCGATCTGACCATTCACGGGGTTACGCGCAAGGTGGCATTTTCCGTCGAGGGACCAACGCCGCCGGCGAGGGATCCCTGGGGCAATACCCGAGTCGCAGTCTCAGCGACCACCAGGATCAGCCGCAAAGACTTCGGCCTGACCTGGAATGCGACACTCGAAACTGGAGGTATTCTCGTCGGTGACGAGGTGACCATCACGTTGGATGTCCAATTTGTGAAGGGCTAGACAATTCGCCGCTTGTCATCGTGAAAAGGCGGCGCAGAGAAGGGAAGAAGTTATGTCACTCCGGCCAGTAAAACAAATCATTCAACCAAAACCGACGATCGAGGGCGCGGGCGTCAAGCTGCAACGTGCCTTCGGCTTCGGCAAGACGAAGGAGTTCGATCCTTTTCTCCTGCTGGATGATTTTCGCAATGAAAATCCAAAGGATTACTTAGCGGGATTTCCCTGGCATCCGCACCGGGGTATCGAGACGATCACCTACGTGCTCGCCGGCTCGGTCGAGCATGGCGATAGTCTCGGCAACCAGGGGAAGATGACTGCGGGTGACGTGCAATGGATGACGGCCGGAAGCGGCATCCTGCACCAGGAGATGCCTAAAGGAGACCAGCTGGGCCGCATGCACGGCTTCCAGCTCTGGGCGAACCTGCCCTCGGCGCTGAAGATGACCGATCCGCGCTATCAGGACATTCCGTCGAGTGCGATTCCGGAAGTTACTGACGATGATGGGACGCGTGTACGCGTCATCTGTGGCGAGTTCTGGGGTAAGAAGGGACCGGTGGAAGGTGTCGCTGCCGATCCAAACTACCTCGATGTCTCGGTTGCCCCAGGGCGACGCAAGCGGCTCAAGATCGAAACCACGCGCAGCGCCTTTGCCTACGTGTTCGCAGGCTCAGGAACCTTCCGCGACTCCTCAGATCCTCGTGCCGTTTTGACCGAACGGGTCGAGCAGCCGGATGCGCCGCCCGTATACGACGCTGGGAATCACTCGCTGGTGCTTTTTGACCGCGGCGACGAGATCAGCGTCCAGGCGGGCGATGAGGGTATCCGCTTCCTGCTGGTATCGGGTAAGCCTATCGAAGAGCCGGTGGCGTGGTACGGCCCGATCGTCATGAACACGCAGGAGCAGCTACGCCAGGCGATGGCTGAGCTGCAAACCGGCGCGTTCATCAAGCATCGCTGAATCGCCGCTAGCGGAAAGGCTCCGTGCAGGTCGTCTGTGCGGGGCGTATCTTTGGGTGACCCGGTACTGCGAAGCCGTCGGAACAATCCGTGAACTCGGAGAGCTCCGCTATCCTTTTGCGTAGCTCTCGTCCGGAGGAGCTCATCAATGAAACGTCCGTTGAACCTTCTACTACTGGGCCTGGCCGTGTTCGGCCCGCTCTTTCTCTTCAGCGCCCTCTCCTCGGAGGCATATGGCGAGGATACAGAGAAAACAATCGCTTCACGCTTCGTGGAAATCGATGGTGTCAAATTACATTACCTGACCACGGGCCACGGTACAGCGGTCATACTTTTGCATGGTTATGCGGAGACCTCGCGGATGTGGACGCCGATCATTCCGCTGCTCGCCGAGCGGTTCACTGTCATTGCGCCGGATTTGCCCGGCATCGGGGACTCGGATATTCCTACGGACGGCCTGGATATGAAGAGTGCGGCCATCCGTATTCAGAGTTTGGCTAAATCGCTGGGCGTGCGGAAAGCGGAGGTCGTGGGACACGATATCGGTCTCATGGTTGCTTATGCTTATGCCGCGCAGTTTCCGACGGAAGTGACGAAGCTCGTCCTGATGGATGCTTTCCTTCCGGGCGTGAACGGCTGGGAGCCGATTTATAACAACCCCGGCATTTGGCACTTCCGTTTCAACGGTCCGACCCCCGAAGCTCTGGTGCAAGGTCGCGAACGCATCGACCTCGACTATTTCTGGAACGACTTCGCAGCCGACAAGGATCATTCCATTCCTGAGGCGGATCGTAAAGCTTACGTGGCGGCCTATGCGCGTCCCGGACGCATGCACGCGGGATGGGCTTACTTCGTTTCCTTCCAGCAAGCCGCCAAGGATTTCGCTCAACTCTCTCAAACCCAGCTCTCCATGCCGGTGCTGACCATCGGTGGAGACAAGTCGGTGGGAGCGGCCCTGGGGCAACAAGCCAAGCTGGTGGCGACCGATGCGATGGTCGTCGCACTCAAGGACACCGGACACTGGGTGCTTGAGGAGAGGACGAAAGAGACGACTGAAGCGCTGCTGAAGTTTCTCTGAGGTTCAGAGCTATCGCGCCCGCAAGTTCGAAGCGTCAGATCAAATTGAAAAAAGGACCGCACCATGTTCCAAGGACTCATCAGACTCATGTTCATCCGACTCATCGTCAAGAGATTCATGATTGCTGCTCTTTCTCTAGCCGCAGCTTCTGTTGCAATGGCTCAATCCCTTCCCGAGATGCGCATGACGCCAGCGGAAATCCATACGAGCACACTCGACAACAATCAGATTGGAAGCTCCGGTGTCCCGGGCGTTCATACGAAGGTCCTCTTTGGCGATCCTTCAAAAGCGGGCTTCTACACGGTTCTCTTGTTTGTGCCCGCGCACACCACGATCCAGGCGCACTCCCACCGCGACAACCGGGTAGCCGCTGTAGTATCCGGCGAGTGGCACTTCGGGTACGGCACTCATTTCGATGAGAGGTCGCTGAAGACGCTTCCACCCGGCAGCGTGTATTCGGAACCCGGCGGCGACAATCATTTTGCACAGACTGACAATGACGCCGTAATAGTGGAAATTTCGGGCTATGGTCCAACTGATACACGCTATTTCGAAGCCAAGAAAGATCCTAAGTTGGGACAGAAGTAACGGGAATCGGAGACCGTGGCGCGAGCGGCTACCTTGCCGAAATCCACAGCTCGCGAGCACGCTAAGACTAGGGTCGAGCGTACGCGGGACTGTCAGGATCGGGAGGGTCATAATCGCGACCGTACTTGTTCTTGTGGGCCATTTCGAGACTGGATTCAGACAGGGTGAAGGTTCCCACAAAGGTATCGCCCGGAGTCACGGTGATTTCCCGTTCGACGGCATGCAGCTCCTCGGGTGAAACCGAAGGATGGAAAACATGCATCTGGTAGCGGCCGGGTGCAACTCCGCTCAGGCTGATCTCGCCACGCCCTTTGGAAATCGCGTAATACGGGGTGTTCAGCGCAATGACCACGGCGCTCATCTGCGGGTGAATGTTGCAGAAGATAAAAGAAATGCCCGGCTTGTCGAATTTGACGAATTGGGTCGAGCCCCCTTCGTAAAGTCCGAGATCAAATCGCTTCCCGTCGAATAGAGAAAATACGTTGTGAAAAAAAGGATCGTGATTGGGGAACTCGACCTGACCACCGGCCGGAATCACCAGCAGCGAAGGATGGAAACTCTTATCCTTCTGCACCAGTTGAGGGATTTGCGATGTCTGCTGTACCGGCGGCAGCGGCGCGGGAGTGGTTCCCAAGGGAGTGAGCCAGACCACAACCTTCGAGGCATCGCTTACGTGGTGACCGTTGCGCGTGAGTTGCACGTTACCCTTGAGTTCCGCATTTTGTGCTGCTGCCAGGAGGCACGGTAGTAGCAGGATGCAGAACAGCATGCGGCGACGAGCGAGGCAAAGCACTTTCAAAATAATATCCCCATGGCAAGATTGATTTGATTCGTAGCGCTGGCGCTGCTATAGACGGGAAAGGTATGCAAACGTCTGAATTCAGCGGACAGCAGCAAGTCCGACCGCGGCCGATAGACCAGGTTTTCGAGCGTGCCATGATTGCGGCCAAGAATAGTGCTGAAGTTGTTGGCATCCACGGCAAAGCCGCGAATGTCGTTGGCGAATGCGTTGTCTTCGGCAAAGACGCCATTTAATTCCAGCTTGGGCGTGACCTGAAGCTTGAGCTGGCTCCACCCGCCAGCGGAGTCCAGACCGCGAATGCTTGTCGACGCATCATAAGGATTGCCGCCGAACAGAACGGCGCGGCCGATCCCCGCTCCCAGGCCTCCCACTCCACGGCCCCGATAGAACTCACCAGAGAGAGTCAAGCGGCGACGGATGGGGATCTGCCAATCCGCCAGACCAGCCCAAGCGTCGACGAAGCGGCCCCACGACCAGTTCTGTCGCCCGTAGTAGCCTGCCGCGGCAAAGCTCATCGGGTGATCGAATATGGGCTGGGACCACGCGGTGCGCAGGGCATACGCCGGCTGACCGGAATACTCGCCAGCTTGGGCGGAGCGATAAAACGAGCTGTACGGAGGTTCCCAATCGAGGTTGTCGAGGATACCGCCCTGCAACGTTACTGTCTGCTGGTTCGTGAGATCAAAACGATGCTCGATGCGAAGCTGCGGCGTCCAGCCCCACAGATTTCCCGCGTAGGCGAAGGCTGGAGTCGCGAGTGATGCAAAGGACGTAGGAGAAAGCGGCGAGATGAACAGCGAATCCTGTCCGCCGATTACGGACGTGTCTTTCCAATCAAGCCGCAGGCTGGCAGTCTGCATCCGAGCAATGCCAAAGTTGACGCCATTGTTGGTTCGGGGGAACCCTCCGGCAAAATCAAATTGCACACTGGCGGAACTCTTTGCGCCTGCCAGGGTTGGTCCGAAGAGTTCCAGGCCAATCTCGCTTTGCCGCAACGTGGCCCCAGCGCTCGCCTGCGGATCACCCGGCATAGCCGGCTGCGCGTAGTCGGGAAGGTCCAGGTTGTCGGAAGCGCCAACGTTGTGAAAGGCATTCATCAGCACAATTCCGGAGAGGCGAGCACGATATTTGGCAGCGGTCTCCACTTTTGTCTGGTATTGTTCGTTGATCTTCGAACCCAGCAACTGAGTGGATTCTTCCAGCTTCTGAACCCTGCTTCCCAGATCCGCAGTTTGGGGCTCTGAGTCAGGGGCCAAGGCTGAATTCACTGCATTTGGCGCAGATTCCACTTGAGCGGAGGAGGGAGGGCTTACATGCGTCGAGGCCGCGAGTGGGGCGAGCAGCTTGCGCGTGTCTTGCAATTCCTGACGCAGTTCCCGCATTTCCTCGCGCGACTGCGCATTCTCGGCGCGCATCTGCTCGATCACGGCGCTTAATTGGCGCACTTGCGAATCGAGTTCACGCAGCGATGCTTGCACTGGCTTAGAGGCTGTCGAGGGCGTAACCTCCTGCGCCACGCCGGAAGTGATCAAGAGCATCAAAACAGGTGCAGTTATAACACTTGCACGAAGGGCGAGGACTCCAAGGTTCTTCACACATCCTCCTGCGCGACACGCGGACCGTCGGGAAATCGAGAAAATGAAAACGAGGACTACCTGTCCGAATGCCGAATTGAATTTTCTGTCTCCCCATCGCCGTTCACAGGCAAGAAAGGACGAGCGTTCAGCTCACCGTCGCTGGCATCGCTCAGGTCTTGCGGGGCACGTGGGATCGTGATCGTAAAGACTGTCCGAGAATCCGAAGTACGTTCCACCGCAACCTGGCCACCGTGATCCTGCACGATCTTATGGACAACCGTAAGTCCAAGCCCGGTGCCGTTCTCTTTGCCAAAGCTCACAAAGGGATGAAACAGCTTTTCACGAATGGGTTCTGCGATGCCAGGACCGTTGTCCGAAACAGAAATCGCGACCGAGGCACCGGCCTGGTCGATCGTGACCTCGACTCTGCCGTCGCTGCTGGGCGTTGCCTCGCAAGCGTTGAGCAGAAGATTGTATAGGGCACGCTCGAGTTTGCGGGAATCGAACCAGGCCAAACTCTGACCATCGCTGTGCACCTCGATCAGAGTGCCTTGATGGCGCGGGTGTAAACGCACCGCCTGTATGGCACGCTGTACCGTCTCGACGATGCTGGCGTAAGTGGGGTTCAGAGATTCTCTCGTCCGAGCAAACTCCAGCAGGGAGTCGATGAGGTCGGTCATCTGATTTACGCCGGTCCGAACCTCTTGATACAGTTCTTCGCGTTGCGTAGAAGTCAATCGTCCGTCACAAAGAAACTCTGAATTAGCCACTACCGCGGCCAAGGCGTGGCGAAGGTCGTGAGAAATCGAACTTGCCATGCGGCCGATCGTAGCCAGCTGTTCCGACTCTAGAAGAGCCTGCTGAGTCTTCAGCAGACTGGCGCGCATGCGGTCGAAGGCAGAAGTGAGTTCGGCGACCTCGTCACTGCCCCGCGGATCAAGAGGATGATGAAAATCTCCATGCTCCAGAGCGCGAACGCCTTCCACCAGGCTGGCTAGCGGGCGAGTGAATGTATATGAGATGAGGAAAACCAGTCCGCTGCCGACCAGCACTGCACCGAAACCCAGCAATATCAGCAGACGATTTAGATTTTCGAGGAACTTGGCGGCCTGATCGTAGGATTTAAGTACGGTCAAGCCGACGGGAGTTTGTTGCTGGCCTGACAAGTCAATCGAAGTGGCAACAAAATTTTCATTTCCCACTTCAACATCCCGAGGTCCGCTTTGCGCGGACCGGGTGGCCAGCGCGTGCACACCCGCGGCTTGCACCTGAAGGGGCGTCAGAGTGGTGGCCACGATTTCATTGCCATAGGAGAACGCCACCTGGCTGGCCGAGACCTTGCCAACCTCATGGGCCAATCGGTCGTCGATTTCATAGCCGATGATCAGGAACCCGAGCAATGGCCCTTCCGTCTTGGTACCGAAATAGACCGGCTGCACAAAGGTCTGATAAAGATGGTGAGCGCCGAACCACCAATGACTGGACTCCTCTTCGTTCAGGGCCCGTTCGAAGTACTTCTGCGCTGCCTCGCGGGTGAATCCCGCCGATTTTGTATGGAGAGCGACTACCGCGCCATTGCGGTTGGTGAGCACGAGAAGATCGCTTCCCGTTAATGGCCACAAGTCTTGGGAGGCGTCCTGGATCGTAGCTGGATCGTGTGCCGTCATGATGGCTCGCATGATCGGCAGGTAGGCCACCAGTTCCGCGGCACCTGACAACATTACTTCGCGATCATGTTGAAAGTTCTGGAAAGTAATGACGGAGTTTCGCAGATCCTGCGTGATTCCTTCCCGCACATGGTTGCGGACGCTATGCCGTACCACCAAAAGAGCCATCGCCGTGAGGCCGGCGGTGATCAGCACCATCGAGAGCAGAAAGCGCGTACGGAGCCTTGTTCTGGACACCAGGGCGCTTCCAGTGATGCCGGAGAAAGTTTGCGAGACGGGTTCTGATGAGGCGGCCAAGGCATCTCAGCGAACGAACTTGTAACCCATTCCGTGTACGGTGCGAAAGTGTACCGGACTGGCGGGGTCGCGTTCCAATTTTTGACGAAGCTTCAGAATGTGATTATCCACGGTACGGGTCGAGGGATAATTCTGGTATCCCCAAACATCGTTCAGCAATTCGTCGCGGCTGATCACCCGGTCCGCATTTTCCACTAGAAACTTCAATGTCTTGAATTCCTGCGCAGTGAGAATCACAAGCTTGCCGCTACGCTGAACTTCCATTTTCTTGAAGTCAATCGTGATGTCGTCGAAAGACACGACAGTGATGTTGGGCCTTCTTAGCGTGTGCCGCAACGCCGCGCGCACGCGCGCCAGCAGTTCCCTGGGGCTGAAGGGCTTGGTTACGTAGTCGTCCGCGCCTAGTTCGAGCAACAGCACCTTGTCGGAGACGTCGCTGGTTGCGCTGAGAACTACGATCGGCAAAGCCGGGGCCTGGGTCTTGATCTCTTTGCATAGATCGCTGCCGGAAAGCTTGGGCAGGCGCAGGTCGAGAATGATAACCGCAGGCGGGGCGGCCTGGAAGCTTTCCAGTGCCGACTGCCCGTTCGCCTGGACCTCCACCGCATATCCTTCGGACTCAAACAAACGCTTTAATGCCTTTTGAACGGCGGGATCATCCTCGACTACGAGAATTCTCCCATTTGGTTGCGCGGTGCTAATTGGAGCCGCCGATTTAGCCGTGCTCACAGGAGTGGCGATTTGACCCATAAAAGCTAACCTCGTGCTTAGATTCGAGACCGTCTGCCCGGACCCACAGCCTTTGGTCTTGCCCCAAGATGGACGACCTCAAACCACTGAAGCTTACAACGTTTCCGCCCATTTTCCGCGGAGGGGGCGGAAGTTTGACAAATTCTTTACATTTGCCAACTGGAGGAGAAAGAGGCTCCGGCAACAGGAATGCACTTGAATTTGGCTTTGTGATCCTGTTTTTGAGGAGCTGCAAAGGAACACTGCTCTCGAGATTAGCCGCTGCAAAACTTCAGACGCGGCAGCGGATGATGCAGACAGAAATTGTACAAACTGATGACATCACGGTGACACGTTGAAAGGACGTCGGTCCTAGCATCCTTCCGAGTGTGGGAGAAATCGTCGTTCCGCCTTGCGTCCGACTGTCCCACCGCTTTCGAAGGAGAAATCGACATGTCTCGCTTGTTTGCTTCGGTTCTTGCGCGCGTATCTTTGGCTGGACTTATGCTGGTGTTTTTTTCCAGCATGGCCGCTGCACAATACAAACTCACCAATCTGGTTTCCAATCAGGAAGGAGCAGCTGCACACACCGATCCGCTACTCGTGAATGCCTGGGGACTCGTTTACGGACCGGGCGGACCCTTCTGGATCAGCGACAATGGCTCGGGGTGGTCAACGCTTTATACCGCTCCTGGAGTCAAGGAAGGCTTGGAAGTTCAGATTCCGACAGCGGGCGGTGACGGACCCGGCTCGCCGACCGGCATTGTCTTCAACGGATCCCAAGATTTCCAGGTGCAGGGATGGCCTGCGATCTTCCTGTTCGCTACGCTAGACGGCACGATCAGCGGCTGGGCTCCACAGTCGAACCCGAACGCTGCAATCGTTGCTGTCACTACTCCTGGCGCGGTTTATACAGGCCTGGCGAACACCAGCAACACTTCCGGTAACTTTTTGTTCGCCGCTGACAACGCCAACAATAAGGTGGATGTATTTGACGGCACATTCAAGCTGGTCAATTCGTTTTCAGACACCACACTTCCCGCGGGCTTTGCCCCATTCGGCATCCAGGATTTCGGTGGCTTGGTCTACGTTTCGTTTGCCAGTTCCTCGGGTGCCTCGGGTGGATACATCGATATCTATAGCGAAGGGGGAGTCTTGCTGAAGCGATTGGCGCAAGGCAGCCCGCTGAATCAGCCGTGGGGATTCGCCATAGCGCCCAGGAATTTTGGGCCTCTCAGCAACACTCTGCTGGTCTCGAATAACACGAACGGCGGCACGATCAACGCCTTCAATAGCGTGACCGGACAGTTTGTGGGGACGATCAGGGACACCAACGGCAAGAACATCGTGATCGACCAGCTTTGGGGAATCAAGTTTGGTGGAGGATCGCCAAAAGATGGTTCTACGAACGAACTCTTCTTCACCGCCGGTCCCGATAACAATTTAGCGGGAACGTTCGGCAAAATCGCATTCGAATGATTCGTGTGGCAAGTGTTACCAACCCAGGATCTAAGGAGGGAAACATGCGCTTTCAATTTCACGCTCGAATTCCGGCTCTCGTGGCCACTACAGTGCTAGCTCTTTCATGGCTGGCACCGTGCGCCGCGACCGCTGAGTCACCAGCATCCAGCTCAGCGCACACTATCTCGATCATCGCTTCGACCGTCCCTTCGAATGGCGATGTAAACCCATACGGCATCTTCGTCGTTCCGAACACGGTTGGAAAGTTGGTGAGGGGGAACTTGCTCATCGGCAACTTTAACGCCGTGTCCAACGAGCAGGGAACCGGAACTACGATTGTGCAGATATCCCCGGGCGGCAAGGTCAGCCAGTTTGCCCAGATTGATGCGTCCAGTCTCCCCGGCACTTGCACGGGCGGCATCGGTCTCACAACGGCACTGGTTGTGCTACGCAGTGGCTGGGTGGTCGTCGGCAGCCTGCCCACCACAGACGGCACCTCGGCAACGGCGCAAGCAGGATGTCTGCTGGTGTTGAATCCCTCGGGAAACGTATCTGAAACAATCTATGGCACGCTGATCAACGGACCTTGGGACATGGCCGTGCTCGACCATTCCGCCGAAAACGGCGGTGGGACCGCAGCACTATTCGTGACCAACGTGCTCAACGGTACGGTCGCGGCCGGTGGAAGCGTGGTGAATCGAGGCACAGTCGTTCGAATCGATCTCACCCTTTCGAAGTCCGCTCCTCCTTTTGTAGAAGGGATGACCGTGATTGGCTCTGGGTTCGCCGAGCGTACCGACCCTGCGGCCTTGGTGATCGGCCCGACGGGAGTGGCTTTGAGCCCGGACGGCTTCTCACTGTATGTCGCCGATAGTCTAAATAACCGTATCGCCGCCATCCCGTTTCCCATCTGGCGGCAGACCACCGCACACACCGGAATTACGATAACGAAAGGTGGGAGCCTGAACGATCCCTTAGGCCTGACGGTTGCGCCCAACGGTGACATCCTTTCTGCGAACGGAGATGACGGGTACATGGTCCAGACAACCCCGGACGGGTTGCAGGTCTCGAAGACACTGCTCGATAGCAGCGGCAGTCCTCCCGGCAACGGTGCGTTATTCGGCCTGGTTACGGTCGGGGAAAGTGTCTACTACGTGGACGATGCCAGCAATACCCTGAATCTCTTCCACTAGGCAGTGACATCTGAACCGCTAAAACGACCCGGGATCGGAAAACTAGCCGCTCCCGGGTATTCTTTTCCTCCGGAGTGCCACTCGTTGAACTGTCCTTTACCAGACTCTGCATGCCTTGACGGCCACCATCGGCTGCCCGGCTTTACATCCAAAGGCCTTTGCAAATTCTGGCATGTTGACCAGAACTCCGTTGGCCCGGAAGCGATCTGGCGAGTGAGGATCGGTGGTGGCGATCAGACGCTCCAGCTCCGGACGCCACACGGCGCACCAATCCTGGGCAAATCCCAGGAAAACTTCCTGAACGGGCGTATATCCGGTGCTTGTCTTTTTATCCAGGTTGAAGCTCTGTTCCGCGGCGCGAGCCAGAAACGCCATATAGGCCAAGCGCATGCCGCCATTGTCGGCGGTATTTTCGCCCAGGGTGAGCTTGCCGTTCAGCTTCGTATCGCCCACGCTGAACTGGCTGTATTCGTTCACAAAGCAATCCGTCTTCTCCGTGAACTTCTCGGCGTCTTCCTTCGTCCACCAATCGTCAAGATTGCCGGGGCCATCGAACTGACGTCCCTGATCGTCAAACCCGTGAGTGAGTTCGTGACCCATGAAGAGGCCAATGTGCCCGTAATTCAAGGCGTCCGCTGAGGACGTATCGAAAAACGCAGACTGCAGCACTCCGGCAGGAAAGTTAATGTCGTTCATGCTGTCGCTGTAATAGGCGTTTACTGTGGGTGGCGACATCTCCCACTCATCGCGATTCACCGGCTTGGCAATCTTCGCCAGTTGACGATGGGATTCGAAATCGGCCGCGCGGAAGCTATTGCCCAGCGCGTCTCCACGTTCGATCGTCAATTTTGAATAGTCTCGCCACTTATTTGGGTAGCCAACTTTGTCCGCGATTAAGTGCAGCTTCTCTTCGGCGCGTTTCTTGGTTTCGGCGCTCATCCAGTCCAAGCTGTTAATGTCCCGGCCCAGAGCCGCTTCGATGTCATGAATCATTTGCAAAGACTTCTCTTTGCTGGACGCGGGAAACTGCTGCTCAACATACGCCTTGCCCAAAGCCTCGCCCAATGCCCCGTCGGTGCTGGCTACACAACGCTTCCAGCGCGGCTCCTGCTCGGGAGTGCCCGCCAGCTTGCGTCCGTAAAAGTCAAAATTTTCTTCATCCAGCGCCTTGGGTAAAATCGTTCCCGGAACCGACTCCACAAGCTGCCAGCGAAGATACAACTTGATGGTCGCCAAGTCTGTTTCCGTAATGACCTGGTTCAGGCCCTTAAAGAACTCGGGCTCCGCCACATTGATTTCCTTGAATTCAGGCGCGCCGGTTGAGGAATAGAAATGTTCCCAGTTAAGAACAGGCGTTAGCGCCTGCAACCCACCGTCCGGCATCAAGTGGTAAATATTGTGAGGGTCGCGTTGCGAGGTGACGTCCAGAGACACCTTGGCGAGCGCTGTTTCCAGCTTCATGATGGCTAGTGAGTCACTCCATGTCTGCGCGTCACTCGCTCCCAGGAGCTTGAGGATATTGCCGATGTGCTGCACGTATTGCTTGCGAATCTCTTCGTCTTTCTCTCCCGTGCGCAAGTAATAATCTTTTTCCGGCAAACCCAGACCGCCCTGTGAGACCACGGCGATTTCCCGAGTTGCATCTTTGAAGTCCTGCTGTGAACCAAATCCCAGAAATGCATTCACGTTGATGAGCTGAAGGTGCGCCAGCAGTTCGGGAAGTTGATCTTTGCTGGAGAGCGCGTTGATGCGATCCAGTTCAGGCTGAAGGGGCGCCATGGCCTTCCGCTGGATGGAAGCTTCGTCCATGCAACTCGCGTAGTAGTCACCGATCTTTTGTGTATTGGAGTCGCGTCCGCCGCCGGTCGCGGCGGCACTGTCGAGAATTCCGTGGAGCACTTGCCGGTTGTACTGCTCCAGGTTGTAAAACTGGTCGGAACATGGCGAATCGTTCGGAATCGGATGCAGCTTAGCCCAGTTGCCGCAAGCGTAACGGTAGAAGTCGACGCAGGGATCCGCAGCGGTATCAATAAGTTCTTTGTCCAGGCTTGGGATCAACTTGAAAGTGGGCGGTGCTTCGGTCGAAGAAGTCGCGCCGGTTTGCGCAAATCCAACGCTAGTGGCAAAAATTATGCCAGCCACGATCAAAAGACAGATAGAAATTGATTGTCGGGGTAAGCTCATCGGTCCCTCCGGAGAGGAATGATACACCGTCAAATTGCTTCATTCTTGTTGGCGTCTATTGAAAAACCCCTTGAGTCCGTGCAGTCGATTTCGCGTGTTCTGCAAGACTGCCGTTCATGATCCGGTATAGAGTTGGAAGGGCGCCCAGTAGAACGGCTTGTGGAAAGCACTGTTGGAATGAAGTAAGGAAAGTTTCGCGGCGCGCAGCGCGGAATCGGGACTCTCTCCTTTCTTCAATCCGGAGTAGAGCTCATCCATAAGCTGGGGAGTGGAAACATCGCTCACCTCCCATAAAGCTCCAATGACGTTATGAGCTCCAGCTCGGAGAAATGCCCACGAGAGTCCGACCAGGCCTTCGCCGGAATAGGCACGTGCTCCGGCTCCGTAGCAGGTTGAAATCGTGACCAGATCGGCCCGCAGCGGCTGATGAATGATGTCGCGGGCGTAGAGCTTGAACGAGTCGTCCTCGCTGCTAGACCTCGACAGCACGATGGCGGAGTCGAGCGGGCTCATGCGGCTCGCCGTTCCGTGAGCCACGAAATGGATGTAAGAAAACTGCTCCGGCTTGCTGGATAAATACGCGGTCGGGGTTGCCCGCTCGCGTGCAAAGACATTTTGTTGCGCGGAGGGGAAATGTTTCTCGACGATTTCGATCTCCGACGCTGCGTTACGCAGCTCCGGATAATCCGCGTTTGGCGCAACCGCGTTGCCTAGCAAGAGCAGGCTGCCCGAATGCTTCGCTCCGACGCGAGCGGTTGCTAGCAGGCGAAGGGAGCTCGCGTCTGCGATGGTGACGTCCTCGATCCAATAGTGTGGCGTCGGTTCCTCAACTAACAGAGTCTCGAAGTTGAGCGTATTCAGGCTGCCATCGGGAATGATGAAGACCTTCGTGTCCTTTGTAAGGATGGATGCGGCAGGCGCCACCAGTGTGCGATAGAGCGCCCGACCGTCTTCATCCGTGCTAGACAGAAACTCCTGTTGTTCGGCAAGAGCCTTCCGATAGCGCTGGACGCTGAGATCGATTTCGGATTTCGGAGGCAAAGGAAACAGGCTGGTCTTACCGGCGGTAATCGCCCACAGGTAAGATTGCTTCTCGCCGAGCCAATAGAAAAAAATTGCACCGCCGGCGCGCCGGGCGATTGCTTGAGCGTTCAGCGGATCAGGCTTGAAAGACGTTCCCTTCTGCAATAATCCCAGCCCTTCGGCCAAAGTCCGGCCGCGGCTGTATTCAGCGATCTGCAGGGCATCGAGCACTTTTCCTTGGCTCACCAGAAAGTGGATGTAATCGTCGTAGATGCGTGAGGCGTTGGCAGGAAACGGCAGTTCCGATTCCTCATGTTTCAGCGAAGACCGCGCCGTCTCAAACGTGCTCAGCGCGGCTCGATACTCCCAGTCTGCGGAGTCTGCCTTGATTTCGTCTTCATAGAGCTGTCCGAGAGAGTGCTCCGCCTCCCACTTCAAGAAAACGTGGCTCTTGGGATCCTGCTCAATCTCACGAAAAGTCTTTTCCGCCTGCGCCGTGTCGTGCATGCGGGCCGCAACGTGTCCCTTGACCAGCAGGGGATACAGCACATCGAGCCGGTCCCCGTCTGCTGGAGTGAGAGCGATTGTCTTGTCGGCGTAATCGCGTGCCCGGTCCAGATTGCCGGTCCGCTCGGAAACCAGAGCGAGTGACATGAGCGCGTTTAAGATATCTTCCTTGCTGTTGATCTTCTGTGCGAGATCTAGCGCCTCCTGATAGGACTGCTGCGCATTGTGGTAATCGTGGGCATCGAGGTAGACGTAGCCAGCAGTGGTGAGCCATCTCACTTCGTCCGAGATTGCCCCAATCTTTCTGGCGCGCTCTTTAGCCTCAGAAAACAGGATAAAGGCTTTTTCAGGGTCTCCGAGGCGGTAGTATGCCCACCCCTCGTTGCCCAATGCGGCCTGAGCGACCGAACCCGCGTCAATCGATGTTGATTGCTGATACGCAGCGCCGGACCAAATCAAGGCGTCGTCGAAATGCTCCTGTTGGATGGCGGACCAGCTAAGCGTTAGCAGGGCGTTTGCCTCCAGAAAACGGTCCCCCCGGGCGCGAGCCGTGGTCAGCGTCCTGCTAAAAAGCGTCTGCGCCTTCTGAAAATGCCCCAGGGCCATTTCCAACCAGCCGCGCGCCCGGAGATCGCCGCAGAGAGGATGGTCTGACGATGCACAAAGCTGCCCGATTTCCTCCAACCTGTGTCCAGCTTCAGGAAACCGCTGCAGTGATGTGTAGGCAAGGGCCTCGAGCCAGCGCTTTTGTATCTTTAGATCATCTGAGAGCGGCTGCACCGATTCAGAGCTCAAGGCGGCCAGAGCTTTATCGCTCATCCCTCTCCATTCGAGAGTATCTGCCTCAAGGAGCAGGAATTTCCATGCCCACTCGGTGCTCAAGCCGTGGAACTCAGCGTAATCTCGCTTCGCTTCCTCTGTTGCGATCGCTAGTTCACCATGCTGAAAGGTCCGCTGCGCATGGTCGAACGCGGCCTGAGGATCCCCGTGGCGGGTACACCCCTGCAGAAATGTAAGGGCGAGAAAGAGCGGGAGAAATATTAAGGCAACTACAGGAATGAGACCGCGCGGGTTACCCTTAGGGGAGGCATTTGACCAAAGCCATCCTCGGATCGCGCAAGGGGGCGAGCCGCTGGACACCTCTCCTTCTAGTGCCCGCCACCGCTGCCGTTCACAACGGCCGTCCCCACGCCAGCCCCACCTCCCGCGATGCAGCCCAGTTCCAAACGGATCATCGTGAGGTGGAAGGAATTGTGGTTTACCGTCAGCTCGGCCAGAAATACGTTTCCGAAGTCGGGGATGTGGATCACATGTCCAAACGATTTCGCTGGAGGCGGAATCGGGGCGGGTGTCCCGTCCGCAGCTTTCGCATCGATGTTCATGATCTCGACATTCTCGACCAGCGAACATGTGATTCCGTCGCACTTGCCTTTACCAGTCTTTCGGTCTTCTTCTTGCGCCGCGGCGGCCTGAGCCTTGATATCACCGTATTTCAAGCCGAGCCCATGATACTTCTTTGACACAGAATCGTCAGAGTCCGACAGCCGCATCTTCTTTCGAGCGTCCTCGCCCAAGGCTTCCAGACGCGCCTTTAGTCTCTTGTATTGCGCCTCGACGGCATTCATAAAGCCGGTACCTTGATCGAGGTGCATCGCGGTTTTGCCCCCAGGCCTTGCGCCCGCCAGATCGAGCCTTAGATAAGGCTCCGCCCTGTGGCGCGCGATCCTTAGGTTCTCGAAATGGGTGCCCAGAAAAGTGACTTCAGGTGCATATTCACCTGGAAAGTGCGTCGTCGAAATCTGCGCCACCACGCGGTCTGCGGTAACTACATTCAGAACGTTCAGATCCTCCACCACGGAAGTGGCCAGCGTTACCGACGCGCCCTTGTGCTTCTCGCTCGCGTGCCCTGAGACCTGCGTATGCGCGGCCGCGTAAGAAATGATTCCCTCCAGCCGGAAATTCTTGGCATGTTGAGAGAAATAGTTGCGTTGCGCTCTCTCTTCGTCGGACAAGTCCGCGAGCCTGCCCTCCAACCTTACGAATGCCTGCTTCTTGATCTCTTCTTTGAACGGGAGAACAAGATGCCCGGTGAGGGCGTGCGCCTCTGCATGGAAGTAGTGGGAGTTGACGTTGTCTGCCATCGGCTCCGCTCCGCTCATTTGAGCTTAATTCTGGATTTGAAGATCAATCGAATGCCGGCTGATTTCTTTGCTTTCCCCGGCGGTGGTGATGCCACGCACTACAAGCGCATAAGTGCCAGGTTGGCGATTGCGGCCGGGGATGTAGATCTGGCGGCCTTCATCGGAAGTCGCCGTGGAAATCGGGCCGGACCACTCCAACTTCTGCGCGGGATTATACAAGTCCGCCGCGTAGGACGCGAATCCTTCTTCGGGCGGCAAATTTACCAGCAGGCCGAAGCCCTCACCCCTGCGCGCTTTGATCACAGTCGTAGTCGTACCGCGCGTGCTGACGTTTACGGACGCCCAAGGTCCGACCTGAGGCTGATTCGCCGCTCGCATTAGATGTGGATAGGTAACGAAATTCTGGTAGCCAACAACCGCCAGCAGCAAGGCGAGCACAGCCACGGCAAACGCGGGACGCAACCAGGCCAACCATCCTGCACTTGGGGCTGGAGCCGTTGCTCGCTCTGGAAGAGCAACGATGGGTTCCGAAAGTACGACCTTGGTCTGTTCCACGAACATGGCGGCGGCGCGCACATCGAGTGCGCAATCCTGGCAGTCGAAGAGGTGCTCTTCGAACTGATCCTTCAGTTCAGGATCAAGCTCGCCCAGAAGATATTTTTCCGTGGCTTTCTGCCGGACCGCCTCGTCATGGTCCATAATCGAATGCCTCATCATAGTAGTGCGCCGTGACGGCAAACCGTTTCACAATTTCGCCGCAGCCACCACGCCGGGCGGACGAGCCGCCATATTTTTTAAATACAAGGACTTAAATGACTGTTTTGCCCGGTGAAGGAGCACCCGGAGGTAATCCCGGTCAACGCCAAAATCGCGGCAAACCTCGTCCTTGTCGCGCTCTTCCAGAAATACCTCCCTCAGCAACCGCCGGTCCCGCTCGGGCATTTCCTCCAGGATCTCGCGAATCTTCTCAGCCATTTGCTTGGCGGCAATGGCGCCGAGCACATCAACGGTCAGGGCTGGAAAGTCCGTTTGCTCTTCGTCCTCGAGCGAGCTGTCGCGTGAGGAGGCGCGGTATTGCTCCAGCAGAACGTTATTGCACATGGAGTTGACAAAAGCGCCGAGGCGATCAGGCTGGCGGATTTTTCCGCTGCGCAGGGCAGCAAAAACGCGAGTAAAAGTTTCCTGCCGGACGTCCTCAATCGCCTGCGGTGAATGCAAACGAGATCGCAGTTTGAGCTGGATTAACTCGCTGAAATAGGCTACGAAGTGTTCCTGCGTGCGGAAGTCTCCCGCACTGAGGCGTTCGACATAGGATTCGTCAAAGGATTGGAGTTCCAAGAACCTGCCCCGCAGGTGCTGTAGTGTCAGCCAGTTTAGCACTCAGGCGGAAGAAGATGGAATCATTCGTGTCGTCGTGAAACGAAATACTTTGACCATGCACTATTCCTCGAGAACATGAGATCTGTCCCTACCATTCGAAGCTGCTCGCCGATGCGCTCGACGCCACAAGTCCGAAAACCCGTGACAGGGCTCGAGGGCCCCGGTGCTTTCCAATGCGCGATCCTGAGAGCCTTCGAACTTCCCGAGGGATACCGCGACGTGTTTCTCCTGAAAGAAATTCAGGGATATACGCTGGCGGAGATCGCAGCCATTCTCGGAATCAGCATCGACACAGCACTGGCACGCTTGAAAATCGCTCGCCGTGAAATCGGTCACCCGGGAGATTCCGAAGCCATGGAGCACGCGGAATGACGGCTCTGGCCAATTCGCTCAAGCGAGTCTGGGCTGCGAGAAACCAAGTCCCCCATCTAACCGGGTGGGGGACTTCTGGTTCCCGAAAGGCTCGGAGAGGCGGAACCGCGATCCGCTGGGCGCATGAACGGGTTGTTGATCTCATCGGGGTATTCCTGCGAACTGCTCCCACCGTCATCGTGATCGCCTGTGGCTTCTTCCGCTAGTAACCTCTGCCCTTTTTCGCTTCGAAAGCAAGGCACTTTCGAGATGCACGCCGCACGACTGTCGGCTTTTGAATGTTCGTGGAAGATAAGGAGCAAGGCCCACCCCGTTGGGGTGGTTGTATGACTCAGAAACTGGGTTAGCAAGGTGTGGGATGGCCGTGAAGCAGCTTGGTACCAATTAGAATCTGAGGCACAACGAGGCTCGGCAGCTAAGGCCGCATTACGACTCAGGCGCGTTCCTGCCCGATAAAGGAGCATGGCTCCGGTACTGGCGGATTGTGTAGATGGTGGCGGCGCTGTTCTGAAAAGAACAACGGCCCGACCCCGATGGAGAGACTGTGTAAGGGTCGCCGACCGGACCGAGCCGAGTTGAATTCACGGCGGAAAGACTAACATGAAACCCAGCGAGTGGAAAAAGACAAGAAAGCAAGCTGTCGATCAACACCAAGCAACTGGCACGCGATGAACCGCAAGCAACGGCGGGAGATGACGCGGAAAATCCAGAGCGACGACCTCAGTTTGGAAGTCGTGCATCCCGACGCCGCAGGCATTGCTATCGGCAACGAATCCCACTATGTGGCCGTGCCGCCAACCCGGGACAGCCAACCCGTACGTCGCTTCGGATGTACTACGTCGGAACTGAAAGGGATGGCAGTCTGGCTGAAGCAATGTGCGATTCGGACCCTAGCCCTGCAATCGACCGGGGTGTACTGGATCGCGGTGTACGACATTCTCGAAGAAGCTGGTTTCGAACTGTATCTGGTGAATGCCCGGGAGACGAAGAACTTACCCGAACGCAAAAGCGATGTGCAGGAGAGTCAATGGCTGATGAAGCTGCACCCCTATGGTCTGTTGCGGAACTCGTTTCGGCCCACGCAAGAAGTCCGCACCATGCGGACCTATTGGCGGCAGCGCAATGATCTGGTGCGCGCAGCCGGTCGGCATATTCAGCGCATGCAGAAGGCGCTCACGCAAATGAATATCCAGCTAGCCCATGTGCTCAGTGACGTGAGCGGGATGACGGGGCAGGCGATCGTTAAAGCCATTCCGGCTGGCGAACGCGATCCCTATCCACTGGCTGCGCTCCGGAATTGGCGGGTGCAGGCGAGCGAGGAAGAAATCGCGCGCAGTCTGGAAGGCAACTGCCAAGAAGATCTGCTGTTTGTGCTGCAGCAGGAGCAGGATGGCTACGAGTTTTGCCAGAAGCAGATGGCCGAATGCGATCAGCGGCTACAGCAGTATCTC
>Ga0182015_10002657_pt1 | contig 21168 bp, 20 predicted proteins | sample 712P3MmetaG_FD_120478 | JGI IMG/M metagenome (GOLD analysis project Ga0182015, IMG submission 120478) | Permafrost microbial communities from Stordalen Mire, Sweden - 712P3M metaG | ecosystem: Environmental > Terrestrial > Soil > Wetlands > Permafrost | place: Sweden: Stordalen | collected...
CGGCTCGAGTTCGAGCGCCCGCTGCAGGTCATCGAGGGTCCGCTCATGGACGGCATGAACGTGGTCGGCGACCTGTTCGGCGCCGGCAAGATGTTCCTGCCGCAGGTGGTCAAGAGCGCGCGCGTGATGAAGCGTGCGGTGGCGCACCTGGTGCCGTACATCGAAAAGAGCAAGGACGCCACGGCGCGGCGTACCAACGGCCGCATCGTGATTGGCACCGTCAAGGGCGATGTGCACGACATCGGCAAGAACATCGTCGGCGTAGTGCTGCAATGTAACAACTTCGAGGTCATTGATTTGGGCGTCATGGTGCCGTGCGAGAAGATTCTCGAGACCGCGCGGCGCGAGCAGGCGGACTTCATCGGTCTTTCCGGACTCATCACGCCGTCGCTGGATGAGATGGTGCATGTCGCGAAGGAGATGCAGCGCCAGGGCTTCGAGGTGCCACTGCTGATCGGCGGCGCGACCACCTCACCGGCCCACACCTCGGTCAAGATCGCACCGCAGTACGGTCCGCCCGTCATCTACGTAAAGGATGCCTCGCGCTGCGTCGGGGTCTGCCAGACGCTGACCCAGCCAGAGCAGCGCGGGGCGTTCATCGCCAGGATCGGCGAGGAGCACCAGCGCCGGCGCGAGCAGCATGCGGCCAAGAAGGTCAAGGTTCCGGAGCTGACGCTGGCAGCGGCGCGCGCCAACCGCCGCCCCATCGACTGGGCCGCGTACACGCCGGTACCGCCACGCGTGCCCGGCGTGCAGCGCTTCGACGACTACCCGTTGAGCGAGCTGCTCGGCTACATCGACTGGATGCCGTTCTTCAACTCCTGGGAGTTCGCCGGCAAATTTCCCGACATCCTCACGGACCCCAAGGTCGGCGAGGCGGCGAGCAACCTGTACGCCGACGCCCGCCGCATGCTGAAGACGCTGATCACCGAGCGCTGGCTCACGGCCCGTGCCGTGGTGGGCCTGTTTCCCGCCAACGCCGTCGGCGACGACGTGGAGATCTACACTGGCGATGGGCGCGATGGCCTGTTGACGACGCTGAATTTCCTGCGGCAGCAAAAGGCCAAGCCGGATGGTCAGCCGCACGAATGCCTGGCTGACTACGTGGCGCCGCGCGCGAGCAAAGTAAACGACTACTTCGGCGCTTTCGCGGTCACCGCCGGCGTCGGGATCGAGGAGCACGTCGCGCGCTTTGAGCGTGACCACGACGACTACTCGGCGATCATGTTGAAAGCGCTCGCCGACCGGCTCGCGGAAGCCGCAGCGGAGCACTTTCACGAGCGGGTGCGACGCGAGCTGTGGGGCTACGCCGCCGCGGAAGGCCTGACCAACGAGCAACTGATGCGCGAGGAGTATCGCGGCATCCGTCCGGCGCCGGGCTATCCTTCGTGCCCGGACCACACTGAGAAGGCCAAGCTCTGGAGTCTGCTCGACCCGGACAGCGCCGGCATTCGTCTTACGGAATCCTATGCGATGTACCCGACCGCCGCGGTCAGCGGCTGGTACATCGCGCATCCGCAAGCGCATTACTTCGCGCTCGGCAAGATCGATCGCGAGCAGGTGCAGGACTATGCGCGCCGCAAGGGGCTCGCGCTCACGCAGGCCGAGCGCTGGTTATCGCCGAGCCTGGGCTACGAACCCTAGGTCTATTGGCCAAAATCGCCGGAAGCGATTTCGGCGGACATCAGCTTCGTTGCCGACTGCGCCGGTGACCATACGCTTGGGTCGCAGCTTCAGTGCGAAGCGCGGCGTTCGTGTTCGATGCCGCGCAGGTACTGCGCGCCGCCCAGTTCGCGCATCTGCCCGAGAATCCACTCGCGCCGCTCGTTCACGTAGCGCGACGGCCGGTCCACATGCAGGAGATGCGGGTTCGGCAGCACGGCGGCGAGCAGCGCCGCATCGGGTGCGCTCAGGTTGCGCGCGGATTTGTGCCAGAAGTGCTGAGCCGCCGCCTGTACGCCATAAATGCCGTCACCGAACTGCGCGATGTTCAGGTACATCTCCAGGATGCGCTCCTTCGGCCACAACACCTCGATCAGCACCGTGAACCAGGCTTCCAGCGCCTTGCGCACAAAGCTGTGTCCGTTCCACAGGAACAGATTCTTCGCCACCTGCTGCGAAATGGTGCTCGCGCCACGCAGCCGTCCGCCGTTTTCGCTGGCGCGCACCGCTTCACGGATGGAGTTGAAATCGAAACCGGCGTGAAACGGGAACTGCTGATCCTCGGCGGCGATCACTGCGATCGCTGCGGGCGGTGAGATCTGCTCGAGGCTCGCCCATTTGAACTCGGTGCGGTAACCGCGCACGCCGGCGTTCCAGGCTGCCGCGCGCGCCTCCAGCATGAAGGCGCTGGTGGTGGGATGCAGCCAGCGCAGCACGAGTACCGGCAGCGCGGTGATGAGCAGGCACGCCAGTACCAGCAGGGCCAGCCCCTTCAGGAACGCGCGGGCCAGCCCGCCACGTCGGGGGGAATCCGGGGCGTTGCGCTGTGCTTTGGCTGCGCGCCGCGCCACAACCGCCCGCTAGGCAGCCAGGCGGCGCGCCGACACGATCACCACGTCCTCCGTTGGGGCGTCGGTGTAGCCCTGACGCCGGCCGGTGCCGACGCGGGCGATCTTGTCGATGACGTCCATTCCCTCGGTGACGCGTCCAAAAACGGCGTAGCCGAAGTCGCGCGGACCGTGGTCGAGGAAGGCATTGTCGGCGAGGTTGACGAAGAACTGTGAGGTGGCGCTGTTGATGTCGCTGGTGCGCGCCATCGACAGGAAGCCACGGCCGTTCTTCAGGCCGTTCTTGGCCTCATTAGCGATCGGCGCGCGCGTCTTCTTGTTGGCGAAGTCGGCGGTGAGACCGCCGCCCTGGATCACGAAGCCCGGCACGATGCGATGGAAGATGGTGCCGTCAAAGAAGCCATCGTCGGCGTAGCGCAGGAAGTTCTCCACCGTGACCGGTGCCTCCTTGGCAAACAGCTCGACCGTGAAAGGGCCATGTGAGGTTTCGAATCGGATCATCGTTGTCCTTCCGTCATGCGCTCGAATCCACCCAGATCGCGGTGCGAGCGTACGTGACGCATGCCAGCGAGGACAAGCTCGCTGCGCACCGCTTCGGCCTGTGTGCCGCCGTGCTCGAGCACCAGCCACCCGCCGCTCTGGAGGTGCCGGCCCGCTCCACGGATGATCGCTGTGAGGCTGCCAAGCGCATCGGCTCCCGGTGTGAGCGCGAGCCGCGGCTCGTGCACGAGGTGGGCCAGGTGCGGATCGTCGGCGGCAACGTAGGGTGGGTTGCTCACCACGAGATCAAAGCGCTCACGCCCAAGCGGCTCGAACCAGCTGCCCAGCCGGAATTCGACCTGGTCGAGCCCGAGCGCCGCGGCGTTGGCCCGCGCCACCTGCAGCGCATCCGTTGACACGTCGCTTGCCAGCACGCGCCACGCTGGTCGGGCGCTGGCGAGCGCCAGCGCGATGGCGCCGGATCCGGTGCCGAGGTCCGCGACGCGGCCCTCCCCGGCGGGCCACAACGCCAGGCAGCGCTCCACCAGCAGTTCCGTCTCCGGACGCGGGACGAGTACGGCTGGGGTGACCTTGAGCCGCAGCGTCCAGAAATCCTTTTCTCCCGTCAGGTACGCGACCGGCTCCGCCGCCGCCCGACGCTCAATGAGGACACGGTAGCGTCCGGCCGCCGCCGCCCCCGGTGCGGTTTCCGGGTGCGAGCGCAGCCGCGCGCGCGCCACCCCCAGCACGTGCGCCAGCAGCAGCTGCGCATCCAGCTCCGGGGTTGCCTCGCCACCGGGACCCGCCGGGGAGGCGCGCAGCCGCTGTGCCCCTTCGGCGAGCAGCGCTGCCACTGTCAGATTCGTTGTCATGCGCAGTTTCGCTTCGGACCGGTAATATGCGCCAATGACAAGCAACCTGTACCCGCCCTCGCGACCGCAGACGGTGGGAGAGATTCTCGATACGGCATTTCGGATCTTTCGCGCCACGCTGCTCAAGTGCCTGCCGTTAGCCACGCTGTCACTGCTCGCCGGGCAGTTGCCGAATATCTACAACCTGCTGAAGGGCGGCTCGTTGCAGCAGCGCCTGGCCTCGCACGATGCGGTGTGGTGGCTGCTGGAAGTTGTCGGCTACGTGGTCGCTCTTACTCTCTGGAGCGCCATCGTGCGGCGGCAGTACGCCATGGCCGGCGACCAGCCGTCGCCCCCGGAGGGCGAGTTGGCCTCGGCGCTGCGCCTCGTGCCGGGTCTGTTCGCGGTTTCGCTCCTGCTCGGGCTCGCGGTCCTCGTGTGCCTGGTGCCAGCGGCGATCTTTGCCGGCAATCCAGTGGCCCTGGTAGCGGCGATCGTGATCCTGCTCATCCCGGCTTCCTATGTCGCGATCAGGCTTTCGTGCGCGGTCACGGCGTACCTGCTCACCGACCGCGGCGTGTCCGCGAGCCTCGGCCACAGCTGGGATCTGACGGCCGGCAGCTTCTGGCGTCTGTCGGCTGTCTACAGCGTTGCCCTGGTACTTATGATTGTCTTTTACGTGCTGGCGGGCGCCATCGCGGCCGTGATCGCCGTGCCCTTTGCGCTCGGCGACGTCGCCATGATCACCGCGGTGACGGCCGCGGTGGTGGTCATCCTCGGTTCGATCGGCACGCCGTTCTACACGGCGCTCTCGCTCGCCGTGTTCGGGGACCTCTCGGTGCGCAAAGAGGGCACCGATCTCGCCGCACGCATCTCCCCGCCGACGTAACCCATGCGCCGCGCTTTTCTGGCGCTCCTCATTTGGCTCGCCGGCGTGTCACTCGCGCAGGCGCGGGACGCACTCGCAGCGATCGATGCCTGCCTGCCGCAGCTGGATGTTGGCCTTGATGTTGGCTACCAGCGGATTGCGGCGCGCTGCCCCGATCTCGGGCCGAGTCTGCTGGCGAGCCCCTGGGGTGCCTGGCTGCCGCGCGACTGGAATCAACCCCACAACCAGTTGTCCGCCGACGGACTCGCGGAGCTGTACGCGCTGCTGGTGCGCGAGTCGGTAGCCACCTCGCCCGGCCATGAACCGCGCACCGCCACCGTGAGCGGCGTGCTGCAAGCGCTGTCGGTGGCCGATCATCCGCGCACCTGGTGGGGGCGCTTCAAGAGTTGGCTGCACGAGTTGTTCGCACGGCCGCAGGGGGATGAGGACGGCTGGCTGCAGCGTCTGCTCGTACGAGTGCACCTTGCGCCGCTGCTCGCGCGCGGGATCGAGTGGGGCGCGTTCGCTCTCGTGGCCGGCCTGGGTCTCGCCATCGTCATCAACGAGTTGCGGGTGGCAGGGTGGCGCGCTTCCCGGCGCCGCGGCGGCGCGCGTTCGGGTGCCACGGGCGCCGGTGTTGCCGGCGGTGTGCTGCTCGAGGAGCTTGAGCGTGCCAGTCTCTCTCAACAGCCGCGCCTCATGCTCGAACTGGTCGCGGCCCGGCTGGTCGCACTGTCGCGCCTCCCGCCGGCGCGCGCGCTCACCGTGCGCGAGTTGAGCGGGGCTGCGCGGCTCGAGGACGCGGCCGATCGCGCCCGCCTGAGGGAGCTGGCTGCGACCTGCGAGCGCGTGCGCTTCTCGGATGAGGAAGTAGCGCCCGCGATGCTCGCCCGAGCGCTTGCGCAAGGGCGCGAATTACTCGCATCGCTCGATGCGGCTGTCGCGCAGCCGCAGGGCGCCTGAGGGGCGCGGATGCGCGAACGCCTGATCACCCTTGGCTGTGCGCTCGCTGCGCTGCTGGTGTTCGCGACGCTGTTCCGGGGAGGAGCACCGGGCACGCCACGCGTCGTACGGCCCACGACCGCCGAGCGGGATGGCAACGGACTCATGGGCGCGATGACGTGGCTGCGCGGGGAAGGCATCCGCACGCTGTCGGTGCGCGAGCGCTTCGACACCCTGGCGGCGCGGCGCGATGTTCCCGCAACCGGCAACCTGCTGATCATGACGTTGCCCACGACGATACCGTTCAGGACCGCGGAGCTCGGCGCGGTGAATGCCTGGGTGCACGCCGGCAACACGCTGCTGGTGCTGGCGGCGCTCTCGGACCGGCCCGACTGGGGCAGCTCCGGAGCGATGTTCCACAGCGATCTGCAGGCGCTCACCGGCCTCGATGTGGAGGCTGTGCGCGCGGGCGCGCCCGGCGCGCCAGCCGGGGCGCGTGCCGCCACGCCCTCCGGCCCTGAGCCGGCGGCCGAGGCCGATCGCAAGGCGAACGATGCCGGCGCGCAGCTCCTCGAAGCGACGCGTGCCCTGGCGCAGCCGCAGCGGGGCACGCTGGTGCCCAACCGGCCGCACGCCTACCTGCGGGGCGTCGGCAGCGCGACCGCCTGGTCTGACTACACGCCGCATCCGTGGACCGTGACGATCCCGCGCAAAGGCTTCGTGCTGTCGCTCGCTCGCGAACGCGAGAACGGTGCCGACGTGTTGTGGATGCGCACCCAGGGAGCAGGCATGATTATCGTGAGTGGGTTCGGGTCGCTCTTCAGCAATCGCGCACTCGGACTGACGGACAATGCACGGCTACTGGCCAACATTGTCGGCAACGCGGTGAGTCCCGCGGGCGCGGTGTTGTTCGACGACGAGCACCAGGGGCTGACCAGCGCCTATGATCCGGCCAGGTTCTACCGCGACCCGCGCCTGTACGCGACGCTGGGAGTGCTCGGCGCCTTGTGGTTTACGTGGGTGCTCGGGGGCACGCGGCTGCGGCTGCCGCAGATACGGCGCCGCGCCCCGCGGGAGGCGGAGCTGGTGCGCGCCACGGGCGGATTTCTCGCCCGGGTGCTGCGGCCGGCCGCCGCCGCGCGGCGTATGTTCGAACACTTTTTTGCCCGCTTGCGCGCGCTCACGCGCCACGCCCGCGCGGACGGCAACCCGCCGTGGGAGTGGCTCGAGCAGCACCCGCGGCTCGCGCGCGAGGACGTGCGGCAGCTGAAGGAATGGTACGCCGGCGCATATTCAGACCAGCGCGTGCCGCTCGCACGCCTGCACAATCTTATCGTTAGCACGGAAAGGCGGCTCGCCGCATGAGCGCATCGATCCAACAGCTGCAGAACTCTCTCGCACGGGAACTCGGGCGGGTGGTCATCGGGGCCGACGCCGCCGTGCGTCAACTGGTGATCGCGCTCGTGGCCCGCGGTCACGTGCTGGTGCAGGGCGTGCCGGGCCTGGGCAAGACACTCCTGGCCAAGGCGCTGGCGCGCGCGCTGGGTGGGGAGTTCAAGCGCATCCAGGGCACGGCCGACCTCATGCCGAGCGACATCACCGGCGTGCATGTGTTCGATGAGGCGCAGCGCACTTTCGTGTTCCGCCCGGGACCCCTGTTCGCCGATGTCGTACTGGTGGATGAGATCAACCGCGCGGGCCCGAAGACTCAGTCGGCGCTGCTGGAGGCCATGGAAGAGCGGCAGGTGAGCGTGGAGCGCGCCGCCTGGCAGTTACCCGCGGACTTCCTGGTCATCGCGACGCAGAACCCGCGCGAGTTCGAAGGTACCTATCCGTTGCCCGAGTCGCAGCTTGATCGCTTCATGCTGCGCATCGACATGGACTACCCGGCCCGCGAGGCGGAAGCCGAGATCCTCAGCCGCTACGGCGGCGTTACGCTCGCGGCGCAGACGGCACTCGCGGATGTGACGGCGCTCGCGCGCACCACACTTGCCGAGGCGCGCACCGAGGCTGACCGCATTCGGGTCGCTGAGGCGCTGGTGGCGTACGTGCTGGATATCGCGCGCGCCTCGCGCGAGCACGCGCGGCTGACGCTGGGACTCTCGACACGCGGTGCGCTGGCGCTGCTGAAGGCGGCGCGCATCACCGCCGGACTTCGCGGCGGGGAGTTCGTGACCCCCGACGACGTAAAGGAAGCGGCGCCGAGCGTGCTGGCTCACCGCCTGGTGCTGACGCCGGAAGCCGCGCTCGAGGGCACGAGCGACGCCGACATTGTGCGCACCTTGCTGGCCGAGACACCCGTCCCGCGCTGAAGCCACGCATGCACCTCGCAAGCCGCGCCTACCTGCTCGCGCTCCTGACGGCGGTGCTGGCGATCACCGCGATCTGGTCGGAGGAGCGCGCAGCCGGGCTGCTGTGGCGAATCATCGCGGCGCTGCTGCTGCTCGGGCTGGCGCTCGAAGGGCTGCTGGTGCGCCGCGCCGCCGTGCGCGCGCGCATCGTCACGGCCGCGCGCGCCTATCTCGGACAACCCCAACCGGCCTCGTTCGCATTTGAAAACCGCGCGGGCCGCCCGCTCACCCTCGAATACGCGCCAGCGGCGCCGGCAGGTTTTGACACCGACGCGCAGCAGGTGCGGCGCGTAACGGCGCCCGCATACGGCACCGCGCAGGATCCCCTGACCTTGCTGCCGGTGCGGCTCGGATCGCAGCAATGGCCACCACTGCCGGCGCGCATGTTAGGTTCGTTCGGACTCGCCTGGTGGAACGTGGCGGTGCAGCCGCAAGAGCGCCTGGTAGTGGCCCCCGACACCCTGCGCGCGCAACCGCGTCCGCGCGGCATGAGCGGCGGCGCACGGCCGCGGCGCGTGGCGGGCGCGGGCGCGGAGTTGCACCAGCTGCGCGCCTACGTGCGTGGCGATCCACTGGCGCGCATCGACTGGAAAGCCACGGCGCGCTGCGGTGTCCTGGTCACGCGCGAATTCAGCGAAGACCAGCATCTGGAGATCATCGTCGCCATCGACGCCGGCCGCTTCAGCAGCGTGCACGCAGGCGCGCTCGACCGCTTTGGCCTGTACGCGAATCTGGCGGCGCGTTTTGCGCAGATTGTCACGCAGAACGACGACCGCATCGGACTGGTGGTGTATGCCGACCGACCGCTTGCAACCCTGGCACCCGCCCGCGGCCTGGCAGCCGTTGCCCGCCTGCGGCGCACGCTCGAGCAACTGTCGGTGCGGCAGGCGGAGTCGGATCCGACCGCGGCGGCGGTGAGCATGCGCGGACTCCTGCGGCATCGCGGACTCATCGTGCTGCTCACGGACCTCGATGACGCCAGTGTCGCCGACCAGCTGGCGCGCGCCGTGCGCCTGCTCGCTCCGCCGCACCTGGTGGTGGTAGCCGGCGTGCAAGGCGATGAGGTCGCGGAGCTCGCGCGGCGTGAAGCGCGCGGCTGGCAGGATCCATGGATCGCTTTGGCGGCCGCGGAGCACGAGGCGCGTGCCGCTGCGCAGCGCGCGCTGCTGCGGCGTCTCGGCGCGCCGGTGGTTGCAGCTTCCGCCGAACGCCTGGAGCAGGCGGTATTCGCGCAGTACGAGGCGCTGCGGCGTTCGCGGTGCGTGTAAGGTTTCTTAGTCGATGGGAAAAAGTCGCCTGCGGCGCTTTTTGTGCCGGCCGGTCCCTGGCCGGCACCCTGCGGGCCGACCTTCGGTCGGCCAAATTCGCTCCTGCGAATTTGTCGGACTGCGGCTGCGTTTCCGCCGGCAAAAGGCGCGGCTTTTGCCGGCTGCTCATTGCCAGGTTTTTAGGTCGGCTAGTCCGACAGGCTGCTAGCGCACTGTCGCCCAGCTGCGCCGGCCGAACAGCACGCCGCTGAGCATCAGAACCATGAACAGCCAGTAGCCCACGCCGATGGCGACGTGCGCACTCACCGGGAAACGCGGATTGGGCGACACATAGCCCTCGATGAGGCCCGCGCCGATGAGCAGCGGCCCGCAGGCGGCGAGCAGCTTCCCTGAGCGCAGCGCGGCGACGCGGAACGATTCGATGCGGGCCGCCGTGCCCGGGCGTACCAGCGCCTCACCGACGGCCGCGCCGGCGGCCCCCGACAGGCACATGACCGACAGTTCCACACAGCCGTGCGCCACGATGAACGTCAGAAACTGGTCGCGCAGGCCGTGCTGGCTCACGAACGCGAGTATCGCGCCGAGCATCAGGCCGTTCAGTCCTAATATATAGAGTGTGCCGAGGCCGAAGAAAAACCCGGCGCACCAGGCGAACAGGCTCACCACGATGTTGTTGGTGAGAATCTGCACCGACAACACCGAAGACGGGACGATGTTGAGCATGCCCTCGGTCCACAGCCGGCCGTGGTCGACGCTGGCGATCAGATCCGGGGAGGCGAACAGCGCGATGAGCTCAGGATAGCGATGCACGAGCGCGTAGCCGGCGCCCGCGGCCAGCGCCAGGATCAGGCTTGACCACAGGATGTAGGGGCGCAGCCACCACACCACGGCCGGGATGTCATCGCGGAACAGCGCCAGCAGCGCGGCTCGCAGGCGCCACGCGCCGTGATGCAAGGTGGCGTGCGCGCGGGCGTAGGCGGCTTCCAGGTACTCACGCGTGCGCGTGTCGGGCAGGAGCCTGCGGGCGCGCGCGAGATCATGCGCCAGCAGCCGGTAATCGTCCGCCATGCGCGTCGCGTCCCCGGCATCCTCGGTCATTCCCTGGGCGAGACGGCGGGAGCGCGCCAGGGCCTCCCGCCACAGGTCGGCGCGCTGCATGAAGCTCGCCGTCAGCGCGTGCTGGCGCCGGGACGTGTTCACCTGATGCTCGCCCCGCGCAGCAGGCTCTGAAGTTGCGCGTGCAGGCCCGCGTCATCGTCCTGGGGTGCGGTTGCGAGCGGCGGGAAGGGCGCGGCGAAGCGGGTGAGCGCCCGGCGCGCGAGCTGTGCGCGTGCCTCGACGCTGAGCGTCGACCAGCGCTCCAGGAGTTCGCCGATGATCTCGGCTCCGGCGGGATCGAGCGGGTAGTCTGCGCGCCGTTTCGCCGGCGGCGGCGCCAGGGTGTCCGCGCGTTCGTAGACCAGCAGTGTTCCTGCGGCCATGTCGCCGATGCGCAGGTGATCCCGTGTCGCCATGGTCGCGATGAGTCCCACACCGTAGAACACCGGCAGGCTGTCGATCAGGCGGAACACGTTGCGGGTGAGGAGCGCCCCGGCGGAGGGCACGCCGCCGTCGCGCGCCGCGATGCGCACGCCCGCAATGCGTTTTCCCGGGGTGCGGCCGTGCATCACCGGTTCGAGCACGCAGTGATACAGAAAGTAGATCACGAACGTGGGCGCTACCACCCAGATGAACCAGCGCGCATCGTTGGTCAGCGGCGCCCTGAGCCTGAAGCCGCCGTTGAAGATCAGCGCGGCGACGATGTACCAGGCAAGCGCCAGGATCGTGCGCACGTGCCAGTCGACCAGGAAGGCGTAGGCGCGTACGCCCGGTCCGGCCACCGGCAGCGACACCTCGACCCCGGTGTCGCTGTCGATGCTGAGCCCGGGGGTTGGGTCGCTCATGCTTCTTCCGCGAGCAGCTCCGCCTGATGTTCCTGCTGCAACGCCCCTATCAGCTCATCGAGCTGACCATCCATGATCTGTTGCAGCTTGTACAGCGTCAGGTTGATGCGATGGTCGGTCACCCGCCCTTGCGGGAAGTTATAGGTGCGGATGCGCTCGGAGCGGTCGCCGCTGCCGACCTGCAGGCGGCGTGACTGCGCCTGCGCGTGCTGCTGCTTTTCCTGTTCGGCGGCCAACAGGCGCGCCTTCAGCAGCGCCATGGCGCGCGAGCGGTTCTTGTGCTGCGAGCGCTCGTCCTGACACTCGACCACGATGCCGCTCGGTACATGGGTGATGCGCACCGCGGAATCGGTCTTATTCACGTGTTGGCCGCCGGCGCCCGAGGAGCGGTAAGTGTCGATCCGCAGCTCCGCAGGATTGATTTCAATCTCGTTCACTTCATCGAGCTCCGGCAGGATGGCGACGGTGCACGCGGAAGTGTGGATGCGCCCCTGGGCCTCGGTGGCCGGCACGCGCTGCACGCGATGCGTGCCGGATTCGAACTTCAGCCGCGAAAAGGCGCCCTTGCCGGCGATGCGGCTGATGATCTCCTTGTAGCCGCCGTGCTCGCCGGGGCTTTCACTTAATACCTCCGGCACCAGGCCGCGCGCTTCGGCGTAGCGGGCGTACATGCGGTACAGCTCACCGGCGAAGATCGCCGCCTCATCGCCGCCAGTGCCGGCGCGTACTTCGAGGAAGATGTTCTGGTCGTCGCGCGGGTCCTTCGGCAGCAGCAGTCGGCGCAGTTGCTCTTCCGCGGCTGCGATCGCCTCCTGCACGCGCGCCAGTTCCTCGTTCCCGAGGGTGCGCATCTCGCCATCGCTGTCGGCCTGCATGTCCTGCGCCGCCTTAAGGTCGCGTTGCAGCGCGTGATACTGACCAAAGCGCTCCGCGAGCGGCTGCAGCCGCGCGTATTCCATGGACAGCTCGCGGAAGCGCTGCGACCCGCCGGCAACCTCATCGCTGGCCAGCACCCGCCCGACCTCTTCAAAACGATCGGCCAGCTTCTGCAGCCGTTGGTGGATGGATTCCTTCATGAATGGTTCATTGTGGGCAAAAGCCGCGCTGCTTGCCCGCGGGCTGGAAGGGCCGCGCGGCATTCTCCGGGATGTCTGCAGTTTGTGACAAGCTGCGCGGTGCACGAGCCCGGCAGAGGCTCTATAGTGACCGGCATGCCGGTATTCAATCATTCAGGGCGTTTTGGTGCAGTGATCTGCGTGGCAGGGCTTGCGTTCGCGGGCTGCGCAAGCGTTCACCCGCAGCAAAAACCGGCCGCAGCGGCGGCCGCGGATGCCACGGCCCTGACGGTCTCCGCCGAAGTCGCTCTGAAGCGTGGCGACTGCCGCACCGCTTCCGAGGACTATGCGCAGGCCGCCGCCACCGGGGACGCGGCTCTCGCGCACCGCGCCGCGCAGGTCGCGATTGCCTGCGAACACATCCCCGCCGCCTGGCAAGCCGCGAAGCGCTGGCGGGCGCTGGCACCGGACGACGTCGGCGCCAACACGCTGTACGCTGCGGTAGCCCTGAAACTGTATCGCACGGCGGATGCGCGCGATGCCATTCGCGACATCCGCCGCTCCGTGGAGCGCGACAGCGCCCCGCAGGCGCAGCCACCGGGTACCGCGGGAGCACCGGGCGTGGCGCATCCGGGCAAGGCGGGCGCCGACCCGGTAGCAACCAGCATGACCCAGCTGGCGGCGCTGCTGCTCGAGGAAGCCGATGCCCCGGGAGTGCTGGCCGCCATGAGCGGCGCACTGGAGGGACCGTCCGCGCCCTCGGCGGCGACGCAGCTGTTGCTTGGTGAGCTGGCGCTCACTGCCTATGACGGACCGCGCGCGGAAAGTTACGCGCGGCAGGTACTCGCGCACAACGACAAGGATCTGGGCGCCCTGCACGTGCTGGCGCGCGCCTTCCTGCTGCAGGGCCGCAGCACCGAGGCGATCACTACGGCGCGTGCGGCGATGGCCATCGACCCGATCCGCGGCGGCTTCGAGCTCTCCGAGATTCTCGCCGCGCTCAATCGCTACGAGGAAGCGCGCGCGCAGCTCGAGCGGCTGCGTTCGCAAGGCGCGCCGGCGACGGAAATCGACCGGCGGCTGGCGCTGCTCGCTTTCGATTCCGGGGACCTGAGTGACGCGAAGGTGCGCTTCACGAGGCTCTTGTCCAGCGGCGAGGGCAATGACGGCGCGCAGCTGTATCTGGCCGACATCGAGGCACGCAACGGCGATGCGGACGGCGCGATCGCCGACTATCGGCGGCTATATGATTCGAGCGTGGCACTGTCGGCGCGCTCGCGCGCGGCGGGCCTGCTGCTTGATCGCAACGCCCGCACTGAAGCTCTCGCACTCCTTGATGACTACGCCGCGGACCATCCGGAGCAGGAACTGGACCTGACGCTCGCCAAGGCGCGATTGCTGGCGGATCACGGTGATGCCAACGGCGGTCTTGCCGTACTTAGAGCGGAGCTCGACCGCCATCCACAGCATCCCTCGATTGAGTACGACCGGGCAGTAATCCTCGAGCAGGCCGGACAGGTGCACGAGTCGGTGACCGCACTGGAGCATTTGCTCGCCGAGCGGCCGGAGGATCCGACACTGCTTAACGCTCTGGGTTACACACTCGCAGACCACTCCCTGGAGCTTCCCCATGCCGAAGCGCTCATCCGGCGGGCTCTGGTGGTGATGCCCGACAGCCCGGCGGCGCTCGATAGTCTCGGCTGGGTACACTTCCGCGAGGGCGATGCCAGCGCCGCGGCGCGCACACTTGCCCACGCCTGGTCCGTGGGGCGCGACGCCGAAATTGCCGCCCACCTTGGCGAGGCGCTGTGGGTAAGCGGTGAACCCAGCGAAGCGCGCAAGGTCTGGGCCACTGCGCTCGCCCGCGACCCGGATTCCAGACCTCTGAAAGCCACGGTAAAGCGGTTCGTGCCTGATGCCCCGTAAGGCGGCGGCGGCCCTGGGGGCCGCGTTTCTTGGGTTGATGGCGGGATGCCGCACCTTGCCCGTCATCGCACCGGCGGTTGGGCCGTGGGACGAGCGCCGTGCGCAACTACAGGCGCGGGATCATTTCGAGCTCACGGGCCGGGTCGCCATTGCCGTTGGCGATCAGGGCGTCAATGCGAATCTGCAATGGACTCAGGCCGGCGCGCACTCGCAGGTCACGCTGGAAGGACCGCTCGGGGTTGGCGCGGTGCGCATCAGCGCCACGGGTGATGATCTGCAGATCGTCAACGCGAACGGGCAACACCTGGACAGCGATGCCGCGCATACCGAGCTCGCCTCCCGCCTGGGGTTTGACCCGCCGCTCAAGAGCCTGCGCTTCTGGATCCAGGGGGTGCCTGACCCGGCCACGCCCTCGACCGAAACGCTCGAGCCCGGGCAGCAGCGCCTCGCGGAGCTTTCGCAGGACGGATGGAGCATCCATTACACGTCCTACAGTTCTGTCGCAGGTGAGTGGCTGCCGGCGCGCCTTTCCGTACAGCGGGACACCGTGCGGGTACGGCTGCTCGTAGATGGCTGGCGGTTGTGACCCATCCGCAAACCCGCTGGCCCGCACCCGCGAAACTGAATCTCTTTCTGCATGTCACCGGTCGGCGCGCCGACGGCTACCACGAACTGCAGACCCTGTTTCAACTCATCGATCTGTGCGACACCATCGCGATCACCGTACGCGAGGATGGAGCCATCGAGCGCCCGGCCGGTCCTCCCGAGGTCGCGCCGGAAGCGGACCTGGCCGTCCGCGCGGCTCAGGTGCTCAAGCAGGCCACGGGCTCGGGATTGGGCGCGACCCTCTCAGTGCACAAACGCATCCCGCTGGGCGGGGGCCTGGGCGGGGGCAGTTCCGATGCGGCGACCGTGCTCCTGGCCCTGAATGAGCTGTGGGGCACCCGGCTGTCTTTGCCGGAGCTGGCGGGCCTCGGGCTGCCTCTGGGCGCCGATGTCCCTGTTTTTATTCGAGGTTCTTCTGCTTTTGGGGAGGGAGTCGGCGAGCGGCTGACTCCCGTAACCCTTCCATTGAAGTGGTACGCCATCATCCATCCAGGGATCGGCGTGAGCACTCGTGAGGTGTTCCAGAGCGCTGAATTGACACGAAATTCGCCCGTCAGCACAATACGCGCCCTTTTGGATTCGGGCGGCCGGAACGACTGCGAGCGCGTGGTGCGCGTATGCGTCCCCGAGGTTGCGGAAGCCCTCGACTGGCTCGAACAGTTTGCGCCCGCGCACCTGACGGGAACCGGCTCGTGCGTGTTTGCGGTGTGCGAGAGCGCCGCACAAGCCGAGCGCCTGGCCGCGCGGGTGCCGGATCGCCGCTGGATGAGTTTCGTGGCACGGGGCCTGAATGTTTCGCCGATGCACGAGCGGCTTTCACACGGGCGGCGGGGGTGAGGCAGCTGTAAGATGCGCGCCCGCTCGCCCTGCACGCGAGGCGGTGCGGTGCTGGGGTGTCGCCAAGTGGTAAGGCAGCGGGTTTTGATCCCGCCATTCGGAGGTTCGAATCCTTCCACCCCAGCCAATTGCGCTAATCGACTGCAGGGACGCAACTCACTGGATCATGGTCGCCGGAACAAAGATATTTCTTGCCATCGCAGGTCGCGTTCCACGTAACGTTAACGACGTCTATGTTTGAAATGACATTTTTATCTGGGCTGCAGCCGGTGAAGACGGCGCTGTTCCTTTGCATATCGGAGGTCACGCTGCAGCCGGTTGCGGTGGCTGCCAGGAGCAGCGCGATGCAGACCCCAGAGATCCTCATTTCAGGCTCCTTTTAAGGATGGCCATGCTGAATTATTGCAGGCTAGATGAAGAAATCCGCGGCGCATAGAGCGTGAGTAACACCGACACACTTGCGCTGTTTGCGGGCAACGCCAATCCGGCGCTGGCCCAGGACATCGCGCGGGCGCTGCAGACGCCGCTCGGGCGCGCCTACGTCGGGCGCTTCAGCGACGGCGAGGTGAACGTCGAGCTGATGGAGAACGTGCGTGGGCGCGACGTCTTCATCGTGCAGCCGACCAGTCCACCGGCGAACGACAGCCTGATGGAGCTGCTGGTCATGGTGGACGCGGCGCGCCGCGCTTCCGCCGCGCGCATCACCGCGGTGATGCCGTATTTTGGTTACTCGCGCCAGGATCGCCGCCCGCGCGCCACGCGCTCGGCGATCACGGCGAAGCTGGTCGCCAACATGGTGTCGAGTGCGGGAGTGAATCGCCTGCTGACGATCGATCTGCATTCGGATCAGATCCAGGGGTTCTTCGACATCCCGGTGGACAATGTGTATGCCTCGCCGGTGCTGCTCGGGGACGCCTGGAAGCAGGCGTACCGCGACGTCATCGTAGTGTCGCCGGATGTTGGCGGCGTGGCGCGTGCGCGGGCCTTCGCCAAGCGCCTGGACGATGCGGACCTGGCGATTATCGACAAGCGCCGCCCGCGGCCGAACGAGTCGAAGGTCATGAACATCATCGGCGAGGTCGAGGGCCGCACCTGCCTGCTGGTGGACGATATGGTCGACACGGCCGGCACGCTGTGCCAGGCGGCGCAGGCACTGAAGGATGAAGGCGCGGCCAAGGTGATTGGCTACATCACGCACCCGGTGTTGTCCGGGGGCGCGGTGGAGAAGATTTCGAAGTCGGCCCTCGATGAGCTGGTCGTGACGGACACGATTCTCCTGAGTGCCGCTGCCAAGAGCGCGGGCCGCATCCGGCAACTTTCCGTGGCGGCGCTGCTGGCGGAGACCATCCGCCGCATCCGCGAAGAGGAGTCGGTGAGCTCGTTGTACGTCGACTAGTTGGATTGGCCGAAATCGCTTGGAAGCGATTTCGGCGGACATCAGCTGCGATTCCGCCGGCGAAAGGCGTGACTTTCGCCGGCTGCGACGGAGAAAAGTGTTTTGGGTGTGCGGGTTTGGTCGCGAACCGGCACGTGTTGTCACTACTGGAGACTTGAGTCATGCGTATTTCATTCACATTCGGCGCGGATGTCCGTGCGATGCAAGGCAAGGGTGCGAGCCGCCGCCTGCGTCACACGGGCAAAGTCCCCGCCATCCTGTACGGCGCCCAGAAGGACGCGCAGGCTTTGATTCTCGATCAGCAGAACCTCCTGACCATGATCGGTGATGAGCGCTTCTACTCCTCGATCGTGCAGCTGAAGATTGGCAAGAGCACGCAGGAGGCGATCGTCAAGGACGTGCAGATGCACCCGGCGAAGAATCTCGTCGTGCACGTGGATCTGCAGCGGGTACTCGAGAACGAGACGATCCGCATCCGCCTGCCGATCCACTTCAAGGGCGCGAGCGTTTCCCCGGGCGTGAAGAGCGAAGGCGGCGTCGTGTCGCACATGCGCGCGGACGTCGAGGTGTCCTGCCTGCCGAAGGATCTGCCGGAGTTCCTCGAGCTCGACATGTCCGGGATGGCCCTGAACGACACCAAGTTCATGGCGGACATTCCGCTGCCCGCCGGGGTTGCGATCCCGGAGCTCACGCAGCGTAACGCGCCGGTGGCGTCGATCCATGCGCCGCGTGCCGAGGAACCGGAGCCGGTTGCCGCCGAGGCTGCTGTCGTACCAGTCGAGGGTGCAGCACCTGCCGCTACGGGTGCCCCGGGTGCGCCGGGCGCGGCTCCTCCCGTGGGCGCTGCCGCAGCTCCGGCCGCTGGCGACGCCAAGAAAGGCGAGGAAAAGAAGGAGGGCGCTCCTGCCAAGAAGGACGCCGCTCCTGCCAAGAAGGAGGGCGGCAAGAAGTAGCCGCCGCACAAGCCCGCAGGTCGTCCGCCGGCCGCTTCGGTATTCCCGAATGCGGCCGGCGGCGTTTCCGGGGTGAGTTAACGACATGACAGGCGAACCACTCAAGCTGATCGTCGGGCTCGGCAATCCGGGCACCGAGTACGCGCGCACCCGACACAACGCCGGCTTCCAGTTCGCCGATGAGCTGGCGCGTCGCCATGGGGCCACGTTTCGCAGCGAGCCGCGGCACCGCGGGGAAGTGGCGCGCCTGAGGATCGGTGACACGGAAGTTTGGCTGCTCAAGCCCATGAGTTACATGAACCACAGCGGCGACCCCGTGCGCAGCGTCGCGGGCTTCTACAAAGTGCCGGTGGAAGCACTGCTGGTCGCGTATGACGAGCTGGATTTCCCGGCAGGCGTCGTGCGCCTCAAGCAGGGTGGCGGTGCCGCCGGCCACAACGGCATGCGGGATGTGATCGCCCAGATGGGCGATGGCTTCTGGCGCCTGCGGATCGGTATCGGCCATCCGGGCGATCGTTCGCAGGTGCTGGATTACGTGTTGGGACGCCCCGGTGCCGACGATGCGCAGCTCATCCAGGACGCAATCGCGGCGGCCGCTGACAGTGTGCCGGTGCTGCTCAAGGAAGGCGCGCAGCTGGCGATGAACCGTTTGCACGGACGCGATCCGGCGCCCGGGGCCGCAGCGCCGAATGCCGCGCCCGCGGCCAAGTCCTGACATGCCCATCCGCTGCGGCATCGTTGGTCTTCCCAACGTCGGCAAGTCGACACTATTCAATGCACTGACGCGCGCGCAGATCGCCGCCGAGAACTATCCGTTCTGCACCATCGATCCGAACGTGGGCGTGGTCCCGGTGCCCGATCCGCGACTCGCACAACTGGCTGCAATTGCCAAGCCCGAAAAGATCATGCCGACGACGGTGGAGTTCGTCGACATCGCGGGCCTGGTCGCCGGAGCCTCCGAGGGCGAGGGGCTCGGCAACCAGTTCCTGTCGCACATCCGCGAAGTGGACGCGATTGCGCACGTGGTGCGCTGCTTTGAGAGCACCGACATCATTCACGTTGCCGGGCGCATCGATCCCTTGTCGGATGTGGAGATCATCGATACGGAGCTGGCGCTCGCGGATCTCGCCACGCTCGACAAGGGACTCGACCGCGCGATCAAGGCGGCAAAGAGCGGCGACAAGGACGCCATCCGCCGCCGCGCACTCTTTGAGCGCGTCAAGCTGCAGCTCGATGCGGTGAAACCCGTGCGTGCGCTCACGCTCACCGAGGAAGAGCGCCGCGATCTGCGCGAGCTGCAGCTACTGACGGCGAAGCCGGTGATGTACGTCGCGAATGTTGCCGAGAACGGCTTCACCAACAACCCGCTGCTTACCGTGCTCGAGAAGCGTGCCGCCACCGAGGGCGCGGTGGTGGTTGCCGTGTGCGCGGCGATTGAAGCGGAGATCGCACAACTGGAAGATGCCGACCGCGCCGATTTCCTGGCTGAGCTCGGCCTGGCAGAGCCCGGCCTCAACCGCGTGATTCGCGCCGCATATACCCTGCTCGGATTGCAGACTTTCTTCACCGCCGGACCCAAGGAAGTGCGCGCCTGGACGGTGCACAGCGGCTCGACTGCGCCGCAGGCTGCAGGGGTGATCCACACGGACTTCGAGCGCGGCTTCATCCGCGCGGAAGTCATCGCGTTCGCGGACTATATTGCCGGCAAGGGCGAGGCGGGAGCCAAGGACGCCGGCAAGCTGCGGCTTGAGGGCAAGGAGTACATCGTCCAGGAAGCGGACGTCATGCACTTCAGGTTCAACGTTTGACGGCTCGGGCCGCGGCTTAAACCTTTCCGGCCTGGTGCCAGCCGCGCAGCGTGTCCGCCTCCTTGTGCGGATCCAGCCCCGCGCGCAGCTTCGACTGCCGCTCCGCAGGGAGGGTCTGAAACCACGCCAGCGTGTCGCGCACGGTGGTCTCGAGCGGCCGCGAGCGCAGCCCCGTCTTCAGCGCCGGTTGCACCGCAGTCAGTGCTGCGCCGGCCGTGTCGCCTTTCACGGGCGACCACGGAGGCAGGTCGAGCTCCTCGGGCTTCCAGTGCGCAGCGAGAAAATCCTCCGGCACCCAGGTGATCGTCGTTGCGGCGCCCGGCGTCGCGCGCTGGCTTGCCGTGATGAGATCACCCATGGTGAATTCACCGGGGGGCGAATCCGCGTTGAAGTAACCGCTGGTGCGCGACTCGACCAGTTTCATCATCCACGCGGTGAGATCGCGCACGTCGATGACCTGCACAGGATCGCGCGGCGTGCCCGGGGCGAGCATCTCTCCGCCCTTTGAGGCGCGCACCGGCCAGTACGTGAAGCGGTCACTGCGGTCGAGCGGCCCCACGATGTAGCCGGGCCGCACGACGCTGATGCGTCCGTTGAAGGCTGCTGCGGAGTACTGCTCGCACAGCGCCTTCATCGGCCCATAGGTATCGTTGGTGACCTCTTCAATATCGGGGTTCGACAAAGCCCCGGTGGACGAGTGTTCGTCGTTGGGTTTTGCGAAGCTCGCATAAACCGAGATGCTCGAGATGAACAGACAGTAGCCAACGTTCGGAGCCAGCAGCTCGGCGGACATCTTCACGTATTTCGGGATGTAGCCGGTGTCGTCGACTACCGCATCCCACTTGCGCCCGCGCAGCGCATCGAGCTGACCCTTGCGATCGCCGATCAGCGTTTCGACACCGGCAACGCCGTCCGCGGCTGTCTTGCCGCGGTTGAAATGCGTCACCGTCCAGCCGCGGCGCAGCGCCTCCTGCGTCAGGTGCGGGCCGATAAAGCCGGTGCCGCCGAGGATCAACAATGTGCCCGGACGGGAGGCGGCCAGGGCGGGCGCCAGTACTGCGCCCGTTGAGAGCCAGGCGGCCATCTGCAGAACGTCACGGCGGGATCTCATGGGGACGGTCTCCGGTGCAGCGAAATCGGGCGGATTCCAGGGGTCTGGCAGCCATGCCAATGGCGCTAGCCTGTGCGATCGCATGGGGCTGGGCAATATCGCGACGCTGGGGCCGCCCTGCGCCGGTCGCAGGTTTGACACCCCTGGGCGCAGGTGAGGACAATGCGCGCCGCGCGTGGAAAGGTAGCTCAGCTGGTTAGAGCACGGCACTCATAATGCCGGGGTCGAGGGTTCGAGTCCCTCCCTTTCCACCAATCAAATCA